>Ga0256864_1000356_pt1 | contig 17217 bp, 18 predicted proteins | sample RVTome_11_FD_187336 | JGI IMG/M metagenome (GOLD analysis project Ga0256864, IMG submission 187336) | Soil microbial communities from uranium-contaminated site in the Upper Colorado River Basin, Wyoming, United States - RVT147D111 HiSeq ... | reverse complement strand
GCGGGAGGGCGGGAGAAGCGGGAGAAGCGGGAGAAGCGGGAGAAGTGGGAGGAGCGGGAGGAGCGGGAGGAGCGGGAGGAGCGGGACCAGAGCGGCCGAGCGACCGAGCGGCAGAGGTGGAGGGGGGGCTACGTGCCATCAGCCACGCGCCATATGCCGGCGGGGTTGGGTCTGCGGGGGCGGCCGCCGCCGAAGCCGGCGCCCGCCAGGTCGTCCTCCCCATCCTCGCGGCGACGTTCACCACGCTCATCGTCTTCATTCCCTTCGTCTATCTCCAAGACGAGCTGCGGGTGTATTACGTGCCGCTGGCGATCGTGGTGGGAATGAGCCTGCTCGCGAGCCTGTTCGTGGCGTTCACGTTCATTCCAGCGCTGGCGGCGAAGGTGTTGGCGGGGGGAAGGGGGACGGGTGGACCCCGCGCCCCGCGCTCCGTGCCCCAAGCGCCCCTCTACGTTCGCGTTTACTCCGGTCTTCTGGGCGTGACGTTGCGCTTCCCGTGGGTCACGGTCGTGCTCGCCGCCGCCATGCTCGCCGGCTCCTGGCACCTGTTCGACAAGTACGTCACCCGCGGCGTGCTGTGGAGCTCGTGGTGGGGGCAACAGACGTACATCGATACGTTCATCCGGCTGCCGCGAGGTGAGGGGCTCGACCGTACGGACGAGCTGGCGCGCCACTTCGAGGAACGGCTCAAAGGCATGCCGGAATTGGAGCGGTACGTCACCAACGTGCAGCCGCAGTACGCGCACATCCGCATCACGTTCCCCGATTCGCTCGAGAACACGCTCGTGCCGGTGGCCATCAAGGAGCAGCTGGTGGCGTACAGCCTGCTGTTCGGCGGCGCCGAGGTGCGGGTGCACGGCTACGGGCCGTCGTTCTACGGCGGCGGTGGGAGCCCGCCCAACTACACGATCCAGGTGGCGGGCTACAACTACGAGACGGTACGGGGGATCGCGGAAGACCTGGGGCGGCGCCTGGAGCGGTTCTCGCGCATCCGTGAGGTGGACGCGAACTCGGCCGGCGGCTGGCAGCGTGACAAGGCCACGGAGTTCGTCCTGCGTCTCGACCGGGACCGCCTCGCGTTGCACGACCTCAACGCGCGGGATGTGGTCTGGCAGGTGGCGGCTTCGATCCGCGGACAGGTACGCCGCGACCAGATCCGGGTGGGCGGCGAGGAGCTGGAGTACCAGGTGAAGCTCGCGGGCAACGAGGAGATCGACGTCCTGGAGTTGCAGGAGCTGCTCGTGCAGACGCCGAGCGGGCGCGGCGTCCGCCTCGGCAACGTCGCAGAGCTGAGCGAGCGCGAGGTGTTGAGCCGCATCGTCCGGGAGAATCAGCAGTACCGCCGCTATGTGAGCTACGAGTTCCGCGGCCCCACCAAGCTGGGCGACCGCGTGCGCGACGCCGTGATGGCCGCGACGGAGCTTCCGAACGGATACAGCATCGATACGCGGGACGCGTGGCGCTGGTCCTGGGAGGAGCAGCAGCAGATCTGGGGCGTGCTGTCGGTGTCGCTGGTGCTGGTCTTCATGGTCACCGCCGCGTTGTTCGAGTCGTTGCGGCAGCCGTTGTGCGTGCTGCTCACGGTGCCCATGGCGCTCGTGGGCGTGTTCCTCATGTTCTTTTACACGAACGCCAGCTTCACCCGCGAGGCGTGGATCGGGGTCATCATGATGGGTGGGATCGTGGTGAACAACGCGATCCTCCTGGTGGACCACGTCAACCACCTGCGACGCGTGGAGGGGATGCCCCTGCGCGAGGCCACCGTACAGGGCACGCTCCAGCGGGTGCGGCCCATTCTGATGACGAGCGCCACCACCGTTTTCGGTTTGCTACCGCTGGTGCTGTTCAGCGAGTACGCGGACGCCAACATCTGGAACGCGCTGGGCTTCGCGCTGATCGGTGGGCTCACCAGCTCGACGCTGTTCGTGCTGACCGTGACGCCGGCATTGTATCTGTTATTCGAGCGGGGGCGCGAGAAGAGAAAGGTGGAGGTGGGGGAGATGGTGGCGGTGACGGCGTGAGGCGTGGCGAGCGGCGGATGGGGCGTTTGGCAATGCAACTCGAAGCGGGAGGGCCGGTGCGGCGCTTGGAGCGCGGACGGGACTCGAAATCAGCGCACGAAGGGGGGCAAGTCGCGCGGGAAGGGGGGGCGGGAAGGTATGCGGCAGCGCAGATTGGCGGAGAGGGGAGCTTGGCTCAGCGGGTTGCGGAACCCTGCGAGCTTTCTGTGCAAGGGCCCCCAATACGGGAGTCGATCTGACCTCGCAGGAGGAGAGAAATGAAGCAGCCGAATCGAGTTCGAATGGTACTGGCGGTGCTCACATCAGCGACTTGCCTCGCCATCATTCCCGCACCGCGAGCCGAAGGCGGTAGTTGCACGAACACCAAGTGTTACAACCCCGAACTGTGCGAGTACGGGGTCGGCAATAACTGCTACCTCACGCCAATCAAGTGTTCCGTGGAGTATTGCACCTGAGGCAGATCGGTAAAGCAGGTCGGTAAGGAGGTTCAGATGAGCAGCGTTCGTGGGAAGCATCTCGTGTCGATCGGTGCAGTCATCGTGATCGTCACCATGGCCCTCACATTTCGGTCGCAACGCGCCGCCGGTGATCAGTGTGCCAATAGCAAGTGTCTGAGTCCGGGGTTCTGCGAATACGGTGTGGCCCAAGTCTGCACACTTGAGCCGCTACGGTGCAGCGTCGAATGGTGCCAGCCATGATGGGGCGTGGAACGGTCGCGCAACATTTGGACGCACATTGCTGAATCACCCGTCGACACAAGTCCAGCGGAACACGCGTATTCAGCGGAGTCGATGTTGGTAGGTTCCTGGTAAGCTCGGAGCAATCGCGCGCCCGGGAGAGATCGATCGATCGCACTAGCGCAGTCACCGATGACGGCTGGGTGGCCGACAGACACGGTCCGGCTCCGCACGGCAGAACCGGGGGGCGCGGTCTGCCGGTGCATCTCGCCGTTGTTGGCCTCGTTGCTTCGATCCCGGCACTTGTTACTTTGATCCCGGCATGTGACGCACCGGGGGAAGGCGACGATCCAAGCCGAGCCGTTCAACCGCAGGGGCTGGGTCCTCCTGTGCTTCCCTCGAATCACCGTGAACGCTCGGTGGCGCCGCCAGCAGACCTCACGATCGGCACCTTCGAGGGCGAGGGTCCGGAGGTCTTTGGCATCATCGGCGATCTCGCGGTCGATGATGCGGGCCGGATCTACGCCTTGGACACGCGACTGCAGGTTGTGCGCGTGTTCTCGCCGAACGGAGAGTTCCTCGGCGAAGCGGGGCGACCGGGGCGAGGACCTGGTGAGTTCAGCGTGCCAACGGGGTTGGCGGTCCTCGGCAGTGCGCTGCTGGTTCTTGATGCCGCCAACACCCGGATGTCGGTGTTCCACGTGACCGACTCAATAGCGCACGAGCTGGATGTCCAGCTGAGATTGCCAGGGTGGGATCTATGCCGGCTTGGGGACACGGTATTCGTTCTCGCCGGCTCGCCGCGAGCCGCCGTGCATCGTTTCCGGGCCGCGGGCTCGGCGCTCGAGCCGGACGGACAGTTCGACGTCGATGGCCCTGAAGATCCTCTGCTGGCAGCGACGCTGAGACCGAGCATCATCGCCTGCCTGGACGACGGCCGGACGGTGGCGGTGGCCACGCCGCAACTCCCCGCCGTGACCCTCTACCGTAGTGATGGACGCGAGGTTGCCAAGCATGAAATCGCGGACTTCGTGCAGGTTCGGGTGGAGCGTGGGGATGACGGTTCGGTGGCTCTCCAGTGGCCGTCGGCGGATCGCTGGCACCACGTGATCACGTCGGTGTTCCCACTGGACGGCTCCGAATTCGGCGTTCAGGTCGCGGTCATCCGCGCCGGCGCCCGGGATGCCAGCGAGGTATCGGACTTCGAGACTCGGGTGATGCGCGCGGACCGGGGCGAGATTCGCCGCGTGCCCTCCGCCGCGCGCACCCTCGTGGTTCGTGATAACGTTGAGTATGGCGTGCGTACGGAGCCGCACCCACAGATCGTCGTGCAGGCAACCCGGTTGCGCCCGTCCACAAGTGAACATCCATGAGCAGGAAGGGCGGCACGGAATCGCCCGCTGCGCAAAGAGCAGGTATGAAACCTGCCCAATCGCGCTGGCAACGGTGGACGAGGTGGCCGTGGCTGTGCGTGATTCTGTTCGTGACTGGTTGCCGCGTCGGGGAGAATGCCGCTCGGAGCTACCAGCCAGTGATGGAGCTCGGCGAGAGCGGCCCGGAGCTCTACGCCGTCTTCATCGGCTCCAGCACCTGCGGAGCAACGGAGCGGGAGGGGTTCGGCGACGTTGTGGAGGGGATCAAACTGCAACTGAGGGGGCGGGCCGAGCAGGCGGGGATGCGGTTCGCGGTGGCTGGAGCCGCTACGGACTGGCATGTCGAGCCAGGCTTGGCCTTCCTACGACATTTTGGGGAATGGGATGAGGTCCTCGTTGGGAGAAACTGGCTCAATGCGGCGGCCGTCCGGTACCTTTGGCGCGACATTCCCGGACGGCCCGCGGTCCCCCAAGTCATATTGCTCCGGCGGCACGTTACCGTATCGGACGAAGGCATCGAGATCAGTGAGGAACAGTTGGTCGCGCGGAAACTCGGGGTCTTCGAGATCGAGGATTGGTATGAGAACGGATCACCCTTCTAGCGAGCAGCGCCGGGAGCCTACACTGAGCTCTTCAATCGTGAGGCCCAGAGGGCTCTCTAGTGCTGAGGCAGTGGCATCCGATCGAGTGTACGTGGGAACGCAGGATTCGGCATCCCTGGATGTATACACTCTCGATGGCGCCACGTGGCGACGTGGTCCATCGGCGGTCCGTCCAGACCGGCAGAGCCTCACCACTATGATGCAGCGATCGAGACACAGGTAGCTTGGACCGCTGAGGCTGACTTTCGTCCCGCGTCGCGAGACAATTGCATCGAGATCTGCCCATGCCGGACTATTTGCCACCGTACAGCGGGGTATTCACCGACCCGCAGGGTACCGTCTGGGTTCAGCTTTCGGCTCCGGGCGATGCCGAGACATGGCTTCGAAGGGTTGGCAACGATAGCCAGGTCTTGAAGGATGTTCGCATCCCGGTCGGGCTGCGAGTGTTCGAAGTTGGCAGCACGTATGTGCTTGGCGCCTACGAGGAGCCAAGTGGAGAACCGCACGTGGCGATGTACCCGATTCCTTAGTGCTCGTACATGGAGCGCCCAAGGTCGTTGCACCGGAGTGGTCGCATGATGTTGAAATAGAGCAGTGGTACGCGAACGGTGTGCCGTTTTAGGGGAGCGGGCGGGGGACTTGCTCAATTCGTGTCCTTGGAAAGGGGGATCCAATGAGGGTGATCTTGAGGACGTTAGGTTACGTGGTGACGCTCGTGGGACTCATGATGAGCATGGCGATGCTGCGAGCGGCCAGCGCCGAAGGTGACTGTGACAACTCGCTCTGCTACAGCCCGGAGCTTTGTGAGTGGACTTGGCAGACGCAATGCAGGATCACACCAGGGGAATACTCCTTTCTTTGCGAGGCGATACCTTGCGATAACTAGGGGGACGTCGGGTCCCTAGCCGATTCGGCGGTCGCAGGGGGGGCTGGTCTCCTAGCCCTTCTCCCTCCACCGACCCGATCCGCAGATTCTCCACCAACCGCCAGGCCGTGGACGAGTCCCAGATTCCCTTGGCGGGATTCCGAACCACCTCGATGCCGCTCTCGAGCGTGTCGATCGTCCCACCCCACTCGGCGGAGCCACCGGCGCGGTCGCAGGCGGCGAGCGCGAGGAAGAGAATCGGAGCGGCGAGGGCGAGAAGATGCATGGGACAACGAGTCATTATCACGCGTAGACCGGCGATTGCACGAATTTGCAGTCGCGACGCGCTCGCCGCAAATGCCGGAGAGGAAATGGTGCGCTGGGCTTCGCTACGGCACAAGTTGCTACAGCCGGCGGCACCAAAACGCCTATGCTATCGGCAGTTGCCCCACGCGTTCGGCCATTGACATCGGTCGTTTGCAAGCTCACATCGACGGGTCTGAAAGCTTACATCGGCCATCTGCACGCTTCCATCGACCGTCTGCAAGCGTTGCATCCGCCGAATGCAACGTTACATCAGCCGTCTGTAGGCTTACATCAGGCGTATGTAACGTGACATCGACCCGATGGAATGCTCGGAGCCGCCGATCACGCCGTGCATCCGGTCGATGGAAGCTTACAAATGGCCGATGTCAGCTTTCAGACGGCAAATGTCCAATCTCCAATCATCACCTCCCAAGCTCGATCGACCACCCCGCCCCCGCCAGCTCGTCGGAGCGAACCCGCTGTGCCGCCCGCCCTCCCATCTCCACCACCAGCTCCGTGATAGCTCCAGGCAGGCGGAGCACGTAGCTGGCCTGCGCGTTCGAGTCGTTGCGGATCGCGAGGCCGTCGGGGAGCACGACGAGATCGACACCGCCGGCGGCGCCCACGACGCGGGCCGAGGCCACGGAATCGGCGCCCATCACGGCGCGCAGCGTGCCGGTGATTTGCCGCGTGGTGAGGCGCACGGTGAAGGTTCCCGCCGCCGGCACGAACGCCACCGAGCCCGAGCCTTGGGCGTCTTCGTCGGGCAGCGGGTTCGGTGCCGAATCGTCGCCACCGGTGAACGCGCTGCGCACGTCATGCCACCGGTCCACCAGCCACGCGCGCACGGGGCTCACGGTGAGCGCGCCCCCAAGGAGCGCCACGAGCACGGCGGCGGCCTTGATCTGTGCGGCGGTCAACCGTCGGAGCGGCGAGCGACGCATCTCCACGAGCCGCACCGGCGGCGGCGCGACGTCGGCCGCCGCCAGCGCGGCCGATACGGCGCGGGCGCGGCGCTCGAAGGTCTCCTGCCTGGCGCGGCATTCGCCGCACGCGGCCAGGTGCCGCTGGGCGGCGCCCCGCTCGGGATGCTCGCTCTCGCCGTCCAGATAACGCAGCAGCTCGCCGTCCTCGAGGTGCGCGGCGCCGTTCATGAGGGTCTCCGTCATGTCACCGCCTCCGGCTCGAGGCCGAGTTGGCGTGAGAGCTTCTCCAACGCCCGCGCGATCATGGTGCCGACCGACTTGGTGGTGGTGCCGACGGCGGCGGCGATCTCCCGATGGGTGAACCCCTCCTCGCGCATCAGCAGGATCGTGCGCTCGCGCTGATTCAGCGCATCCAGCGCCGCGCGCACGCGGAGCCGCAGCTCCTCGCGCTCGGTCTGCTCCGACGGATCCGGCTCGGGACGCGCGCCGGGCACGCGGTCGGGTTTGGCTTCGAGCAGCGCCAGGCGGCGCCGGCCCGCCCTCCTGTCGTCGCGCACCACGTTCGTCGCCACCTGGAACAGCCAGGCGCGCACGTGCGCGTCGTGCCGCGGCCCCTTCCTTGCCAGCCTCACGAACGCTTCCTGCGCGGCGTCGGCCGCGAGGTCGGGATCGCCGGTATAGCGCTCGAGGTAGCGGAACAGGGCATCATGGTGCTCCTGAAAGAGCCGTGCGACGTCCATGCGTCAGAACGCGACGCGTACGCCCACGGCCGGGAGGAACGGCACGAATTCCTCGAAACGGTCGCATCCGCCGAGGCCGTTGAGCCGGAACTTGCCGTCCGAGACCGGCGACGTGGGGCACTCGTCGAACGAACCGTCGTACGGCCCCGCGTTCAGATGATTCAGCGCGTTGTGCACCTGGACGTAGAGCCCGAGCGACCAGCCGCTGTACTCCCTCGTCCAGTCGACCAGCAGATCGAGGCTGGCGTACAGCGGCGTGCGGCCGGCGCCGGGCGGGCCGACGCGGGCGAGCAGCACGGTTTCGCCGTCGGCCTCCTCGACGAAGAACCTGGTGTACGGCGTCCCGGTCGCGACCGTGGCGGCGGCGCCCAGGCGCAGCGGGCCGCTCACCTGCCACCCGAGCGTGCCGTCCGCCGCGTGGCGGCGGTCGCCGTCCGCCGCGTACGCCAGCCCTCCCGCCTCGAGGTCCGACGCCGCGATGGTGTACGCCAGGGAGCCCGTCCAACGTCCCACCAGACGCCGCAGCGACAGCTCCGCCCCGCGGGCGAAGTTCTCGGCCGTCACGAACACCGGGCGGTTTGGCGTCACCGGCCCCGGGGTCGGATCGGGCACGGCCAGTCCCGTGGCGTTGCGGTAGTAGAGATTCACCGCGGCGAGCCACGTGTCGCCGAGCCACACCTCCGAGCCGAAGGTCACCACGTCGGACTGCACGGCGGGGATGCTGTCGCCCGCCAGCAGCCAGACGTCGGCGGGATAGAGGTCTTCCGTGACCCCGTCGCCCGCCGGCCCCAGCGCCTGCGTGTACTGATACGAGCGGCCGTATCCGGCCGACAACGCGATGCGCGAGCCTGGCGGGTTCGCGCGTGCCGTGAGCCGTGGCGCCAGCCGCAGCCGGCCGGCGTTCCGGACGCCCGAGCCCAGCTCCGCCCGCAGACCGGTACGAAACTCGAGCGCCGGGTTCGGCCGCCAGCGCCGCTCGGTCCAGAGGTTGGCGGTGTGCAGGGTCGCCGCGACGTCGATCCGGCCGAGGGCGAGTTCGTCGGGGTAGGGCTCGGGGCGCGGGCCGTGATAGGCGAGCGCCTGCCGGGTGACCTGATACCCGGCCGACCAGCTCGCGTCGCCCTCCGCCGGCTCGATCTCCCCCGCCAGGAGCAGGTACGTGATTGCGAGGTCGGTGGGCGGCGGGAGTTGACCGTTCACCTCAACCAGTGGGTCGCGGACGTCGGCGGCGTAGTGGCTCACGCCGACCGTATGGCGCGCGAGTAGGTCGCCTACGGGCCCGGTGAGCGAGACGCGCGCCACACGGTTGCCCCAGTCGCCCTCGTCGCCGTCCAAGAGGTTCTGTGCGCTGCGGGTCACGCCGTCCTGCTCCCACATCCCACTGACCTCCAGCCCGTACGAGCGGCCCAGCCGGAGATCGAGCCGGCCGGAGAGGTCGAAGAAGCCGTACGGGCGATAGGTGGACGCCACCAGGTCGAGGTGGAGCCGGCGGGCCGCGAGCATCCAGCCGCCGCGATCCCCCGGCAGGCGCTGGTCCAGCGCGCCGCGGACGCTGAGGAGCGACACCTCGCCGACGCCCCGGAGGTCGCCGTGCCCGCCGGCGGGCCGGGATCCGAGGTCGAGCACCGCGGCGGCACCTTCCCCGATGGACGTCGGCGCCACGCCCGGATGGAGGAACGCCGCCCCCAACGCGTCGGTGTTGACCGCCGAGAACGCGCCGAGCACGTGGACCGGATCGAACAGCGGCAGCCCGTCGAAGTAGATGCGCGTGTCCGACCAGCGCGCGCCCCTGGTGTAGACGTCGGCCGTGAAATCGTCGCGGGTGACGATGCCGGGGAGGCGGTGCAGGGCCCGGAAGAGGTCGGTCTCGCCGGTCGTGACGGCGTCGGTCACGTCGGCGTGGGTCACCGCGCGGACATCGCTCACGAGAAACCGTTCCTGCCGCGCCCGCTCGGCCACGATGCGCGCGTCCATGGCCGCGCCGTGCGCCGCTTCGGCGCGACCGTAGGGCGCGGCGGCGGCGGCGGCCTCCACCGGCTCGAGCCGGATAGGTGCCACCGTGAGGCCGATCGAGACCCGGAAGGGATCGTCGCTGCGGTACTGGAGGTCGATCATCACCGGCCGGTAGCCGAGGCGGCGGATGCGCAACCGGTAGGGGCCCGACGGCAGCCCCGCGAAGCGGTAGTCGCCGCCCTCGTCCGTGAGCACGGAGAGGGTCGTGGCGAGGACGCCCGGACCGCCCTGCGAGGTGGAGACGAGGCCGCCCGGCGCGGGCTCGAGCACGACCACGGCGCCCGAGAGTCCCGCCCCGCTGGCCGCGTCCACCACGCGACCGACGATGCTCCCGGCGGTCTCGCCCGGCCCCTGTGCCGCGGCCGGATGGAGGGCGCCCCAGCCGGCGATGAGCATCAGCGAGAGGGCGGGGATCAACGGCCTGGGCGTCTGGGCCTCCGAGAGGTGCGAGGTGATGTGGTCAGGATGAAACGTGCAGGGGTCGGCAGGTTCTGACGGGAACGGCACCGCTCCACTCCGTCTTGCCCTCGTGTTCAGGGTTGGGTACATCAACGGTAGGTCTGGGAAAGTTGGGGCACAAGCGGCCTCATCCCAGCTCCTCGTCACCGACGTGGCGAGGACGATGTCCCGGTCACCCAGCGAGGCTAGTACCCCGCGCCCTGCGCGCCGTGCCACGAGCCAAACCAGGAGGTCGTGTGAGCACATCGCCCGATGCACTCGCGTCACTCGCCGCCGAAGCGTCCCTCTCCCGCCGCCAGGTCCTCAGCCTCCTCGGCAGCGGCGGCGCCGCCGCGGTGCTCGCGGCCTGTGGTCGTGCGGAGGATGGGGCGGCGGCGGCCGAGGGGGGCGATGCCGCGGCGGCCATACGCCCGTGGGTGAAGGATTCCGCGCCGTTCATCCAGCACCCCACCAATCTCGAGACGCGCCTGGAGCGGATCGAAGGACTGCTCACGCCCAACGATCAGTTCTTCGTGCGCAACCACACGCCGACGCCCCGGATCGATGCGGCGACCTACCGCCTGCGGATCGAGGGAGACGGCATCGAGCGTCCGGTCGAGCTGGCGTACGAGGACGTCCTCCGCCTACCGAGCCGCTCGGTGGTGGCGTACCTCGAGTGCGCCGGCAACTGGCGCCGCTTCTTCGGCGAGGTGATGGGGACGCCCGCGTCCGGCAGCCAGTGGGGAACGGGCGGGGTTGGGTGCGCCGAGTGGACGGGGACGCCGCTGTCTTCGGTGCTGGATCTGGCGGGCCTCCGCCGGACGGCGGTGGACGTGAACCTGCTTGGGCTGGACGAAGGCGAGTTCAATCGACCGATGTCCGTGGGCAAGGCGCTGGACGACGACACGATCCTCGTTTACGCGATGAACGGCGAACCGCTCCCGCCCGATCACGGGTTTCCGCTCCGGGCGGTGGTGCCCGGCTGGGTGGGGAGCAACAGCGTGAAGTGGCTCGGGCGGATCGTCGTGTCGAACGAGAAGGTCTGGGTCAAGAACAACACGACGTCCTACGTGATGATGGGTCCGGATTGGCCAGCGGACCGGTTCGCCCCGGCGGAGGGTGGGCCGATCAACGAGCAGAGCATCAAGAGCGCTCTCGCGCTGCCGTGGCCGGCGAGGCTCGAAGCGGGCGAGCGAACGGTGCGCGGCTTCGCGTACTCGCCGGGCGCCAGGGTTGCGGAGGTGGAGTGGAGCCTGGACGGAGGCGGCACGTGGCGGCCGGCGCGGCTGGCTGACCCCATCCTGCAGCACGCGTGGGCTCGCTTCGAGATCTTCTGGAACGCGCCCGCCGGGTCGCACACCGTCACGGTCAGGGCGATCGACGAGCTGGGCAACACCCAGCCGCCGAACGTGCCGTTCAACGAGAAGGGCTACCTGTACAATGCTCCCTTGCCGCATCCCGTGCGCGTGGGGTGAGGGGGCGTCGAGAGCACGGGGTGTGGAGCGCGGTGCTCGGGGTAGCGTGCGTCGCGGCCCTCGTGGTCGGTTGCCGCGCCGGCGGCGATCCGGCCGCCGAGCACGCAGCACAGATCGAGGCGGGGAGCGAAGTCTACGACACCCGCTGCGCGACGTGTCATGAAGTGGAGGGGGGCCTTGGTCCGAGGCTCAGCGCTCGGGCGTTGGCGGGCTATGAGACGGCCGCGCGGCTCGTCGGCTATTTGCGCCTGACGATGCCGTACGGCGCCGCGGGCACGCTGTCCGACGATCAATACTGGTCGGTGGTGGCGTACCTGGCGGCGTCCCGAGAGCTGGCTCGGTGGGAAGGGAGGCTGGAGGGGCGTGAGGTCAGGCTCAGTGCAGTGGGCAACGCGGAAAACGCAGAGGCAGGAGTTCCGTGATGTTGCGCTTTGCTCGCTGTGCCTACTCTACGCCTTCACCTTGTCCCGAAAAAACACTCTCGCATGCCAGCTGCTCCGAGCCGGGAGCTCCCAGCGGCCGCCGCGCATGGCGTCGAGCGTGGTGATGGTGTTGTCGAACACCGTGGTGTCGGGATCCACCTCGCCGGTGTTCGCCAGCGTCCGGAAGTCGTCACGGCTCACCCGCCGGAGCACGCCGGTTTTGCCGCGGAACCAGAGGGAGGCATTGTCGGTGAAGGTCACGCCGAGGCGCCGCTCCGCCTCGCGTATCGCGCCGGTCAGACCGTCGATGGAGCATCCCGAAGCCCCGGTGGCCGATTCGTCCACCGCCACGAGCAAGAAGCGGTCGTACTCCACTTCCCGGCCCGTGCGCAACGGCGCACCGTGGGCCTTCCAATCGCCCAGATAGGCGTCGATCTGCTCGAGAAGCGAGTCGCGCTCCTGCGGCGTGAGCGCCCGGGATGCTTGGAAGACCCAGAGACGGGCATCATCGGGGAGCTGGTCGAAGGGTACTAGCGGCATGAGGGCGGCTCCGGAAGCATCGAGTATGATGGAATCTAACAGGCGGATGGCCTATGGCGTATGGTGCCATACGCCCTACGCCATTCGCCATAGCCCACACTATGACCACCATCGACTTGCACCATCTCCCCGTCACCCGCACCGCTCGCTACGCCACCCTCGGCAGCGCCGGCTCGGCGGCCGAAGTGTGGTTCGTGTGCCACGGCTACGCCCAGCTCGCGGCGCCCTTTCTGCGTCATTTCACGGCGCTGGACGACGGGCGCCGGTTGCTCGTGGCGCCGGAGGGCCTGTCGCGGTTCTACGTGGACCCCGAGCACGCGAGGGGGGGGCGCACCACGGCCGTGGGAGCCAGCTGGATGACGCGGGAGGATCGCGAGCACGACATCGCGGACTACGTCGGGTACCTCGATACGCTGAGGGCGCGAGTGGCGGTCGGCGTCCCTCCAAACACTCCGGTCACGGTCCTCGGCTTCTCGCAGGGCGTGGCGACGGCGTGTCGTTGGGCCGCGCTCGGCCGGGAAGCCGTGTCGCGGTTGATCCTCTGGGCGGGCGACGTCCCGCCCGATCTCGATCTGCCGGCACGGCGCGAACGCCTCGCCCGGGCGCGCGTGGTGCTGGTGTACGGGACCAGAGACCGGATGATCCCCGAGCGGGTCCGGGAGGCTGCCGAGGAGCGGCTGCGGGCGGCTGAGATTCCGTATCAGGTGGAGACCTACGACGGGCGGCATCACATCGACGCGCGCGCCCTCGAGCGGGTGGCTGCCGGGAGCCCCGATTGAGCGCACCGCGCACCGGGCACCGCGCACCTTTCGCGCGTGATCGCGGCGTAAAGCCGCGGCTCGGCTGACTGTCGCGAAACGCGACACGGCCCTCCGCGCACCGCCACCTTCCGCCCTAGTAACGTCCTCCGGCCAGCGAAAGTCTAACCCCCGACAACGAGCACTGGCGCCAGTGGATTCGCGAACCGACACGCAGCTCATGCGGGACGTGCGGCGGGGGGACCTCGACGCGCTCGGTATCCTGTTCCGCCGCCATCACGCGCGGGTGCACGGGCTGTGTTTCCGCATGATCGGGTCGGCGGCGGCGGCGGACGACCTGGTGCAGGAGACGTTTCTACGCGTGCTCAAGTATCGCCGCGGCTTCCAGGGGCGGAGCCGGTTCACAACGTGGCTCTACCGACTCGCGCGGAACGTGTGCCTCGACCAGATCCGCCGTGATCGGCGCGACGCCGCACTCGCGCGCCGGGCAGCGGTGGAGCTGGTCGACGATGCGCTCCCTGACGTCGCCTGGATGGGCGATGAGCGCGCGAAGGCCATGTGGGCCGCGCTCCAGCGCCTGGCGCCCGAGAAGCGCGAGGCGCTGCTCCTCAGCCGGTTTCACGACCTCCGGTACGAAGAGGTCGCGCGCATTTGCGACTGCTCCGTGGGCGCGGTGAGGGTGCGGGTCCACCGCGCGCTCAAGGAGCTGCGAGATGCACTCGACCCGGGAGTGAATACACAATGGACTGCCAGCGAGCCAGGGAAGGGTTCGTCGACGCCCTGACCGGCAATCTGGGCGAGGCCGAGCGCGCCGAGCTCCGGATGCACGTCGAACAGTGCGCGGCGTGCCGGGCAGAGCGCGATGCGGTGACCGGTATCTGGAGCGCGCTCGAGACCCTCGATGCGCCGGCGCCGCTCCCGTCGCTGCCCGAGCGATTCGAGCGGCGGCTGCGACGCGAGAGCGGGAAGCCGCGGCGTTCGGGGTGGGTGTGGGTAGCGGCCGGCGCGCTCGCCGCGACGCTCGTGCTCGGGTTCGGGGTGGGATACGGGTGGCGGGCCCGCGGTGCCGGCGACGGCCCCGCCACCGGCGAAGCGGCGCCGCCGGGGTACCTGATGCTGCTGCGGGCGGGTGCGTCCGTTCCGGCCACGGAGGCGCGGGCGGTCTACCACGAATACGCCGCATGGGCACGCGCCCTGGCCAGTCAAAATCGTCTCGTGTCTGCGGAGGAGTTGGCCGACGGGGGGACGTGGCTCATCGCCGGGGCCGATGAGCCGACCGCCCACCCGACGCCGCAGGCGGCATCGCAGCCCATCGTCGGTTTCTTCTGGATCCAGGCCGCGAGCGTGGACAGTGCGGTGGCCCAGGCCAAAGACAGCCCCCACCTGCGACGGGGCGGGACGATCGAGATTCGTGCGATTCAACGGCGGTGAAGTGCAGTAAGAAGTAAGGAGTGAGGAGTGAGGAGTGAGGAGGTAACCCCTCAAACCCCTCAGACCTCAGACCTGAGACCTCCAACCGGAACTCGCCCATGCGCACCATTGCCCTGCTGCTCGCGTCGTTCGCCATGGCCACCACGGTGGCCGCCCAGAGTGACTCCGCGTGGAGCGACGAGCTGCCGCCGCTCTTGCCGGAGGCGGAAGAGATCGCGCTGGCGAGGAGTGCGGCGCCGGACGCCGTCAGCGCCGACGCCACGGTGCTCGTCTTGAGGCGCGGTGGATATGTGGTAGCGCGCGAGGGCGGGAACGGCGTTACCTGTTACGTCTCCCGTACCTGGCCCGAGAGCCTGGAACCGCACTGCTTCGACGCGGAGGGAGCGGCCACGATCCTGCAGATGGCATTGGAGCGGGCGCGGCTGCGGGAGCAGGGCAATACGCGGGAGGAGATCGAGCGGGCCATCGCGGACGGGATCGCCGCGGGGGAGTTACGTCTCCCGCGCCGGCCGGCGATGTCGTACATGATGTCGGCGGGCCAGGTGCTGTTCAACGACACCGGCCAGCGGGTGGGGCGCTGGCATCCCCACCTGATGATCTATGTGCCGTACGTGACGGCGGACGAGCTGGGATTGGGCGAGGAGCCGTCCGCCGACGCTGCGATCGTGGTGGACGGCGGGAAGCCGAACGCGAACATCATGATCGTTGTCCGGGAGTTTGTCGAACCGAAGCGGCAGTGAGGTAAGTGAGAAGTGAGGAGTAAGGAGTAAGGAGTAAGGAGTAAGGAGTGAGGACTCCGTCACTCGACTCCTCACTCCTCACTCCTCACTGCTGTAATGATTTGCCGGTCCACATCCACATCTTCCACCACCATCGAGTGGAAGCCGGCATCCGAGAGCCAGCGGCCATATTCCGCCTCGGTGTAGGTGTTGCCGCCTTCGGTGCGGAGGAGCATGACGAGCGCGAAGCGGGCGGCGCGCGGACTGCGGCCCCGCACGAAGTCGGCGACGGCGACGACGCCCCCGGGCCGCACGCTCCCCGCGATCTTCTGGAGCAGGGCCCGGTTCGCTTCCGGCGGGTAGATGTGCGTGATGTTGCTCGCCAGCACGATGTCGAACGGGCCGGGCAACGGATCGTGTTGGAAGTCACCGGCGACCGTGGCGATGCCGGTGTCAGCGAGGCGGTACGCGTCGGTCACGAAGCCGACGACCTCGCGCTTGTCGAACAGCGTGGCGGCGAGCCCGGCCTTGGAGAACGCGCGGGCCACGTGTCCCGGGCCTCCGCCCAGGTCGAGCATCGTGCGGGCGTCCGGGAGCCGTGCCAGGCAGGCCGCGACGACGCGCTGGGTACGCTCGGGAGGGCCGGAGCCCATCGCCGCCATGTACCGATCCATCTCGTCGCGGGTGCGCTCCCGCGCCTCCGTGCGGACCGGTTCGCCCGTGCGGACGACGCGCGGCAGCTCCGTCCATGCGCGGAGGTTCTCCAGCCAGAACGGAAGTCCCCCGCCCACATATTCCGGCCCTTCCGGATCCGCGAGCTGGCGTCGGGTGTCGGCGGTGAGGGCGTAGCGATCGCCGTCGCGGGTGACGAGGCCCATGTCCTCGAGCGCCGCGAGGAGGATGCCCGCTGCGCGCCGGTCGCATTCCAGCAGTTCGGCGACCCCCTCCCGCGTCCGCGCACCATCTCCGAGCGCTGTGAACACGCCGAGTTGCTGAGCAGCCGCAACCGTGGCCGCCAGCTCGGCGCCGTCGCGTTCGTTGGTGAGTCGGAGATCGGGGGGCAGCGGGTCGGGGGTCAGGTGTCAGGTGTCAGGTGTCAGGTGTCGGGTGTCAGGTGCCAGGTCTCAGGTGGTCTCTAGGATCTTGGGTGGTGCGAGCTGCTGGGGCGTGCGTCATAAGGTAATCCGGTCACCGGTCACCGGTCACCGGTTCCTGCAACCTGCAACCTGACATCCGACACCTGTTACCCCCTCAATACATGCTCCCCAGCGCCCACGCCGCGGCGAGGCGCACGCGGGGATCGCCGTCCCGCTCGAGCGTGCGGGTGAGTGCCTCGATGGAGGAAGGATCTTCGATCTCACCGAGCGCCCAGGCGGCCGCGGCGCGCACGGCGGGGGCGTCGTCGCCCAGGAGCCCGACGAGCGAAGGCGCCGCGCCGCGATCCTCGGCGTAGCCCAGGCCGAGCGCGGCGGCCTCGCGGGTGGCGGCGTCCGGCTCGCGCAGCGCGCGGCGCAGCGCGGTGGTGGCGGACGGGTCGCGGGTTCTCCCCAGCAGGGGGATCGCGAAGCGACGGACGCACGGGTCAGGGTCGTCGAGCGCCGGACGGAGTACGGCAACGACGCCGGGGTCGCGGAATCCGTTGCCAACCGCCCGAACGATTTCCGCCAGCCGCGGATCGGCCCCGGTGAGCGGATTCGCGTCGATGCGCGTGCCGCCCCACCCGGACCGCCCTTCGACGGATTGCGCAGCGAGGGCGCAGAGGAGGGGATCGGCGCCGCGCGCGGCGGCGAGCAGCTGGGCCGCGAACGCCGAGTCCCGCGGCGCCACCTGTCCGAGCGCCACGCTCCCAGGTCGGGGGAGCGCCGTGAGCGTCACGACGATCCCGGTGCCGGCGAGCGTCAGGGCCAGCTG
>Ga0256864_1000355_pt1 | contig 17314 bp, 14 predicted proteins | sample RVTome_11_FD_187336 | JGI IMG/M metagenome (GOLD analysis project Ga0256864, IMG submission 187336) | Soil microbial communities from uranium-contaminated site in the Upper Colorado River Basin, Wyoming, United States - RVT147D111 HiSeq ... | reverse complement strand
GTTCCAGGCGAACTGCTGGCCGACCACCCGCACCACCGTCGACTCCTCCTCGGCCGGGAAGGCGTCGACGCGCTCGGACCACAGCGGGATCGAGAAGGCGAGCAGCAGCACCGCCTCGACCGCCGCCACGCCGCCCTCCATCCACTTCGGTGCCTTGGTCTGGAGGCCGCCGTAGACGGCGGCGGGGCTGCGACCGCGGCGGAAGCGCACCAGCAGGTAGAGGAAGAAAGCGGCCCAGCCGACGAACAGCACCAGCATCAGCCAGTGGACCAGGACGTTGATCTCGTCGAGCGCCGCCCCGTGGGCCGACGCCACCTCCGGCAGTCCGAGCCAGGAACCCATTCGCGACTCCTCCGCTTGCGGGCGCCGTCAGCTCGGCGTCCCGGGTTGGACCAGGCGCAGGCCGCGCCGCGGGTCCTGGAGCCGGCGGACGCGCCGCCGCAGCGCCAGGACCATCGCGAGGCCGCCGCCGATCACCAGGTAGACCAGCGCGCCGAGGAAGACCATCGACCAGCGCACGCCGTTGGCGATGTGGTCGTCGTCGGTGTCACCGAAGCACACCGGGCAAGCGGCGGCCTCGGCGGTGAAGATGAGCACCAGCGCCAGCGCCGCCAGCACGGCCAGCGCGCACCGCGTCCTCGTCGGTCTCGTGTTGCGTCTCGTCGTTCGCATGCTGGTCGGCGTCATCGTCATCGCAGTCGTCACAGGTAGCTCATCCCCCGGGTCTTGCGCAGGAACCACGCGCCGTAGACGACCAGGCCGACCGCGGCCGCGGCGCCGCCGCCGGCGAGCCACCACCAGCCGCCGCCCTCGGCCGCCGCCCGCCCGGCCGCCCACCACGCCACCCACCCGGAGAGCAGGATCGACGCCACGATGAAGGCGACGTGGAAGGCCTTGAGCGACACCGGCGGCTCCTCATTCCCTCCGGCAACCGAGTCTACCGCCCCACCCGGTCGAGGTCGGTGACCGTTGGCAGCAGCAGCACGAAGAGGAAGAACAGCACCGTGAACGCCAGGACCACGAAGATCAGCTTCTTCTCCGAGATCAGGTGCATGAAGTAGCAGGCGACCAGCGTGCCCTTGACGGTGGCGATCAATAGCGCCACCGCCACGGCGGCCGCCACCGGCAGCTCCAGGTAGCTGACCGCGACCGTGATCAGGGTCAGCGCCATCAGGCTGACGAAGACGATGATGTAGACCCGGACGTGCCGGTCGATGTCGATCTCGTGGCCGCCGGCCGATCCCGCGTCGTGTCGCTCGCCGCTCATCGCACCCTCCAGGGTTTGCGTCCGTCTCCGCTCCGCGCCCTACAGCAGATAGAGCACCGGGAAGAGGAAGATCCACACCAGGTCGACGAAGTGCCAGAACAGCCCGGCGGTCTCGACCCGGTTGGTGAACTGCTGGCGGTCGATCCGCCACAGCTTCGACCCCGGCCCGATGTACCAGGCGTTGACCGCCATACCGCCGAGCACGTGCAGCCCGTGCAGCCCGGTGAGGGTGAAGTAGATGGCCAGGAAGGTGCTGGTGCTCGGGAACAGGTCGTGGTGGAACTTCGCCGTGTACTCGAAGTACTTGACCACCAGGAAGACCAGGCCGAGCAACACGGTGCCGCCCATGTAGAGCCGGAAGCGCCCGAGCTGCCCGCGCACCAGCGACGCCCAGGCCATCACCATGGTCACCGACGAGGTGATCAGCACCACGGTGTTGAGCGTCGCCAGCGGCACGTTGAGGATCGACGACTGCTCGGGCCAAGTCGGGGCGCCGATCCGCAGCAGGATGTAGCTCGCGAACAGCGCCCCGAACAGCATCACCTCCGAGGCCAGGAACAGCCAGATGCCGATCTTGACGTTGTTCAGCCCGGTGTCGGGCCGGATCTCGACGGTGTAGGGGATCGCGGTGGACACGGTGGGTCTCCCTCCGTCCTTTCCTCGGTCGTGCTCTCTAGCCGGCCGGCTGGGCCGCCGGCTCGGCTCCGGGCGCGGCGCTCGGGGTTTCGGGTTCCGGCTGCCACTGCGGCGCGAAGCCGCCGGCGGCGCCGGGCGCGCTGTACTCGTAGGGACCGCGGTAGGCCGCCGGCTCGGTCGGGAAGTTGCCGTGCGGCGGCGGCGACGGCGCAGCCCACTCGAGCGTGGTCGCGTCCCAGGCGTTGGAGGAGGCGACCTTGCCGCGGCGCAGGCTGAGGAAGAAGTTGACGATGAACGGGAGCTGCCCGATCGCCAGGCCCCAGGCCGAGAACGAGATCAGCTTGTGCAGGTCGAGCACGCCCTGGGCGTGCTCGTAGCTCGCGCCGCCGTCCCACAGCCGCCGCTGCATGCCGGCCATGCCCTGGTAGAGCATGGGCAAGAAGACGCCGTTCATGCACGCCAGGCTGATCCAGAAGTGGATCTTGCCCAGAGTCTCGTTGAGATGGCGCCCGGTAGCCTTCGGGTACCAGTAGTAGATCCCTGCCATCAGCCCGAACAGCGTCCCCGGCGCCACCACGTAGTGGAAGTGGCCGATCACGTAGTAGGTGTCGTGGAGGTGGATGTCGGCCGCCGAGAGCCCGAGCGGCAGCCCGGTCAGCCCGCCGATGCCGAACATCGGCAGGAACGCCAGCGCGAAGAGCATCGGCGTGTTGAAGCGGATCGAACCGCCCCACAGCGACAGGATCAGCGCGGTCAGGATGATCACCGACGGGATCGAGATGATCATCGTCGTGGTCTGGAAGAAGGCGTTCATCGCCGTGCCCATGCCGGTCAGGAACATGTGGTGGGCCCAGACGATGAACGACAAGAAGCCGATCCCGAGCACCGACCAGACCAGCGACCGGTAACCCCACAGCGGCTTCCTGGTGTTGTTGGCGATCACCTCGGCGATGATCCCGAGCGCCGGCAGGATCAGCACGTAGACCTCGGGGTGGGCGAGGAACCAGAACAGGTGCTGCCAGAGGATCGGGCTGCCGCCGCCGGTCGCCTCGATCACCTGGCCGCTGACCACCAGCCCCTCGGGCAGGAAGAAGCTGGTGCCGGCCACCCGGTCCATGAGTTGCATGGCCGCGGCGCCCTCGAGCGGCGGGAAGGCGAGCAGCAGCAGGAACGCGGTGACGAACTGCGCCCAGACGAAGAACGGCATACGCCAGAACGTCATCCCCGGGGCGCGGAGCTGGATGATCGTGGTGATGAAGTTGATCGCGCCGAGCAGCGACGAGGTGATCAGGAACACCATGCCGACGAGCCACCAGGTCTGACCGGTCGACGCGATGTCGGCCAGCGGCGGGTACGAGGTCCAGCCGCTCTGGGCGGCGCCGCCGGGGACGAAGAAGCTCGCCAGCATGGTCACGCCGCCGAGGAAGAACGCCCAGTAGCTGGCCATGTTGAGGCGCGGGAACGCCATGTCCGGCGCCCCGATCTGGAGCGGCACCACGTAGTTGCCGAAGCCGCCGACCGCCAGCGGCACGACCCCGAGGAAGACCATGATCGTGCCGTGCATGGCGCCGAGCGAGTTGTAGAACTCCGGCGTCATCACCCCGCCCGGCATGGCGGCGAACAGCCCGCCGATCAGCGGCAGCGGCTTCTCGGGGAAGGCGAGCTGCCAGCGCATCATCATCATCAGGCAGAAGCCGAAAAACAGGAAGCACAGCCCGGTGACGCCGTACTGGATGCCGATCACCTTGTGATCGGTCGAGAAGACGTACTTGCGCCAGAAGCCGAGCTCCGGGTGGGCGTGGTGCCGCTCGTCCATCAGGGATCCCCCGTCTCAGAGGTCTCGAAGAATACCTAGTCGCCGCTCGGCGCCGCGAAGGCGAAGTCCGCGGTCGCGGTCTCGCCGTCGGCGACGGTGACCTCGCTGGTCTGGGTGCCCAGCCGCTCGTGCCACGCCTCGATGGTGTAAGTGCCGGCGGGGAGGTCGTCGATCGTGTAGCTGCCGCTCTCGTCGGTGACCGCCCAGAACGGGTGGCTCATCACCGCGACGTAGGAGTTCATCCACGGGTGGACGTCGCACTTGACCTGGAACAGCGGCTCGGGCCGGTTGAGCGTCACCGACTGCTCGGTCACGGTCGCCGGCATGCCGAGGTTGAACTCGCGGTTCTCCTTCGGCAGGCCGTGGACGTTGTGCAGGATGCCGTCGGAGTTGAGGAACTTCAGCTCCTGGCCGGCCATCATCCCGAGCACGTGCGGGTGGTAGACGCAGCCGTTCTGGTCGATCACCGCGGGCTCCGAGGGCGGCGGGTAGCTGCCCGCTGGTACGCCCTGGCTGACCTTGACGAAGACCCAGCCCATGGTGTTGCCGTCGCCGAGCACCAGCACCTGCGGCATCACCGGCTCGTCGTGCTTGCCCGCGCACACCGGGTCGGCGGCCATGTCGAGCGGCCGCAGGCTGGGCGGCTGGCCGTCGAAGGTGGCGGTGCCGGTCACCGCGGCGGTGCCGGTGGGGCCGGTGGCGGCGGCCGGCTCGGCGGCCGAGGAGGCTTCGGGCTCGCCGGCGGGCGGCGCCTCGCCGCCTCCACACGAGGCGGCGACGATCAGCAGGGCGCAGGCGGCGGCGCCCGACAGCGAACGCGTCAGGTTGGTTCTCATCAGGTCGGTCATCTCGATCTCCTTCTCCACCCGCCCCGCCCGGTCCGGACGGCCGGACCGGCCGCGGTGGGACTCTTTGCGGACTCGTGTGCGGGGCTGGACGGCTAGACGTTTTCGAACGACAAGGACTCCGCGAGCCGGGGATCGCGCACCGGGACCAGGGCCCGGCGCCGCGCGAGCAGGCCGAACGCCCCGGCGCCGAACCCGACCACCGCGACCAGCGTCGTCAGGTCGAGGGCGTGCGGGTGCGCGCCGTGGGGGTCGAGGTTCGGCATCACCAGCCAGTATAGGTCGAGGTAGTGCATCGCCAGCATCCAGACCGCGCCGGCGACCAGCGTCGCCGCCCGGCGCTTGACCGCGCGCGACAGGAGGAAGAAGAACGGCAGCACGAAATGACCGGCCGCCAGCGCCACGGTCACCCCCTCCCATCCCGGTCCGGTGCGGTGAGCGTACCAGAGGGTCTCCTCCGGGATGTTCCCGTACCAGATCAGCATGAACTGCGAGAAGGCGATGTAGGCCCAGAACACTACGAACGCGAACAGCAGCTTGCCGAGGTCGTGGAAGTGCTCGGCGGTCACCACCTCGCCGACCGCCGACCGCGCCGCCAGGGCGAGCAGGATCAGGGTCGAGAACACCGCCACCACCGAGCCGGCGAAGAAGTAGACGCCGAAGATCGTCGAGTACCAGTGCGGGTCGAGCGACATGATCCAGTCGAACGCGGCGACCGTCAGGGTGAGCCCGAAGACGATCAGCCCCGGCGCGGCCAGCGCCTTGAGCCGCCGCGAGATCGCCGGGTCGCCGGAGGCGTCCTGGGCCAGCGAGCGGCGGCGGAACCACCAGGCGAGCAGCGACCAGATGCCGAGCACGGCCGCCGCGCGGGCGAGGAAGAACCCCGGGTCGAGCCAGGCGCTCTTGGCCGCCAGCAGCTCGTCCTGGGCCGCCTCCGGCCGCGCCCACGGGTACAGCTCCTCGAGCCCGAGGGCGAGCGGCACGGCGAGCACGGCGAGCAGCGGCATGGTCGCCGCCAGGTGCTCGGCGAGCCGGCGCACCACCGTGCTCCAGCCGGCGCGGGCGCCGTGGTGGAGCAGCACGAAGAACAGCCCGCCGAGCGCGATCGAGACCGCGAACAGCCAGGCGACCAGGTACGACCCGTAGAAGCGCGGCCCTCCGCCGGCGAAGGGCACCGACGCCCCGAGCGCCACCGCGCCGAGGCCGAAGCCGACCGCCGGCAGCTTGCGCCCCCACTGCCGCGGCGGCTCGGTGGCCCCGGCGGGCAGTGCCACCTCCTGGTGGGCGGTCTCGGGCTCGGCGTCGGTTCGCATGATCGGCTCGTGGTCCTTTCGCTGCGTCGTCCGGCTCAGGCCGCGGCCGCGGCGGCGCCGCCGGTCTCGACCGCCTCGACGTGCTGGGCGCCCAGCCGGTCGAGCAGCTCGGCGGTCGCGGCGCGGTCGAAGCGCGGGTCGGCGGCCTCGATCGAGATGAAGAAGCGGTCGTCGCTGAAGCGCTCGAAGCGCTCGGAGGAGAACAGCGGGTGGAACGGCTGCGGCAGGCGCGCGAGCAGCAGGAAGCCGAGCACCGCGCCGGCGGCGCCGCCGAGCACCCCGCACTCGAACATGACCGGCACGAACGCCGGCCACGAGAACAGCGGCTTGCCGCTGATCACCAGCGGGTAGGCGGTGGTCGCGGTCCACCACTGCAGCAGCATGCCGCCGGCGGCGCCGGCGAGCCCGAGCCCGAGCACGAACCAGCCGACCGGCGACCGCCGCAGCCCCATCGCCGCCTCCAGCCCGTGGACCGGGAACGGGGTGTGGGCGTCCCAGCGCGAGTAACCGGCATCGCGCACGCCGCGGCAGGCCTCGGCCAGCCGTGCCGGGCTGGTGAACTCCGCCAGCAGGCCCCACAGCTTGCGCTCGCCGCTCATCGCCGGCTCCTCACGCCCGCTCCTCACTCGTGCACCCTCGCTTCCGGCAGCACTCCCTTGACCTCGGAGATCGCGACCATCGGCAGGAAGCGGACGAACAGGCAGAACATCGTGAAGAACAGCCCGAAGCTGCCGATCAGCGTCAGGATGTCCCAGGTGGTCGGCGCGTAGAGCCCCCAGGCCGAGGGCAGGAAGTCGCGGTGCAGCGAGGTGACCACGATGACGAAGCGCTCGAACCACATCCCGACGTTGATCAGAATCGAGGCCACGAACAGCACCGGGATGTAGGTGCGCAGCTTCTTGAACCAGAAGAGCTGTGGCACGACCACGTTGCAGGTGACCATGATCCAGTACGACCAGGCGTAGGGGCCGAGCGCGCGGTTGATGAAGGCGAAGCGCTCGAACGGGTTGCCGCTGTACCAGGCGATGAAGAACTCGGTCGCGTAGGCGTAGCCGACCAGCGTGCCGGTGAGCAGCATCAGCTTGGCCATGCGGTCGAAGTGGAGCAGCGTGATCAGGTGGGTGAGCCGGAAGGCGACCCGGCAGACCACCATCAGGGTGACCACCATCGCCACCCCGGAGAAGATCGCGCCGGCGACGAAGTAGGGCGGGAAGATCGTCGTGTGCCAGCCGGGGATCTGCGAGGTCGCGAAGTCGAACGACACCACCGAGTGGACCGACAGCACCAGCGGCGTCGCCAGCCCGGCGAGCAGCAGGTAGGCCTTCTCGTAGTGCATCCACTGCCGGTGCGAGCCGCGCCAGCCGATCGCGAACAGGCCGTAGGCGAGCCGCCGGATGCGGGTCTTGGCGCGGTCGCGGAGGGTCGCGAGATCCGGGATCAGCCCCAGGTACCAAAAGAGCAGCGACACCGTGCCGTAGATCGAGACCGCGAAGACGTCCCACATCAGCGGGCTTCTGAACTGCGGCCACATCGCCATCTGGTTGGGCAGCGGCAGCATCCAGTAGGCGAGCCAGGGGCGGCCGACGTGGATGCCCGGGAAAACCAGCGCGCACATCACGGCGAAGATCGTCATCGCCTCGGCGGCGCGGTTGATCGAGGTGCGCCAGCGCTGCCGCAGCAGGAACAGGACCGCGGAGATCAGGGTGCCGGCGTGCCCGATGCCGACCCAGAAGACGAAGTTGACGATCGGGAAGCCCCAGCCTACGGGGATGTTGTTGCCCCAGATCCCGACCCCTTCCCAGAACAGCCAGGCGATCGCGACGCCGAAGATCCCGAGCGCCGCCAGCGAGATCGCGAGCACCACGTACCAGCCGCGCGGCGGCTTCCACTCGACCGGCCGCGCCACCGCCTCGGTGACGCCGTGGAAGCCGGGCGCGCCGGCGACCAGCCTCGGCCGGCCCTCGACCGGGTCGATGTCGGTGACCGCGGGGTCGATGTCGAGCGTGTGTGGATCGATCTCGGCGACGGCCATGCGCTGTGGGCTTCCCCTCCCTCCTACCCGGGCCTACTCCCCGAGCTTTACTCAGCGGGGCCGGCCGGTCCGGCCCGGCCGCGGGCGGCGCCGCGGCGGTCGCCCCGGAGGGCGTCGATTGCCGGCGAAAAACCGCGGAGGGTGTACCACGGCCGGCCGGTAGCGGTCAACCCTCGATCAGGCCCGAGCCCGGCGCAACTGGGCCGCTCTCAGGGCCGCTCCGGCCGCCCGCGCGGCCAGCGATTCCAGCACCGCCGCCGCGGCGCGCTCGGCGCTCGCAACGGTGTCGGGCAGGCCCGCGCCGTGGAAGGCGCTGCCCGCCAGGACCAACCCCGGCCCGCACATCGCCTCGAGCGCCGCCACCCGCTGCCGGTGGCCGACCTCGTACTGCGGGTAGCCGCGCGGCCAGCGATGGACCCGCACCAGCGCGGGCTCGGCGGCCAGGCCGAGCAGCGCCCGCAGGTCGGCGCGCACCGCCGCCACCAGCTCGGCCTCGGGCAGCTCGGCCCAGCGCTCGCCGCGGGCGCCGCCGACGAAGGCGCGCACCAGCGCGCCGCCGGCCGGCGCCCGGCCCTCGAACTTGGTCGAGGCGAAGGTCGCGGCGACCAGCGCCCGGCCCTCGGCGGCGGGGACGAAGAAGCCGAAGCCCTCCGGCAGCCGCGCCCCGCCGGGCCGGTAGCCGAGGGCGACGGTGGCGGCGGAGGCGTACGGCAGCTCGGCGAGCCCCGCCGCCAGCTCCGGCCGCGAACCGGCGACCAGCTCGGCGGCGGCGAACGCCGGCAGCGCCAGCACCACGGCGTCGGCGGCGAGCTGCTCGCCGCCGGCCAGGCGCACGATCCATCGCGGCGCTCCACCGTCGCCTCCCGCGGTGCGCACCTCGACCGCCGGGCGGCCGGTCAGGATCTCGGCGCCACCGGGGCCCCGCAGGCGTGCGACCAGGGCGTCGATCAGCTCGCCGAGGCCTCCGGCGAGGGTCAGGAAGGGCCGATCGGCGGGGGCGGGGCGACCGGCGGCGGCCGGCAAGGACGCGGCAGGACCGCCGCCGGCAGCCGGGCTGCCGTGCGGACGGCTTGCAGCGGCCGTCGCGGCGCCGGTGCCGGCGGTTCTGCCAACCGCGCCGGTGCCGCTGCCGGAGGCGTTCCTGCTCACGGCGCGCACGCCGCGGCCGACGCTGCCGAAGCGCCGCTCCAGCCCGGCGCAGGCCGGCCAGACCGCATCGAGGCTCAGGCGCTCGGGGTCGCCGAGGTGGATCGACGACAGCACCGGGTCGGCCAGCCGCTCGAGTGCCTCGCTGCCGAAGCGCCGGCGGACGAAGCCGGCGAGGCTCTCGTCGCCCTGGCCGTCCTCCGCCCGCCGCGCAGGCACCCACCGCTCCGCCAGGATCCGCGCCTTGCCGCGCCAGGAGAACAGCGGCGAGCCGAGGAACGGCTCGAGCCGCATTGGCACCAGCGTCTGGAGCCCGGCCGGCACCTCGACCAGCCGTCCGCCGCGCGCCACCCAGACCCGCCGCGGCGCGGCTGCGCAGCCGACCAGCCGGTCGCCGAGCCCCAGCTCGCGCGCCAGCTCGGCGGCGCGCGGCTTCGACGCCACCAGCGAGTCCGGCCCGCCCTCGACCACGAACCCGTCGATCCGCTCGGTGATCACCTTGCCGCCGGGCCGCGAGTCCGCCTCGACCACCGTCACCTCGACCGGCAGGCCGGTCTCGGCGGCCTCACGGCGCAGCCGCCACGCGGCGGTCAGCCCGCAGACACCGCCGCCGACGATCACCGCCCGCAGCGGCGCACCGCCCGTCCCGCCGCCGGCGGTCGCCGGAGCGGAGCGCAGTGCGGGGGCGGAAGCGAGAGTGGGAGGGCTCACGGTGCTCGGGCACGCACGCGCCGGGACCTCCCACGGCGGGAGTCGCTCCGCGGTCCTGCTGGAGCGGCGGTGTCGCGCTGGAGCGGCGAGCTTACATGATCCTCGACGCCTGGAGCCGCTCTCTCGCGAGCGCTCGGGAAGGTCCGACGCACAGTCGAACGCCGCGTGTGCGGCGGCCGCAGGGCCGCCGAGCCGGGGGAGCGGCCACCGAGGGATGCATCGGAGAGATCGCGTGCCTTCTCCTTGACAGCTTAGGAGAACTTCTGTACGCTTCTCCTAAGCGGAATAGGAGAGCGAATGACCGACCAGGCCGACCTGATTCCCGGCACCCTCGACCTCTTGATCCTCAAGGCCGTCTCCCTCGGCAACGTCCACGGCTACGGCGTGCTGCTCCGCATCGAGCAAGTCTCCCGCGGCGCCCTCGAGATCCAGCAGGGCGCCCTCTATCCAGCGCTCTACCGGCTCGAGCACCAGGGCTTGATCGCCAGCGAGTGGGGACGGTCCGAGAACAACCGCCGGGCCAAGTTCTACCGGCTGACGGCCGCGGGGCGACGGCGACTCGGCGAGGAGGAGGCGAGCTGGAACCGCCTCGCCGAGGCCATCGCCGTGGTCCTTTCGGCCACCCCCCAGGAGGTGTGAGGATGCCGGGACTTCCGGGATCCGCCGTCGGGGCCGGTGTGGTCGGTCGCGCCCGCTCCCTGCTCCGCGGCCTCCTCCGCCGCTCGGAGGTGGAGGCCGAGATGGCCGAGGAGTTCCGCCACCACATCGAGCTCCGGACCGAAGACCTGGTGCGGCGAGGGGTTCCCGCCGCGGAGGCCTCCCGCCGGGCCCACCTGGAGTTCGGGCACGTGGAGACGCACCGCGAGGCGGCGCAGGTCTCGCGGGGCCTCCGGCTCTTCGACCAGGTCCGCTTCTCCTGGGTCGACTTCAAGCTGGGCGTCCGGATGCTGGTGAAGCACCCGGGCCTGACGCTGGTGGCGAGCTTCGCCCTCGCCGTGGGGATCCCGGTGGGCATGGCGCCCGTCCACCTCTCGAACGCCCTCGAGGCGCCGCTCCCCGAGGACCGGGACGACCGCGTGCGGGCGATCCGGCACTGGGACCCGGCGAGCGGGACTGCGGAGAGCCCGTCGTACCGAGACTTCGAGCTGCTGCGCGAGAAGCTGACCACCTTCGCCAACCTCGGGGCGTTCCGGAGCTCCTCCTACAACGTCGCCTCGGGAAGCGGGCCCGCCGCGCCCGTGGCCGGCGCCGAGGTCACGGCCTCCAGCTTCGAAGTGCTCGGCACGCGCCCGCTCCTGGGGCGGACACTCGCCCCGCGGGACGAGGCGCTGGGGGCTCCGGAGGTGGTCGTGCTCGGCCACGATCTCTGGCGGTCGCGGTTCGGGGGCGATCCGGACCTGGTGGGGCGCGTCGTCCACGTCGGAGCCGTCCCTCACACGGTGGTGGGGGTGATGCCCGACGGCTTCCTCTTCCCGGTCCGGCAACAACTCTGGGTGCCGCTCCGGGAGCGGCCGGGCGGAGGGCCGGGCTCGGCCCGCGAGGGCAGCCCGAAGGTGCGGATCTTCGGCCTCGTCCAGGACGGAGCCTCGACGGAACAGGTGCAGGCCGAGCTCGGTGCCATGGCTTCCCGGCTCTTCGACGACGCGCCCGAGGCTCCCGTGCGGCTGCGTCCCCAGGTGGTGCCCTTCGGCATCGCCCACTTCGGGCTCCCGCGACGCGGCCTGGAGGAGATCCCCGAGTTCTACTACCTCCAGGTCCTGGCGCTCACGCTCCTGCTGGTCGCGTGCGCCAACGTCGCGATGCTGGTCTTCGCCCTCACGGCGACGCGGTTCCGGGAGCTCGCCGTGCGCACGGCCTTGGGCGCGAGCCGCGCACGGATCGTCTCCCAGATCTTCGCGGAGACCCTGGTGCTCGCCGTGTGTGCCGCCGGCGTGGGGCTCTTCGGGATCGACTGGATCCTCCGCCAGGTCCGCGCAGCCGTCGTGGCCAGGGGGCTCGACCTCCCGTACTGGCTTTCCCTGGAGGTCACCGGCGAGGCGGTCCTGTGGGGCCTTCTCCTCGCGGTGGTGAGCGCGACAGTCGCTGGCGTCGTGCCGGCCCTGAAGCTCACCGGCACCAAGATCCAGCAGAGCATCAAGAAGGCCGAGGCGGGCCGGTCGGGGATCCGGTTCGGGGGCCTGACCAGCGTGCTGATCGTCGCCGACGTCGCCCTGGCGGTCTCGGTGTCGGGCGTCGCGCTGGCTCTCGGGGGCCTCCTCTGGCACACCGCGAAGGCGGACGAGCTGACCGGCATTCCGGCGGACGAGTACCTGGCGGCGGAGGTCCGTCTCCCCGGCAGTGAGCTGCGGGCGGGCACCGGCGGGGCCGCAACCGAGGGGACGGAAGCCCGGCTGGCCGGGACGCAGCGGCGGCTGGTGGAGCGCCTGGAAGAGGAGCCCGGCGTTCGGGGCGTGGCCGTCGCGAGCGGCCTGCCGCGGATGGACCACCGCTCCCGCCTCCTCGAGATCGAGGGTATTGAGGAGTCGGCGTCGACCGGCGGCTGGCAGGTCCGGACGGTCCTGGTGGACGTGGGCTTCTTCACGGCGCTCCGCCAGCCGATCCTGGCCGGGCGCGGGTTCGACCGCGCCGACGTGGCGAGGCAGGTCCCGCCGATCCTCGTGAACACCGTGTTCGTGGACCGTCTGCTGCGCGGTCGGGCCGCGGTCGGGAGCCGGGTACGCTTCGTCTCGCCGGAGGGTGGCGAGGGCGCGCCCTGGCACGAGATCGTGGGGGTGGTGGAGCACCTGGGCATGAAGCTCTTCGACCCGCAGGGGGACCCGGGCGTCTACGTTCCCGCGCCCCCCGGCGCCATCCACCCGATCCAGCTCGGGATCCACTTGCGAGACGACCCGGAGAGCTTCGCTCCGCGCCTCCGGGAGATCCTGACGGAGGTCGATCCCGCGGCGGTGCTCGGCAGGACCGTGGCGCTCGACCGCGTGTTCCCGGGCGACTGGTACGTGACCGCGGCGATCGTCGGAGGGCTCGGTCTCCTGGTCGCCATCCTGATCGCGCTCGGCGCGTCCGGTCTCTACGCGATCCTGTCCTTCTCGGTCTCCGAGCGCAGGCGCGAGATCGGCATCCGCACCGCCCTCGGAGCGTCCCGGTCCGCCGTCGTGCTGACCGTGCTGCGGCGCTCCCTGGTCCAGATCGTCGCCGGGGCCCTCCTCGGACTGCCGATCGCGGCGAGGCTCCTCTACGAGTTCGGAGAGGCAGTGGGCCGGGAGACGTCGCCCGCCGTCCCGCTCCTCGCGGGCCTGGGCTTCACGGTGGGCATCGTGGCGGTGATCGGTGGCGCCTCGTGCGTCGCACCGGTCCGGCGCGCCCTCGGGGTCGACCCCAACACGGCGCTCCGGGCCGAGGGCTGATCGGCCCGGGCACCGCCGGCGCCCCGGCGGCGCGGCGGCGGTGCAGGACGCGTCCCACCGGCAGAACGGCGTCCTGGGAACCGGGGTACGTGACGAAGCCGGAGCCGGTGGGGCGCTGGCCCGGGAGAGGCCTAGGAATCGAACAGCGTCGGCCGGACGAGCTGCGGCGGCTCGTCCTGTTCGATCTCGGCCGGCTCGTCCCCGGCGGTTCCGGGGGCCGCGTCCTCGGCGGGCCGGGGAGGCTCGACGGGGGGAGCCGGCGGCGGGGCCGTGGCCGGCGGCGGGGCGGGAGCCGGAGCCGCAGCGGGAGTGGGCGATGCGGCCTGGGCGGTAGCGGGTCCTTCCTCCTCCCGCTCGGCCCGCCAGATGTGCCGGCCGAGCCCGCGGTGCCAGGTCAGCCCCGGGGCCGGCTCGCGCAGGAAATGGTTGATCTTCGAGTCGAGGTCGTCGAGGTAGTGGAGGACCAGCGCCTCGGGGGTCGCGGGTTCGACCGGCGAGGCGTACTCCTTCCTCCCTTGATGAGCGAGCACCATGTGCTCGAGCTCGAGCCGCAGCTCGTCGGGAAAGCCGGGGATGGCCGCACAGCGCTCGCGCAGCAGGTCGCGGCCGATCACCACGTGGCCGACCAGGCGTCCCTCGAGGGTGTAGTCGTTGGCCGGCATCGCGCCCAGCTCGGCGAGCTTGCCGAGGTCGTGGAATAGCACCCCGATCAGCAGCAGGTCGCGGTCGAGGGTGCGGTAGTGCGCGCACACCGCGACCGCCAGCTCGGCCATCGAGACAACGTGCTCGAGCAGGCCGCCGCGGTAGGCGTGGTGCATCGACTTGGCCGCCGGGTGGACGCGCAGGCGTTCACCATAGGCGGCGAGGGTCTCCTCGGCGAGCCGGCGTAGCGCCGGCCGCTCGATGCGCTCGGCCATCAGCCTTTCGAGGCGCCGCTGGAGATCGTCGATGTCCTCGCGGGTGGACGGCACCAGCAGCGCTTCGTCGAAGCCGTGGGCGCGGTCGTCGTCGGTGGCGCGGCGGCAGCGCTCGATGACGAGCTGCAACCGCTCGCGGTACTCCTGCACCCGGCCGCGGAAGGCGACGAAGTCGTGCGCCTCGAACTCGGCCTCGAGCGCCTCGCTGTCGGCCCACACCTTGGCCGGGATCGAGCCGCTCCGGTCGGCCAGCTCGAGGTCCATGAAGGCCATGCCCCGCCGGTCCTCGCGGACCTCCTTGCGCAGGACCAGCGCGAAGCCCTGGACGCGGTCGCCGGCCTGCCAGGCGGTGATCGATTCGTTGCGGCGGTCCATCAGCGGGCTCCGGGGGGCGGTCGCGGGGAGGTTCCGGGCGGGAGTGTATCCTGCGCTGCGGCGCCGCGGCGGGCGCGAACCGTCGCGGCCCCGGGCGCGTACTCACCGCGGGGGTCGCCTCGCCGGGTCTGGCACCTCCCGTGCAGACGGTATCGGCGCGGACGACCCCGCCGCGTCAGCGACCAAGAGATCCACCGGAGGACCATGCGCGCCCTCATCCGTTCCGCTGTCCCCGCAGCCCTCGGCGCCGCCCTGGCACTGGTGCCCGCCGCCATCGCGTCCGCCGCGCCCGCCTCGCGCGCCTCCGACTCCCCGGTGCTGTGGCCCGCGCCGCAGCGCGCCTTCCTCCAGGACGGCCCTGGCCTGCTGCTGAGCGAGGTCGAGCGCGCCGAGCTGACCGCGCTCGACGAGGACGGCCGGGCACGCTGGATCGCCGGCTTCCTCGGCTCCGATCCGGACCCCGCGACGCCACTCAACGAGCTGGCCGAGGGGATCGAGCGCCGCCGCCAGCTCGCCGCCTCCGAGTTCCTGTCGCCGCTCGACGTCCGCGCCCGGCTGCTGTTCCTCAACGGCCGGCCGGCCGCGCGCGAGCAGATCGAGTGCGACTACACGTTCAAGCCGCTCGAGATCTGGAGCTACCCGGGGCGGCCGGGAGGGCCGGGCGAGGCACAGCCGCAGCAGCTCGTCGTCTACCGTCCGAGCCCCGATCTGCCGTGGCGGCTGTGGGTGCCGCTCGACTCCAAGCGGGTGCTCTACACTTCGGAGATGGAGTACTGGCTGCAGCAGGTCGACGAGCTGCGCGGCCGCGTCCGCGGCCGGCGCTTCGACCGGGTCACCTGCAAGGACGCCGAGCGGGTCGACGACGCCACCGGCGTGCGCGCCCTGCGCGGTTACCGCGACGACCGGCCCCGGCAGAGCGACTACGAGCGCTTCCTCGAGCCGCCCGACGACCTCGCCGTCTGGGCGGGCGCCGCGGCGGCCACGCCGCTCCCCGACGGGCCGCCGCCGCTGCCCCTCGATTCGGTGGTGGTGGCCTTCCCCGAGATCGTCAACCAGCGCACCGTGGCCCGCGCCTACCTGACCCTGCCTCCCGGCTCGGGGGTGGCGACGCCGGCCGAGACCGGCGAGCCGGCGCTCGAGCTCATTGTCGAAGGCGTGGTCGAGCAGGACGGCGAGATCTTCGAGGACTTCCGGCTGCGCTTCCAGCAGCCGCGGGCGGACGAGACGACCCCGATCGTTCTCGCCGTCGACCGGCCGCTGCGCCCCGAGCGCGCCTACCTGCTGCGGCTGCGGGTGAGCGATCCGGCGGGCGGCGCGGCCTCGACGGTGGCGAGCGGGTTCACGGTGCCCGGCGAGCCGCAGCCGCTGGCAGAGCCGCCGATCGGCGAGATCGTCGACGCGCTCGAGTACGACGTCGCGTCGAAGGCGCTGGCCGGCGCCGACTCGCTGATCCTGGTGCCGCCGCCATCGGACGTGGTGCTCGGCCTGTGGCGTACCGAGGCGCTGGTCACCGGGTCGCGGATCGTCAAGGTGATCTTCCTGATCGACGGCGAGCCCCGGATGACCGCCACCCGCCGTCCCTTCGGGGTCGAGATGCGCCTGGCCGAGGTGCCCCGGGAGCAGGTGGTCCGGGCCGAGGGGTACGACGCCGAGGGCGTGCTGATCGACGCCGACGAGGTGGTGGTCAACCAGGCGCGGGGCGCGCTGCAGGTGCGGATCGTCGAGCCGGAGCGCGGGTGGTCCGGCGCCGGCCCGGTCGAGGTGCGCGCCGAGGTGGTGGTGCCCGAGGAGCAGCGGGTGGTCGCGGTCGAGTTCCGGCTCAACGATCAGACCGTCGCGACCCTCGACCGGCCGCCCTGGACGGCTACGGTCGAGGTGCCGCCGGCCGGGCCAGAGGAGGTCACCTACCTCAGCGCCGTCGCCCGCCTCAACGACGGCCGCAGCGCCGAGGCGGTGCGTTTCCTCAACGCCCCGGAGTTCCTCGAGGAGGTCAACGTCGACCTGGTCGAGCTGTACACCGCGGTCACCGACCGCGACGGCCGGCCGGTGCAAGGGCTGACCGCCGAGAGTTTCGAGGTCTACGAGGACGGCCGCCGCCAGGAGATCCGCAAGTTCGAGCGGGTCGAGAACCTGCCCCTGACCGTCGGCATCGCGGTCGACGTCTCGGGCTCGATGGTCAAGACCCTGGGCGAGGCGCAGGCCGCCGGACAGGAGTTCATCGAGCGGGTGCTGCGCCCCGGCGACCGCTGCTTCGTGCTCAGCTTCGCCTTCCGGCCCGAACTGCTGATGTCGCCCATCGACGACGCCGAGGCGTGCCGGGAGGGTCTCGACGACCTCGCCCCCTACGGCGCCACGGCGCTCCACGACGCGGTGGTGACCAGCCTCTACTACTTCCGCGGCTTCCAGGGGCAGCGGGCGTTCGTGCTGATCTCCGACGGCGACGACACGGCGTCCTCTATCGCCTATCCGGTCGCCGCCGAGTACGCGCGCCGCAGCGGGGTGGCGATCTACGCCGTCGGCATCGGCACCGGCGGGTTGCTCGGCGTCGGCGTCCGGAGCAAGCTCAGGGAGCTGGCCGAAGAGACCGGCGGCCGGGTATTCTTCATCGGCCGGGCCGAGGAGCTGGACCAGGTGTACGACGAGATCGAGCACGAGCTGCGCAGCCGCTACCTCATCGCCTATCAGTCCGACCGCCCCGCCGGCGGCGGCGACGAGTACCGGGAGGTCGAGGTGAAGGTCGAGCAACGCGGGCTCGAGGCGCGCACGATCCGGGGCTACTACCCGTGAGCGGGCGCGCGGCTCGGGGAGGTCTCGCCGGCCGTCGCCGGGGCGTCGCGGCTCCGGCCGTGCTC
>Ga0256864_1000354_pt1 | contig 17338 bp, 16 predicted proteins | sample RVTome_11_FD_187336 | JGI IMG/M metagenome (GOLD analysis project Ga0256864, IMG submission 187336) | Soil microbial communities from uranium-contaminated site in the Upper Colorado River Basin, Wyoming, United States - RVT147D111 HiSeq ... | reverse complement strand
GTTCTAGCCGCTTATCAGACGGTGTATGTCGTTATACAGAGCAAAGGCCATCAAGACGAACAGCAGCGCGATGCCCACGTGCTGGCCGATCTCCATGGCCCGGTCAGACACCGGTGCGCCCTTGAAAATCTCGACCGTATAATACATTAAATGCCCGCCATCCAATAACGGAATCGGCAGCAGGTTCAGCACGCCGAGACTGATGCTGATCAGGGCGAGGAACAGGAGGTACGACGCGAGTCCGCTTTGCGCCGACTGCCCGGCATAATCGGCAATCGTGATCGGGCCGGAAAGATTCTTGAGCGAGACCTCTCCGACGATCATCTTTCCCAGCATCTGCAGGCTGAACCAGGACGTATCCCACGTCTTGCGCAACGCCTTCTCTACCGCCGTCAACGCCCCGTAGCGGACCTCGGTCATCAAATCGGCTAACGCGTCGCGGTCGATCCGGGGTGCAGCGCCAATGCGCCCGATTTTACGTTCGCCTTCCATGATCGTGGCTGGCGTGATGGAGATGGCCGGTATCGGGGCACCATCGCGTCGAAGTTCCATCGCGAGGGCGACGCCGGGATTGCTGCGCACCGTTGTCACGACCTGCCGCCAGCTGTCGATGCGCTGCCCGTCGATCGCCGTGATGACATCGCCCGCCCTGAGCCCTGCGCGTTCGGCCGCGCCGCCTGGAACAACCTCTCCGATGACGGGCTCGAGAGGCGGCTGATAGCGTACGAGCCCGAGACCGGTCAGAAAATCCCGGTCGAGGTCGGCTGCCGTCAGGCGCGACAAATCGAGCTGGAGCAGGCGGATGTCGCCTTTGGTCGTGCGTACCTCGGTCCTGACCGGCGGCCCTTTGCGCTCGACCGCGTGCTGCAGGAGAACCCAGCGCGCCTCCTGCCACGTAGGCACCACGTCATCGCCGATCTTGAGCAGCGTGTCCCCGGACGAGAATCCGGCGCTCTGCGCCGCGGTACCCGGCGCCGGCGCTCCAATGACCGGCTTGATACCCGGCACGCCGCTCACGAACAAGAACCAGTAGAGCGCGATGGCAAGGAGGAAGTTGGCCGCAGGGCCCGCGATCACGATGGCGATGCGACGCCAGACCGACTTGCGGTTGAATGCCCGGGGCAGGTCCTGCACTGCAACCGCCCCCTCCCGCTCATCGAGCATCTTCACATAGCCGCCAAGCGGAAAGGCGGCAATAACCCACTCGGTCGCGTCGCGCCCGAGTCTCCGCGACCACAATGCGCGGCCGAAGCCGACCGAAAAGCGAAGTACCTTCACGCCGCAGGCGCGCGCGACAAGATAGTGCCCGAATTCGTGCACCACGATGAGGCAGCCCAGCGCGACCACGAATGCCAGAATGGTGGTGATGAGATCCATTACTGCTCTGCGCGCGTCCTCATCCCCGCTCAGGAACCGGTTGCGTGCTGCTTCGCGCGCGAATCGGATCGCGGGTGCAACCGGCCGAGCATCCGCTCCGCAGCTTCGCGTGCCCTGGCATCGGCTTCCATGATGTCTTCGAGCTTCCGCGCGGGCCGGAAATCCGTTTCAGACAGCACGTCTTCGATGATCGCAGCGATGCGGGGCAGACTGATCGTTCCCGACAGGAAAGCCGTAACGGCGACCTCGTTCGCCGCGTTCAATGCGGTCGGTGCCGACCCGCCGGCGGCCAGGGCCTGATACGCGAGACGCAGGCACGGAAAGCGCTGCAAGTCGGGCGCCTCGAAACGCAGCGCGCCGATGCGTGCGAGATCAAGAAACGGCACGCCGGCCGCAATACGGGACGGATAATCGAGCGCGTGGGCTATCGGCGTGCGCATGTCGGGATTTCCGAGCTGGGCGATGACGGAACCGTCGATGTACTCGACCAGCGAATGGATGATGCTCTCCGGATGAATCACGACTTCGATACTCTGCGGGGCGATGTTGAACAGCCAGTGCGCCTCGATCACCTCGAGGCCTTTGTTCATCATCGTCGCCGAGTCGACGGAGATCTTTCGCCCCATGACCCAGTTCGGGTGGGCGCACGCCTGCTCCGGTGTTACGTGCTCCAGCTCGCGCAGCGGCAGGATGCGAAAGGGCCCTCCGGAAGCCGTGAGGAGGATGCGCCTCACCCCCGCGGCATCAGGCTCGCCCGAATAGGATGCGGGCAGCGCCTGGAAAATGGCATTGTGCTCGCTGTCGATCGGCAGGAGCTGGGCACCACTCGCCCTTGCCGCATCAATCAGCAGCGCCCCGGCGGTAACCAGGGATTCCTTGTTGGCCAGCATGACCCTCTTGCCGGCGCGCGCGGCGGCAAGCGTCGAGCGCAAGCCCGCGAAACCTACTATCGCGGCCATCACGCTGTCGACCTCGGGCAACGTCGCTACGGTCTCAAGGGCTTCAAGACCACACAGCACCTCGCAAGGCAGGCCGGCTTCCCGCAGGCGGCGCCCGAGATCCCCGGCCATGGAAGGCTCGAGCACCACGGCAAAACGCGGCCGGTGCTTCAGGCACTGCTCGAACAGCAGCGGTATCTGATTGCGAGCCGTGAGCGCGACGATCTCGAACTTCTCGGGATGAAGCGACACCACCTCGAGCGTGCTGACGCCGACGCTGCCCGTGGACCCGAGGATGGTCAACCGTCGCTTTCCACTCATCGGTCAGCCGCTTCCGTCAGTTCACGTACAGGAACAGGGCAGCCGCCAAGGGGATGCTCGACGTCACGCTGTCGACCCGGTCGAGAATTCCGCCATGCCCCGGAAGAAGCGAACCGCTGTCCTTCACGCCTGCCTGACGCTTCATCCATGACTCGAACAGATCTCCGACCATGCTTGCTGCCGTGACGCCGGCAAACAACACCACACCCCTCCCGCTGCTCAACCAGTCCCACTCGGGCAGGAATCGGGAGAGTACAGCATAATACACTGCCACCGCAGCGACGCCGCCCGCCACGCCTTCCCACGTCTTGCCGGGACTGATCGCAGGCGCCAGCCGGTGTCTGCCCCATGTTCTGCCAACCAGGTATGCGCCCGTATCAGCCAGCCATACGATGCCGAGAACGGCCAGCAGTAGCCCGGGCTCGACTTGCAGGCGTCCCATGGCGAGCCATGCGGGCACAAGCACGACCCATCCCGTGAGCAGGAGCACCGGCTGCGACGTCACTTGCCAGCGCCGCGCGAGCCAGGCTGGCGCCAGCACAATCCAGAACGCGCAGCTCAATGCGAAGACCGCCGCTAACAGGGTATCGCTTCGCGCCCACCAGAGGGCCAGCGCAGTGCCCACGATGAAGGCGGAGAATACCCACCGCACGGGCGGTGCGCATCCCGATAACCGGCTCCATTCCCAGCCTGCCCCGATGAGCAGGGGCACAAGGAACGCCATCCACCACGGGTTCGGGAGGGACAACAGCGCGGCGACGAACACGGCCAGCAATGCTGCCGCGGTGGCCACTCGCGCAATGAACATGGAAAGCTTTGAGGCGTGACGCGCCGCCGTCAGCCGGCGTCGCTCACGTTCTTGACGCGGCGCGCCGAGAGTCCGGCGCCTGCCGGCAGCTGCTCGCTCGTCCGGCCGAATCGCCGCTCCCGCTGCTGATAGGACGTGATCGCTCGATCCAGCACGGCCGCATCGAAATCCGGCCACAGGACCTCGGTGAAATAGAGCTCCGTATAGGCCAGTTGCCAGAGCAGGAAATTGCTGATGCGCTGCTCGCCACCCGTGCGGATGAATAGATCGGGTTCCGGCGCATCGGCCATGGAGAGGTACGGGGTGAAGTCCTCCTCGCCGAATCCGCGCGCCAATTCGGGCCGCTCCTGAATCATTTGCCTGACGGCCTGAATGATGTCCCAGCGCCCGCCATAGTTCGCCGCGACCGTGAGCGTAAGTCTCCGGTTGCCGGAGGTGCGTGCGCGTGCATCCTCGATCAGACGTACGAGCTTGGGCTCGAAACGCTGGATGTCACCGATTACCCTGAACCGCACCCCGCCCTCGTGCAGCTTTTCGACCTCCTGCTCCAATGCCCGCACGAAAAGCTGCATGAGCAGCGACACCTCCTCAGGCGGCCTGCGCCAGTTCTCGCTGCTGAATGCAAACAAGGTCAGATAGTCGACGCCGCGCTCGGCACACGCCCGCACGGCGTTTCGCACGGCTTCCACGCCGCGCCGGTGGCCTGCCACGCGCGGCAGGCCACGCTGTTTGGCCCAGCGCCCGTTCCCGTCCATGATGATGGCAATATGGCGCGGAACGCGGCGCGGCTCAGGTATGTCGCGAGTCGAGCTAGGCATCGGGTTGATCAGACCGCCATCAGGTCGGTTTCCTTCTGCTGCAGCAGCTTGTCGATATCGGCAATATGCCGATCAGTCAGCTTCTGGACGTCATCCTGCGCCCGGCGCTCTTCGTCTTCAGCGACTTTTTTCTGCTTGAGGAGCTCTTTCAACTGATGAATCGCGTCGCGCCGGACATTTCTCACGGCAACGCGCGCGTTTTCACCCTCATGCCGCACAACCTTGATCAATTCCTTGCGCCGCTCCTCCGTGAGCGCCGGCATGGGCACCCGAACGGTGTCTCCGGTCGCTGCCGGATTCAAACCCAGGTCGGAGTCGCGAATGGCCTTCTCGATGGTGCCCGCCATTTTCTTCTCCCAGGGCGTGACCCCGATGGTGCGCGCATCGAGCAGCGTGACGTTTGCCACCTGCGGCAGGGCCGTCGGCGTGCCGTAGTAGTCCACCGTAATGTGATCCAGCAGTCCGGTATGGGCACGCCCGGTGCGCACCTTGGCAAGATCGCTTTTCAGGGCGTCAATGGTCTTTTTCATCTTCTGCTCAGCGGTCTTCTTGACATCGGCAATCATGGTCGTCCTCCCGCGTCTGCTGCACTTTCTCAAATATGCAGGAATGTACCTTCATCCTCGCCCAGCACCACGCGCTTCAACGCCGATGGCTTGAGGATGCTGAAGACGTTGATCGGCAGTTTCTGATCACGGCACAGCGTCAGGGCAGTGGCGTCCATCACCTTGAGGTTCTTGATGATCGCCTCATCGAATGTCAGGCGCTGGTAGCGCATGGCGTCCGGGTGCGTTTTCGGATCATCCGTGTAGACGCCGTCAACATTGGTCGCCTTGACGACGAGATCGACGTTCATCTCCATCCCGCGCAAGGCGGCCGCCGTATCGGTCGTAAAGAACGGATTTCCCGTCCCCGCCGCAAAAATCACGATCTTGCCTTCCTCGAGATAGCGCATCGCCTTGCCGCGAATATAAGGCTCGACGACCTGCTCGATGTTCAGGGCCGACTGGACGCGGCTCACAAGGTTCACTCGCCGCATCGCATCCTGCAACGCCAGCGCATTCATGACAGTTGCGAGCATGCCCATGTAATCGGCCGTGGCCCGGTCCATGTGGGAAGCGGCGGGGGTCACGCCGCGGAAAATGTTGCCCCCTCCGATCACCACGGCTACCTCCACCCCCAGGTTCACAATCGCGGCAATCTCGCCAACAATGCGGTCGACGGTCTCCCGGTTGATGCCGTAACTGTCGTCCCCCATGAGCGCCTCGCCGCTCAGCTTGAGCAGCACGCGCTTGTATGCGGGAGTTTGCGGCATCTTCTGTTCCGGCGAAATCGGCTGGGGAGTCCGCGTTGCGGCGCGCTCAGCGTGCCTGCCCCACCTGCGCCATGACCTCCGTCACGAAATCATCCTTCCTCTTCTCGATCCCCTCGCCCACGAGATAGAGGATGAACCCGGCCACGGAAGCAGCCCTGGATTTCAGAAGCTCTCCAACGCTCTGCTTGTCGTTCTTGACGAAAGGCTGTCCGAGCAAAGTCACCTCCCGCAGGAACTTCTGCACGGAGCCCTCCACCATCTTCGGGATGATGTTGGCGGGCTTGCCCGACTCGGCGGCCTTGGCGGCGGCGATCTCGCGCTCCTTGTCGACCATGGCCGCAGGAACTTCTGCCGAGCTCAATGCCACCGGCCTGCTCGCCGCGATGTGCATCGCGAGATCCTTCGCCAGCACGTCATCTCCTCCGACCACGTCAATGAGAACACCGATTTTCGAGCCCCCATGAATGTAGTTTGCGAGCTTGCCCTGCGCCGACATGCAGGCGAAGCGCCGAATGGTCATGTTCTCTCCGATCTTGCCCACCAGCGCCTTGCGTGTGTCATCGACGGTCGAGCCGTTGCAGGGCAGCCCCGCCAGCGCGTCGATGTCTTTCGGCTTGTGCTCGACGACGAGCTGCGCGAGCCGGTCGGCAAACGCCAGAAATTCCCCGTTCTTCGCCACGAAATCGGTTTCGCAGTTGAGCTCGACGAGGGCGCCCGCCTTCCCGTCCTTCGTGACATGGGCAGCCACAACGCCCTCGGCGGCCACCCGCGAGGCCGCCTTGCTCGCCTTGTTTCCCAGCTTGATTCGCAGTATCTCTTCGGCCCTGGCGAGGTCGCCAGCCGCCTCCGTGAGCGCCTTCTTGCACTCCATCATCGGCGCATCGGTCTTGTCCCGAAGCTCTTTCACCAGGTTTGCGGTAATTTCCGCCATGCCCTTCCCCGCTGGTTAAAAAAAAGGGGCTCGCGCCCCCGAAGCCGTGTCACGACGCATCAGCCGCCCTCGCTCTCATCGACTTCAACGAATTCTTCGCTGCTCCGGACGATCTCCTTCAGGCTGTCCTGCCGGCCCTCGAGCACGGCATCGGCGATGCCCCGGACATAGAGCTTGATTGCGCGACTCGAATCGTCATTGCCCGGAATCACGTAGTCCACGCCGTCCGGCGAGTGGTTGGTGTCGACGACACCGATGAGGGGTATTCCCAGTTTCCGCGCCTCGGCGACCGCGCCCTTCTGAAAACCGACGTCGATCACGAACATGGCGTCTGGCAGGCCGTTCATGTCCTTGATGCCTCCGAGACTGCGCTCGAGCTTGGCAATCTCGCGCTGATACTGAAGGGCCTCCTTCTTCGGCAGCTTGTCGAGCGTCCCGTCCTGCACCATCGCTTCCATGTCTTTCAGGCGCTTGATAGACTGCTTGACGGTCTTGTAATTGGTGAGCATCCCGCCAAGCCAGCGATAGTCGACATAGGGCGAGCCGCAGCGCTGGGCCTCCTCGCGGATAATGTCCCTCGCCTGGCGCTTGGTGCCCACAAAAAGGACGCTGCCCTTGTTGGTGCAGAGCTGGCGCACGAATTTCGTCGCCTCCTGGTACAGGGCCAGCGTTCGCTCCAGGTTGACGATGTGGATCTTGTTGCGGTGACCGAAGATGTATGGCGCCATCTTCGGGTTCCAATAGCGGGTCTGGTGACCGAAATGCACGCCCGCTTCGAGCATTTCACGCATCGTGACCGACATGCTGCATATCTCCTGTAAGGGTTGGCCTCCATTCGCCGAGAGGCCGCCGCTTGCGGCAGCCACCCTCACGTTGGCGAATGTGCGAATTGCTCCGCCGCAGAGCGGCAAAGCTAACTTGTTAGTTTAACACGTGATTTGGAACGCTCTCAACCGGGATGACGCGCGATGCGTCCAGGTGCATTCTGGACTAAAATCCGCTCTCCTTGAAAAACCAGCCGCTTACCACTCAGCAAGCGCGTCCAGCGCGGCGCAAGTCTAGCCTCATGCCCGTCAAAACCAAGACCGCTGACGAGATCGCGAAGATGCGGATCGCCGGCCGCCTGGCGGCCGAGGTGCTGGATTTCATCGCACCGCATGTGCGCCCGGGCATCACCACGGGCGAGCTTGACCGGTTATGTCACGACCATATCCTGCACGTGCAGCATGCCACGCCGGCCCCGCTGAATTACGCGCCGCCCGGTTATCCGCCATTTCCGAAATCCACATGCACGTCGGTGAACCATGTGGTGTGCCACGGCGTGCCGGGCGACAAGAAACTGCGGGCGGGCGACATTGTCAATATCGACATCACGGTGATCAAGGACGGCTACCACGGCGACACGAGCCGCATGTTCTACGTGAGCGAGCCGTCGATCCAGGCACGGCGCTTGTGCGATGTCACGTATGAATGCCTCTGGCTGGGAATCGAGGCGGTCGGGCCGGGCGCCCACCTGGGGGACATCGGCCACGCCATTCAAAGGCACGCGGAGCAGCACGGCTACAGCGTGGTCCGGGAATTCTGCGGCCACGGGATCGGCGAGAAATTCCACGAGGAGCCGCAGGTGCTTCACTATGGACGGCCGGGCGCCGGGTTGCGCCTGGAAACCGGAATGACTTTCACGATCGAGCCCATGATCAATGCGGGAAAAGCCGAAATCCGCCAGCTCTCGGACGGATGGACCGTTGTCACCAAGGACCACAGCCTGTCCGCCCAGTGGGAGCACACAGTGCTGGTGACGGAGGCGGGCTATGAGGTTCTAACCCTCTCGCCCCAAGCCCCGAAGAAGCCGCTCCTGCATGGTTGAACGAACGAGCGAGCAGCGCGCCAGCGCTCCCGCTGCGCAGCGGTTTCACGAGCGGGTTGGCGCCTGGAAAGCGAAGCTTGCCGATACCCGGCTGCGCCTGTGTGAGGAGTTTTTCGCGCGCCAGGCTCCGGCCGAGCTCCTGCGCCGGCACTCGGCGGCAATCGACCGGCAGCTGAAGGAAGTATGGGCGAGCCAGGCCATGCCGCGTGACGCGGTACTTGCCGCCGTGGGCGGGTATGGCCGCGGCCAGCTCTTCCCCTTCTCCGACATCGATCTCCTGATCCTGCTGTCAGCGCCACCCGCCGACGGATTCGCACGCAAGCTGGAGGATCTCGTCGGCATACTCTGGGACATCGGTCTCGAGGTCGGCCATAGCGTGCGCACCGTCGAGGAGTGCCTCACGCTGTCAGCTACGGACCTTTCCGTTCAGACGACGCTGCTGGAGGCGCGCCGACTGGCGGGCCGGAAAGAATTGTTCGCGCGGTTCGCGAGGCGGATGCGGGATGCGCTCGATCCCGGAGACTTCCTCCAGGCAAAGCTGCTCGAGCAGCAGCAGCGGCATTCCCGCTACGCTGAGAGCAATCTCGAGCCCAACATCAAGGAGAGCGCCGGCGGGCTGCGCGATTTGCAGCACATCATCTGGATTTCACGGGCGGGCGGTCTCGGCAGCTCCTGGCGCGAGCTCGCCCGCAGGGGCCTCATCATCCTCAGCGAGGCGCGCGAGATCCAGCGGCATGAGCAGTTTCTGCAAGCCCTGCGGATACGGCTCCATTATCTCGCCGGGCGGCGGGAAGACCGCCTGCTTTTCGACTATCAAGCCTCGCTCGCGCGTGCGCTGGGTCTGCACGACAGCGCGCATCGCCTGGCAAGCGAGCAACTGATGCAGCGTTACTACCGGACTGCGAAAGCGGTGTCGCAGCTCAACACGATACTGCTGCAGAACCTGGGCGCGCGCATCGTTCCGCAGCACGACGGCGAATACCACGCCATCAATGAGCGCTTCGGAATGCGGGACGAGCGACTCGAGGTCCGGGACGAGCGGCTTTTCCGGCGCCACCCCGAAGCGATCCTCGAGGGCTTCGTGCTGCTCCAGAGCCGCCACGAATTGAAGGGCATGAACGCCCGGACGCTGCGCTCGCTGTGGCGGGCCCGCCGGGTTCTCAATGCCGCGTTCCGTCGCAACGAGCGCAACCGCCGGCAGTTCATGCAGATTCTGCGCAGTCCGGATCGCGTCGAGCGCACGCTTCGGCGCATGAACGAGAACGGGGTTCTGGGCGGCTACCTTCCCAGCTTCGGCCGGATCGTCGGGCAGATGCAGCACGATCTTTACCACGTTCATACGGTGGACGAGCACATCCTGCGGGTCGTGCGCAACCTCCGGCGCTTCTCGATCCCGGAGCTCGCGCACGAGTTTCCGCTGTGCAGCCGGCTCATGAGCAATTTCGACCGGCCGGAGGTGCTCTATGTGGCCGCCCTCTTCCACGACATCGCGAAGGGGCGCGGGGGCGACCATTCGCAGCTCGGGGCGATCGATGCGCGCCGCTTCTGCCGGGAGCATTCCCTGCCCCCCGAGGATGCGGAGCTCGTGGCGTGGCTCGTCGAGCAGCATCTTGTCATGTCGGCCACCGCCCAGAAGCAGGACATTGCCGACCCCGAGGTGATTTCGGCGTTTGCCGCGCGCGTGCGCGACGAGCGCCACCTCGCGGCGCTCTACCTTCTCACCGTCGCGGACATTCGCGGAACGAGCCCGAAGGTGTGGAACGCCTGGAAGGCCAAGCTCCTCGAGGATCTCTTCGCGGCGACGCGCCGCCGCCTCGCAGGGCACCATGCCACGGTTGCAAGCAGCCTGCAGACGCGGCAGGAAGAAGCGCGTGCCAAGCTTCAGCTCTATGCCGTGCCGGAGCGCGCCCAGGAAACATTATGGTCCAAGCTCGACGATACCTATTTCCTGCGTCACGAGCCCCAGGAAATCGCGTGGCACACGCGGCTGCTCTACTACCGCGTGGACTCGGCCGAGCCGGTCGTCAAGGCGCGGCTGTCTCCCGCGGGCGAGGGCCTGCAGGTGATGATCTACGTGCCGGATCAAAAGGAGCTCTTCGCCCGGATCTGCAGTTTCTTCGAGAGCATCAGCTACGACATCTACGAAGCGAAGATCTACACCACCCGGCATGGCTACGCGCTCGATTCCTTCCAGGTCCAGGACCCCGATAACCGGCGGCCGCAGTACCGCGACGTGATCGGGCTCATCGAATACGAACTGGCCGACCGGTTGAAAAACAAGTCGCCCCTGCCCGCGCTTGCCAAGCCGCGGTTGAGCCGGCAGCTGCGCCACTTTCCCATCTCGCCCGAAGTCAACGTCCAGCCGGATGACCGGGGCGTCTACTGGGTCCTTTCCATCATTGCGGGAGACCGGCCCGGGCTGCTTTCGAGAATTGCCCGCGTGCTGACTGCGTTCGACATCAATCTGCATACCGCGAAGATCAATACGCTGGGAGCCCGCGCGGAGGACGTGTTTCTGATTACGGGCGCCGCGCTGAAAAATCCGAAAACGGTCGTGAGGCTGGAAAGCGCCCTGGTCGAGCAGCTTCGCACCTGACGGAATGTTGAATGATCATGGTCCAACAACTGGACCTTGCCCTGCGCCATTCATCATTCAACATTCATCATTCAACATTATTCCTCCTGCAGGTCCTCCCCCGGAAAAAGCTCCGCGTTGAATCCGAAGTTCCGCAGGTCCCGAATTCTCATCGGGTAGAGGATCCCCGCGAGGTGATCGCACTCGTGCTGCACCACGCGCGCGTGGAAGTCGCTCACGGTGCGGTCGAGCGCCTGGCCGAACTGGTCTTTGCCCCGATAGCGCAGGCGTGCATAACGTGGAACAAGGCCGCGCATCCCCGGGACGCTGAGGCATCCTTCCCAGCCTTCCACCACCTCGTCGCCGAGCGGCGTCAGCTCGGGATTGACGAGTACCGTATACGGCACCGGCTCCGCGTCCGGGTAACGCGCGTTGCGCTCCACGCCGAATATGGCAACCTGCAGGCCGACCCCGATCTGGGGCGCCGCGAGCCCGGCGCCGTTCAGCGCACGCATCGTATCCTGCATGTCCGCGATCAGGGAATGCAGCTCCGGCGTGTCGAACCGCGCGACCGGCTGCGCGACCTGAAGCAGCCGCGGGTCGCCCATGCGCAGCACGGCCCTAATGGCCATCCGCGCTCACCAGTTGGTCGAGTATCCTGCGCACGCGCGCCATGGCCTCGCGGGATACGGCGTTGATGTCCTCGAGGCGCACGCCGTCGCTGCTCTCGCCACGCCCGGCGGCGAAGTTGACGACTACGGCGATGGCCGCGTAGCACAATTCAAGCTCGCGCGCGAGCGCCGCCTCGGGCATGCCGGTCATCCCCACCATGTCGGCTCCGTCGCGCTCCAGACGGTTGATCTCGGCCGCCGTTTCGAGGCGCGGGCCCTGCGTCGCCGCGTAGGTCCCGCCCTCGACGATGGCTTCGTCCGCCGCCGCTGCCGCCGCGGCGAGCCGGCTGCGCAGCGCGGCGCAATACGGATGCGTGAAGTCGATATGCATCACGCTGCGGTCGGTCTGATCGAAGTACGTCGAAGCGCGTCCATGGGTATAGTCGATGATCTGATCAGGCAGGGCGAGAGTACCCGGAACGAGATCCGCCCGAATGCCGCCGACGGATGCGACCGAGACAATGTCATCGGCGCCTTGCTCGCGAAGCGCCCAGAGGTTTGCCCGATAGTTGACCTCGTGCGGCGCAATCGTGTGGGCATATCCGTGCCGCGCCAGGAACACGACTTCGCGTCCCCGGATCGTGCCGATGGTGAGCGCTCCCGATGGCTCGCCATAAGGCGTGCGCACGACCTGCCGCCGCGTCGCCTCGAGATTGCTCAACTGCGTGAGCCCGCTGCCACCGATAACGCCGAGCATCGTGATGGATGATGCGTCTACCGCTGCTCGTTGAGGGCGTATATGCCGGGGAGGTTGCGCCAGAGCCCTCCGACGTCCATTCCGAAGCCGAAGACATAGCGGTTGGGAACGTGAACACCCACGAAATCCGCGCGGATCGGTTTTGGCCGTCCCGTCTCCTTCTCGGCAAACACGACGCTATAGAAACCCCGGGCCCCCGCACCCAACACCTTGTCGCGGATCGCCGCGAGCGTCTTGCCCTCGTCAAGAATATCGTCGAGCACCAGCACGGTGCGCCCCGCCACTCCGGCGCCCGGAGTGACTTTCCAATCTATCTCGCCTCCCTGCGTCGCGCTCCGGTAGCGGGTGATCTCCAGATAATCGACCTCGAGCGGGAAGCGCAACTGCAGCAGCAGCTGGCCGGCGAAGATCACGCCTCCCCGCATCACGCACAACACCAGCGGGAACTCGCCCGCCAGCTTCTCCGAGATTTCCTGCGCCACGCGGGTGACAGCCTCGGATACGGCGGGCGCAGGCACCAAGAGTTCCGCCGTTTCCAGCACCTGCCGCGCTCTTTCGGGCGAGAGCCTCACTCAGTACGTGAACGTGACAACCCGCTCGTCCATCGCCTGCTGTATCACATAGGCGCCGCCCACGGTCTCCTCGATCTCCGGAATGAGGTCATTGCCCCACAGTTCGAGCGTCGGCGTGCACACCTTGAAGTGCACGCCCGCTTCGTGGGCATCCTTCATGAAGTCGTAGACGCTCTTGGGGGACCCCGCCTTCACGTAGAGCTTCTCGGCGACGCCTTTCTTTGCCAGCTCACCGGCGCGGGCGGTCAAGATCACCTCCACTTCGAACTCCATGGCGGCGGCCACCGTCGCCTGGAAGAACGGCGCGCCCAGCTCCTCGGCGTTCCGCGGATCCGTATTGACCATCACGATCATCAGTTTTTCAGCCATGCCGCCCTCCTTGTGCGGGCACCCCGCACCCGTCGCCGCATCTTACAACGCTGCGCCCCGAAGTGGAGCGATCACACGTTTCGACAGCCGAGCTTCCTCAGATACTTCCTGACATCCGGTCCCACTTCCGGGTGCTTGAGCGCGTACGCCAGGTTGGCCTGCAGATAGCCGAGCTTGCTCCCGCAATCGTAGCGCACGCCCTCGAACTCGAACGCATACACGGCCTCATCGCGGAGCAGCGACGCTATGCCGTCGGTGAGCTGTATTTCTCCTCCGGCCCCCGGTTTTACCCGCTGCAGGTGCCGGAAGATGGCGGGCGTCAGAAGGTAGCGGCCTACGACCCCCAGCGTGGAAGGAGCCCTCCGTGGTTCGGGTTTCTCGACGATTCCGACCATACGGTGCGGTGACCGCGAGCGGCCTTGTGTCTTGACGATACCGTACTGGCTGGTGCGCTGCCGCGGCACCTTCTCCACCGCCACGACGGAGCAGCCGGTGTCGCGGTAGACCTTGACCATCTGCGCGAGCGCCGGCGTCTTCGCGTCGATCAGATCGTCCGCCAGTACCACGGCAAACGGCACGTTCCCGACGACCGGCATCGCGCACAGGATGGCGTGCCCGAGCCCGAGCGCCTGCGGCTGCCGCACGTAGGTGCACGTCACATGCGAAGGAATGACCTCGCGCACAGCCTTGAGCAGTTCCGCCTTGCCGCGGCCGGTGAGCTCGGTCTCGAGCTCGTAAGCCGTGTCGAAGTGATCCTCGATCGCGCGCTTGCCGCGCCCGGTCACGAAGATCATGTCCGTCATCCCGGCCGCCACGGCCTCCTCGACGGCGTACTGGATGAGCGGCTTGTCGACGATCGGAAGCATCTCTTTCGGGCTTGCCTTCGTCGCGGGCAGAAAGCGCGTGCCCATGCCCGCCACGGGAAACACCGCCTTGGTAATCTGCGTCATCCGTCAAACCTCCTTTTTCAGCAGCTCGAGCAGCCCCTTTTCGTCGAGCAGGGCCACGCCCAGCTCCCGCGCCTTATCGTATTTGCTTCCCGGCTCGCTGCCTACCACGACGTAGTCCGTCTTCTTCGATACGCTGCCGCTTACCTTGCCGCCGAGCGCCTCGATGCGCTCCTTGACTTCCTCCCGCTTCACGTTGGGCAGCGTTCCGGTCAACACGAAGGTCTTGCCCCGCAGGGGCAGCCCTGCCGTCTGCGGCCTTGTCTCCGGCCACCGCACCCCTACCTTGCGTAACTCACTCAAGACCTGCCGGTTGCGCGGCTCGGAAAGAAAACGGGCGATGCTTTGAGCAACGACCGGTCCGACGTCCGCCACCTCCTGAAGCGCGGCTTCATCCGCGCCGCACAGTGCCTCGAGACCGCCGAAGTGGCGCGCGAGGTCGCGCGCCGTCGCTTCCCCGACGTTTCGAATGCCCAGCGAATAGATGAACCGGGCGAGTGTCGTGTTCTTGCTCTTCTCGATCTCGGCCAGGAGATTCGCGGCCGATTTCTCTCCCATTCGTTCCAGCGCGGAAAGCGCTTCGGGCTCGAGACGATAGAGATCCGCTGGCGTCTCAACGAGCCCCGCGTCGACGAGCTGATCCACGAGCTTCTCCCCGAGCCCCTCGATGTCCATGGCGCGTCGTGATGCGAAATGGAGAAGCGCCTGCTTGCATTGCGCCGGACAGAAGAGCCCCGCCGTGCAGCGCGCGATGGCCTCGTCTTCAAGCCGCTCGACCCTCGATCCGCAGACCGGGCACTTGACCGGCATGCGGAAAGGATGCGCGTTGCGCGGGCGGCGCTCCTTGACGACCCGTACCACCTCGGGAATGACATCGCCCGCACGGCGCACGACGACATAGTCGCCGATGTGAACGTCCTTGCGCCGGATCTCGTCTTCGTTGTGCAGCGTCGCGTTCGTCACGGTCACCCCTCCCACGAATACGGGCGCGAGGCGAGCAACGGGCGTCAGCGCACCGGTCCGACCGACCTGCACGTCGATTCCCGTCACCTGCGTGACCTCCTCTTCCGCGGCGAACTTGTGGGCCAGCGCGAAGCGCGGAGCGCGCGAAACAAACCCGAGCCGCTTCTGCAGCGCGAGGTCGTTGACCTTGTAGACGACACCGTCGATGTCGTACGGAAGGCGGGAACGCTGCTGGGCAATGTCTCCATAGTAGTCGATCAGCGCCTCGACGCCCCGGACCACGCGGCGCTGCCCGCTCACCTGAAAGCCCAGCGTCTCGAGATAATCCAGCTGCCTGCTGTGGCGGCTGTGTCGCACCTGCGCATCCAAAACCCGCCCCAGCCCATACGCAAAAAACGCGAGGCGGCGCGAGGCGGTCACGTGGGAGTCGAGCTGACGCAGCGATCCCGCGGCCGCATTGCGGGGATTGACGAACTCGCGCTCGCCGCGCTTGCGCTGCTCGCTGTTGAGATGCGCGAAATCGCGCTTGAGCATCAGGATTTCTCCCCGAACCTCAACCAAAGTGGGCCAGCGTACGCCGCGCAATTGCAAGGGTATGGATCGCACCGTTCGCAGGTTGGCGGTCACATCCTCGCCTGTATAGCCATCGCCGCGCGTCGCGCCCATCGCAAGCACACCGTGCTCGTAGCTCAAGCTGACGGCCAGGCCGTCAAATTTCGGCTCGACCGCATACTCGATGTCATTCGCGGCCTCGAGGCTCTCGCGCACGCGCCGATCGAAGGCCCTGACCTCGTCCTCGGCGAACGCATTGTTGAGCGAGAGCATGGGCGTTGCGTGGGTGACTTGCGCAAACTCCGTGACCGGAGTCACCCCCACGCGTATCGTCGGTGAATCTGGACGGACGAGTTGCGGATATTTCGCCTCGAGGTCCTGCAGCTCGCGGAACAAGCGGTCGTATTCCGCGTCGGGAAGGGTTGGAGCGTCGAGGACGTAGTAGTTGACGTTGGCGCGCTCGACCTCCTCGCGCAGGCGCGCCGCGCGGGCCGCAACGCTCTTCGGGACTGCCGACATGCTACGAGAAAAGTCTTAGGGCGCGCGCGCTCCCCGCCGGAATGCCGTTGCGCTCCATCGCGCCGCGGATGGAGGAGAGCTGCTGACCGATGCGCGCAACACCGGCCTCGGAGAGCTCCACGCGGTTGTCGTCGACGAGCCGCCCGCCGAGCGCAGACGCGAGCCCGCGCGCGATATCGACCATCCTGTCGAGGACGTCCAGCCCGTCGGTCACCCGCGGAACGTCGAGCAGCATCGTGATTCCGCTGGTCGACAGGGTCTTGATCTGCTCCGGGAGAAATGGAGCGGGCTCGTGATTGTCCAGCGTGAAGAGAGTCTGGCGATGCTCGTCGCGGAAGTGAAACACGCCGTCCGGCTCCAGCTTGAATCCCGCCGCCTCCGCCAGCGCGCGGATCTTGGTGCCGGAAAACGCGCCGCCTTCCGCGGCGATCACGTTGACGCCGATCGCGACATCCACGGTGGCGCAGAATGCATCGAGATCGCGCGCCGCCTGGAGCAGCGCCTGCGCCTCCGGCACGCTCGCCCGGCCGTGAGCCTTGGCCGCGGCGCTCGTCACCGCATCGCTGAACATCGCGAGCTGCGCCAGGTTCACGGGGCCCGCGCGGTTCACAAGCTGCAGGCCCATCTTGAGAGCGGTGTAGCGCGTTCCCGCGCCGCGGTCGAGCAGCTCCCAGGTTCCGGATTCGGAGTTGAAGCCCGCCGCCCGCGCCGGCTTGCCGCAGGCCGCGAGCTTGCTCATAAGCTCTCCGACGATGCCCTCCGGAATCGCGCGATCAGCCTGTATCTCGGCGATGCCCTCGAGCGCATCATCGAACTCCAGCGCGGCGCCGGGATCACGCGCACGGCGCGGGCCGGGGCTCGCGATGCCGGGCGCACCTGGAACATCACGCGTGGATCCGGCGGGCAGTGATAGCTCGATCTCCGGCTCGAGCTGGGGCTCCTGCCGCACCTGCCCCGGAAATACCCCTGCCCCTTCCTCGAGCAGAACATCCTCGGCCTTGTCGCCGAAGGCTTCACTCAGGCGCCGCCGGAAGCGGCGCTCCTGGATCCAGTTGTACAAAAACACGCCCACCACCACCAGCGCCCCGATCGCCAGCA
>Ga0256864_1000353_pt1 | contig 17360 bp, 21 predicted proteins | sample RVTome_11_FD_187336 | JGI IMG/M metagenome (GOLD analysis project Ga0256864, IMG submission 187336) | Soil microbial communities from uranium-contaminated site in the Upper Colorado River Basin, Wyoming, United States - RVT147D111 HiSeq ... | reverse complement strand
TCCTTGCCGGAGAGGAGACACGCCGCAAGCCCGAGCTTCTGAGTCATCCCCTTCGAATACGTGCGCGCCGCCTTGCCCAGTGCGGCCGGGTCAAGGTCGAGCCCGGCGAACATCTGCTTGACGTGCGGCTCATCGTACGGCTGCCTGTAAAGCCTCATCATGTACTGGAGAAAATCGCGGCCCGTCAGGAAATGCGGCGGGTTGAAGCGCTCCGGAAGGAACGCGAGACTTCTGCGCGCGGCGGTCACCCGGTGCGAAATGCCGAAAATCTCGATCCGGCCCCCGTCGGAGTCGCAGAAGTCCAGCAGGCACTTGATCAACGTCGTCTTGCCCGCCCCGTTCACCCCGACGAGCCCGAAGCACTCGCCGCGCCGCACCTCGAGCGAAACATCGTCCAGGGCGGGGACCTCGCCGAAGCGCTTGCTCACTTGTTCGAAACGCAGCGCGACGTCGCTCATCCAGAATACGCGCAGTCACGTTTCACGTTACGGTATCCCAAAGCCCAGCGGGTCACAACTGGACGCGCGGTCGGCCGCGTTGGCTATAATCCTCGATCATGTCTTCCTTCGATGCCGCACTGCTGCGGCAACTCTCGAACGTTAGCACGCCCTACCGCGACCCGCTCGCACTGATCGAGTGGGGGGCGCTCAGTCTCGACGATGCGTGGCTGCCCGAGCCGGCGCTCTCGCTCCATGGCCTGCCGGAGTACGCCATCCTCTCCGACACGGTCAAGCGGCGCCTGTCGCAGTACGAGTTCATCAACGTGATGCTGTGCGGCCTCTGGCTCGAGGGCCTCTTGCTGCTGCGGCTCGCGCGCCGTCTCAAGCCGGGCCTCGCCCGCAGCGAGCACGAGTATCTACTGCACGAGATGCGCGAGGAAGCGGGCCACAGCCTGATGTTCCTCAAGGCCATCGAATCAAGCGGCCTGCCGCTGCCGGAACGGGCATGGCGTCCGCCGCCGCTCTCGGGCCTGCTCGCGCGCCGCTTGCCTTTGACGGGCGCGTTTTTCTGGCTCGCCGCGGTCATTGCCGAGCATGTGCCCGACCAGTTCAACCGCGTGGTGCGGCAAAGCGCGCAGCACGTGAACACGGCTGTCAGGCAGATCCTTTCCGTTCATATTGTCGACGAGGCGCGGCATATTGCCCTCGCGCGGGAGCGTCTGGAGACGCTTGTCGGCCGCAGCAGCGCCGTGCGACGGGTGGTGCTGGCCCGCGCTGCGCACGCCCTGATTGGCGACCTGGTCAACGTCTGCTACTTTCCGGCGCCGCGCTTCTACGAGTTGGCCGGCCTGACGCCTGGCGACGCCTGGCGCCGCAGGGCTCTCGGAAATCCGGCGCGGCGGGCGTTCATCGCTCAATGTCTCGGCGCGACGCGGCGCATGTTGGGCAGCCTGGGCCTGAACGTCGGGCATTGAATCCTTTCAGAAAAGCGGGGCGCGCGTTCGCCGCGCGCAGCCGCTCGTCGCGCGGCTGAGCGTCGGCCCCCGAGCGGTTGCGGTGGACAAGCTTGCCGCACGGGCCCGTCAGGTTTGACCCAGGACTTCGATGGCACTGCGGCTGCTGCGCCAGTTGAGTTCGAGGGCGGCGCGCCGGCAATTGATGAGGAGCGTGCGCGTCAGTCCGTCGACCCACGCCGGCTCCCCACCCCATCCGAAAAATCGCCACGCAAAACGCGCAAGGGCGGCCGCCGCGGACGGGGACAGGGGAAGCGTCAGTCGGTGCCGGCGCCGAAGCGCGTCGCGAAAGCTGAAGCTGTCCTCGGTGGCGAGATTGAATGCGCCGCGGACATTGCGTTCCAGCGCCGAACACACGGCGCGCGCGACGTCGTCTTCGTGCACGCATTGCAGCAGGGGTTGCGGCTCGGGAAAGCGCACATGGAAGGGCTGGTTGAGAAGCTGGCGCAGAACGGGCTGTGCGTTCGGCCCCAGAATGACGTGGGGACGCAGCCGCACGCACTCCGGAAACTCCAGCTCCAGCAGCCGCTCGAGGTGCGCTTTGTGCTGGGCGTACAGAAATCCCGGCAGTGGCGCAAGGGGCGCGTCCTCGCGTAGGTGCACGCCGCCCCCGTACACCGCCGCGCTCGAAAGGTGGATGAGCCGCAGCGCGCCCGCCCTGCGCGCGGCGTGAAACGCCTTCAGGCTCCCGGTCACGTTGATGTCGAACATCGCCTGCTCCGGCAACCTGCCGCGCAGGACGACGAAGCCCAGGTGGACGAATCCGCCGTGCCCCTGAACCATCGACTCGAGCTCCGGGCTGCGAAAATCCGCGACCGACGCGCGAAACTTCGGATGGTGATAGGCCGGTGGCGCAAGGTCGATACCGGTGACCTGCTCGATGCCCGGCTGCGCGCACAATCGTGGCAGCAGCGCAGCCGCGAGTCGGGAACTCGAGCCGGTTACGAAGACTTTCATTCTCAACCGCGTTTCACGAGACGGCTGCCGGGCGCGAAGCGATCCCGCTCAGCTCGCGAGCGGGCTTGCCGAATCCGGGGCGTTGAACGCCGGATCCTGCCGCAATGCCGGCATGACTTCTCGCGCGAACAGCTCGAGAGACTCGCGCACCACGGTCCCCTCGACCGCGCCCGCTCCGAATGCCAGCAGGAGATGCGTTACGCCGCTGGCAGCATACTTGCGCAGCCTGTCGCGGCACTCGGCCGGATCACCCACGATGGCGAGGCCGAAAGTCTCGAGCAGGCCGAGATCCACCCCGAGCTTCATCAGCGCGCGGAACTGTCCCAGCTCGTGCAGCTGCTCGTAGCTCGGGTAGCTGCGCTCGAGCACGGGTAGCGTCGCCGCAAAGAGCTCCCCGTAGAACCATCGGAAGGCGTCAGCGGCGAGCCGGTGCGCGCGGCGGCGATCACGCAGGCACAGCACGCCGAGCGTCATGCCGATTCGCGGCGCCTCGGAACCATTCCAGGCAGCGACGTAGCGCCCGATATCGTGCTTCACCATGAACCACGGCTTGAACGGTCCGGCGAGGATTCCGAGCCCATGCGTTGCGGCCCACCCGTAGGTGTCAGGGCTGACAGCGGCAGCCCACAAAGGCGGATGGGGGCGCTGGAGCACGTGAGGAACGATGTCGAGGGCATCGAGCTGGTAGAACCGGCCGTGAAAGGTCACCGGCCGGCGCGCAAAGCTTTCACGGAGAATCGCGAGCCCCTCGTCGCAAAGCGCCCGGCTGGCGGCCATGTCGGCGCCGAACGCGGCGTACTCCTGAGGCGAAAAACCGCGTCCGATGCCTACCTCGAGGCGCCCGCCGCTGAGGACGTCGAGGGTGGCGAGGCGCTCGGCGACGTGCACCGGATGGTGCAGCGGCAAGGGCACGATGGCGTGGCCAAGCCGGATCGCGCGCGTGCGGGCCGCGGCCGCCGCGAGGACGAGTTCGGGCTTGGAGCAATGGGAGTAGCCGCGCAGGAAATGATGCTCGACGAGCCAGGCGCAACCGTAACCCAGGCGGTCGGCAAGCTCGACCTGCGCCAGCGTTTCCGCGTAGACCTCGGCTTCGCCCAGGCCCAACTGAGGGGGATTGGAAAGCTCGAAGAAGAGGTCGAAGCGCATGCCGGCGATGGCCGCGGGAGGTCGCGATATGATGCCAGCCGGTTGCGCAAACTCCAACGGACGCACGCCACGGTAGCACGCGCGCTCGCCGCGCTGTTCGGCTGCGGTGTTGTGGTTTAGAATTGGCCGCCTCCAGCCGCGCCCGTCACGATGGAAAACCTGGTTGAAATCAAGGACGTCAATTTCTCGTACGACGTTCGTCCCGTTCTCAAGCGCATCAACATGACCGTGCCGCGCGGCAAGGTCGTGTGCATCATGGGATTGAGCGGTTGTGGCAAGACAACGCTGCTGCGGCTCATCGGCGGGGCGTTGCGGCCTACGAGCGGCGAAGTGCGCGTCGCCGGAACGCTGATGAACGACCTCGACCAGGACGGCCTCTATGAGATGCGGCGCAAGATGGGCATGCTCTTCCAGTTCGGCGCGCTGTTTACCGACCTTTCGGTGTTCGACAATGTCGCATTCCAGATGCGCGAGCACACGGACCTGCCGGAGGACATGATCCACGACCTCGTGATGATGAAGCTTAGCGCGGTCGGGCTTCGCGGCGCCCAGCACATGATGCCGGCGGAGCTTTCCGGGGGAATGGCGCGCCGCGTCGCGCTGGCCCGGGTCCTTGCTCTCGATCCGATGCTCATCATGTACGACGAGCCCTTCACCGGGCTCGATCCGATCTCGATGGGCGTGATCAGCGAGTTGATCCGCCAGTTGAATGCCGCGTTGGGCGCGACTTCCATCATCGTCACCCACGACGTGCAGGAGACGCTGAAGATCGTCGATTACGTCTATTTCATGTCGGACGGGGCGGTCGTGACCGCCGGAACGCCGGACGAAATCCGCAACTCGACTGCGCCTTTCGTGCACCAGTTCGTGTGGGGTGAAATGGACGGGCCGCTGCCCTTCCATTACCCCGGCTCGGCGTATGCGGCCGATCTCGGCCTGGGAGATGCGCGTGCCTGAACGGCTCGTGAGCGGCCTGCGCGGGATTGGCCATCGGGTCGTGGACGGAATCTGGCGGCTGGGCTATGCGAGCCGCTTCTTTCTGCTCACGCTGCTGCGCTCGACGACAGCTTTTCGCCGCTTCGGTCTCACGGTGCGCGAAATCTACTTCACCGGCGTGCTCTCGCTCATCATCATCATCGTGTCCGGCCTGTTCGTGGGCATGGTGCTGGGCCTGCAGGGCTATGAAACGCTTCAGAAGTACGGTTCTTCGGAGGCTGTCGGCACGCTCGTCGCACTGTCGCTCACCCGCGAGCTTGGCCCGGTGGTGGCGGCGCTGCTGTTTGCGAGCCGCGCAGGGTCCGCGATGACCGCCGAAATCGGGCTCATGAAGGCGACCGAGCAGATTTCCGCGATGGAGATGATGGCGGTGGACCCGATCGCGCGCGTCATCGGGCCGCGTTTCTGGGGCGGGGTCATATCGATGCCGCTGCTCGCCGCGATGTTCAGCGCGGTGGGGGTGTTCGGAGGCTATCTGATCACGGTGGTGGTGATAGGGGTCGACGCCGGCGCGTTCTGGTCGCAGATGCAGAGCGCCGTCGACTTCAGGCAGGATATCGTGAACGGCGTGATCAAGAGCGTGGTCTTCGGCATCGCGGTCACGGCGATCGCGCTGTTCGAGGGTTATGATGCACCGCCGACGGCGGAGGGCGTCTCCGGCGCGACCACGCGCACCGTGGTGACCTCGTCTCTCGCCATCCTGGGGCTGGATTTTGTGCTGACGGCATTCATGTTTACGGGGATTTGAGCCTATGCAAAGAACGATTCTTGATTTATGGGTCGGGATCTTCGTGGTCGCGGGCATCGTCGCGTTACTGGTGCTCGCGCTGAAGGTGGGAAACGCCAGCGCCACGTTCAACGTGGGCGAGACCTATCGCGTGTACGCGGAGTTCGACAACATCGGCGGGCTGAAAGTGCGCGCACCGGTCAAGAGCGCGGGCGTCGTCGTCGGGCGGGTCGACGAGATCCAGTTCGAGACGCAGCGCTACGTTGCCCGCGTGGCGATGAAGGTCGACCGCCGCTACCAGTTCCCCAAGGACACGTCGGTATCGATACTGACGTCCGGCCTGCTCGGCGAGCAGTACATCGGGCTGGAGGCGGGGGGCGACAGCGCGATGCTCAAGGACGGCGATGTCGCGAGGATCACCCAATCCGCGGTAGTCCTGGAGAAACTGATCGGGCAGTTCCTGTACAACAAGGCCGCCGAAGGGGGCACGAAATAGGGGCGCCCTGCACACGGCCGTAATGATGATGGATAACCTGGACACGCAGCGAGTGAAGCAATGACGAGAATTCTGACGTATTCGGTGCTGGCCTTTCTTTCAGGGCTCGGCCAGCCGCTCTTTGCGCAAGGCATCGTGGCGCCGGACGTGCTGGCCAAGAGCGTGACGGACGAGGTGATCGCAATCCTGCGCGCGGACCGGGACGCCTATACGGGAAATCCGGCGAAAGTGATGGAGCTGATCGAGAGCAAGGTGCTGCCCCACTTCAACTTCATGCGCATGACGCGCCTGGCGGTGGGCAAGAACTGGCGGCAGGCGAGCGGGCAGCAGAAAGATGCCCTCACGGGACACTTCCGGACCTTGCTGGTGCGCACGTACGCGACCGCGTTCACCGCGTATCGCGACCAGACGATTTCGTACCGGCCCTTGCGGATGCGCCCCGAGGACGACGACGTTGTGGTCCGGTCGCAGATCGTTCAGCTGAACGGCCCTCCCGTCGCGGTCGATTACAACATGGAGAAGACCGTGAGCGGCTGGAAGGTTTACGATGTCGCAATCGAGGGAGTCAGCCTGGTGCAGAACTATCGCAGCACGTTCAGCAGCGAGGTGCAGCGCGGCGGGATCGACGGGCTCATCAGCGCCCTCGAGAGCAAGAACCGCCAGCTCGCGCAGAAGACCCAGGGTGCCGCGCAATGATCGAATGCCGCGAGGGCCGCTGCACAGTGCGCGGGCCGATCAACGTGTCCAACGTCGTGGCGCTGCTCGCCGAAGGCAAGGATCGGTTTACGGCGCCCGCTGTGAGCGTCGATCTGGCGGGTGTCACCGAGGTCGACTCGACCGCCGTCAGCCTTCTGCTGGAATGGCGGCGGGAAGCGGGGCGCCACGGGCGCCGCATCGAGTACCTGAACCTGCCGGCGAACCTGACGAGCCTCGCGAAGCTCTACGGCGTCACCGAGTTGCTGAGCGGGCGCTGAGCCCGGGCCCGGACACGACGCGCGGTCCCAGGAGCACGGCACACGTAACCACACGGAAGCACGCGGAAATTGCTCAATCCCGATCAGATCAAGGGCTGGATTGCCGAAAGCCTTGCCTGCGAGCACCTGCAGGTTGAAGGCGACGGGCATCATTTCGAGGCGGTGATCGTCAGTCCCGCCTTCCGGGGAAAATCGCGGGTGCAGCAGCATCAGCTCGTGTACGCCGCGCTGGGCGAGCGCATGCGTGCCGAGATACACGCGCTCTCGATGAAGACCTACACCCCTGAGGACTGGCGGCAGGAAGGCCGTGGATAAGCTTGTCATCGAAGGCGGCGTTCCACTGAGCGGCGAAGTGCGGGTGTCCGGGGCGAAGAACGCGACGCTCCCGATCCTGTGCGCGTCGCTGCTCACGACGGAGCCGCTCGTCGTCGCGAATGTCCCGCATCTTCGCGACGTGACGACCATGCTGACGCTCCTGGGCCAGCTCGGCGTGACGATCTCGGTTGACGAGCGGCTGGGCGTCGAGCTGAGCGCGACGCGGATCACGGCGCCGGTCGCTCCGTACGAGCTTGTTCGCACCATGCGCGCATCGGTGCTCGTACTCGGGGCCCTCACGGCGCGCTGCGGCGAGGCGCGCGTATCGCTCCCGGGCGGCTGCGCGATCGGACTGAGGCCCGTCGACCAGCACATCAAGGGCCTTCAGGCGATGGGCGCCGATATCGCCATCGAGCACGGTTACATCGTGGCGCGCGCGAAGCGCCTGAGGGGCGCTCGCATCTGCCTCGACCTTGTCACCGTCACGGGCACCGAGAACCTGATGATGGCGGCCGCGCTCGCGTCCGGTACGACCGTCATCGAGAACGCGGCGCACGAGCCCGAGGTCGTCGATCTCGCCGGCTGCCTCAACGCGATGGGCGCGAGAATCCGGGGTGCCGGCAGCGACGTCGTGACGATCGAGGGCGTGGAGCGCCTGCACGGAACGCGCTATCAGGTCATGCCGGATCGCATCGAGACCGGCACCTTCCTGGTGGCTGCCGCGGCGACGGGCGGGCGGGTCACCCTCAGGGACGCGCGTCCGGACATCCTCGACGCGGTGCTCGACAAGCTGCGCGAGGCCGGAGCCCACGTCAGCACCGGCCCCGACTGGGTCTCGGCCGGGGCCAACGGCGCGCTCAACGCGGTCAATGTGCGCACGGCGCCGTATCCGGCGTTCCCGACTGACATGCAGGCACAGTTTCTGGCGCTGAACAGCGTCGCACAGGGCACTGCGCGCGTCACGGAGACGATTTTCGAGAACCGTTTCATGCACGTCCAGGAACTGAAGCGGCTCGGTGCCGACATCGAGGTGGAGGGCAACACCGCGGTCGTCAAGGGCGTTGCCGGGCTCGACGGCGCCAGCGTGATGGCAACCGATCTTCGCGCCTCCGCGAGCCTCGTCCTTGGCGGGCTCATCGCAAAAGGCAAGACAACGGTGGATCGCGTCTACCATCTCGATCGCGGCTACGAGGGCATCGAGGAAAAACTCTCCCGGCTCGGTGCACGCATTCGCCGCGCACGCTGACATGACGACGATCCGGCGCCTCGCGAGCGCGCAGCCCGACTTCGATGCCCGTCTGCGTGAGCTCGTTCGTTTCGAGTCGGCGCAGGATGCTGCCGTGGAGAGCGCGGTGGCGGAAATCATCGCCGACGTAAAGGCGCGCGGCGACGCTGCGCTCATCGACCACACGCGTCGCCTCGACCGGCTGGAGGCGACGTCGATCGCGGCGCTCGAGGTCACGGCCGCGGAGGCGCGTGCTGCGCTCGAGCGCATTCCTGCCAGCACGCGGCGCGCGCTCGAAACGGCCGCTGCACGCGTGCGCGTCTACCACGAGAAGCAGCTTGTCGCCTCGTGGAGCTACCGCGATGCGGACGGCACGGAGCTTGGACAACGCGTCACCGCGCTCGATCGCGTGGGAATCTATGTGCCGGGCGGCAAGGCGGCATATCCATCAACGGTCATCATGAACGCGCTGCCGGCGCGGGTGGCAGGCGTCGCCGAGATCATCATGGTGGTGCCGGCGCCCGGCGGAGAGCGGAGCGACCTCGTGCTCGCCGCCGCATCCCTCTGCGGGGTCGCGAGGATATTCACGATCGGCGGTGCGCAGGCCATCGCAGCGCTCGCCTACGGCACGGAAACCGTCCCCGCCGTCGACAAGATCGTCGGGCCCGGCAATGCGTACGTGGCGGCCGCGAAGCGGCGGGTTTTCGGGGTCGTGGGCATCGATCTCATCGCCGGCCCCTCGGAGGTCGTGGTCGTGTGCGACGGAAGTGCGGACCCCGACTGGGTCGCGATGGATCTCTTTGCCCAGGCGGAGCACGACGAGCTCGCCCAGTCGATTCTCATCACGCCGGATTCGCAGTTTCTCGAAGCGGTTGCTGCGAGCATCGAGCGGCAGCTCGCGAGCATGCCGCGGCGCGACGTGATCGCCGCGGCGCTGCGCAACCGCGGCGCGCTGATCGCGGTGCGCGACCTCGGCGAGGCCTGCGATGTGGTCAACCGCATCGCGCCCGAGCACCTGGAGCTCGCGGTCAGGGACCCGGACGCGCTGCTCCCGTCGATCCGGCACGCGGGCGCAATCTTCCTGGGGCCTTACAGCTCGGAGGCGCTGGGCGACTATTGCGCCGGCCCGAACCACGTGCTGCCCACCTCGCGCACTGCGCGCTTTTCATCGCCGCTCGGGGTCTACGATTTCCAGAAGCGGTCGAGCGTCATTCGTATTTCCAGGGAAGCCGCGCGGGAGCTCGGCGCCATCGCAGCAGAGCTTGCCCGTGGTGAGGGGCTGACGGCGCACGCCATGTCGGCCGAATATCGCATGAAAGCTGAAAAAGCTTAGACACGAAGGACACAAAGGACACAAAGGACACAAAGGGAACGGCGACACCCGTTCGCGGTCGGTACAGGAAATCCTTCGTGTCCCTGGTGTCCTTTGTGTCTGTGCTTTGAAGCATGGCGAAAACACCTGAAGAGATCATTCGAGACGACATCCGCGCGCTGAGGGCGTACCGCGTTCCCGACAGCTCCGGGATGGTGAAGCTCGACGCGATGGAGAATCCGTACGAGCTGCCGCCCGAGCTTCGCGCCCGGCTCGCGACGCTCATCGAGAGCGCCACGCTCAACCGCTATCCCGATCCCGGCGCGCGACGGTTGAAGGCCCGGCTGCGCGAGTCGTTCGCGTTGCCCGACGGCGTCGAGATGCTGCTCGGCAACGGCTCGGACGAGATCATACAGATGCTCATCCTCGCTTCGGCCCGTCCGGGAGCGGTGGTGATGGGTGTTGAGCCCTCCTTTGCGATGTTTCGTATGATCTCGGCCTTCGCGGGCGTGCGCTATCTCGGAGTCGAGCTGCGCGAGGACTTCACGCTCGATATCGAGCGCATGCTGCGGTCCGTGGAGGAGCACCAGCCGGGCCTCATCTTCATTGCCTATCCAAACAATCCCACCGGCAATCTCTTCGACGCCGGGGCGGTCGAGCGCGTCATTCGCGCGGCGCCGGGCCTGGTGGTGATCGATGAGGCCTACCACGCTTTCGCCGGCAGCAGTTTCATGGCGCAGTTGACGCGCCAGGGCAACCTCCTCGTCATGCGCACGCTCTCGAAGGTGGGCCTCGCCGCCCTGCGCCTCGGAGTTCTGGCCGGCGACGCGCGGTGGATCGCCGAGCTCGACAAGCTGCGATTACCGTATAATGTCAGCACGCTCACGCAGATGGTCGCGAACGAGGTGCTCCAGCACGGCGCGGTGTTGACAGAACAGGCGGCTGCCATCAAGCTTGAGCGAGGGCGCCTCACGCGCAAGTTGCAGGATGTCCCGGGGTTGACGCCTTATCCGAGCGACGCCAACTTCATACTGTTCAGAGTCACCCACGCGGAGCGTGTTTTCGACGGATTGAAACAACGCGGAGTACTGATCAAGAGTCTCCACGGTTCCCACCGCCTGCTGGCGAACTGCCTGCGGGTGACCGTCGGTACCCCGCAAGAGAACGACGCTTTTCTCGCCGCATTGACCCAATCCCTCAACGCTTGATCCCCGAGGCCCAACTTGCGCGCATCGCGCCGCACTGCTGCGGGCTCCACCATGCGTAAAGCCGAAGTAAGCCGCAACACGCGGGAGACCCGGGTGGCGGTGAAGCTGAACCTCGACGGGAGTGGACGCTCGGCGATCGACACGGGCGTTCCTTTCCTCGATCACATGCTGGAGCAGGTCGCGCGCCACGGCGCCCTGGACCTCGAGATATCGGCCAAGGGCGATCTTCACATCGACGCCCATCACACCGTGGAAGACATCGGCATCACGCTCGGCCAGGCTTTTGCCAAAGCTGTCGGCGCGAAGGAGGGCGTGAGCCGCTACGGCCACGCCTACGTTCCGCTCGATGAAGCGCTCTCGCGCGCGGTGGTGGACCTCTCCGGCCGTCCGGGACTGGAGTACCGGATCAATTTCTCCCGGGCGCGCATCGGAGACTTCGACGTGGACCTCGTCCACGAATTCTTCCAGGGCTTCGTCAACCACGCCCTCGTCACGCTCCACCTTGAAAACCTGAGTGGCGCCAACGCCCACCACCAGGCGGAAACGGCGTTCAAGGCGTTTGCCCGCGCGCTGCGCGCGGCGGTCGAGCTGGACCCCCGCGTGGCGGGCGTGCCTTCCACCAAGGGCTCCCTGTAGGGCGTCCGTTCGTTTCCCACTCGAGGTTCAACGTTCAAGGCTCAACGCTCGATACCGAGGCCTTAGTGCAACACGTTGAACGTGGAACTTTGAACCCGGAACCGTCGAAGCCATGACCGATGTCGCCGTGGTTGACTACGGCATGGGCAACCTCCGCTCCGTGGCAAAGGCCGTCGAGCGGGTTGCCCCGGGCCTTTCCGTCGCCGTCACCAGCGATCCGGAAACGATCCGGCGCGCGGCGCGCGTGGTGTTCCCGGGACAGGGCGCGATGCCCGACTGCATGCGCGAGCTCGACGCCCGGGGCCTGCGCGGGGCGGTTCTGGAGGCTTCGCGCGCCAGGCCGTTTCTCGGCATCTGCATAGGGCTGCAGATGCTGTTCGAGCGCAGCGATGAGGGAAATATCAAGGGCCTCGGCCTGCTCCCGGGCGAGGTGCGGCGCTTTCCGCCCGGGAAGATGACCGATACCGAAGGCTTGCGGCTGAAGGTGCCGCACATGGGGTGGAACCAGGTGCGCCAGACCGGGCCCCATGCTCTGTGGGATGGCATTCCGCAGAACGCGCGCTTCTACTTCGTGCACAGCTATTTCCCGGAGCCTGCAAACCGCGCGGTCGTCGCCGCGGAGACGGTCTACGGAGTTCCGTTTGCCTGTGCCTGCGCGAGGGACAACGTCTTCGCGGTGCAGTTTCATCCGGAAAAGAGCCAGGCGGCCGGCCTGCAGCTTCTGGCGAATTTCGTGGCGTGGCAACCGGTGGCGCGCCATGCGGCGCAAGCGGTGCCCGCTTCACCCACAACCTGATCTCTTGACCATGCTGATCATTCCTGCCATCGACTTGAAAGACGGAAAGTGCGTGCGGCTCAAGCAGGGCGTCATGTCCACCGCCACGGTCTTCTCCGAGGACCCCGGCGCCATGGCCCGGCAGTGGCTCGACCAGGGCGCAAGGCGGCTGCACGTCGTGGATCTCAACGGCGCGGCAGCCGGTCGCCCGAAGAACGAGAGCGCGATCAAGGCGATCATCGGTGCCGTGGGCGACAAGCTCCCGGTGCAGCTCGGCGGCGGCGTGCGCGATCTCGACACGATCGAGAAGCTCCTCGATGCGGGCGTGAGTTATGTCATCGTCGGCACTGCCGCGGTGAAGACGCCGGGATTTCTCCACGACGCGTGCACGGCGTTTTCCGGCCACGTGATGGTGGCGCTCGACGCAAAGGACGGCAAGGTCGCGGTCGACGGCTGGTCGAAGATGACGGGCCACGAGGTGGCGGACCTCGCGAAGAAATTCCAGGACTACGGCGTCGAGGCGATCATCTACACCGACATCGGCCGCGACGGGATGATGAAGGGCGTCAACATCGAGGCCACCGTCACGCTCGCGCGCCAGTTGACCGCGCCCGTCATCGCGAGCGGGGGCATCAACGGCATGGACGATATCAAGGCGCTGTGCGCCGTCGAGGGCGAAGGCATCATCGCTGCGATCACGGGCCGTGCCATCTACGAGGGCAAGCTCAATTTCGCGGAAGCGCAGAAGCTCGCCGACAAGCTTGGCCAGAAAGACTAGGCCACAGAGAGCACAGAGAACACAGAGAGTACGACGAGCGAGGCTGCAGCGACCGCTGGCAGCACTGATAGTTTCCGCTCTCTGTGATCTCCGTGATCTCTGTGCTCTCTGTGGCTAAAGGTGTTTCGTGGGTTTAGCAAAGCGTGTCATCCCCTGCCTCGACGTGACGGCCGGACGGGTGGTCAAAGGCGTCAACTTCGTCGGGCTGCGCGACGCCGGGGATCCGGTCGAGATCGCGCGCCGCTATGACGAGCAGGGCGCGGATGAACTCGCCTTTCTCGATATCACCGCGTCGAGCGACGGGCGGGATCTCATCGTCGGCGTGGTGGAGGCGGTCGCGGTCCAGGTCTTCATACCGATGACGGTCGGGGGCGGCGTGCGCACCGTGCAGGATGTGCGGCGACTGCTCAACGCCGGCGCCGACAAGGTAAGCATCAATACGGCGGCGGTGGAGAATCCGGAGCTGATCAGGGAGGCGACCGACCGCTACGGGGCGCAGTGCATCGTGGTCGCGATAGACGCCAAGCGCGTCGCGGGCGACGGTGCCATGCGCTGGGAAGTCTTTACCCACGGCGGGCGACGGCCGACGGGGATCGACGCCCTCGACTGGGGCCGGAGAATGGAGCAGTACGGCGCCGGCGAGATCCTGCTCACGAGCATGGACCGCGATGGAACCCGCGGCGGCTTCGATCTCGAGCTGACCCGCGCGTTCTCCGCGGCGCTGACGATCCCCGTCATCGCGAGCGGCGGCGTGGGCAATCTCGATCACCTGGTGGAGGGCGTGCTGCAAGGCCACGCCGACGCAGTGCTCGCCGCGAGCATCTTTCACTATGGCGAGTACACGGTGCGCGAAGCGAAGGAACACATGGCGCGCCACGGAATCGAAGTGCGGCTATAACCACATTTCCTTCTCGGAGTTCTGTGTTCAGCGTTCCGGGTTCAAAGTTCAATGTTGTCCGTAAAGCGTCTAAACTCCGAACCTTGAACCTTGAACCTTGAACCAATGAAAGAAGCGTGGCTCGAGCAGGTGAAGTGGTCGCCCGACGGCCTCGTGCCGGCGATAGCCCAGGATGCCGGCAGCGGACGAGTGCTGATGGTGGCCTGGATGAACCGCGACGCATTGCGCGAAACGGCGCGCAGCGGAGAGGCACACTACTGGTCGCGCTCTCGCGCAAGACTGTGGCACAAGGGTGAAGAGTCGGGCCACGTGCAGCGTGTGCGGGAGATCAGGCTCGACTGCGACGCTGATGTGATCGTGCTCGCGGTGGAACAGGCGGGAGGCATCGCGTGTCATACCGGACGGGAGAGCTGCTTCTACCGGATGCTGAAGGAGGGGGAATGGGTCGCGGTCGATCCGGTTCTCAAGGATCCCGGGGACATTTACCGGCGATGACGCGAAACGACGTCCTCGCGCGTCTCGGCGAGGTCATTGCGGCACGCCGCAATGCTGAATCCGCCACTTCGTATGTTTCGAGCCTTTTTGCCGCGGGGGAGGACGCAATCCTCAAGAAGCTGGCAGAGGAAGCCGCCGAGACGGTGCTCGCTGCCAAGGGCGGTGATAAACTGGACATCGTGCGCGAAACGGCGGATCTCTGGTTTCACAGCCTGGTTGTGCTGGCGTGGCACGGCCTCAAGCCCGAGGACGTGCTCGCCGAGCTGCGGCGCCGTGAAGGCATATCGGGGATAGACGAAAAGAAATCCCGCGGTTAAGCGGGATTTCTTGAGGAGTGATACATGGGCTCGTTTAGCATCTGGCACTGGCTGATCGTGCTGCTGGTGGTCGTGCTGGTGTTCGGCACGAAGAAACTGCGCAACCTCGGCACCGATCTCGGCAGCGCCGTCAAGGGCTTCAAGGACGGCATGAAGTCCGAAGAAGAGAAGTCCGCCCAGGCGAAGCCGGAGATCCCCCCCTCGACCGGGCAGACCATCGAGGGCGAGGCCAAGAAGGAAACCCCGAAAACGTGAGGAGTGAGGGGTGAGGGTAACGCGCGTAGCGTCAGCCCCCGGTTTCAGGCTCCTCATTCCTTACTCCTCACGCCTCGCTTCGCATGTTTGACATCGGGTTCTCCGAGCTGCTCATCATCGCGGTCGTCGCACTGATCGTGATCGGGCCCGAGCGCCTGCCCAAGGTCGCGCGGACGGTCGGCCACCTTGTCGGCCGCATGCAGCGCTACGTCAACGACGTCAAGGCCGACATCTCGCGCGAGATGGAGCTCGACGAGCTGAAGAAGCTCCGCTCCAGCATGGAGGAGACCGCCCGCTCGTTCGAGCAGTCGGTGCAGAAGGAGGTCCGCGAGACGGAAAGCGCGCTGAACAGCATGGCTGAGTCCGCCCGCCCGGAGGAGGAGCCAGCACCGACCCCGGCTCCCGACGGCAAGTCATCTACCGGCAGCGAGCGGCCCGCGGACAGCAGTTCCTCGCAACTCGACCTGGGGCTCGATCCGGCCGCCGACGTGTCGACGCGCAAGCCGGCCTGACCCCGCGGACGGGGCGCGACGCATGGGCGAAGACACCTTCATCTCTCACCTGGTAGAGCTGCGCGATCGCCTGCTGCGCGCGCTGATCGCGGTGGGCATCGTCTTCGTGTGCCTTTTCCCGTTTGCATCCGATCTCTACGATTTTCTCGCGCAGCCACTGCTCCGCACGCTGCCACAAGGCGCCACGATGATCGCGACGGGCGTCGTCACGCCGTTTCTGATCCCGGTCAAGGTGGCCGCGATGGTCGCGTTTTCGGTGGCCCTGCCCTATGTCCTTTACCAGGTGTGGGCATTCGTTGCGCCCGGGCTCTACGCGCACGAGAAAAAGCTGGTCCTGCCGCTCGTCATCGTGAGCACGGCACTGTTTTTCCTCGGCGTGGCGTTCTGCTACTTTTTCGTGTTCCGGCTCGTCTTCGATTTCGTATTCAACGTCGCCCCGAAGAGCATCACCGTCGCGCCGGACATCGAGAACTATCTCAACTTCGTGCTGACGCTGTTTCTCGCTTTCGGCCTGACGTTCGAGGTGCCGATCGTCGTGCTCGTTCTGACGCGCATGGGCATCGTGACGATCGAACAGCTCGTCGAGATCCGGCCGTATTTCATCGTGGGCGCATTCGTCGTGGCGGCGATCGTCACGCCGCCGGACGTGATCTCACAGCTCCTGCTGGCGTTCCCGATGTGGATCCTGTTCGAGGTGGGACTCCTCGCGGCGCGCGCATTCAGCCGGCCACGGGCGCGTGACGATACCGGACACGAGCCGCCGGGAGAGGACGCGATCGAGCGGGAGCTCGACAGTGCGCGGACGCCGGAAAAGGGCCCCAATTCCTGATGCCCGCGCGGGACGATGGTGCCACGGGCGAAGCCGCCCCGGCGGCACGCATCACGGCTTGAGCGGTTGCGGATTGGGACGGCGTCCCACGGTGACCGTGACGTCGATCGCGCTCCGTTCCCGCAGGAGGCGCAATCGTGCCGGTGACCCGGGGGCGAGCGCGGCGACCAGGTTGAGCATGCCGATCGAATTGGCGACAGGGGAGTCGTTGACCGCCACCAGCACGTCGCCCAGCTTGACGCCCGCCCGGTCCGCCGGACCCCCGCGCTCTACCTGCGAGATGAGGACCCCGGACGTCCGATCCAGCTTCAACGATTCGGCGAGCTCCTTGGTGATGTCCTGCACTCCGACGCCGACCCAGCCCCGGATGACAGATCCCTTCTGGATGATCTGCTCCATGACCTGGCGGGCGATGCTGACCGGTATCGCGTAGCTGATGCCGGCGGCATTGCCCGTCGGAGACAGGATCGCGGTATTGATCCCGACCAGGTTGCCTTTCGTATCGACCAGCGCGCCGCCCGAGTTTCCCGGGTTGATCGCGGCGTCGGTCTGGATGAAGTTCTCGAACGTGGCAATCCCGAGATGGCTTCTGCCCAGTCCGCTCACGATTCCGAGCGTCACGGTCTGCCCGATTCCGAACGGATTGCCGATCGCCAGCACGACATCGCCTACCTTCAGGCGATCGGACTGCGCAAAGGTGATGGAAGGCGCATCCTGCACCTCGATCTTCAGCACCGCGAGGTCGGTCTCCGGATCCGCGCCCACGATGCGCGCGGGAACCTTGCGCGAATCGGCGAGCGCGACTTCAATCTCGTCCACCGCCTCGATCACGTGGTGATTGGTGAGGATGTAGCCCGTGTCGCTGACGATGACGCCCGAGCCCAGGCCCTCGCGCCGCTGCATCGCGGGATCGGACGGATCGCCGAAGAAATAGCGAAACACGGGATCGTCCTGCAGCGGGTGCCGCGGCCGCTTGAGATCCTGGCTCGTGAAGATGTTGACGACCGCCGGCATCGCCTTTAACGCGGCTTCACTGAACGAGGAGGTCTCGTGCAC
>Ga0256864_1000352_pt1 | contig 17442 bp, 13 predicted proteins | sample RVTome_11_FD_187336 | JGI IMG/M metagenome (GOLD analysis project Ga0256864, IMG submission 187336) | Soil microbial communities from uranium-contaminated site in the Upper Colorado River Basin, Wyoming, United States - RVT147D111 HiSeq ... | reverse complement strand
CGCCACCTGACGGATTCACCGTACATTGTGGCCGGGTCCGGACCGTAGCGCTGTCTTCCCGCGCCGAACGGCGGCAGACCCGATGCATCGCGCCCGCGGCCAATTGGCCCAAGCCCACGGGTTTGGACCACGAAGGAGGGACACACGCATGCCGTGGCATGACACATTGATCAATTCGGTGATCTTCTCGGTACACGCGGCGCTGGTTCCCGGCGGCGCCAGCGGCAAGGTCGTCATGATGGGCGGCTCCGAGCACAACCCCGCCCAGGGCGGCACGGATGACGCCCCCGCCACGCCGGCCAACGTCGATCGAGCCGCCGTCTACGACGTCGACGCCCAAACCGACGCCATCAAGATCGCCTCGCCCACCACCGATGTGTTTTGCTCGGGGCATGCCTTCACCGCCGACGGCCGACTGTTGATCGGCGGGGGCACCGAATCGTGGGGCGCCGGCGCTGGAGGCGAACCCGAGGGCCCCGGAGGCGGTCACGTCCATCAGCACGGCAACTTCGGCGGTCATCGGACCTGCTGGATCTTCAATCAGGATCGCCAGACCTGGGACCGCGCCGCGGACCTCGGGTTCGAGACCGGACCGGGTCGGGGCGGCGGACGGTGGTATCCCACCATCCTCACCCTTCCCTCCGGCGATCTCGCCGCCTTCGGCGGCCACCCCAGCCGGCTGAGCGAGAACTGGCACGAAAACGACATTCCCGAGAGGTACTGGTCGCCCGCCAACGTGTGGACCTGGTATCCCAACGCTTTTGGGTTCGAGCATCCGTCGCTTCCCGGGAACTGGTATCCCAGGGCGAGCCTCGTCACCGGCGGCCTCATCTTCTTCACCACCCGGCACGACGACAAGTGTCGGCTGTTCGACCCGGGCAGCGGGGCGCTCACCGGCCCGGAGATCGAGCCCCCTGGCGCCGAGTACGACACGGGCTGGAACTACTCGGTGATCCTCCTGCCGCTGGTCCCCGGCGACGGGTACCGCAGCCGGGTGATGGCGGTGAACGGCGTGCAGCCCCGATTCATCGCGCTGGACCTCTCCGGCGGGGCTCCGACTCCCGAGTGGGCCGACGCCGGGACCCGCCAGGGAAGCGCCGACGGCAAGCGGCGCACGTTCTCCTGCCCGGTGTACCTGCCGACCGGCCAGATCTTCGTGTCGGGAGGCATCGACGGGTCGGACGACGTGCAGGCGGTGAAGGAGCCCGAGACCTTTACGCCCAACGTCGACTGGAGCGCCCTCTCATACGCGCCGGGAACCATCGGCACCTGGGCGACGATCGAAGACCCCGCCGAGCAGGCCCGTAACTATCACAGTGTGGCATTGCTGCTTCCCGACGGGAGCGTGTTCGTGTCGGGATCCAACATCGACGGCCAGCCAGGTGACCCGGCCACTTTCGCCCAGCGCAACATCGAGCTGTACTTCCCCACCTACTACGACAGCCCGTCCAGGCCCGTGATCGCCGACGCGCCTCCGCTCATCACTTCCGGCGAACCGCAATACTCCTTCGCGATGGGGAGCGCCGCCCAAGCCGCCGCGATCGAGAAAGTGGCGCTGATCCGATGCGGCTCCGTCACCCACGCCGCCGACTTCGACCAGCGATACGTGGCGCTGGCGTTCACCACCGCGCCGGGTTCGGCCACCGTCACGGCCACCCTTCCCCGCGACTCGACGGTGCTGCCGCCCGGCTACTACATGCTGTGGGCGGTGAACGACGCGGGCCTTCCCTGCGTCGTGGCCCCGTTCGTGCGGGTCGCCCACGTCTCGTGCGAGGTCGTGACCGACCGCTCCACCTTCTCCGAGGAAGAGGTGCTCTCGTTCGCTCCGGCGGACGCCGAGTTCCCGTTCGCGATCTACGCCATGTTCGACGGCTTCCTGGGCGACGAGCTGCCCGACGCCATCGGTGTGGCGGTGACGTGGGCCGATACCAACGCCGCCGTGCCGGCGTCACAGATCGCGGTGGTTCCGACCGAGGGCCGCTGGTTCGAATACTCGTATCTCTGGACCGAGGTCGCCCAACGGATCACCTACCCCTTCACGGTCGAGATTCGCGACCCGGCGGTGTTTTCGGGGATCGCCGACACCCGGCCGGTGCGGGTCACGTTCACCCACGGCATGCACTCGTGCACCGCCACCGTCGATCTTTCGAAGGACCCCAACCCCTACATGATCGACATCGACCCGGCGGTGCAGAACCCGCACTGGCTGAGCACCGACGTTCGGACGTTCCGGGTGCGGGCCGGCCAGACCATGTTCGGCGACATCGCCCACGGGTCGGGGACGAACGCTCCCGAGGCGTTCGCCAGGGCGGTGATCGATCGCTTCCGTTCGCTCCCCAACAACTCCGCCCACCCGTTCGTGGCGTTGCCCCGAGAGGGCGACGCCGCCGCGGTGGACCTGGCGCCCTTCGAAGGGACCGCCCGGGTGTACAACTATGCGGTGGCGAAGGTTCGGTATCGGGCGGTGACCACCACCGCGGGGCGGGTGAAGGTGTTCTTCCGGTTGTGCACCACCGCGGCGACCGGCCTCGAGTTCGACACCAACCGGGTGTACCGCAACAGCGGCGGCGGACCCGACACGGTGCCGTTGCTGGGGAGGGGGGGCGACGAGGTCGCCTCCATCCCGTTTTTCCTCGGCCCGCGGGTCGAGACCCGATCCGGCTTCACGGGCGCTGACGCTATGTCGTCGCAGCCGCTGGCGGCGGATTACGAGTTCCAGGACATCGCCCCCACGGCCGGTGCGGAGGTCACCGCTTATTTCGCCTGCTGGCTGGACATCAACCAGCCCGAGGTGGACCGGTTCCCGCTGACCCCGGGAACGTCGGACGGGCCGTGGAGCGCGGATTCCTGCCAGCCGATTCAGGAGTTTTTCCGATCCCCCCACCAGTGTCTGGTGGCCGAGGTGTATTTCGAACCGGATGCCACCGTAGCGGGCGCCACGCCCGGCACCTCCGACAACCTGTCGCAACGCAATCTGGCGCTGCTGCATGCCGACAATCCCGGCGCCCCCGGGTCACATCACGTGCTGCATCCGTTCGAGGTCAAACCCTCATTGTTCGTGATGCCGGCCATCTCCGCGGAGTCCGAGCTCGGGGCGGCGGTGATCGGGCAGCGCAAGTTCGGCCCCGACGAGCTGATCATCAACTGGGGTAATCTGCCTCGAGACAGCGAAGTGACGCTGTACTTCTCGAACGTCGACACCGCGGACATCGCCCAACTGGCGGCTCTGTTCAGACGCTCTCCCGCCCCCTTCCGGGTAGTGGACGACCGGACCCTGCGCTTCACGGTGGCGAACCACACCTGGGTGCCGATTCCCGGCGGAACCGGCGTCAACATTCCGGCGCTGCTGAGCGTGCGGCTGCCCGACAGCATCGTGTCGGGCCAACGTTTCCGCATCAGCATCCACCAGGTGGAGGGGCGGTCCAGGCGCATCATCGGTTCGGTCGAGTTCTCGATTCCGGTGACCAAGGCCGCCCTCATCCTGGACCGGGAGATCCGCGACTACTCGATTCTCCAGCACATCGGGCAGACCATCCCGTCCACCAATCGCTGGTACCCGATCTTCCTGAGATATCTCGCGTTCCTGGGCGAACGGGTCGACGCCCTGGGCGGCGACTCCTCGTCGGTGCATCCCAACCCCGACGGCAGCGGCAAACCGATGCCCCAACTCGGTCGCGGCGACGCCGACATCGACCGCCTCGTGGCCGTGCTGCGGCATTGCTGTACCCGTTTCGGGAGGCTGGCGCTTCTCATCGTCATCGTGCTCGTGATTTTGATCGTGGCGGTGATCGCGGCGGACTGAGGCGGGGAAGCGGAATCGCTAGGATGAGGGGCTCGGCTCGGTGACGCTCACTACGGAAGGGGGAGTTTGACGCCGAGAGTTCGAGACCTGAGGGAGGAGTGCGATTGCGGTCTCGTGGCAATTGGAGTCGAAGAGCGTGGTCGTGAAGCGCTACTGCCACCTGCTACAACTTCCCACTACGTGATCACCTTCTCTGGCTTGACGAGCCGTATCGTCTTCACATCCGGATGCTCCGCCACCTTGGCTAACTGCTCGGACGTCAAGCTGGTCTTGATGGAGTTCGAGAGGGACAGCACCTGAACGTCCTTTACCCCCATCGAAGTGAGCAGATTGACTACATCTACCTGATGTCGGTCAACCTGCTTCCTCAAGGACTCGAGGGACTCTCGTCGGCTTCTCCCCTTGGTGGGCTCGAGCGCCTGCCTCAGTTCGATTGCAACAGGGTGTCTTATCGTTTCACCCCCCTCCTGAGCCGCTCTTATGAAGCGAGGGTCTATCTTGGACGTCATTCCCTCTTACCTCCGTCACGAGAATGCCCCCTAGGGCGAATACCTCGTGATCCACGTCGGTATTCAATAGAATGCTAGCTCACTGACCGACAGAACACTATGGATTGACCTGTCGAGAATAACGCGTGACGAATACCCCCTGCTAGGAATGCAGCAGCGCGCTATAGGCATCCACCACACCTGCACCGCACGTGAATCGATCGAACGGGAGCTCCCTTGCCGTGTGCGTTAGGATGCTCTTCATCGTCGCCGGCGGCATCGTCGGCTGTTTCTGGAGCATCAAGGCGGCGACTCCCGCTACGTGTGGAGCTGCCATCGAAGTGCCTGTCTTCGAACCCCACTGGTTGTTCAGCACCGTGGAGGTGATCCCGACACCAGGAGCGCACAAATCCGGCTTCGTCACCCAGGGCTCACCCGGGATCGGGATACTCAGGTTCAGACAGAAAAAGAAGTGGATGTCCAGCGTCCAGCCGTCCCAGTAGCTTGGAGGGCCCAGACTGGAGTTGTTGTACATCGCGAGGTCTTTTTGGACGCCGCCGACCGTGATCACACCGCGGCACTGGCCGGGACAGCGAAGATTCGTATCTCCATCAGGCGGAGGCGGGTCCTTGGCATTGTCCTCGTTACCAGCAGCCACGACGACCGTGACACCCAAGTCGACTAAGCTTTGCGCCGCTCTACACAGTGAGCAGTAGCCGTCCGGACAGTCCCACCCGTGGTAGATATGGCTCCAGCCAAGGCTCATGTTGACGACGTCGGCCCCGAGTTCGTACGCCTTCTCCATGCCGTCCTCGACGTCGGTATGGACTCCCGACCCAGATGCACTCAGCACCTTGACGTTGATGATATCCGCACCAGGGGCAATGCCACGCCGATACGAGTCCTGGCTTGCGATGATTCCGGCCACGTGCGTACCATGCGAGCCGGGATCCGTAACTGGGTCGGCGTGGGTGCTGACCTCGGCGATTACCTTCCCCGCCAACGCGGGATGGTTCTTGTCCACTCCGGAATCGAGCACAGCCACCTTGACTCCATGCCCCTCGTACCCCAGCACCGCCCAAGTCTCCGGTGCAACGATCACCTTCGCGCTCTGATTGAGACAGGTCACCGTCTCAGGCTTCACCAGGCGAATCTTCCCGACTGAATCGAGTTGAGCTATCTGGTGAAGTTGCTGCAGATTCAGCTCGGCGGCCCATGAGTTTGATAGCAGCATCCTACGTCCGGTAACCTTCATTCCCTTGAGAGACTCCACCATTTCCGACTGCGCGGCAGTAAACTTCTGCTCGACAGCCCGAAGCGCCTTCTTCCTGTCCTTTTCCAGACCTGCTCTGAGCGGCTCTGCATGCGTGATCGTAACCGGGATTGGCTCCTTGGCCACGTCGTCCGGGCTTGCGCCCGCATCGATGGCACGGCGCAGCCGTTCCTCGATCTCTGCCCGTAGGCGCGTATCGAACTTGTCGCCGCTGCTCATGTTATGGCCTCCTCGCGCGCTCATCTATTCGGCTACTGGTGCAACGAAACACCCCAAAAGCGATTGTACAACACGAACGATCTACTTGCACGCAGGATCTTGTCCGAGGTTGGGAAGAATCTTGTCACTTGCCCGAAGAACCGCCTGCGGGAGTGTGGTTCCTGCGGTATTCGGAGGGAGTCACGCCAGCAAGTCGCTTGAAATGGGCCTCGAAGTTCCTCAAGGTACCGAAACCGGACTCCAGCGCGACGCGACTGATCGACCACCTGCTGGAGCGAAGCAATCCCTTTGCTTTTTCCGTGCGGAGGGCGATCACGTACTGCTGGAACGTCATTCCAGAAGACCGGTGAAAGAGCCTGGAAAAGTACCACTCCGTCAAACACGCTATTGCGGCCACGTCTCCAAGATGCAGGGACGGCTGACTGTAGTTCGCCTGGATGTAGCGCAGTGCCTTATCGAGCGCCAAGTGCGAGCGCGGCTCGACAGGTTTGGAATGAGCGGGTCGGACTGGGTCTTTGAACGAGGCCGAGGAGGGGGTAACCACGGGAAGTCGAAGAATGGGCGTGTGACACATATATATGGGCGCTGCAATCCCCACGGGATATACACGACATGTCGGATGTTCGGCAGGGACGGTATCCCCGGCAGCACGCCGTTTCTCGAATGGGTGAACGTCGTGCTGGCGCCAATTGGACCAGCACCTAGCTCCCCTGCGCTCTTGCGTTCAGGCTCTCCGTGAGGTCGAACACGAGGCTGTCTGCGCCCACTAGCGCCACAATAGCTGGCCGCTTGGGCACACCACGCGCCGTTGCAACGCACCGTCCTCCGTTCGAGTGGTACCTGCGGTACGCGACGCTGCGCTGAGGATCCAGCGGCCCCGCTTCTGCTCCTCCGTTTACCGCGCAGTCCGTGTGCGATCGAGATACCCGCGCGCCGCGTCGCGTACCGCGAGCGTGCTCGACCGCTCGGCCAGCCGCTCCAGCGTACGGTCGAACTCGTCCGGCACGCGGCCCAGGACGCGGGGGTCCCGCGAGGTGCGGATGATCTCCACGGCCTTGATCGCCCGCAGCCGCAAGTCGAGCGGCGCGCCCTCGTCGGCCACCACCGGCGCAACCCGCTCCGCGAGACCCTGGGGGTCGCCGGCGGCCAGCGCGCCGAGCGCCGCGTGCCGGGCGGCGGGCGACTCCCGCGTGTCGCGCAGCAGGGCGACGAGGTCCGCCCGGCTCGGCTCGTATCCGCCGAGCAGCCGGATGGCCACCAGCCGGGTAGCGGAGTCCGGCGGCTCGCGCATGACGCCGTGCAGCACGGCAAAGAAGGGAGTCGGATCGTTCAGGCCGAGCAAGTGAACCGCCTCGCTCGGCGGGAGCCCAGCGTCGCCCGGAGTCACGAGCCCGCGCTCGAGCAGGCGAAGGGCGGCTTCGTCCCCCTGCCCCGCGAGCGCCCGCAACGCCGCGCGGCGGACCTCGAGATCGGGATCGACCGCGGCGTTCCGCAGGGCCTGAAGGAAGCGCTCTCTCATGGCATGGAACGCGGACGACCCGAACGTCGCGAACGCCGTCTGGGTCGCGGCCTCGCGCCGCAGCTCGAGCGCCGTCGTGGAGTCTGCGACGAATGGCAACACGGCGCGCGCGAAGCTCGTGTCGGTTCCCATTCGATGGCCCACCAGCTCGAGCGCGCGCACGCGGATCGGGAGGCTCTCGGCGGTGTCGAGCGCGATGCGGGCGGCCCCCGCCACGTGCAGCGACTCGGCGAACGCCGCGATGCCGCGCACCGCCGCGAGCCGCTCCGTGGGGGTGACCGTTCGATCCAGGAACACGGCCGCGCCCGCCGCGACCAGTGCCCGGTGCTGATCGATCTGCGCCAGCTGCGCGCGCCGCAGCGAGTCCTGATCCACGCCCTGCGCGCTCGCCGGCGATGCGAGGCCGGCGGCGGCCGACGCGGCGACGAGGAGTGCGGCCGTCCGTAGGATGCGGTGCGAGTGTCTCATGGGCCCCTCCATCGAACAGTACCGCATCACGGCGTGAACGAGAACGGCACGTCGTCGTACCCGTAGCCGAGCCCCGACGATCCCAGCAGCGTCCAGCGGTCGTAATCGATGACGTCCCGCGGCCGCGGCACGGCCGGCGGTCCCCACCCGCCGATGGCCGCGGGGATCGGGCCCCCCGGCGCCGTCGCGGGGCGCTCCGTGCAGGGGTCGCCCGCCGTCACGAACCCGGTGGTACCGTCCCACGGCCACATCCGATCGTCCACGTAGTGGCCGAGGCGCGGGCTCATCGACGGCGGGCACGGCGCCGCATACGCGCCCTGCGGCTCGTAGCTCGCCAGGTCCGTCGGGTCGTCCCGGCCGTAGAGCCACTGCCACTTGGCCCACAGCCGGTCCACGTTCGCGTGCAGCATGAAGAACAGCGGATCGCGCACGGCGGTAGGCACCGACCCGATCCACCCGCCACCGCTCGACAGGCCGTGGATCGAGCCGTGCGGGTTGCCTTCCAACGTGCGGAACGCGGCGTAGGTCGCGCCGACGCCGCCGAGCGCGAGCGTAGCCGTCTCGGTGCGGATGCCGAAATCGCTGGGCGACTCCGTCGGATCGAACGTGGGATTCCGCGGCAGGCCGCTCAACCCCTCGATGGTCCAGGCCACCAGCGGGTTCGTGGGATCGAACGAGGCGTTCAGGCCCACGGGCGGGCCGCCCATGAAGCTCGGCGAGAACACGGCGGGAGCCGCCTCGTCGAAGCGCCAGTAGGGGAGCGCCGCGGCCGGATCCACCGCCTGGAGCTCGCGCTCGTAGCGCAGGATGAACGGCCGGTGCCACGCGAGGAACGCCGGTCCGCCGTGCGCCTGGGCGCTCGACACCGCGTGGATCCACTGGTGCACCACGTAGTTGCCGAGGCTCATGTTCACGCGCGCCACCGCGTAGAGGTAGCGGTCGCGCTCGTCCGCGGTCAGCGTGTTGGCGTTCTTGCGGACCCGCACCATGATCCCCTCGCGGCCGAGGAGCTGGTTCCCGGCGACCCGTACCACCTCGAACACGGCGTCCTTGTCGTCGCGACTCGGCGCGGCGAAGTCGCCCGCGACGAAGAAGTCCACCCACTCCCCGCTCCGCGGCAGGACGAGATCGAGGGTGGGCGCCATCGGCGGCGGTGTCGTGCCGGCGGTGGGGACGGCGCCGAACACGAGGCTGCCGCCCGTCACGGGCGACATGTTGCGCACGACGACCGGCACGTCCGCGCCTTCTCCGGGCGGATCGGCGAACCGGACGCGAGCCCGGACGGGCCGCCACGCCACGTAGTCGTCGATCGTCTCCGCACCGCCCAGCTGGATCTCGACCTGGAAGGGCGGCGGCCCGATCGGTGTCGGCCGCCGCACGACCATCAGCGACTTGCGGCCGAGCACGATCCCGTCCGGCCGGCGCTCCAGGATCTCGATCACCGCGTCCTTGTCGCGCTGGCTCAGCTGCCCGCCCATGCCAGCGACCACGAACGGCACCCACGCGCCGTCGCCGGGCAGCGTGAGGTCGAGCGTGTTCGCGCTCGGGGTGCCGCTCGGCGCCAACACCAGCTGCGGGGCCGGCTGATAGTCGAGGTTCTTGAGCGTGATCGGGACTGGCGTGGGGGGATCCATCGGGTTGAGCAGCCGGATGCGTGCCGGCGTGGCGGCGGTGCCGACGTAGTCATCGGCTTGCGTGGCCGTGTTGTCGATCTGCAGCTCGACGCGAGGCAGAAGCTCGGCGGGCCGGGTGGGGACGACGGGCGGGCGCGGGCAGGCTGCGACGCTCGTGAGGAGCGCCAGGGCGGCGACGCGGAGAATGGGGGACGTCATGTGCAACGGCTCCTTCGGGAAGCCGGGAGTCGGCTCACCGTGGCGCACACTACTGGTACACACATGCGGGTCAACTCGGCGACAATCGCGGGGGGTGGGGTGTCAAGCGTGGGACGGGTAGTGCCCACCGATCAAAAACGCGCGGTGATCCCGGCAGAACGAAGCGCACGCATCAGAGCGGTGGCCATGAAGTCTCGAGGCAGCCGGTGCGGAACCGGTTGCCGGGACTCAGCGCAACCAGTTTTCCAACTCCAACTCGGACTGCTGTACTCCCGCTCGGTATCCGTGACCAGCGTGCAGCCGAGCATAACCGCCTGAGCGGCGATGAGCAGATCGTTCCCCCCGATCGGCTGACCCGCTCGTTCGAGCCGCGTGCGAAGCGAACCATACGTGTCATCGGCGGGCGCCTCGAACGGCACCACGTCGAGCGCGGCCAGCACGTTTGCAACTGAGTCGCGAGCCGTTCGGATCCTCGCTTCGCAGCACCGTACCGCAGCTCGGCCGCGACGATGTTGCTGGTACAGACCCGTTCCTCCCCACCTGCGCGCTGTGCGATCCGGCCCTGCGGCGCCCGCACCAGATCGGAAACCACGTTCGTGTCGAGCAGGTACCGTTTCAAGGGTCCGCTCGATCGACCGGCAGCTCGGAGATCGGCGGGAAGTCCTCCTCCAGCAGTTCGAGCGTTGCGAGCACCGCCAGCAACGACGTGGACCGAGCGCGTTCGATGATCAGCCGGCCGCCTTCCCTAGCAGGACGACGCCGCCCGACGAGATACAGACCACCGTCATCGCCGGATCGAGCGGGATGGTTTCGCCGCGCTTCGGTCGCTTCGCAGCGAACACGATCGCTGGGGGGTCCGGCGAGGGGCGCGCGGTGTTCCTGGAGGTGGCTGGGACGATTTAAGTGCAAGTTCCCATCAGGGAGCGCGCACAGCCACGGTTGGACGGACCCCGGTGAGCGTGGATTCGACGCAGCGGGCCTCGTCGGCATCATCGAGGCGCTGACCCGCCATGGGCGTCGGTCTCACCGAAGGGCCTCGTCGAATGGGAGGACTCACCGACGACACCGCCGCATCGGGATGCGGACCACGGTCCTGATCGTGAATCGAAAAGTGCAGGTGCGAGGTCGCCGAGTTGCCGGTGTCGTCCATGAACCCAAGCGTGGTCCCCGTCGGAACGAACATGACCGCCGACACGGGCACGCGCATCGGTCCGGCCAGGTGGAGGTAGCGGGACAGGTATCGGCAAGTTCCCGCCGTACTCAAGTGAATGATCTCGACGACGTTCGCGGCACTGTCGTCACCACTCGTGACGCGGTCGCGCACGCCGAGCACGACACCCCGGGCCGGCGCCAGCACGGGATAACCGTCGGCCCGGTTCGCGAACGGAATGCACCGCTGATAGCTGGTAAAGTCGATCGCGAAGGCATCTGGACCGTTGTGCGAGAAGGCGGCATTGTAGTAGAACCCGCGCACCCCAAAGCCGCAGTCGGAACTGCAAGACCGAATCAACAGCGTTACGGGATCCAGCGACGTACCCGCGACGAAGCCATGCCACGGGTTCCGGAAACCTCCGGCCATGAACTTTCGGCCGGCCGGCCACGGCGCGTGAAGCCCGGGGCGCATGTCCAGCGGCTGGTTCGTCTCTGGGGACGCGTGGGGGAGGTCGGGCAGCCAGTACTCGAGGTCCGCCACCGACAGGCCGGTCCATTCCCATCCCCGCGCATTGCGCCTGAGCACGAACTCCACAAACCGCAACGGCGTTCCCGCTTCCAGCCAGCCGGGCACGAGACGAAAGTGCCTGCCTCGTCCGACGAGCTCCATCGTATCCGGGACAGGCCGCCCGAGCGCGCGCGCGAAACGCTCGAGCAGGGCGTCCGTCTCGACGTAAATGGCATGGGCTCCGACAGACAGCGCGAAGTGCGACCGCGACGCGAGCCTCGCGAGCTGTTTGTGATCGTTCGAGGCAACGGCATCCGCCAGAACTTGCGCCAATCCTTCGACGTTGAGAAACAGGTCGCGTGGCGTGAGGAGCCGCTCCAGATCCCTTCGCGCCGCATCGCGCATCGATGGCAGGGTCTCGTCAGCCGCCGCCAGCGGCGTCCGGGCGGTATCCGAACCGGCGCTCTCGGCGATCACCCGACGATACAGCCTCTCCGCTTCGCTCGTGTCGCCCAAATTCTCCACGATGCGAGCGGCCTCTAGCGCCAGGCCTGGATTCCCAGAACCGGCGGCGGTGATCATCTCGGTCGCAGCGGCCGCCGTCGCCTTCCAGTCGCGCGCCAACCACAGCGCGTCCACGCGCCTCCGAAGGGCTATCACCATAGGATCGATCGGGAGCCACGTTTCCTTATTGTGTTCCGCCTCCCCGATCAAGCTATCCAGCGCGCTGACGGTCTTACTCGCATGGCCTGCAAACATTAGGTTCTCCGCCGCCCAGTACTTGTAGCCGAGTGCAACGGGGTGTCCGTCCGCTCGCTTAATCTCGTACTCGATCCGCTGGTTGACTCCGATCGGATCTCCCCGGAGACGCGCCTCGACCACAGCCGCACTCAACGCCGCCCAGCGCCCAGCCTGTTCCGAGGTCATTCGGGCAGCCTTCGCGAGACCCTCCATCGTGTCGTGCATCCAGCACCTCGGCGGTTTGACATCGCTGCCGTCGACCGGCGCGATGCGGTTTCACTCATGCAGGGAGCCGCCCGGTCCACATGCAACCGCTGCCCGTCCCCGTTCTCCCCTCCCGCTTTCCCCAGCGCCCCGAGCGCTCACCGCGTCCGCGGCCCAGGGCCCTTCCTGGGCCGTCGCGTGGCCTCTGGAAGTCGTTGGCGAGACCCCTGGCCTCGCCCCGCTCCGATGGTCATCGAACATCCCACCCGGGGAAGTCCCGCGCCTCCTGCAGTTCGGGACGGTCCTCGTCAGCCTCGGCCCAGTGTTCGAGAAGACGCTGGTACGCGTCACGCGCGACGTGGGTATGGTCCGCGGCGCGGGCGGCACGCGCGAGACCGATCAGCGAGCGGGCCCGACCCCGGCGGAGCTCGAGCTGCCGCCGATAGGCGTCCATCGCCGCCTCAGCGTGTCCCGCATCGAGCAGGATATCGCCGAGGAGCTCGTACGGCGGTTTCGCGGGGTCGGGCGTCTCGTTGGGCGGTGGGAGACTCGCGAACGCCTCGAGCGCCTCATCGAGGGCCCGGCGCGCGTCGTCGAGGCGACCCTCACGGGCCGCGATCAGCCCGTCGAGCTCGCCGGCGGCGACCTGCCACCGTGCGGCGGGGAACGTGGCCGAGCCGCTCGCTCGTGCGCTCTCGACCTTCGACCGCATGGCGCCGAGAATCTCGCGCGCGGTGTCGAGATCTCCGGTCATCGCCGCGTCCATACCCGCCGCGAGGAGCTCGTCGCGCCCCTCGAACCCCGACTTTGGAAGCGGGCCTGCGCCCCATGCGGCCGCCTCGATCCGCTCCCGCGCCGCCCACGACGCCCGATACCATTTGGCCGACCAGTGATCGCTCGTTTGACCGAGTTGCGCCATCTCGTCGACCCACCGGTGCGCCGCGTCCATCTGGCCCTTCTGGAGGAGGGAGTAATGGAGGAAGTCGGCCGCGTGGTAGTCACGGTCGTGCAGCTCGCGACCTGATTGCGCGACCCACCGTTCCGAGGCCTCGAAGGCGCGTCGATTGACGTCGATGGCGTCGTCCCACCGTGCGAGTTGCATGAAGATGTGCGAGGGCATGTGGATCGCGTGCGAGGCGGTATGTGACACCGTCGCATACGTGCGCGCGATCTCGAGCACGTCCTCGGCGGTCTCGGGCGTGTCGAGCGCGTGGATCGCGTAGTGCAGACCGCCGGGATGGCGTGGTGCAATGGCCAACACCCGACGCGCCGCGCGCGCCGCCTCCGCCCGGGCCGCCGGCACGCCGCGGATGTTCTGTTCGGTGCCGAACACCGAGATCGCATAGAACGCCCAGGCCTCCGGGTCGTCGGGATACGCTTCCGCCAGGGCGCGCATCGCCTGCGAGAACCCGCGGCGTCGCTGCTGCTCAGTCCCCTCACCCGCCAATACCTCGATCGCGTCGAGGTAGCGCCGTTCGCGATCGGTCCTCGCCAACGCCGCTCGCGCCTTCGGTGTCGGTGCCAGCCGATCGAGCGCGGCGCGGATCTCTTCCAGCTCCCCCCCTGAGAAGCCGAAGGGGTAGTGATGGGAGAACGCCTCCCCCCACACGGCGAGCACGAAGTTCGGCTCCAGCGCCTGCGCCTGGCCGAAGGCCTCGCGCGCTGCATCGTACCAGAAGTTGTGCAGTGCCTCGATGCCGCGGTTGAGGTGGGCGCGCGCCTCCTCGGAACCCGATGCGGCCATGTCGACGGCCTCCGGCACCCAATGCTCCGGCGCCGCCCCATCATCATGCCGGTGGCCCTCCTGCGCCGTGAGCGGAGTGGCCCGCGTGATTGCGACGATTGACAGCGCGACGAAGCAGGCACGTGGGCACGGTATCGTAGGGATACCCCGCGGCATGACGACCTCCTGCGCTCGGGTGGATATCGAAACATCTACCCCACACCCGATCGTGTGATTCCCTCACGGAGCAAGCGACGCGTGGCCGTCGACGCCCGTCCTTGCCCCCGCCGCGGCCGCCTCGCAGATTGCTGCCATGCCGACGGTAGAGGAGATCGAGACCGCCCTGCTCCGCCGCATGACGCCCGCAGCCAAACTGGACGTGATGCACGACCTCTGGCGCCAGGCGTGGGAGCTCAAAGCCGCCGGGGTCAGGCGGCGGTACCCCGAGTGGACCCCCGAGCAGGTCACCGCCCGCGTGCGCGAGATCTTCCGCGGTGCAGCCTCCTGACCTCGTCACGCTGTTCGTGGCTCCCCTCAACGATCTCGGCATTCCCTACATGGTCACCCGAACCCGCTTCACGCGCGACCTCGACGTCGTGATGACGCTCGGTCCGGCAGACGCCGATCGCATTGCGGCCGCCTTCCCGGCAGCCGACTTCTACGTGCCGCCGCGCGAGGTCATGCGGGAGGAGAGCGCTCGACCGGAGCACGGCCACTTCAATCTGATCCACCACGACACCACGCTGAAGGCCGACTGCTACGTGGCGGGTCGGGATCCGTTGCACGCCTGGGCCGTGCCGCGCCGCGTGCGCCACGACGTGGGCGGCGTTCCGGTCTGGGCGGCGCCCATCGAGTACGTCATCCTGCGCAAGCTCCAGTGGCACCGGGACGGCGGGGCGGCCCGGCATCTGGACGACGTTCGGGCGATGCTGCGCGTGAGCGGCGACGATCTGGACGGCCAGGCGCTCGGCGACTGGGTGACTCGACTCGGCCTCGAAGAGGAGTGGCGGCTGGTGGGCGGCTAGGTGCTCAGAGCGTGCCGAAGCCCTTCGGTCGCGTTCTTTATCCCTCCTCGTCACCCTCCCACTCGTCCCCTTCCCCCACGGCGAGCGGCGGGAGCGTCAGGTCGTAGTAGATCTGATCCAGGGTGATCCGCGCGTCGAGGAACGCGATCGGGATCTGCCCGTCCGCTTCGACTTCGTTCCGTTCCCATCCCCCGTCGGCCGCCCGTCGATAGACGAGCACGTGACGCCGGCGCTGATCGACGATCAGGTACAGGAGCAGCGACGGCATGCGACGGTAGGCGTCCAGCTTCTCGCGGCGATCGGTGGCTCGCGTGGCGCGCGAGGTGACTTCGGCGATCAGCGACGGCGCTTCCACGATCATCTCCACGTGCGTTGCCGCGCCGCAGGCGACCATCACGTCGGGGTAGTAGATGCGGTCGTCCGCCAACCGGAGCTTCACGTCGGTGGCAAACACGCGGCAACCGCGGGCGCGGGCCGCGTCGCGGAGATGGCTGACGATGTTGAGGGTGATCAGATTGTGGCGCGTGGACGCGCCCGTCATCGCGTACACTTCGCCCGCGACGTACTCGTGCCTCGACGAGCTGCGCGCTTCGAAGGAGAGGTACTCCTCGAGCGACATCATGCCCAGCGTGCGCGTGCGGTCCATGTGCCGAGGTTACTCTGGGCGGAGGCGAGGGGGCAACGGGGTGAGGGGCCTTGGCTACGCCCGTTTGGATGTGCCGCGTGGCTGGGGGAGAGTGGTGGATCGTGTGTTGGGGGGGGGCGGCAAGTGGCGCCAACCCAATCCGTAAGAGGCCGCCAGGTGAGTGCATGCTCCTACGAGAAGCACCGCCTCGGTCGGCTCACGCCGAGTGCTGCCGAACGACCTCGCGATCGGGCGCGCCGCCGGCGAGGCCGAGGAACACCATGATCGCGCGATTGACGCGCACGATGTCCTCGTCATCCAGGCGACCGATCCGCGATCCCAGTTTCTCCTTCGCCACCGTGGTGATCTTGTCCATCATCAGGCGGCTCGCCGTGCGAAGCCCGTTGCGCGTGGTTGGCTCAACGGGAAGCCGGAACAGCGGCGCATCCGTAGGGTCGGTGGTGAACGCACAGATCGTAATCGAGTTCGTGCCGTCAAAACGATCGTCCTGGATGATCACGGCGGGCCGTGGCTTACCGGCATACTCCTTACCGCCGGCGACCGTCCAGACTTCGCCGCGCTTCACTCCGACACCACGTCAATGAACTCCTGATCTTCCCGGGCATGCGGACTCGTGGCCACCGCCAACGACTGGCGGTGCGCCTCGGCGGCGAATGCCGGGGAGCGAACGTCAGGCACCCAGATCTGAATTGGCCGGAGCCCCTGGCGGCGGAGCCTGGCTCGGTGGGCGCGGACCTTGTCGCGCGACGAACCCGAGCGCTTTGACGATCCCATGAGGCATCCACTCGGAAGTACGGTTACATGTAACCTAGCCTCGGCTGGTTCAAGACGCCAGCGGCGGGCAGGTCTATCCCTCGTCGTCGTCCTCCCCTCGCGCGGAGCCGCAGCGGAAGCCGGCGCGAGGCCGCGCCGCTGGCCCCGCCTCCTGGGCCCTTCTACCTTTCGAGCGTCCCGACGCGGTCATTGGGCTCTACGAATGCACGGGCGGTTCCGCAACGTCTACGACGACCCGCTGCGGGCGGACGCCTATGCGTCATTGGAGCTCGTCAACACGTACTATCTCGCCTACCGCGACCTGCCCACCATCCTCACCGAGCACGTACGCGGCACCAAAGCGCTCGACTTCGGATGCGGCACCGGCCGCTCGACGCGGTTCTTGCGCGCGCTCGGATACGACGCGGTCGGCGTCGACATCGCGGAGTCGATGGTCGCCAGGGCACGAGAGCGAGATCCGAGCGGCGAGTATCACGTCGTCCCAGTGGCCGAGTTCGATCGCTTCCCCGCCGAAGCCTACAGCCTCGTCCTGTCAGCGTTCACCTTCGACAACGTCGCGACCACGGCGCGCAAGGTGATGCTCTTCCGCGGTCTCGGACGCCTGATCACTCGCGGAACGGGGCGCATCGTGAGCATCGTCTCGAGTCCGGAGATCTATACGCACGAATGGGCGTCCTTCACGACCAAGGATTTCCCGGAGAACCGCAGCGCCAGCGTCGGGGATACGGTGCGGATCGTGATGCTGGACGTGGAGGACCGGCGGCCCGTCGAGGACTGCTTCTGGACGGACGCGGCGTATCGCGACGTGTACCGCCGCGCGGGCTTGGACCTGCTGCAAGCGTATCGACCGCTGGGCAGCGACACCGATCCCTATGACTGGGTGAGCGAGACGACGATAGCCCCGTGGGCCATCTACGTCCTTGGCCGGCTGGAATAGGGCGTTTCCGCCGAACCATACCGTAGATCACGCAGCGCGGTTGCGGCGGCAGAGCGGCAGAGCGGCAGAGCGGCAGAGCGGCAGAGCGGCAGAGCGGCAGAGCGGCAGAGCGGCAGAGCGGCAGAGCGGCA
>Ga0256864_1000350_pt1 | contig 17578 bp, 15 predicted proteins | sample RVTome_11_FD_187336 | JGI IMG/M metagenome (GOLD analysis project Ga0256864, IMG submission 187336) | Soil microbial communities from uranium-contaminated site in the Upper Colorado River Basin, Wyoming, United States - RVT147D111 HiSeq ... | reverse complement strand
GCCGGGCATCAACCTGCCGCCCACGCCGCAGTTCCCGATCGACCCCGGCTCCGGGTTTGCCATACCGCAGCTGCTGCGGCAGCGCTTCCAGGTCGACAAATGGCCGCACACCACCTACAACGCGGTGGACGTGGCGGTGGAGCCGAGCCCGTTCCAGCAGCACTCGGTGGACATGACGGGCCGTCTGGGCGGCACGAGCTTTTTCGCCAGCGCGTCGCTGCTGGACCAGGCGGGAGCCATCCGGTTCCTGGACGGCTACCAGAGGCAGTCGGTGCGCCTGAACGTCGACCAGCAGATCGGCGACCAGTGGCAGGTGGGACTGCGCACGTATTACGCCCACGCCGAGTCGGACGGGTTCGACCAGGAGGGCGGTGGCCAGTCCTTCTTCCGTCTCACCCGCGCCCCGGCCGTCGTAAATCCGCTGGCCCGGGACACGCTGGGCCGTCTGTTCATCCGCACGAATATCCAGAGCGGCGGGAATCAGAACGAGAACCCGCTGTACATCTTGGAAAACCAGCAGCGCTCGGACATCGACGACCGGATCTTGGGCGGTCTCGACGTGCGGTTCCAGCCGTTGAACTGGCTGGAGATGAGCGGGAACTTCAACTTCGACGTGAGGCGCGGGCGCGGCGAGCAGTTCCGCGACAAGGCGTTCCGCGACAATTTCAACCGCCCCAGCGTCCAGAACGGGTTCCTGTTCCAGTATTCAGACGGCACCGACGCGATCAACACGAGCCTCAACGTCACCACGCAGCACCGGGTGGGCGACCTCGTGATCCGTCCCAACGCGCGCTACTTCTACGAGCAGGAAGAGTCGGAGAGCAAGGACTTCCAGGGCAACTTCCTCGCGGTGCAGGGCGTGCGGGACGCCACCAACGCGTCGCAGAACCAGATCATCGATTCCGACTTCGAGAACACCAAGCAGGTGTCCTGGGCCGGCGGCCTGAATCTGGACTTCAAGGATCGTTACATCCTGGACGGTGTGGTGCGGCGCGACGGCAGCTCGCGGTTCGGCGCCGCCAACCGCTGGGACACCTACGGCCGCCTCTCGGGCACCTGGCGGATCGCCGAGGAGCCCTGGTGGCCGCTCGACCCCGTGAGCGAGTTCAAGGTGCGGGGCTCCTATGGGACGGCGGGGAACACTCCGCGGTTCTCGGCGCAGTACGAGACGTTCGAGATCGGCGCCGGCGGCATCGTGAGCTTCGGCACGCTGGGCAACCGGAACCTCCGGCCCGAGAAGATCTATGAAGCCGAGGTCGGGGCGGACATCGAGCTGTTCGGCCGCATCCTGCTCGGCGTCACCTACGCCAACACGCGAATAGAGGACCAGATCCTGCCGGTCCCCGTGCCGGCGGCCACCGGCTTCGACAATCAGTGGCAGAACATCGGCACGCTGGAGAACAAGACGTGGGAGCTGTCGCTCGACGTGCCGGTGGTGCGGAGCCGTGACTTCTCGTGGTCCTACAAGTTCATCTACGACCGGACCCGCAGCGTGGTGAAGGAGCTGTTCGTGCCGCCGTTCAACTTCGGTGGCGGGCTCCAGGCCACGGGGACGATCTTCCGGCTCGAGGAAGGCGTGCCGTTCGGCACCTTCTTCGGCCGCGCGTACCTGCGGGATTGCGGCGACCTACCTTCCGGGTTCCGGAGCCAGTGCGGGCCCAACGGCGCGTTCCAGATCAACGACGAGGGCTTCGTCGTGTGGGTAGGCCAGGGCAACACGTGGCGGGAAGGCATCACGAAGAACCTGTGGGAAGCGGAGCTGCCGGCGGACCAGGCCCCGTACGGGTTCCTGCTGCGCTGGGGCATGCCGATCATCATGCGCGATTCGGTGGGCGGTCCCGCCTCCAACGTACAGTTGGGGAACGCGCTCCCGGACTTCCGTTTCGCCATCACGCAGGACGTCACGTGGAAGCGCCTCACGGTCTACGCGTTGCTGGACGCCGCCATCGGGCAGGACGTGTGGAACCAGGGCTTCCATTGGGCGCACCTCGACTTCATCTCGAAGGACGTGGACCAGCATGAGAAGGACATCGAGACGGCGAAGCCCGTCGGCTACTACTGGCGGGTGGGACCGCCCGACGGGACCGGTATCGGGGGGCTGTATGACCTTCTGGCGCCCAGCAACTTCACCGTTGAGGACGCGAGCTACGCCAAGCTGCGCGAGCTGCTGGTGTCGTACCACGTCGGGCCCATCCGCGGCATCGGCGATTGGAGCGTCAGCGTCGTGGGCCGCAACCTGTTGACCATCACGGACTATCGAGGGTTCGATCCGGAGGTGGGCATCACAGGGGGTCAGGCCAACACAGCCGCGCTCACCGCGGTGGACGCGTTCACGTTCCCGAACACGCGCTCGTTCACGTTCGGGGTGTCCACGACCTTCTAGCAACGCCGTCGTGTCGCGTTCGGGAGCGGAGCGCAGACCGCCCGCTCCCGAACGCCCGGCACGCGTCCATTGAGGAGACAGTCATGCGATTCAAGCGCTACGTCCTGCTGATCGCCGGCGCGTCACTCTTCGCAGCGTGCAATGATCCGCTGAACGTGGAGAATACCAACGACCCGGACCGCGACCGGGTGTTGGCGACGCCCGCCGATCTCGAGCAGTTCATCGTCAATACGTGGAACGCCTACCACGACGCCGTGCTGGGCGGCAGCAGCAACTCGCTGTACCCGCAGATGCTGGTTGCAGCATTGGAGAACTTCGCGGAGCTGGCCAACTTCGGCATGAACGTCCGGTACCAGATCCCGCGGAGCTTCATCGACAACCAGCGAGGGAACCCAATCGAGGGCGGCAACCTGCGGGACTTCGTGAGCCTGAGCAGCGCGGCGCGCGGCGCCGCGTTGGGGCTGGGCCAGCTCGACGTACCCGGCTTCTCGCTCGGCTCGGTAGGGGCTGATGCGCGGGCGCGGGCACTCGCGCGGTTTGTCCTGGGTGTATCGCTGGGGACGCTGGCAATGACCTACGATTCCGCCGCGGTGGCGGCGCCCGACGACGACCCCGAGCTGATCCCACCGCTCCAGGGGTACGCCGAGGTCATTGCCATTGCGCTCGATCACCTCGATCAGGCCCAGGCCCTCGCCGAGGGCAACGCCGGCGCGTTCCCGATGCCGGCCACCTGGCTCAACACCGCCGGGTCCACCGGCCAGGAGGACTTCGTGCGGATCGTGCGCTCCTACCGGGCGCTCCTGCGCGCGGGTGTGGCGCGCGATCCCGCAGAGCGGGCCGCTGTGGATTGGGGCGCCGTGATCGCGGACGCCGAGGCCGGGCTCGCGCAGGACTTCGAGTTGGAGATGGCCCCGGCGCTCGGATGGGACATCGTCTGGTTCCCCAATCACTTTCGGCAGGGCGGCTGGCACCGGATGCACGGGTTCATGATCGGGTTTGCCGACACGTCGGGGGCGTTCGACACCTGGCTGGCGACGCCGCGGGCCAACCGCGTGCAGTTCGTGGTCCAGACGCCGGATACACGGTTTCCGGTGGGTGCCACGCGCGACGCACAGCAAGTGGTCGACGGCAACGGGGACGTGATCCCGAACCCGGTGCTTCCCGATGGGCAGTACTTCCTCAACCGGCCGCCCGGCGACGACATTCTGGGCGACCCGCTGGGGAACTCGATGTACGACCACTACCGCTTCCGGGCGTTCTTCAACGCGGACCGGAATGGGCCGTTCCCGGTGCTGACGAAGGCCCAGGTCGACCTGCTCGCGGCCGAGGGGTACATCCGGCAGGGCGACTTCGCCATGGCCGAAGGGAAGATCAACATCACCCGCATGGCCGCGGGGCTTCCCGAGATCACCGGCACCACCGGCCTGGGCGATCTGGTGCCGGGCGGCACGGCGTGCGTCCCGCGCGTGCCGCAGCCGCCGTCGTTCAACTCCACGGACTGCGGCAACATCATGGAGGCCATGAAGTACGAGAAGCGCATCGAGACCGCGTACACGTCCTACGGTGCGTGGTTCTTCGACTCCCGCGGCTGGGGCGACATCCCCGAGGGCACGGCGATCCATTGGCCCGTGCCGTGGCAGGAGATGGATGCGCGCGTGCAGACGTTCTACAGCCTGGGCGGGTGCAACGCGGCGCAGTCGGCCGGCCCGAGCACCTACGGGCTGTCGTGCAGCCTCTGAGCATTGCACACTCCCGCCCGTTCCCCACGCCGCTCCGCGCCGCCGCAATGGCGGCGGCGCTGGCGGCGGGGGGGTGCCATGCCTACGTGCCGCTGTCCCGGGTCGAGCCCGATCCCGAACGCACGCTTGCGTTCGAGATCAACGACCGCGGGCGGGCGGAGCTGGTGGAGAACGTGGGACCGGGCACCACGCGGGTGGAGGGCACCCTCGTCGAGCAGACGGACAGCGAGTACGTGGTGAGTGTCTCCCAGGTGCACGCCGACGGGGGCAAGGTCTACAAGTGGAACGGAGAACGAGTGCGTCTCCCGCAGTCGTATGTCCGGGAAGTGCGTGAGCGCCAATCCAGGCCCGCACAGACGGCCCTCGCCGTCGGTGGCATCACCGCGTTCGTGGCGCTTTTCGTCGTCACCCGTGGCCTGGGCGTACTCGGCGGCAGTGGGAGCGATGGCCCGCCCGTTCCGGGCCCTGGTGACGGAAGCGAGCAATGAGTGACGCTGACAACCACCCTGGTGACTCTCGAGGCGTCAAGATGAATGCTCTTCGAAGTGCGCTGATTTGCGCCTGTGCCCTCTCGTTGGCGGCCTGCAGCCGGGACACCGACGGGACCCCGTTCGAGCCCGATCCCCTCGCGGCCCTGCGCTTCATCAACGCGGTGCCCGATACGATGGCGATGGACTACCGCATCGTCAGCTCGGTCACGAACGCCGGCATGTTCGACGCGGAGTTCCGGACCAACCAGCGGTTCTACACGCCCATTCTAGCCGGCCAGCACATGGTCACGGTGTTCCTGAGCAGTACCGATCCGGCGATCGCTTCCACGGTGGTCGCGGAGGAGACGCTGAACCTCACGGCCGGCACCAACTACACCTTCATCCACTCCGGGTTCATGCGCACGGGCGGAACGCCCGCGGCCGCCATCTCCGTGGTCGAAGACTCCCCGCCCACGCCGGGCGGCGGCATGGTGGCCCTGCGGGTACTCAACCTGGCGGTAGGCCAGCCCGCGATGGACGTATTCGTCGGGACGGACGATGCGTCAGAGCTTCCAGGCACGACGGCCACCTGGACGGACGTCGCCGCGGGGAGCACGACCGATTACGTTCAGATGGGCGTGGACGCGTTGCGCTTGGCCACGACGGAAACAGGACTCACCACACCGGCGCTGGTCGCCAACACCGCCGCCCCGGAGGGTGACGAGGCGACCGGGACGTCGAGTCCCATCCCCGGCGTAATGATCGAGGGCTCGGTCCTGACGATGGTGATCCTGCCGCCCTCCGTGGCGGGCAGCCTGGCGCCGCAAGGCGGCGCGTTCGACGTACCCGGCGTCGTGTTCCTGGTGGACCGGCGTCCCGACAACTGATCGCGATGGCCTGAGAAACGCGCCCCGCCGCCGGTCGCGGGACGTTGCCGGGGCTCGGCGGTGCCGAGCCCCGGCTGTCAGGAGGGTGGGGGCGAGATCGTGGCCCGGGTCACGACGTGGATCGTGCCGGCGGCCGTGGCGTTGCCGAAACGCGCGTGGGATTCGGTGGCGTTCAGATACTCCACGTAGCGCACGGACGGCGGCGTGATGGAGCGCAGCGAGGCCGGGCCGCCGAACCGCTGGCCATCCACGTACACCAGGGGCGGTATGTCGCGCCCCGTGCCGGGGAGGCGTATGGCGCGGAGCCATTCGGGCCGCCGGCGGCGTACCACTTCGTACAGGTCCGCCGCATCCAGCTCCTCGACCTCCTCCGCGGTGAGAACCCGCCGGTCCGGCCCTGGCCCGTCCCCCGACCGCCCGGCGCCGCACGCGGCCAGCGCGAGTACGCAGGCGGCAGAGAATCGCAACCATCGCATAGAGCCGGCACCTCCGCACACGTGAGCGGGACTCCGCAACCGCGTTGAGCGACGGACGCCGCAACCCGGCACCCCGAACCACGGACCCGAATCAATCATGCGGACTCGTTTCCCTCCGTCAATAGCGGCCCGCGCCGTCCCATGTCTCGCCGCCGCGCTCGCGGCGGCCGCGGGCTGCAGCGACTCCTTCGAACTGCCGCAGAGCATCCCAACGGGGATCCTCACGGTCGTGGCCCGCTCGGAAGGCGGCCAGTACGTCCTCACGCCGGAAGGCGTGTTCCTGGAATCCACCGGCATGCTCACGGCGGACAGCCGGTCCACCGTGGATACCTGCCAGGTTGGCGACCTCCCCACCGGTGGGACGGTGCCCAACCTCGATCATCTCGACGCCGGCGACAGCATCGCCTTCGATCTCGAAGGCGTCACGCGCTACATGAAGCCCGTCGAGCAGTTCGGTATCATCACCTATGTGCTGAGCGACCCGGACGTGGAGTTCGCACCGGGCGACGCGTTCAGCTTCGACCTCGAGGGTGGCCCGGGGTTCCCCGCCGCCACTATCGGCTCGGCGCTGGCACCGGTGCTCACGACGCTGACGCCCATCCCGGCGTCGCCGCCCACCGACCAGCCTCTCGTGGTGAGCTGGACCCCGGTGGGGGACGCCGGCTCCCGCTTGGAGATCTCGTTGCAGTACGCGCTCGAGGGGTCGGTCCAGCCCGACGAGCATATCCTGTGCGCGTGGCGCGATGACGGGGCCGGCGAAATCCGCGGTGAGCTGCTCACCGGTTGGGCTGCCAGCGGCCTTCGACGCATCGCCGTCACGCGCTACCGCACCGAGCGCCTGGAGATCGGGGAACGCGTGCTGTTCCTGCTGGTGACGTTCGACAGCGTGCCGCCGGTTCAGTGAGAGACAAACAGTGGGAAGTGAGGAGTGAGGAGTAAGGAGTGAGGAGTCTGACTGTTCATTGCTCACTCCTCACTCCTTACTCCTTACTCCTTACTGCTCGTCGCCCCATCTCGTACGACTCCCGCAGCCAACCTACCAGGTCTTCGTCGATCTCCTCGACGGCACCTGGAAGCCCACGCGGGTCTTTACCGGCGCGAGGAAGACGTCCGAGCCGAGGCGGAGGACACTGCGCTCGAACGCGCGGTAGAGCGCGACCTTGGGCTCCGGCTTGCCAGCCAAAAACGCATCCACCGTATACGTTCCGCACGAATGCCGGATGCGCGGCACGGAGAAGCGGCGGCCGCAGGCGGCGCACGTCCACATGGGGCGGGCGGGCATATCCAGAGGAGGCTACAAATGGAGCTGGAGGTCAAGAGCTTCGACCAACCAGACGAGGTGGTCCAGTTCGAGAAGGGCAGGTTCGAGCGGATCACCGTGGCCGGCGTCACGGTCGGCCGCGCCACGTACGAGCCGGGCTGGAAGTGGAGCGAGCACGTGGGGCCGGGCCTCGGCCAGGCGAGCTGTCCGGTGGAGCACGTGGTCCTGGTGGTCGCGGGCCGCGCCGCCGTGGCGATGGACGACGGGCGCACCATCGTGATGACGGCGGGCGACCTCGTAGCCGTCCCGCCGGGGCACGACAGCTGGGTGGTGGGCGACGACCCGTACGTGTCGCTGCATTTTCAGGGGGCGGGGGAGTATGGGAGTAGCTAGGGGTCAAGGGGTAATGACGCAGGTTAATCAGCGCGGCCCGGGCCGATCCTGAGGAGGCGACGGAGTGAGGAGCTGGTCGCGGAGTCTGAACCGAAACGGCCCTAACCCCTAACACCTCCATCTACACCGTCACAATCTCATGCGCGACCATCCGCTCGCCATCGAATAACACTCTGCCCAGGAACCGGCGGCCCTGCAGCATCAGCGGGAGCCAGAGGCGATCGTCGTCCCACATCTCTTGATAGGGGATCTCGTCCAGCGGCACCCAGAAGGGCGTGGCCTCGTCCGTGACTCGCGGGCGGCCGGACAGGCGGCCGGCGCGGAACACGTGGCAGTGAATGGAGTGGCCGTCGGTGAACTGGAACGAGAGCTCCCCCATCTGCTCGACGTCGTCCACGGTGACGCCGACCTCCTCCCAAACCTCCCGGAGGGCTCCGTCGATCGGATCCTCCCCCGGCGACAGGCGCCCGCCCGGGCCGTTCACCTTGCCGGCGCCGAGGCCGCGCTTCTTGTGGATGAGGAGGATGCGGTCGTCGCGCACCACGAACAGCAGCGTGGCCCGTTCGCGGGGCGTCCAGCTGTCCCAGTCGATCGCCTCGAAGTCCCAGGCGGCGATCGCGGTTTGATTGTCTGCCATCGGCGTCGGCTGCGGCGGCGGTGGGAGGGCGGGGGTAATATACGACGCTCCGGTGTTCCAACCACCCCCCGCTTCCCAAGTCAGAACGGCGATCGGTCGGGCGTTTCTCAGCGTGGTCGATATCCACCTTTGCGTTCGCTCGTGAGGATCCATGCGCAAGATCACTGTCGCCTCCGCGTGCGTTTTGCTCTCGATCGCCCTTCGGCCGGCCGTCGCCCAGGGCGCCGAAGCGGGGCTCGCCTTCGCGGTCGGCGTCGGGGCGGTCGCGATCGTCTCGGCGGCCGTCGACATCGCCGGGGCACCCGGGTCCGCGCGCCTCACCAACGCGGAACACGGGCTCACGCTCGCTCCGACGTTCGATCCCGTCGACCGGTCGGTGGGGGTCGCGCTTTCCGTGCCGTTCGGTGCCGGGCGCGGACGTCGGGTTCAGGCGCGGAGGTCGCCTGGCGTGGCGCTCGGGCGGTCGCTCTTCGCCACGCTGATCCCGGCCGCGGTGGGGACCGCCGGCATCGCCGTATCGGGCGGCAACGACAACGTCGCGGGCAGCATCGCTGGGGCTTCGCTGATCGTCGGCGCCGTGGTGGTTGGCCCGGCTGCCGGGCATTGGTACGCCGGCCAGCCGCGACGCGCGGCGCGGGGCATTCGCCTCCGCGCGCTGACGGTGGCGGCGAGCGGACTGCTCACCTTCGCCGTCCTGGTCACGTCGCTCGAGGACTAGCAAGTAAGAAGTGAGAAGTGAGAAGTGAGAAGTAAGAGGTGAGGAGTGAGGAGTCGGAATGAGGGAATCTGCGCGCGGAGCCAACCGCTCTGCGATCTCCGCGGCCTCTGCGGTTTAGAATACGTCACCACCGAGATTCTGAATCTCCCTTCCTCGTTTCCAAGCGGAGGGACACGTGAGCACCACCCGAGTGAACGCAGTCGTCGCCGTCCTCGCGGCCACGGTCGCGGCGCAGGAGCAGCACCCCTATGCAACCGACCGGCCTATCCGCGAGCCAATGCGTTTCGGCGATGGCATGATCAACACCGAGGCCGACGTGTACGGTCCCACGTTCACACCGGACGGGCGCACCATCTACTACACGCTGCGCAAGGACCGGGACGGGCACGAGAGCATCGTGTTCTCGCGCTTCGAGGACGGCCGGTGGACGCCGCCGGAGACGGCGTCGTTCTCCACGCACGCCTACGACAAGGAGCCGTACCTCTCGCCGGACGGGCGCCGCATGTTCTTCGCGTCCACCCGCCCGCAGATGGAGGGCGACGAGCGCACGGCCTTCGACATCTGGGTGGTGGACCGCGCGGGCGACGGTTGGGGCGAGCCGCGCCGTCTGGGTCCGGCCGTGAACGGTCCGGGCTACGACAACTATCCGGCGGTGGCCGCCAACGGCAACCTCTATTTTGGATCGGAGCGCGAGGCCGGGCGCGGCCGGCTCGACATCTACGTGTCGCGCTTCGTGAACGGGGAGTACCAGCCGGCGGAGAACCTGGGCGCCGGGATCAATACCGCGGCCACCGACACCGACCCCTACATCGCGCCGGACGAGTCGTTCATCATCTTCACGTCCACCCGCGACGGCACACGCGGGGAGGGCGACCTTTACGTCAGCCGGCGGGAGAATGGCGCGTGGACCGCGCCGCGCCACCTGGGCGACGTGGTGAACGGCGCGTCGTTCGACTACACGCCGTTCGTCTCGCCGGACGGGCGGTATCTCTTCTACTCGCGCGGGTGGGGGGAGATTCTGCAGGTGGATCTCGCGGTGGTGGGAATGGACGCGCGGCGATCAGCTCCCTAACAGGCGCGGCCGCCGAGTGTCGTCGCCCGCCGAACCTCTCCCGAAGGGTGCGGTCGGTGACCGGGGCTATTGCAATGCGGGCCATGGCTCCATAAGATTGCGGCCTTCAGAAGGGGAGTAGCTCCGCGGGCGCGGGCGCCCGCGATGCCGAATCGTCAGGACTGCGTCGAGAGGCGCACGGTTCGGCGAAGTCGGGGAAACGACTGGGCGAGACCTTCGCGAACGCCGGACTACCGGCTGCGCGGAGGCTCGCCCTTCGTGCGTTGGGGTCGGCCTGTGAGGTAACGGCCATCAGCGGGACATGGGTTTGGGTTGCGTTCAACGCACTGGTGCTGGCCCTGCTGGCGTTGGACCTCGGGGTCTTTCACCGGCGGGCGCACGCCGTCCGCCCCAAGGAGGCGGCGGTCTGGGTCGCCGCCTGGGCGGCGCTGGCCGTCGCGTTCGGCATAGGGATCTTCCTCGCCCGTGGGAGCCAGGCCGGACTCGAATTCTTCGCCGGCTATCTCGTCGAGCAGGCGCTTTCCGTCGACAACATCTTCGTCTTCATCCTCATCTTCTCCTCCTTCGGCGTCGCGCCTCAGTACCAGCACCGGGTGCTGTTCTGGGGCATCGTCGGCGCGCTCGTCATGCGCGGCGTCATGATCGGGGCGGGAGCGTTCCTGATCGAGCGGGTTCACTGGGTGACGTACGTGTTCGGCGGCTTTCTGATCGTGACGGCGGTCCGGATGGCGAGGCAAAAGGAGGGCGGCATCGCGCCGGAGGCGAACCCCGTGATCCGGATGCTGCGCAGGATCGTGCCGCTGACCAAGCGATATCATGGGCACCGCTTCATCGTTCGGCGGGGCCGGCGCTGGGCGGCGACGCCGCTGCTGCTGGTGCTCGTCTTGCTCGAGACAACCGACGTCGTCTTCGCTGTCGATTCGATCCCCGCGGTGTTCGGCGTCACGCGCGATCCGTTCATCGTCTACACGTCCAACGTGTTCGCGATTCTCGGACTCCGGTCGCTGTACTTCGTGCTCGCCGGCGTGATCGGGCGGTTCCATTTCCTGAAGCTCGGGCTGTCGGCGATCCTGGCGTTCGTCGGCGCGAAGATGGTGCTCGCCGAGGTATACCACGTGCCGATCGGGGCGTCGCTCGCCGTGATCGCCGGGGTGCTGGCGGCGGCAGTGGCGGCGTCGTTCCTGTTCCCGCGCCGCGCCGCGGCGCACTCACCGGTGGAGCACGATCCGTTGGGTCCCGGGACGCGGTTGATCGAGCTGCCGGTCCCGGGTGACCCATCGAGGCGGCCTCGTCCCGTCAACAGGGAGGGTGTGTGACCGGTAGTCAGCGTTGGGGCACGCGGGTCGGCCTCGTGCTTGCGATGGCGGGCAACGCGGTGGGCCTCGGCAACTTCCTGCGCTTTCCCGCGCAGGCCGCCCAGAACGGGGGCGGCGCGTTCTTGATTCCTTACCTCGTGTCGTTCGTCCTGATGGGCATCCCGCTCCTGTGGGTGGAGTGGGCCATCGGGCGGCACGGCGGGCAGTACGGGCACCACTCGGCGCCCGGAATGTTCGACCGCATGGGCCCGTACCGGTGGCTCAAGTACGTCGGGGTGTTCGGCCTGTTCACCAACCTCACCGTGGCCGCGTACTACTGCTACATCGAATCGTGGACGCTGGCCTACGTGTGGCACTCACTGGTCGGCACGTTCCGCGAGATCGCGCCGACGGAGTTCTTCCCGCACTACCTGGGCATGCACGAGGGCTCCGTCTTCGCGGTCCCGACGCAGGCGTTCCTCTGGTTTCTCGGCACCCTCGCTCTGAACGTTTGGATCCTGTCGCGGGGGCTGGCCAAGGGCATCGAGACCGCGGCGAAGATCGGCATGCCGTTGCTCATCGTGTTCGGCGTGGTGCTCGCGGTACGAGGGCTGTTGCTGGGCCCGGAGGACCCGGGCGTGGTGCAGAGCCCGCTCGCCGGCCTCAACTTCGTGTGGGAGCCGAAGCCGTCGGGGCTATTGAACCCGAGCACCTGGCTGGCCGCCGCGGGCCAGATCTTCTTCACGCTGTCGGTGGGGATGGGCTCCATCCACTGCTACGCGGCATATCTGAAGCGGGAGCAGGACGTGGCCTTGAACGCGGCGTCCGCCGGGTGGATGAACGAGTTCGTCGAGGTGGTGCTGGGGGGGAGCATCCTCATTCCCATCGCCACCGCCTATCTCGGTCTCCAGGCCGTGCAGGCGGCTACGATGAGCGGCAGCGGCTTCGGTCTCGGGTTCCTGACGCTGCCCACCCTATTCAACAACTGGGGGTGGCTCGCGCCGATCGCCGGTGCGATGTGGTTCGGCCTGCTGTTCTTCGCCGGCATCACCTCCTCGCTCGCCATGGGCCAGCCGATCCTGGCGTTTCTCGAAGACGAGTTTGGCGTGCGGCGCGCGCGGGCGGCGCTCACGTTCGGCGTGGCGACGCTGCTGCTCGGCTCGGTGTGCGTGTGGCTCTATCCGGGGGGCGCGTTCGACGAGTTCGACTTCTGGAGCGGCACGTTCGCCCTCGTGGTCTTCGCGCTGGGTGAGGTCTTCATCTTCGCCTGGATCTTCGGCATGGAACGGGGGTGGCAGGAGATCACCCGCGGCGCCGACATGAACGTCCCGCGGGTGTTCCGCTACGTGATCCAGTACGTGACCCCCGCGTTCATCTCGGTGGTGTTCGTGGGCGCGCTGGTCAAGCCGGTGGGCAGGTGGGGGGCCGCGCTTCGCTCGGTGCTGGCGGGAGAGGGGTGGCCGCTCGCGCCGGACAGCGTGATCGGCAAGGTGCTGCACGTGGGCGACCCGCAGTACCAATGGTTCGACGCGCAGGGCAACTTCACCAACGATTTCGTGCAGGACGCCACGCGTATCCTCCTGATGCTCGTGTTTCTGGCGTGCGCCGCGCTCGTGTGGCGCGCATGGGCGCTCAAACGACGGAGGACGCCATGACCGGGGCGGCGTGGGCGATGCTCGCAGTGACCTGGGCGGTGGTGCTGTACTTCACGGTGCGGTTCTTCCTCAAGGTGCTGCGAACGCCGCCGAGCGACGGCGACGATGGTTGAGCGCGGGTCGGCCCTAACTGACGCCGTTACTCGTCGCGTGACTCACCGGAACGGTTTCCAATGCGCGGAGGTTCCTTGAAGCTCCACACCAAGATCGTTCTCGGCCTCGTGACTGGAGCGGCGGCGGGCGCGGCGGCCAATGCGTTCGCCGGCGACGCCGCCTGGGTACGCTGGGTAGGTGACAACATCGCCAACCCGGTGGGCCAGATCTTCCTGCGCATGCTCCTCATGACCGTGATCCCCCTCGTCTTCGCGTCGATCACGCTGGGCGTGGCGGGGATCGGCGACGTGCGGAAGCTCGGGCGCATCGGCGGGATCACGCTGCTGTATTTCCTCGCATCCACCACCATCGCCGTGATCATCGGCCTGGCGCTGGTGAACCTGGTGAATCCCGGAGACGGCATCGATCCGGTCACCCGGCAGCAGCTGTTCGACACGTATCGCGGCCAGGCTGAGGGTCTGGCCCCGGCGGGCGGTACGCGGTTCGGCATCGAGACGTTCGTGAACTTCGTGCCACGGAACCCCGTGCAGGCCGCGGCCAACATGGACATGCTCGGCGTGATCTTCTTCTCCCTCGTATTCGGCGCAGCCCTCACGATGCTCCCCGCCGAGCGGGCGCGGCCACTGGTGCGGGTGATCGAGGCGTTGGGCGACGTCGTGATCAAGATCATCGACCTGGCCATGAAGCTCGCCCCGTACGGCGTGTTCGGACTGATCTTCGTGGTCACGTCGCGGTTTGGCTGGCACCTGATGAGGGAGCTCGGCGTGTACGTGGCGGTGGTGGTGGGGGGGCTCCTGCTCCACGCCGTCTTCGGCCTCTCGGTTCTCGTGCGCGTGCTGGGCGGCCTCAACCCGGTGACGTTCTGGAAAAAGGCGCGCACCAGCGTCGTGACCGCGTTCTCCACCAGCTCGAGCAACGCCACGCTGCCCACCAACATCGCGGTCGCGGAGCAGCAGCTCGGCGTGCCGAGCCAGGTGGCGGGATTCGTGCTGCCGCTCGGCGCCACCATGAACATGAACGGCACGTCGCTCTATGAGGGCGTCACCGTGCTGTTCCTGGCCCAGGTGTTCGGCGTCGATCTGTCGATCGGCCAGCAGATCGTCGTCGTCATCCTGTCGGTCATCACCGCCGTGGGAGCGGCGGGGGTGCCGGGCGGCTCGCTACCGCTGATCATGGTGGTGCTGGCGAGCGTCGGCGTGCCCCCCGAGGGGATTGCGATCATCTTGGGCGTGGACCGCATCCTCGACATGTGCCGCACCACGCTCAACGTGGCGGGCGACCTCACGGCGGCGCTGTTCGTGGCGCGGATGGAGCCGGTAGGTGCCCCCGCGGCGGTTCCGATCGGGGTTGAGGAACTGGAGCGCGTGGTGTAGCGCCTCTCGGTCCACATCCTTCGGAGCGCCGGCACACCAGCGCCCTTCCTGGGCTTCCTCTGGTCGCCCGCGGCGGAGTACGCCTCCCAACCTCGCCGTACTTGCCGTCGTCCTTTATCCTTTGTAGTCGTGACACAGCCTCCCGTTCCCCCGGCCTCTCCCGGCGGCCCACCGCCGCCGCCGGACGTTGCCGCCCGCCCGCCCACGCTCAGGGACCCCCGTCGCCCGCGGTGGCGTGCCTCGCGCGTCCTCGTGGGAATCGCACTCGGGGTGGGGCTGCTCGGCGCCGCGGTCCTGGTCTACGAGCTGCTCACCTGGCCGGATGTCGAACGCCTGGCATCGGAGAACCCCGAAACCACGGCGTTCATCGAGCGGCACCGGGAACGGCGCCGCGCCGCAGGCGAGAACGACGCGGTCGCGTGGCGCTGGGCATCTTGGGACCGGATCTCGCCGCACCTGAAGCGCGCCGCGGTAGCGGCCGAAGACATGGAGTTCTTCTCGCACAACGGATTCTCCACCGCGGAGCTGCGCGCCGCCATCGCGGAGGCGCTCGAGGAGCGGACGGCGCCCCGCGGCGCGTCCACCATCACCCAGCAGCTCGCCAAGAACCTGTGGCTCTCCCCGTCGCGCAGCCCCCTCCGGAAGCTGCAGGAGGCGATCCTCACGTGGCAGCTCGAGCGGTACCTCTCGAAGGACCGTATCCTGGAGCTCTACCTGAACGTCGCGGAGTTCGGGCCCGGGATTTACGGGGCCGAGGCGGCGGCGCGGCACTACTACGGGGGGTCGGCGGCCGGGCTCACGGAGCACGAGGCCGCGCAGCTCGCCGCGAGCCTGCCGCGCCCATCCACGTGGCACCCGGGGCGGGACAGCGGCAGCTATCGACGATACGTGGCGGAAATCCGGAGGCGGATGGACCGGGCAACGTTTCTCGTCCGCCGGGTGGGTGGGGTGGCGCCCTTGCCGGATCTCGCGTCCGACTCGTTGCCGGCCGTGCAAGTGAACCTCGATTCGCTGCTCGAGGGGGACTCCGCGGCCGCCGCCGACACCCTGGATGCGCGCGACACCCTTCCCCAGCCGCCCGGTGCCGATTCGCTGGCTCCGGAGGATTCGTCGGGAGGGCGGCGTTGAGGTGGATCCGGCAACGCCGGGGCCGTCCCGGGTATCAACCTTGCGGTCGCGAATGGTGTCTGAACATTGCAGTGAGAAGTGAGGAGTAGGGAGTGAGGAGTCAGAAGTGAGCAGTGAGAAGTGAGAGCTAAATGACAAGGAGTAGCCACCGGTTCGGACAGTCCTTACTCCTCACTTCTCACTCTTCGGTCCGTCAACCTGGGTCACACGTGAGCACTCACGTCCTCCAATGACTGATCTCCTGTCCCGCCTCCAGCGGCTCATTGGCGACGCGTACGTGATCGAGCGCGAGATGGCGCGCGGTGGCATGAGCCACTTGTTCCTCGCCACCGAGGTGTCGCTCGACCGTAAAGTGGTGGTGAAGGTGCTGCCGCCGGACGAGACGAGCGAGGTGAGCGCCGCGCGGTTCCGCCGCGAGATCGCCGTCACCGCGCAGCTCCAGCACCCCAACATCCTCCCCGTGCTGGCTACCGGGGCCTCCGAAGAGCTGCTGTACTACGTCATGCCGTACGTCGCGGGCGAGTCGCTGCGCCATCGCATGGCGCGGGAAGGTCCGTTGGCGATTCCCGAGGCGTGGCGGATGCTGCACCAGGTGGCGGATGCCCTCGCCTACGCGCACGGACGGGGGATCGTGCACCGCGACATCAAGCCGGAGAACGTGCTGCTCGAGGAGGGGCACGCGGTGCTCGCCGACTTCGGCGTGGCGCGGGCCCGGGAGCACGCGCGGACGGGGCCGCGGCTGACGCAGGCGGGGGCGACCATCGGCACGCCGCTGTACATGTCGCCCGAGCAAGTGACCGGGGAGTTGGACGTGGACGCGCGGGCGGATATCTACTCGCTCGCCGTGGTGGGCTACGAGATGCTCGCGGGCGCGCCGCCGTTCGAGGGGAAGTCGCCCGAGGCCGTGATGGTGGCGCAGCTCACCACCACGCCGCGTTCGCTCACGGACGTCCGTCCGGACACGCCGCCGCAGCTAGCCGAGGCGATCCAAAAGGCCATGACGAAGGCTCCAGCGGGGCGGTATCAGGCGATCGCCGAGTTCCGCGACGCGATGGGGACCCCGGCGAGCCGGATCTCGGTGACGGTGCGGTCGCCCCAATGGCGCGCCTGGACCCTGGGGACCGCCGCGATGGTGTTGGCCGCGCTCGTCACCCTGTGGCTTTTCGTGCCCGATCGCGCGGGCGATCCGCGGAAGAGCCTCATCGTGTTCCCGTTCGAGAACCGCACGGGCGATCCGGGGCGGGACTATCTCCAGGAGGCGTCGATGAACCTCCTGGGCCTGGCCGTGTCGCATTGGGAAGACCTGCTGGTGTTCGACGACGAGCGTACCGGATCGTTGCTGCGCCGCTCGAATATCGCTTCCCCGGCCGACCTCGACTTCGACGCTGCGCGCCGGATGGCCCGCGAGGCGAAGGTCGGCACGATGGTGCTGGGAGACATCCGCCGGCTCGGCGACTCCGTGGCCGTCGAGGCGAAGGTGCACGACGTCCGCACCGGCGAGCGCATCGCGACGGAGATCGTCCGGGCGGCGGCGGACGCCGACCCGCGGCCGCTGTTCGATTCGCTCGCCGCGCGCATCCTCTCGATCAGCGGGGCGCCGGCGGGCCCGCGGCCGGGCCTCGTGGCCCAGACGACGCGATCGCTGGACGCGTATCGCGAGTACCTCGCCGGCTCCACCGCGCTGCAACGCTACGAGATCGACTCGGCGACGGCTCACCTGCAACGCGCCGTGGCGCTCGACTCGACGTTCGCATTGGCCTACATCCAGCTCGTCAACGCCGACGGCTGGGCCGGCCTGCGCGCCGAGCGCGCGGGACGCCGCGGGCTCGTGGCAAAGGCCGAAGCCCACTCGGCGACGCTGCCGCTGCGGCTCCGCACGCTGGTGCAGTATCACGCCGCCTACGAAGACGGCAACCTGCGGCGTGCCCGCGAGTTGGCGCGCGAGCTGATCGCACGGGATTCGACCGACGTCGAGGC
>Ga0256864_1000349_pt1 | contig 17602 bp, 18 predicted proteins | sample RVTome_11_FD_187336 | JGI IMG/M metagenome (GOLD analysis project Ga0256864, IMG submission 187336) | Soil microbial communities from uranium-contaminated site in the Upper Colorado River Basin, Wyoming, United States - RVT147D111 HiSeq ... | reverse complement strand
GACCTGCGCAGACGGCAAGTCCTTCGTCCGGGCGACCGCCAGCGTCTCCAGGTTCAAGTCGGTCGCCACGACGGACTCGGCGCGAGTCGCCAGGAACCGCGTCCAGTAGCCGGTGCCGCACGCGACCTCGAGCACTCGACGGCCGGCCACCAGCTCGGGCAGCCACGCTTCGAGCCGCCTCAGATCGCCCTGGCGCTCCGGCCTGTCGTAGATCCGCTCGTACTCGACGGCCCGCGCCGCGTAGTAGCCGGCCAGCGAGAGGTCAAGGGTGACGATCACGATGCGATGCTCCCACCGCGCGCCGCACGCGTCAACGTCCAGGGCTCAGGCAATGCCGCTGCCGTCGCCACTCGGCGCCCACCCGGACCGTCGTTTGTCTGCCGGGCGTTTCTCTGTCGGGCCAAAAAAGGTGCCGCGGAGGTGATCGGGAGGGACATCACCCCCGCGGCGAGCGGGAAACGTGGGAGGGAGTAGGTGGAATCAAGACCTTCGCGGCGGGGCACTGAGCCCTGTGGAGCAGCTCGGCCGGAGCGGTCGCGCTGGACAGGACGGCGTTGACGAAACGGAGGCGCCCCGGGCGAAGGCCGTGTTGTCCGGGTTCACATCATGCGGTCTCTCCTCGGTCGTTGGCGGTCGGGCGGCGATTTCATCTGCCGTCCGGGGACCCGGAGGCGGTCTGAGCGCGATTCGTGTCGACCCCCGCTCCGGCGGAGGCGTGCCTCGCATGGGTTTCATCGGTCGGCATCGCACGAAGGAGGTAGCAACCGGGATGCCACGCCCGCCGGGACGGCTCAGGTGCTTTGCCGGCGGGCTCTCCCGCGCCGCGCGGGCGGCTCCGCCGGCGGCCGGCAAGGCGGCTGCGGCAGGGAAAGTTTCCCGGTTTCCCGGCCGCTCTCTTCCGCCGGGCCATCGACGGATGGCAATACAATGGGCCGGCGATGGGCACCGATCAGCAGCGGCCGCTCTCCGTCCTCGTGGTCGACGACGAGGCGGCGATGCGCGAGGTCCTGGCGATGCGCCTCGGCGAGTGGGGCTTCGACGTCGAGGTCGCCGCCGACGCCGGCGAGGCGGCCGAGAAGGCGCGCGAGTGCGAGCCGGCGGTGGTGATCTCGGACGTCGTGCTGCCCGAGGCCTCGGGGCTCGAGCTGCTCGAGATGCTGCGCACCGGCGACCCCAAGCGGCCGGTGATCCTGATCACCGCTTTCGGCACGGTCGACACCGCGGTCGAGGCGATGAAGCGCGGCGCCCGCGACTTCCTGACCAAGCCGCTCGACTACGCCAAGCTGCGGGCGGTGCTCGACGACGCCCGCGACGAGCTGGCGCGCCGCCGCACCGCCCGCCGCCTCGAGGAGAAGCTCGACCGCGGCGCCGGGCTCGGCGGCCTGGTCGGCGCCTCCCCGGCGATGCGCGCGCTGTTCGAGGAGATCAAGGTGCTCGCCGCGAGCGACGCCTCGGCGATCCTCACCGGCGAGAGCGGCACCGGCAAGGAGCTGGTGGCGCGTACCCTGCACGAGCTGTCGGCCCGCCGCGACGGCCCGTTCGTGGCGGTCAACGGCGCCGCCCTGCCCGAGGGGCTGACCGAGAGCGAGCTGTTCGGGCACGAGCGCGGCGCCTTCACCGGTGCGGTCACCGGCCGCCCGGGGTGCTTCGAGCTGGCCCACGGGGGGACCCTCCTGCTCGACGAGATCGCCGAGATGCCGATCACGCTCCAGCCCAAGCTGCTGCGCGTGCTCGAGGACGGCCGGGTGCGCCGGCTCGGAGGGAGCCGCGAGACCGTGTTCGACGTCCGGGTGCTGGCGGCGACCAACCGCGACCCGGCGCAGGCGATCCGCGACGGGCTGCTGCGCGAGGACCTCTTCTACCGGCTCGACGTCTTCACCCTCACCCCGCCGCCGCTGCGCCGCCGGCGCCAGGACGTGCCGCTGCTCGCCCAGCACCTGATCCGCCGCTTCAACGCCAAGCACGGCGCCGAGGTCGAGGGGGTCGCCGAGGAGGCGATGGCGCGGCTGACCGCCTACTCGTGGCCGGGCAACGTGCGCGAGCTGCGCAACGCGATCGAGCGGGCGGTGATCCTCGCCCGGCGCGGCTGGATCGAGGTCGTCCACCTGCCGCCGTTCATCCGCGACCCGGCCGCCGACCCGGGCGAGGCGATCGTGCTGCCGCGCGCGGTGACCGCCGCCGAGGCCGAGCGGATCGTCATCCTCGAGACCCTCGACCGCGCCGCCGGCAACAAGGCCGAGGCGGCGCGCCGGCTCGGCCTCGACGTCAAGACCATCCGCAACAAGCTGCGCTCCTGGTCCGGGGCGGCGCCGTGACCGTCGCCGGCAAGGTCGCCGCCGGCTCCGGCCTGCTGATCCTGGTCCTGGCGGCGGCGCTCGCCTACCACGTCGCCCAGGCCAGCCGCCAGGCGCGCGCCAGCCGCGACCTGGCGCGCCGGGAGTTCCGCGCCGCGCTGCTCGCCGGCGAGCAGCGGCGGCTGATCGAGGAGATCGACGTCACCGCGCAGAAGATCAGGGTCAGCGGCGACTACACGCTCAAGCTGCGCACGCTGTCGCTCGAGCTGGCGGAGAGCCTCGACCAGCTCGCCGCGCTCCGGCTCTCCGGCCCGGTGGGGCTGGAGGCGCGGCGGCTGGCCGACGTCGCGGGCGCCCTGCCGCTCCACGAGTTCGACGCCGCGACGCCGTTCGTCCGCCCGGCGCCCGGCGGCGAGGACCCGCTCGCCGCGCTCCGGGTCCGCCTCGACGAGCTGCGCGAGCAGGCGGAGCGGGTGACCGTGGCGGCGCAGGGGGCGATCGACGCCGAGGTCGCCGCCGCCGCGGCGCGCCGGCGCCAGGCCGAGCGCATCTCGTGGCTGGTGCTCGCCGCCGCCCTCGCTCTCGGGCTCGGGGTGCTGGCGCTGATCGTGCGCTCGATCAACGACCCGCTCAAGCGGCTGACCGAGGGCACCCGGGCGGTCGCCGCCGGCGACTTCGGCCACCGCATCGAGGCCGGCGGCGGCGAGCTGGGGCGGCTGGCCGGCGATTTCAACCGCATGACCGCGCGGCTGGCCGAGCTGGAGCGGGTCAAGAAGGAGCTGCTGTCCCGGGTCTCGCACGAGCTGCGCACCCCGCTGGTGGCGATGCACGAGACCAACCAGCTCCTGCTCGACGGCCTGCCCGGCCCGCTGACCGCCAAACAGCGGCGCCTGCTCGAGCTGAACCGCGAGGGCGGAGGGCGGCTGGCGGGGATGATCGGCAAGCTCCTCGACGCCTCGAGCCTCGAGGCCGGCGCCGTGCACTACCGCTTCGACCGCCACGACCTCGCCGCGCTCGCCCGCAGCGCCGCCGCCGCCTTCGAGGGCGGGGCGCGCGAGCGCGGGCTGACCATCGTCTGCGAGCCGCCGGCGGCGCCGGTCGTCGCCCGCTGCGACGGCGAGCGCGTGCTCCAGGCGCTGGAGAACCTGCTCGACAACGCGCTCAAGCACTCCCCCACCGGCCGCCGGGTGCGCCTGCGGCTCTCGCGGCTCGACGCGCCGCCGCCGGGCCTGCCCGGACGCTGGCGCGAGGCCGCCGCCCGCGGCCCCGCCGGGGTAGCGCTGCTGACCGTCGAGGACCGCGGCCCGGGCGTCCCCGACGAGCACAAGGAGCGGGTGTTCGAGACCTTCCACCGGCTCGCCGGCGGCCGCCGCGCCGCCGCCGACGGGGTCGGCCTCGGGCTCGCGATCTGCCGCGAGATCGCCGCCGCCCACCGCGGCGCCGTGTGGGTCGAGGACCGCGCCGGCGAGGGCAGCTCGTTCACCCTGATGCTCCCCTGCGAGGAGGCCGGCGTCCACGCCGCGACGGCGGCCGCGGGGGCGGCATGAGGAAGCTCGCGGCCGTCCTCGCCGTCGCGCTCGTCGCGGCGGGCTGCGCCGGCGTCCGCGGCGGCGGCGGCCTGCGCCGGGCCGACGACCTGCTCGCCCGCGGCGACTACTCCGGCGCCGCCGCCGCCTACCAGGAGGCGCTCACCGGCGGCGTACCGGCGGCCGAGGAGGAGCGGGCGCTCCTGCGGCTGGCGCTGATCTACGCGCTGCCCGAGAGCCCGCTCCACGACCCGGCGCGCGCCGAGACGCTGCTCGGCCGGATCGCCGCCCGCCGGCCGGCCGGTCCCCACGGCCACGCCGCCGCCCTGCTGCTCGCCCAGGAGCGCGACCGGCGCAAGCTCGCCGCCGACCTCGCCGTCGAGCGGGCGCGCGCCGACGCCCTGGTCTCCCGGCTCGAGGCCGCCGAGAGCGCCACCGCCGAGGCCGCCGGCGAGCGAGCCGCCGCCACCGAGAGCGCCGAGGCACGGGTGCGCGAGAGGGCCGAGCTGCTCCGGCGAGCCGGCGAGCTGGAGACCGAGCTGGCGCAGTGCCGCGAGCAGATCGCCCGGCTGGAGAGCGAGCTGGCCGGGCTCAAGGCGATCGACCTGGACCAGCCTTCGCCGCGATGACGAGCGCGCAGGCAACGTCGGCGACCAGCGGCGCAGGCCGGCACCGACGGCCGCCCGGGCGCACCGCCGGCCGGCCTGCGACAGCGGCGGCAGCGCCGCGACCCGTCCGCGTCCGCCGGCGGGGGCCTCTCGCCCGCCGGCGGACGCCGCCGGCGCTGCCGGCGGTGCTGATGCTCCCGGCGCTGCTGCTCCTCGCGGGATGCGGAGCGGGGACGGCCGCGCCCGAGCCGCGATCGCTGATCCTGGTCACCATCGACACCCTGCGCGCCGATCACGTCGGCGCCTACGGCTACCCGCGGCCGACGACGCCGTTCCTCGACCACCTCGCCGGGCGCGGGGTGGTGTTCGAGAACGCCTTCTCCGCCAGCTCCCACACCGCGCCGTCCCATGCCTCGCTGATGACCTCGCGGCAGCCGTTCCAGCATGGCCTGCTCGCCAACGGCGGTTCGCTGCCGGCCGGCAGCCACACCCTCGCCGATCTGCTCGCGGCCGCCGGCTACGACACCGCCGCCTTCACCAGCGTCAGCTTCCTGGTCGAGCTGGGCCAGGGGTTCGGCCACTTCGACGCGGCGTGGCGCAGCGGCGACGAGACCGTCGACGCCGCGATCGCCTGGCTCGACGCCCGGCCGGCCGGCGCCGCGCCGTTGTTCCTCTGGGTCCACCTCTACGACCCCCACCGCCTCCCCGGCCCGCGCAAGAAGCTCCAGCCGGACGCCGAGCTGCTGCGCGCGGCGAGCCCCGAGGCGCGGCGACGCTTCCTCGACTACCTCGCCGGGCGCGGCCTGCCGCCCGGCTTCTATCCCGGCGAGGAGGCGGTCCTCGAGCGCTACGACCTCTACGACGCCGGCGTCCGCTTCGCGGATCGCCAGGTCGGCCGGCTCTATCACCAGGTCGAGGAGAGCGAACCCGAGGCGCGCTGGATCGTCACCTCCGACCACGGCGAGGGGCTGGGCAACCACCACTACGACGACCACGGCAAGTACCTCTACGACGAGCAGCTCCGGGTGCCGCTGATCGTCGCCGGCGCCGGCGGCCCGCCGCGGCGGGTCGAACGCATGGTGCGGCTGGTCGACGTCTACCCGACGGTCGCGGGCTGGCTCGGCGGCGAACGCGGAAGTGTGGCGGCGGCCCTGATCCCGCCGAGGTACGGCATCCACGGCTACCCGCTGCTCGAGGAGCCCGCGGCGGCGGGTCCGCTGCCGCCGCGGCTCGCCTACGCCGAGCGCCGCCCGAAGGGCAAGGCGTCCCACCAGCGCCGCTGGGAGGACGGCGACATCCTCGCCCTGCGCGGCGCCGACTTCAAGTACATCTACCACTCCGAGGGCGGCGACGAGCTGTACGACCTCGCCGCCGACCCGCTCGAGCTGGACAACCGCATCGCCGCCTCCCCGGACCGCGCCGAGGTACTGCGCGGCGCGCTCCTCGGCTACCTCGACGGATCGGGACGCCGGGCCGGCTCGCCGGCGTCGGCCGCCGGCGACGAGGACTCCGAGCACGAGGCCGAGCTGCGGGCGCTCGGGTACTTGTGAGCCGGGCCGCTCGTCTCGACAACGACGCTCTCAGAGCCCCGACGGGCAGTGCGCCCAACGGGATTCGGACCCCTGTTCCGCCCTGGCATCACCACCTCGCCGAACCGCAGGCCCGGGGTCGCCGCCCCTTCCCCGATGGCACCCGAGCCCCTCGCTCACACCATTGATCACCCGCAGACCCTTCGCCCCTCCCCCACCTCGCCATCTGCTCCGGCGAGAACCCCTGGCCCTACTGTGCTTACACATTTCCGTAGATATGGCTATTTGACTATCGACCCTGGCCTGTAGCACTGTTGATACAGCGCACCGAGGCAGTTGGACGTCAGCGAAGGGGTGCCGCTCCGGTGCAGTGGGAGTTGCGCGCTTGGCGTAGCGAACAGTAACTTGCTAGTACTGCGAGTCTAGGCCGCGTGGGTTCGTAGCCTCCCTTTACTTACTCCAACTTACTCCCACTTACCCGATGAAACGTCCAGAAGCGCATCAAACCGGAACCCTCGGCGAGATTCGGGCGGCACAGTTCTTCACGGAGAACGGCTGGATAGTTGCAAAGAATGGTGCTGACTACGGGATAGACCTCGTAATACAGAGGGCCGACGGGAGTAACCTTACCGGGGATTTTGCACTGGTCCAGGTCAAGGCCACCCGCAGCTCCAGGAGACGAGCAAGAGCGGCTGTTGCAACAGTATCACTGCTCGCAAAGCATTTGGATTTGTGGCGCTCGATTCCTGTCCCAGTCTTTCTGGCATTCGTTGTTCTGCCTTCCAACGATGTGTTCATCCTTGACTGTCATGCCCTCGCCATGCAGCTAGGCTCGGCTGAGCAGTCTCCTGGTAGCCTATCCAAAAGCCGCAGTATCGGTGTACCTCTCGCTGCACTCGGAACATTTGAGCGTATGGCGGACCTATCGAGGTACGTCGCGACATTCTGGACCGAAATACGCAGGCGCTCTCACCGCGAGCTCGACACTGAAGCTGCCAAGTCGTCGGTGACCTTGGCGACAACACAGTTCATAGGAGCCATGCCGATGCCGCTCATAGGGACACTCGCCGGCATGATGTCTGCCGGTCTGGGAGTAGCCCTGGGGGCCAAGGTCGGAGCTAGCCTATCGGCGAGCGGTGTTGCGGGCAGCGTGTCGCGTTCGAAGCTGCTGGCCGACCTTTCGCCCGTCATAGGGTCAGCCGCAGCACGCAGGCTCGTCGATGGCGCGCTCCAAGAGTCCACGTAGGAGGCGACGGCGTGTCTTGTCCTAGAACGGACCTAAACGCTTGCACCTGGACGGTGCTTGCGTCTGAGGTGAACAACGAGACAGATGATTGGTGTCTGTGGGTGCTTTATGGAGGTCGTTGACTACATCGGCCGGTTCGTCCTTTCCCTGCTACTGCGAGAGGAAGAGATCCCCTACGATGAGGCCATAGAAGCCAAATATGCGGAGGACGAGCTGGCATTGGTCGAGCAGCTTCGGCAACGTGGTTGGGATGGTGACTTAGAATCACTAGACCCCCTCCTCTTGCTCGACGCCAGAATAAAGCGCCACCGCGAGCGCGATCACGACAGCGAGAGGGATCGCTTCCTATCAGTCTTGGAGAACGATGAGAGATACCGATTCGCACTTAGGTCTTCTACAGCCTTTCATGAGGGAGTTCACTTTCATCAGTTGATCGGCACAACATTTGGAAGGACGCTCTTCGACTTGAGCCAGCAGAAGTGTCAAAGGGAGCATGCAAAGGCATTGCTCAGTCTTGGACTATCAACTGAGTCATTATGGCACAATGTCTCCCCTCAGTCGTGGGAGGATGTAGTCACCGAGGACGTAGCCATAACCGAGCTTCTCACCTTTTTACTTGGCAACTTCACACCTTCAACGGCAGAGCGGGTGCCTTCTGGCACACTGAGTAGCTATCTTTCCCCAGGTCAGGTTGTGCAGGGTTCTGTATACACGATTGTTTTGAATGCGACTTCCTATCCATTGGGCGCAGTTGTTGCTCTGGAGGGTTGGGCCTATGCTCTATCAAGACTGGTAATCGCTGAGGTTGGCGGTGTTGACTCCATGGAGGACTACGCCAGCAGTATGTCCGCAGATTGTTTGTGGCACTACACTCTCCTTGACGAGGCGCTGGACACTCTAATAGGTGAGATGTACACCCGTTTGGATAGCACGGATCGTTACGGCGCGATAGCTCGGGTCGCCTACTTTGCTCTTCAGGTCGGCTTTCCTTGCGAGTCAGACGAGCACATCGTGCGTGATAGTTGGCTCAAAGACCCTGCCAACTGGCCGAGTTACCGCCTGTTTGTGCTCCTCGCGGCTATCTCCACGCAGCCGAAGGATCTCTGGGAACAGGGACCTATTCACGAAGTGCTTGCCAGCCTTATCCGTCAGCTGGAACAAGGGCTGGATTGGCCCGATCACCGATGGCTCACCATCGCGTCTGCCTTGGAGCTCTCGGAGCGGCGGGAGAGGGCGACCCCAAACACACGCCACAGAACACGATCTGGTGCTCGAATAATCGAGTGGCCCGTCTCTCGGCCATCGACAGCCTCATCTGCAGATGCCTATGGTTGGTTCCAGCGTATCTACTCGCAGCTGCACTCGAAGATTGCGCGCCAAATGCTCGGCACTCCGAGCATTCTCGTTGAACACCGGCAATGGTTCCCGGCGTGGAATGTCAATCTCTTACCGTGGCCCCTGCTCAACACCTATTTGAAGGAACACTCGGACGGAAGCATGGTTAGGCGGCTCTGGTTCAATCACTTTGATATTGGTAGCGGTTGGGATGCCGGCATGGCGGTCCTAATGTACGTCCTCCGGGAGGTCATCGAAGATATAAACGCTAGTGGGTCGCTGCCCGAGGTTTGCCCCCTGAAACGTCGACGCATCGAGTGGCGATGCGGAAGTGAGAAGGCAACAGCATGCAATTTGGGCGGTACAATACACTTTTGCCCGTTCGAAGACGCTTTGGCCCTACTCCGGGGCCAGAGGCCGGCCGACATCTGACGTATGCGGCTACTTTCATCAGATGTCAGGAGTTTCTTCCTAGACTGTCTATGGACGGTAGTAAGGTTACTGCGACTCCAGGGATTTCCAGGGATAGTGAACGCCATGGCATCCGGAGCCGGTCCGTCGACAGAGAGACCGCTCTTGCTTTGACCGCCGCAGTCGGGCGGCAGAGGGCGTCTAGGAGTGAAGAGAGGCGGATCATGAAGGTCAGGAGAATCTGCCAAGTCGTCGCGGGAATCGAGGTTGCAGCGCTGGCGTTGGCGCTGGTGGAGCTGCTGCGGATCTTGCGGGTCTTTCAGAAGGCAGGTGTCGGCCCGTACGATCCTCTTTCGCAGGAACGAATCATCTTCTGGTACCAGTGGCGTGTCGGGGCGGCGGCTCTGACCGATCTCGGGTTTCTGTTGCGGGCCGTGCCGGTAGGTGCCTGGATGGTCTTCATTCTCTTATTAGTCTCCGTCGGGTCGTTCTTCCGGCTCCTTTGGCGAAAGCAGGCTCCTGATCTGCGGTCCCGTTGGTTGACTGCCGCGTGCCTCCTCCCCGTGGCTCTTGCCCTAGCATACTATCCACTTTCCGTCGGCAAAGTGGCCGCCCTGCTTCACCGTGTTGGTCTGGGCAATCTGTTGATCTTTGCGACGGGTGCCGGCGAGCAGCTAGCGACGCCGATTCTGGGGCTGTTTGGTTCCCTGGCCCTCGCGGTCTGGCTGTTGTTTCTCAGGGCAAAGAGGGCGCCGGCACCGGTTGCAAAGCCCAGTGCTGTGGACTGATGGACCGCCAGTTCGCCAAACTCCTCGACGGCCTCGCCCTCTTCCGGCCACGGGTGGTGGCTCCCGTTTGCTGTCCAACTCCGCCGAGCTGTCGAACCCTTGAAGCCCTTAGCAGGGGATTCGAAGCTGCGCCGCCGCCCGCCGCCGCTCCCCCTCTCCCCGCCGGTCGTACCGCGCCGTCGTCACCGCATCGGCGTGCCCGGCCAGCCTCTGGACGGTGAACACGTCCACCCCGGCCGAAAGCAGGGAGGTCACGAAGCGACGCCGCTTATGCCGAGCGCGGCATAATCGGAATTATGCCGAGCCTCGGATTATGCCGAGTAGCCGGCTCCCGCCGGCTCCAGCCGGCTCCGGCCGGCTCCGACCGCCCGGAGCGCATGGCGGATCTCGCCCTCTGCCTCGCTCGTCGCTCGGCATAATCAGAGGCCTTCGAGGAAGGCGAGGAGCTTATCGTCGGGGCGGAAGCGCCCCGGCGGCACTTCGAGCGGCCGGGTCTTGGCGAGCGCCTGCTCCTTGAGCCGCATGTCGGCGTGGATATAGATCTCGGTGGTTTCGACGGACTCGTGACCGAGCCACAGAGCGATGACGGATCGATCGACTCCGTGGTGCAGCAGATCCATGGCCGCGGTGTGGCGGAGGACGTGAGGCGAGACCCGCTTGCCGTGGAGCGACGGGCAGCGACCGGCGGCGGTGGCGACGTGCTTGGCCAGCAGGTGCTCGACGCCGTCGCGGCTCAGACGGCCGCCGCGAGCATTGGGGAAGAGCGGGTCGGAGGGCCGGCCGCCGCGCTCTCGCAGCCAGGTGCGCAGGACGGTCGCGGCCTGATGGCGGAGGGGGACGAGGCGGTCCTTTCTGCCCTTGCCGTGGCAGCGGACGCAAGGCGCGGAGGAGTCGACGGGTAAGGCTTTCGCAGTCGCATTGGGAGGCCAGTGGCTACGGGAAACCGGCGATTCTCGTCAACCAGCGCCGGGGCGTAGGCGACCGATGCTCTATCGTCCCGTCCAGATGAACCCCACCGCGGTGACGCTCGGCGTCTTCGCTCTCGTCTACCTGGGGATGCTGCTCGGCCGCCTGCCGCGCCTGCAGCTCGACCGCACCGGCGTGGCGCTCCTGGGCGCCATCGCCCTGGTTGCCCTCGGCGCGGTGACGATCGAGGACGCGGCGCGGGCGGTCGACTTGCCGACCCTCGCGCTGCTCTTCGCGCTAATGGTGCTCTCGGCACAGCTCCGGCTCGGCGGCTTCTACAGGCGCATGGCCGAGTCGGTGACCCGCGGCGGCCTCGACCCGCCGAGGCTGCTGCTGGTGGTCGTCCTTCTCGCCGGGGGCCTGGCCGCGGTGTTCACCCACGACATCGTCTGCCTGGCGGTGGCGCCGGTACTGATCGACGGCTGCCGGCGCCGTGGACTCGACCCGGTGCCGTTCCTGCTCGCACTGGCCTGCGCCGCCAACGTCGGCTCGGCCGCGACCCTGATCGGCAACCCCCAGAACATCCTGATCGGCGCGACGCTCGGGCTGTCGTTCGTCGGCTATCTCGCCAACGCGGGCGCGCCTGCGGTGGTGGGTCTGGTGGCGACCTGGGCGGTGATCGCCCGTCAGCAGCGCGGGCGGTGGACGGTCGCGCCGGAAGAGTCTCGGGCGGCGACTGCCGTAGCGGCGGCGCCGGAGGACGGCGAGGAGACGGTGCCGGCGCTCGACCGCTGGCAGACCGCCAAGGGGCTCCTCGTAACGGCGGCGCTGCTCATCGCCTTCCTGGTCACCGATGCTCGCCGGGATCTCGTCGCGCTCGCCGCCGCTGGCGTCCTGCTGTGCAGCCGGCGTTTCCACTCGCGGCGGATGCTCGGTCTGCTGGACTGGCAACTCCTCGTGCTCTTCTGCGGCCTCTTCGTGGTCAACCACGCGCTCGAGGCCACCGGCGTCACCGCGCGCGCGGTCGCCGGGCTCGGCTATGTCGGCATCGATCCCGGCGACCCGGGCTGGCTGTTCGGGCTGACGATCGCCCTCTCCAACACCGTTTCCAACGTCCCGGCGGTGATGCTGCTCGCACCGCTCGTCGCGAGCGTACCGGTTCGACGACGATGGCCGGATCGTCGAGGTTCAGACCGCCTGGTCACCCTTCTGATCGTCCTGCGTCCGACATGAGCGCAACGAGCTCACCGTCGGCCTGATCTCCGACACCCACGGCCTGCTCCGCCCGGAGGCCGTGGCGGCGCTCCGCGGCTCCGACCTGATCATCCACGCCGGCGACGTCGGCCGCCCCGAGATCCTCGACGAGTTGCGCGCCGTGGCGCCCACCTTCGCGGTGCGCGGCAACGTCGACCGCGGAGCCTGGGCGGAAGACCGAGCAGCGTCAGCGCCTGCCGCTCGGCCGCGCCGTCACGCTCGATCAGGCGGTCGCCGCGCCTCGATGACCCACTTTCCTCGCTTTCGACGCATGTCCAGATATCGACCTTCGACCAGCCAAGGGGGCAATCCCGCGGCGCTCGCTCCGAGCGGGAGGTGCGCAATGAGAGTTGATACCGTGATCGTCTTGGCGCTGACACTCGGCGTGGGCTGCTCCGGTCCGCGCGAGGACGCGGTTGGCGCTGCGCCCGGCCCGCCGCGAGCCATCGAGGGCGGCACGATCCGTGGCGCGGTCCGCGTCGAGCCGCCGGTCCCCGAGCCGACCCCCCTCCCGGTGTGGGAGGACCCGTGGTGCACGGCTCGCCATCCCGAGCCTCCGGCCGCCGACGAGATCGTTGTCGGAGCGGGCGGCGGCCTCGCCGACGTACTCGTAGCGGTCGACGAGGGGCCGGTGCCGGCTGCCGAGGGGCAGCCTACGGTCCAACTCCGCTTCGACGGCTGCCGGCTCATCCCGCGCCTCGTCGCCATGGCCCCGGGGACCACCCTGGTCATCTCCAGCGCCGACGGGACGCTCCACGAGCCGCGATCCGCGGAATCAGCGGCGCCGTCCTTTGCGCACCGGCTGGCACCGGGCGCATCTCCCGTCGAGGTCCACTACGAGTGGCCCCAGCCCCGCTTCCGGGTCGGCTGCGCCGTGCATCCCTGGGAGGAAGCGGCGGTGTACGTGCTGGAGAACCCGTTCTTCACCGTCACCGATGCCGACGGCACCTTCGAGCTCGCCGGCTTGCCGGCGGGCGACTACAAGCTGCGGGCCGAGCACCGGGGAGTCCGCCAGACGGCGAGCGTGGCACTGGCCGCCGACAGCGGCGCCTGGCTCGACTTCACGTTCTCTGGTGTTGGCGGGCAACGACCTGCAGCGGCCGCCGCCGCGGCCGGCGCCGGAGAGGGAAAGGGCGACGCCTACGCCGAGTTCGAGGCGATGCGCCGCCACCTACAGGCCGAGATGGATGCTCTCGCCGCCGGCGATGCAGGCCCTGCGGCGCCGAGGCCAGCGGAGGGCCGCGATCCCCGACAGTCCGCGGAGCCGCAGCCTGCGGAGGGCCGCGATCCCCGTCCGCTCGCAGAGCCGAGGCCGCGCTTCGTCGAGGTCGAACGCGGCGTCCTGCGCGATGCCGAGCACCCCCTCGAGTGGACCCGGCGGACCAACGACGCCGAGGTCAACTGGCACGACGCGGTCCGCTACTGCGAGCAACTGCGCACCGCCGGCCGCGACGACTGGCGCCTGCCGACCATCGACGAGCTGCAGTCCCTCTCCTCGCGCCGGCACCAGGAGACCGAGTGCGGGGAGGCGTGGTGCCGTATCCATCCCCTGTTCGACCTCGGCGGCCCCTGGGTGTGGTCGTCGGAGGAGGACGGCGCCGCGAGAGCCCGAGCCTTCGACTTCCTGGGCGGCGAACCCTACTCGGTCGGTGCGCAGTACCAGCTCCACCGTGTCCTCTGTGCCCGCGATGCCTCCACGGCGCGCGACTCGCCCTTCGATTGAAAGGTGCCCGGCCGGGACCGACTCATTCAGAGGCTCCGGACGCGCACTCTGGTGCCGGGGAGTTGGGGCATCTCAGCTTCGATCAGCTCCCTCCCACCACGATCCACTCGCCGAAGCCGTTCACGAAGCCGCCGGCGTAGATCAGGCTGGTGACCAGTCCACGCTCGCCTGACAGGTGAAGGGAGCACCGCCGAAGGTCCCGCTGGCTTCCAGGATGGCCACGCCGTTGGCCCCCCGGCGGGCTGCACCTGCCCAGATGGGCGCGAGAGGATCCGCCCTGCGCGCGGGGAGGTGCTACGTCCGCGCGGCGCTCTCTTCGCTCGATGTCCACCACCACCGCCCCCTCTCGCAGCGCCTCGACCCCCGCCGCCGTCACCACGTAGACGAACCGCTCGTCCTCCGGCCCCTCAGGCTCGGGCATCGTCTCCGCTGTCATCGTCCCTTCCTCTCGTCTTCGAACCGCCCGCGCAGCTCCTCCGCCGTCACCCGCGACGCCGCCTCGAGGTACTCGATCGCCGGCCGGATCTCATCCACCAGCACGGCCTCGATCACCCCGTAGATCTCGGTCGCCACGTCGCGCGGCAGCTATCGGGTACAGGATCGGCTACAGTGGGGAACACCGTCACTTGCCAGGGCAGTAGGGTGCGCCGCGTCGGCGTCACGATTCGCGCCTGACGGAGCCTCGGCAACGGGAGATCGATCGTGGCGAGCTTCGAGGGAATCTGGATCCAGGCTGCCGGGGACCCGGCGGCGGCCGCCGGCAGGCTACGGCGCCTCGGCCGTCTGCACGGCGAGATCCGTGAAATCCACGAGCTTCGGTTCGAGCGGGGTGCCGGCTGGCTCCTCGCCACCGTTCCGGGCGACTCCATCCCGGCAGCCGCCCGGCTCGTGTCACGGGAGCTGAGCTCGGTGTGCGTCGGCCTGCTGATGCAATCGGTCGCCGACTGCCTGGGGTTCTGGCACTATCGGGGTGGCCGGGAGATCCGGAGGCTGACCTACGGCTTTCAGGAGCAGGGGAGCTGGGAGGAGGTGAGCGGCAGCCCGGAGCCGTGGGAGGAGGAGCTGCTCTGGTCGACCCCGGCGCAGGACATCCTGGAGTACGCGCCGGAGGAGGAGCACGAGAGGATTCGGAGCATCCTCGCTGAGCGCATCCTCCGGCCGGGCGCCGAGGTTCCGCCGATCGACGCTCGATCGCTCGCCGCCGGCATCCTCCGCTTCTACGACATCCCGACGGTGTGGCCGGAGCGGGTGAAGGTCGGGCCCCCATGGCCGCTGCGGAGGCTGGCCGCGTTCTGGTGAGGTGAGCGGACGGGTCGGGAGGATCTTCGGGTGTTTCGCCGTCAACTCCCGGTAGAAGTCTTCACCGAAGAGCGGGCTGGAGCACGCGATCGTCGAGCTGGCGGTTCGAGGCACTGTTCTGCGGCCGGCGTCTCCCCCTCGCTGTCGAACGCCGCCGCCCCCTCCCGCAGCGCCTCCACTCCCGCAGCGGTCACCACGTAGACGAACCGCTCGTCCTCGGGCCCCTCGGCTTCGGGCATCGGCTCCGGTGCCATCCGCAAGTCCTCCTCAGATTCGCCCGCGGAATCGCCTCAACAGCGCCTGCTCCTCGCGGTGCCGCTCGCGCAGCTCGTCCGCCGTCACCCGCGACACCGCCTCGAGGTTACTCGATCGCCGGCCGAACCTCGTCCACGAGCACGGCCTCGATCACGCCGTAGATCTCGGTCGCCACGTCGCGCGGGACTCGGTGCTCGAGCATCGCGTCTCGATTCCGCGCCGCCGGCAGCTCGTCGTGGATGCGCTGGAGCCGGTCGGCGATGGCCACCAGCTCGAGGGCGATCTCGGCCAGGGCGGCCTGGGCCTCGCCCTCGGTCATGGGCCGGCCCCCAGCGGGTCTGGGCGGGCCGCCTAGGGCCTGGCCGGCCGCGGCGGCAGCCACCCTATGGGCCAGGGGACACAGACACGCCCCAGGCCCGTCACCACCGCACCCCCTCGGGCCGGCATTGGACCGCCTCGGCGACGTGGGCGGCGCCCAGCCGCTCCGCCCCCGCCATGTCGGCGACGGTGCGCGCCACCCGCAGCACTCGGTGGAGCGCCGCGGCGGACAGACCCAGCCGCTCGAAGGCGGCGTCGAGCAGCGCCCGGCCCGGCCGGTCGAGGGGGCAGAGCCGCGGCACCTCGCCCGGCCCCATCGCCGCGTTGAGACCGCCGCGGCGGGTCTGAATCGCCCGCACGGCCGCGACTCGACCGGCGACACGCGCCGAGGGCTCGCCGGCGCCGCCCTGTAGCTCTCCCACCTCACCGCCGGCACGGCGACGACGAGATCGAACCGCCCGGCCAGGGGCACGTCCACCCGAGCGCGCCAGCGGCGGATCACTCCCGCCGTGCAGGTGCAGTCGGCGCGGTGATCGCCGGCGTGCCCGCACGGGCAGGGGCGCATCGTCGCCACGAGCTGGGCGGGCGCGGCGTCGAGCGCCTCGGCCAGCGCCCGCAGCGTCGCCGGCCGCCGCAGCGGCAGGTCGTCGAGGATCGACGTCCCGCCGGCGGCCAGGGCGAACTCGCGGGCCACGCCTTTCGGCGCCAGCCCCAGCCCCGGCACCCGCACCGGCCGCGGCGTGTCCGGCGGCAGGAGGCCCGGCAGGCACCGAGCGAGCAGCGACTTCCCCGCACCCGACGGGGCGATCAGGAGCAGGCTGTGGCCGCCCGCTGCCGCCACCTCGAGCGCCCGCTTGGCCGCCTCCTGGCCGCACACCTCCGCGAGGTCGGTCACCACCCGCCCCGCTCCTTCACGCTCACCCACGCCCCGCCGGCGGCGACGATGAGGTGGTCGATCAGTTCGACGCCGACGACCTCCCCGGCCCGCGCCATCCGCCGCGTGAACAGCAGATCCTCACGGCTCGGCGCAGGGTCGCCGGACGGATGGCTATGCCACATGACCACTCCGGCGGCTCCGAGCAGCAGCCCCTCGCGCAGGATGCCCCGCGGCTCGACCGACGCCCGGTGGAGGGTGCCGCGGTAGAGCTCGCGCTCGCCGATCAGCCGGTGCCGGGCGTTGACGTACAGAGCCCCCATCACCTCCTGGCCCGAACGGCCGTAGCGTAGGTCGAGGTAGCGGCAGACCTCCGCCGGCCGCGACAGCGGCTCCTGCGCGGGTACGTTGGCCGCCGCCATCCGGCAAGCGATCTCGATCGTCGCGAGGAGGGTGGCGATCTTGACCTCGCCCACGCCGTTGCGCCGGAGGCTCTTGGCGCACGAGTTGGCGAGCCCGCGCAGCCCCCGGCCTGGAAGAGCAGCTCCCTGGAGAGGTCGAGCACCGACGCCCCCTTCCGCCCGCCCTTGAGGAGGACGGCCACCAGCTCGGCGTCGGAGAGCGCCTGCGGGCCGTTGCGCAGGAGGCGCTCGCGGGGGCGCTCGTCGTGGGGGATCTCGGCGATGAGGCCGGGCTGGGTCCGGCTGGATGGAGCTCGGGGAGGGCGCGCGCGCCGGCCGCTTTCGGCAGTTTTGGCAGGCGGTCAAGGCCGCCGAGGGGGAGGCCGAGGTGCGGGCGGTCGCGATCATCCAGAAGAAGATGCCCGACGACTGGCGGGCCGCGCTGGCCTACCTCGAGCGCAAGCACCCGAAGCGCTGGGGCCGGCGGGTGGACGTCACATCGGGCGACGAGCCGCTCAAGCAGATCCCGGTCGAGATCCAGAGCGCCGAGGAGGCGCGGGAGGCTCTCAGGCGGCTGGGGGTGGAGGTCGAGGTGTGACGGGCGGCGGGGCGGCCGCCAGCGGGCCGTCTGGCCGCGGCGGCAGGGTCACCATGGCCGCGGGCGGTGGAGGGGGCTCTGGTGCCCTGCCAGGGACCGCGGAGGCTGGAGACCACCGCGAGCAGGCAGAATCGGGAGAATCGCGAAAAGGCCTAGACAAGGGAAGCCGATCGTCCGTAGACTCCCTACAGACAACCCGGTAGGCGGGCCGCCAGCCGCCGGTCCAAGGAGGTTCGG
>Ga0256864_1000347_pt1 | contig 17619 bp, 17 predicted proteins | sample RVTome_11_FD_187336 | JGI IMG/M metagenome (GOLD analysis project Ga0256864, IMG submission 187336) | Soil microbial communities from uranium-contaminated site in the Upper Colorado River Basin, Wyoming, United States - RVT147D111 HiSeq ... | reverse complement strand
ATCTGCTCGAGCGCCGGCTGCAGCCAGTCGCCGGCGCCGTTCTCGGACAGGTTCCTCACCGCGAGGATGGCGACGGCGGGCCTCGAATCCGCGGCCGCCGCGGCCCGGCCGGCGTCCCGGCCGCGGTCGAAGTGCCACCAGCCGGCGGAGACCCCGATCGCCGCGAGCGCGACCAGGGCGACCGCCCGGAACTGGCGCGGCCGCGCCTCCGGCGCCGTACTCGAAGCCTCGGGAGAACCGGCGGCGGGAACCGGGGTCGCGGCCACTCCGTCGTTGCCCACCGGCGCGATCAGCCGGTAGCCGCGGCGGGGGACGGTCTCGACGTAGCGAGGCTCCCGCGCGTCGTCGCCGAGGGCGGCGCGGATTTCGGCGACGCAGCGGGCCAGGCTGGCTTCGTCCACGAACTGACCGTCCCAGACCTGCCGGAGGAACTCCTCGCGGAGAACGGTCGAAGCCGGGCGCGCGGCGAGCAGGACGAGCACGTCCATCGACTTGGGACGGAGGTGACGGCGCTCTCCGTCGCACTCGAGCACCCCCTCGAGGGGACGCACGCGCCAGGCGCCCACGGTGAAGGGAGCGGGAACGGGACTCGCGATCTTGTCGTCCATGACCGGGAACGCTGGAAAGACCGAAATCGGAGCCCGGCCGGAGCCGGACGCGCCGCGGGAGGAGCAAACGAGCACGCCGCCCGGGGAAAGCAACGCACTCAAGTACGGAAGTGGGTTCCCGGGGGTTTCCCCCAATGCGAAGACTCTGGGGCCGGTCGCCTCATGCGCCCGCCGCTACGGGCGCCGGAAGATCGCCAGGTCCTGGCGCGGGTTGCCTTTCGCCCCCTCGGGGACGAGACGGAGCGGCTCGAGGCCCCGCCCCAGCCTCGTGCGGACGAACTCCGGAGGGTGGTAGACGCCGCAGGCGTTGCTCCCCGCGGTGGCGGCGGCGCGCACCACGACGCCACCGGCGTCGTACTCGGCCCGCTCCTCGGGGAGGAGCTGATCGCGGTAGGCATCGCCGTGGGTCGAGAGCACGAGCAGGCCGCCCGGCTTGAGCAGCCTCCGCAGCTCGTCGGTCCAGCGCTCGGCGAGACCGGGCGGCAGGTGGGTGAAGACCGAGAACGCGTAGATCAGGCCGAAGTGTTCGTCCGGCAGCTCGAGCGGGGGTTCGAGGTCGTTCTCGAGCGCCCCGGCAAGCGGCAGACATCGGGCGCACCAGCGCACCGCCGCGCCGTTGAGGTCGGCGCCGTAGATCTCCGGGCCCGCCGCCTCGGCGAGGTGGCGCAAGACCCGCCCGCAGCCGCACCCGAAGTCGAGGACGCGCTCCATCGAGCCGAACTCCCGCCCGACGAGCGCGACCGCCTCGCGCAAGGCCCGCGCACCGAGCCGGCCGCCCTCAAGGAACCACGACAGGTCGGCCGTCCCCGCCGTCGAGACCCGGAGCCGCGCCCCAGGGACCGGGAACCGTTCGCCTCGATGGGTGCAGTGAGCGACCAGATCGGACGGCCGCACCGCCCGCAGCAGATGGAACGTATTCAGCAGCCCGAGCCGGTGCAGGGCGTTCCGGCCTAGCCGGCGGAGTCGCGGCGGCATGACCGCGACATTCTCCGTGCTCCGACCGGCCGAAGTCCACGGCCTCACCCCGATGGGGCAGCGGCTCGAAGCCGTAGAACGCCGAACACGGGCAGCGGGAGGCCGGTCGATTTAGCCGCCGACTGCAGTCACCGCTTTTGGAACCGGTACGCCCTCCACCACCGCCACATCCCATTCGACCTCGCCACCCTCGGTCAGCCTCGCCTCCAGCGTGCAGGAGAGCGCGGGGATCTCCCCCGGCACCTCCCCGCGATGGAGCGCCGACAGCAACGCCGCCGGGTCGCAGGCGAACTCGACCCGCTCGGGCTCGGGCCGGCGGCCCTCGGCGCGCGCCCGCTTGAGCGCCTTCGACGCCCGCTCGTAGCGGACCACCTCCTCGAGGTGCTCGACGCCGAGCGCCGAGAGGTCGCGGCCGAGCAGGTAGTCGCAGAACGCGACCGCCTCCTCGAGGAAGTAGAAGGAGATCGGCGGGCGGCGCCTCCAGAAGCGCTCGACCTCGGGCGCCAGCCGCTCGGTGCCGAGAAGGCGGCAGGTCAGCGGGAGCTGGGTCAGCAGCTTGCCCAGGCGGAACGCCTTGTGCAGGGTGCGGGTGACGTCCATGCCGCGATCGGCCGCCGCCCCCAGGAGCCGCCGCCGCTCGCGCGGCGAGAAGCGGCCGGCGAGCGCGTCGTTGCCCCGCGCGCGCACCTCGGCGCGGTAGTCGGGGTCGGTGACCAGGCGCGCCAGCGCGCTCTGGAACGCCCGCCGGCTCACGCCGCCAGCCTCTCCGGCGCCGGCTGGTGGCGGTGCCACAGCTCGCGCATCCCGCTCAGCTCGGCAGCCAGCTTCTCGTTGCCCATGCCGGAGAACCACGAGCCGAGGATCTCGAAGGTCACCCCGCCGAGGTTCGGGCAGCGCGGCAGCGCGTAGTCGAGCAGGTCCCACACCGGCTGCGGCATCGGCCCCGAGTGGGCGTCGAGGTAGAAGCCCTCGTGCTCCATGCCGCCGGCCACGTGCAGCTCGAGGACGCGCTCGCAGTCGATCGCGTCGAGCAGCCGGAACGGGTCCATGCCGTGGTTGCGACTGTTGACGTAGACGTTGTGGAGGTCGAGCAGCAGGTAGCAGCCGGTCCGCTCGCACAGCGCGTTGAGGAAGCCGGCGTCGTCGTACTCGGCGTCGCGGAAGTCGAAGAAGTAGACGTTGTTCTCGAGCAGGAACGGGATCGGCAGCCGCGACTGGACCGCCGCCACTCGCGGCGCCAGCGCCGCCAGCGTCTCGCGATCGCGCGGCAGCGGCAGCGTGACACCGACGTTCATCTCGTCGACGCCGTGCTCGGCGAGGTGGAAGGCGAGGTGGTCGCTGTGCCACGGGAAGTCGAGCCACTCCCGCCACGCCGCGATCTGCTCGACGTGCCGGCGGTCGAAGCGGTGGGCGCTGCCGATCGACAGCCCGATCGAGTGCGGGATCACCGCCCGCTCGCGCCGCACCTGGCGCAGGAAGGCGACCCCGTCCGGGTCGTCGACATAGCGCGGCGTCTCGCCCCGGCCGCGGTCGTTCCACAGGATGTCGGGGACCACCTCGAGGTAGTCGAACAGGTCTCCTCTCGATTCGATGAAGGGCCGCAGGGCGGGCTGGAAGGCCACGCCGACCCCGAGCTTGGGGACCGGGCGCTCTCGGTTCATCTCGCGATGCCTCCTCGGTTGACGGGTTCTTTGCGGGGACGGACGGGCGGGGAGCCGATCAGCCGACGACGTTGATGAGAGGGTCCTCGATCACGATCTTGTCGATCCCCGACCGGCACGGATCGCAGCCGCCGATGCCCGGGATCTTCGGGACCACGAGGGCCGTGCGGAGGTACTTGACGATGGTGTCGAAGTCTGTATCGGCGGCGAGGGCGATGCGGATCTCCTTCGTGCCGAGTCTGGGTCGCTTGCGGGTTTCGGCCATGGACGGGCTCCTTTCTGCTTCGGGTTCAGCGCGGAAGTGACGATGTGGTAGTGGCGACTCCCCGCCCGCCCACTCGGCGGCGGCGGGACCGGGGGCTCGCACCCCGGCGGTTCCGCCGCCGCGGTCAAGACGGGCGTCGTGGAGGGAGGTTCGTTACCGGCGGGAATGCGGCCGCCGCCCGCGGAGGTTGCGGCGTATCGGCCTGTTTGGTATGGTCACCGGCCGCGCGTGGCGCGTTCGTCTAGGGGTCTAGGACGCCGGCCTCTCACGCCGGTAACACGGGTTCGAATCCCGTACGCGCTACCAGCCCTTCCTTCGGTCGGTCCGATACCGCGTCCGCGATTCGGGCTGTCGCGCTGTCCTACGGACTGCGCGACAGGGCGAATCCCCGCGCTCTGGCGGTCGGATCTCCTTTCAGTCAGACTGCGCGGACAGGGCGAATCCCCTTGCTCCGGCTGTCGGATCTCCTTTCAGTCGGACTGCGCGGACAGGGTGAATCCCCTTGCTCCGGCTGTCGGATCTCCTTTCAGTCGGACTGCGCGGACAGGGGTGAATCCCCTTGCTTCGGCTATCGGCCCTCCTTCCGTTGGACTGATACCCCGTCCGGCTCCGCCTCCAGGCTCTTCGCAAGACGGCTCATCAGCTCCGGCATCACCTGGTCGAAGTGGGGCGCGCGCTGCTTCCACTCCCCGCGCGCCGGCCCCAGCCCGGAGAAGCGCAGGAGCACGCCGTCCGGGCCCGCGTCGTCGAGCCGCCAGACGATCCAGGAGCCGCGGATCTCGCCCTCGTAGGAGAGCATCTCGAGCGGGATGAAGCTGAGGATCCGGGTGCCCTCCATGCCGCGGTCGACGGGGTCGTCGGGGTGGAAGTAGAGCTCGTAGGGGCCGCCGAGCTCGACGCGGACGGTCGATTGCGGGGCGATCCAGGCCGCCAGGCCGTCGGGGCTGGTCAGGGCGTTCCAGACTTCCTGACGGGAGGCCCGGATCCGGACGTCGTGGTCGATGCGGAGCGGCTCGGCGGGCTCCGCAGCATGGCCGGCGCCGGCCGCCGCGAGGGCGGCGGCGGTCAGCAGGATCGCGGTCACTCGGCTGGTTCGTTGGTTCATGGTCATCCTCGTCTGGGTTGCGCCCTTCGCATCCGCGTCCGCCGTCGAGCCGGCGGCGCCTCGGCGAGCAGGCGGTTGATGTAATCCCGCAACTGAGCCACCGAGGCGTCGAACGGCACCAGGCTGTGGTGCGCCCGCGCCTGCATGACGCCGCCCTCCATCACCGTGAGGACCAGCGTGGCGAGGCCGTCGCGATCGAGATCGCCGGGAAGGCGGGCTCCCGCCTCCTCCAGCCAGCGCCGCACCCAGCCGCGCCAGGCGGCGAAGTTGGCGGCGATCTTCTCGCCCACGGCGGCCGGCTCGGCGCCGCTCTCGAGCGCGAGATCGCCGATCGGGCAGCCGAGGGCGGTGCCGGCGCCGGCGAGGAGCTGCCGGTAGCCGTCGAGCAGGGCGAAGATCCGTTCGATCGGGTCGTCGTGCCGCTCCACGATCGGCTGGATGAGCACCGCCTCCATCTGCTCGAGGTAGGCGTCGAGCACCGCCTCGAGGAGCTGCTCCTTGCTCTTGAAGAAGTGGTAGAGGCTACCGCCCTGGACCCCGGCGGCCTCGCGGATCTGGGACAGGCTGGTGGCGCCGTAGCCGTGGCGCCAGAAGAGGTCCATCGCCGCGTTGACGATGCGGTCGCGGGGGTGGTCGGGCGTCATGGGTCGGTGGCTGCGCGGGGGTTCGTCTGAGGTGAAAGCAGCGGGTGGGTTGACCCACTCACTATACCGCGGATCAGACCGACGTCAAGCGTCCGCGTCCGCCGTCGAGCGGACGTCCTCCGGTCGCCGTCCGGGTTCGCGGTCTACTGGACGACCACTGCGACGTTGGGCGTGAAGGCGCCGAACCACGAGACGCCTTCGCGCAGCATGCGCCACTGGAAGCCGTAGGTGCCCGGCGTGGCGGGGGCGTCGACGAAGAAGCTGAACGTCGCCAGACCGCCGGGGGGCACGTCCCACGGGAGCAGGACCCGGCCGAGACCCCAGATCTGGTTGTCCTGCGGGTTCTGCGAGCCGAGCCGGTGGCCCGCCGCGGCGGTCCAGGTGGTCGTGCCGGCGTTGTACATGGTGATCGACGCGACGTACTGCTGGCCAGCGGTCATGACCGCGGGAACGGACTGCCAGGCGAAGGCCGCGTCGTCGAAGGGCGGCGCGGCGGTGAAGGTCAGGGGCGCGACGTTGCTCCAGCTCGAGACCGCGCCGCCCCCGAGGGCGCGGACGCGGAACTGGTAGCTGCCGGACGGCGGGTTGGGTGCGCTCTGCCACGTCGTCACGTTCGCCGCGACGGTCGGCGGCACGAGGTCGCTCCAGCCGCTGCCCGCGTAGCTGAACTGCGCGTGGAAACCGTCCTCGTTGCTGCTGTTGTCGGCCCAGCTCAACCGGATGCGGACCGCCGCCGCGTCGTAGACCGCGACCAGGTTCGAGGGCGCCGCCAGGGGCTGGACGTTGACGGCGACGTTCGGCGTCTCGGCGCCGAACCACACGACGCCCTCGCGCACCATGCGCCAGCGGAAGCTGTAGGTGCCCGGGCCACTCGGCGCCACGACCGTGAAGTCGAAGGTCGCCCAGCCGCCGGGAGCGACCGGCCCCGGGAGCAGAACGCGGTGGAGGCCCCAGGTCTGGTTGTCCTGCGGGTTCTGCGAGCCCAGGCGGTGACCCGCGGCCGGCGTCCACGTCGTCGAGCCGACGTTGCGCATCCTCACCGAAACGTTGTACGGCCGCCCCGCGACCATGCTGTTCGGCACCGACTGCCAGGAGAAGGCGGCGGCGTCCTTCTGGACGGTGATCACGATGTGCGGCGTCGGGGCGCCGAACCAGGCGACGCCCTCGCGCAGCATGCGCCACTGGAACCCATAGGTCCCCGGGGTCGACGGCGCCGTGAACGCGAACTGGAAGGTGGTCTCCTCGCCGGGGTCGACCGGTCCAGAGAGCGGGACGCGGTGAAAGCCCCAGATCGTGTTGTCCTGCGGGCTCTGCGAGCCGAGCTTGTAGCCCGTCGCCGTCGTCCAGGTAGTGGTGCCGGTGTTGCGCATCGTCACGTTGACCAGCGCCGTCTGGCCCGTGTACATCGTGGCCGGGGGCGGCGGCGACATCAGGACGAAGGCCGCATCGTCGAACGGCGGCTCGCTCGGCCCGGTCACCGCGTAGCCGCAGCCCTGGTAGGTCGCCACGATCCCGTCGACGTCGGCCGGGTCGTAGCCGAGGTCGACCGCGGCCTGCACCACCGCCTGCGCCGCCCCGAGCTGGTTGGTGCCGGAGTTGGTCATCGCCAACCCCTCCCAGTGGGCGGTGACCGTGGCGTCGCGGCCGATCGCGTCCCATACCTGCATGTTGCACGACGACCAGAACTGGCCGTCGGTGTGGCTCGACCCGGTCAGGCCCGCCGGGTAGGTGCGGGTGTCGGTCCAGTTCGTCACCCGGCCGGGCCAGAACTCGTTGTGGCCGTCCCAGCTGAACACCCACTGGTGCTGCGGGTCGCCCGGCTCCCAGTGGCCGAAGCTGCGGCTGTACTCGGCGGCGGCGAAGTCGCCGACCCCCTCGGAGAGCCCCTCGACCCGGGACAGCCCGCCGGCGGTGACCCAGTCGTGGAGACCGTGGCCCAGCTCGTGGATGACCACGTCGGCGTCTTCAGCGTCATCGACCCCACCCTCGCCGAAGGTCAGACGGCCGGAGGGCGAGCTGTAGAGCGAGTTGTCCTCGCCGTCGAAGCCGTGCGGGTCGTACTGCACGCCGCCCGGGTACTGATACGGCTCGATCGCCAGGCCAAGGGTCTCGTTGAGGTACCGCATGTAGGTGTCGATGTGGTAGTAGACGTTCGCCGCCTCGAAGGCGTCCGGCGAGCGGGTGACGTTCCACGCCGGGCTCATGCGGGGAAAGCACCCTTTGAACGGAGTGTCCCAGTCGACGCACTCCGCCCACGGCCCGGCCAGCCTGTAGATGCCGCCGCTCGCGGTGATGTCGCGCAACGTGCGGCTGAAGCGCGCGGCGCCCAGCGCGGCGGTGTCGGCGTCGTCGCCGTCGACGTAGCCCGGGTCGCCATAGGTCGCTCCGGCCGACGACAGCGGGTCGGGATCGAACACCGTGGCGCCACCGTCGACGTAGAAGGCGCGGTCCTCGGCACCCAGCAGCTCGCCGGTCACCGCGTCGACCATCACCCGCCACTCCCCCCGCGGCGCCGGCCGGGCGACGACGTCGATCTGCCATGCCAGCCGCGCGCCGCGGGCGCCGGGAAGGACCACCAGCAGCTCGTGCTCCCACTCGACGCCGCCGGAGACCGCGAGGTGATCGAGCGCGACCGCCCGCGCCGCGTCGGCGGAGAGTGCCGGCTCGGTGACGGCCGGCACCAGCCCCGGGCGATAGCCGCTGGCGACGTGGGTCACTCGCCCGTCGCGGTCGAGCTTGACCGCGAGGTCCGGGCCGTAGACCGGGATCCCCTCGACCTGCTGGCGGAAGCGCACGACGGTGCCCGACGGGCCGGTGCGCACCGCGGTGATTTCGAGGTCGGAGAAATCGGAATCGATCCGGAGCGCGGACGCGGCATGGCGCAGGTACTGGCGGGCCATCTCCTCGGGCGTGCCGGGATCGGTCTGGAACCTCGGTCGGTAGAGAGCGACCGGCCGGCCGGTTGCCGCGTCGACCGCGCGGTCGCCCGCGAGGCGGACCGGGGCCGCAGACTCGAACGGGATCTCGAGCGCCGACGGCGGGCGCGGCTTGGCGGCCTCGGCGGCGGGGCCGGCGGCGAGCAGCACGACCGCGAGCAACGGGGAACCGCTGGTCCGCATGGGCTTCCTCCTCGGCGGTTCCGGTGTCGTGGAACTCGCTCGACCGGGATTGTGAGATCAGCCGCCGGATCGATCATACGGCGACGGCGTGCCGCCCGGCCGGCCGTCAACCCGCCCCGTGGCGCTCCACCGCCGCCGCCAGGTCCGCGGCCACCGCGGCGCGCAGCTCGTCCGGCTCGATGACCTCGGCGCGCGGGCCGCAGCCGAGGACGATGAAGCGGGCTTGCTCCTCGTCCTCGAACCAGGTGCGCAGCGTCACCCAGCCGGCGGGAGCGCCGGGGTCGGCGGGCTCGACCGGCTCGGTCCGGCGCCAGGTGGCGAGCGAGGCGGCGGCCCGCGGCTCCAGCCGCAGGGTCACCTCGTAGCGGGAGCGGCGCTGCCGAAGCTCCTCGGTGGAGGACTGCCAGTAGGCCGCGAGGTCGAAGCCGGCGGGGCGGGCGCACGGCTGGTCGAGCAGCGTCGCCTCCTCGATCCGCGACACCCGGTAGGTGCGGAAGCCGGCGGGGGTGAGGGCAACCAGGTACCAGACGCCGCCCTTGGCGACCAGGCCGAGGGGATCGACGGTGCGCTCGACGCGCTCGCGGCCGGCGCGCAGGTAGCGCATCGCGAGCTTGCGGTCGCGGGCCACCGCTTCCTGCACGATCGGGAGCATGGCCAGGTTCTCGGGCGTTCCGTACCAGCCGGTCGGGTCGACGTGCAGCCGCCGGCGGATCGAGGCCGCCTGCTCGCGCAACGAGGAGGGGAGCGCCGCCATCAGCTTGTCGAGAGCCGCCTCGGCCGCCTTGGCCAGCCGCGCGTCGCCGAGCACCCGCGGCTGCGCCATCAGCAGCGCCCGCAGCTCCGCCTCGTCGAGGCCGGGCACGCGGGTCCGCCAGCCCTCGTCCAGGCGCCAGCCGCCGCCGGCGCCGCGCAGCGCGAACACCGGCACCCCCGCGGAGCTCAGCGCCTCCATGTCCCGCTGCACGGTGCGCATCGAGACCTCGAGGCGACGGGCGAGCTGGCGCGCGGTCAGTCCGCCGTGGGCCTGCAGGAGCAGCAGCGCGGAGAGGAGGCGGTCGGCTCTCATGACGAGAGGATCGTCGAGCGATTATGACACTCCCTGACATATATGGACGACTACTCTGCGCCCAAAGGCCCGATCGGGGCCGATCATCCGCGAGCGGAGGAGCAAGGGATGAACGTGACCGAGCGGCATCACCGCGAACTGCTTCGCCCGCCCGACCTCCAGGGGGCGACGGAGCCGGGCGATGACCTTGCGCGCCGGCCCGCCGCCCAGGCCGAGGCCGGGCCGGGGCGCGAAAGGACCACCTACTTCGCCGTCCGCATGGACCCGGGCAGACTCTGGGACCCGACCAGGCCGACCCGCGAGCAGGCGTTCTGGGACGGCCACGCCCGCCACATGGACGCGCTGTTCGAGCAGGGAGCGGTCGTCCTCGGCGGGCCCTACTCGGACCGGACGGGCTCGCTGGTCGTCGTTCGGGCTCGCGACGTCGGGCACGCCCGCGAGATGTTCCGCGACGACCCCTGGACCGTGCACGACGTCCTCGTCGCCGGCGAGGTCAAGGCATGGACCATCTTCCTCGACGGCCGGGACCGGCGACGCGGCGCGGTCCAGGCCGACCGTCCCTCGAACCCAGGAGACACGCCATGAAGCTGACCGACCTCTTCACCACCCAGCTCGGACGCGAAGCCGACCGCTGCCGCAAGGCGCTGATGAACGTCCCCGAGGGGAGCAACGACTGGAAGCCGCACGAGAAGTCGATGCAGCTCGGGTATCTCGCGACGCTGGTCGCGACCATGCCGTCGTGGGTCGCGATGGCGATCACCCAGGACGAGCTGGACCTCGACCCGCCGGGCGGCTCGGGCTACAAGCCGCTCGAGTGGAGCACCAGGGACGAGCTGATCGCGGCGCTCGACGACGCCGTCGCCAAGGCGCGTGAGGCGCTCGCCGGCACCACCGACGAGCACCTCCAGACCAACTGGCGGCTGCTGGTCGCCGGGCAGGTGGTCCTCGAGGACCCCCGCACCATGGTGATCGCCGAGGCCTTTACCCACCTGGCGCACCACCGCGGGCAGCTCACCGTCTACCTGCGCCTCAACGACCTCCCGGTGCCGGCGATCTACGGGCCGTCGGCGGACGAGAAGAGCTTCTGACCGGCGGCGTCCGTCGCTGCGGCGCACGGCCGCGCCGTCTCGCCCCGGGCGGCCGGTGCGAACGCGACGGTCAGGGCCGCGATGGTCATCACCCCGCGGCGAGGAGGAGGAGCGACCGGCGCCGGCCGGAGCCGGCGGAATCCTTCGCCCGGTCGTGCCCCGACGCCCTCGCCCGAACCGCCCGGCGAGCCGGATCACCGCACGGTGGACCCGGCTCTCCGTCGCCCGCTGATCAGCGCGTCGAGCGAGTACCGGCCCGCGCCGGTGAAGCACAGGGCGAGGAACCCGGCCAGGAACAGCAGCGCCGGCTCCTTGCTCGCCCACGACTTCGACGCGCCGGAGTAGAACAGCTCGGCGGCCTTGCTCATCGTCCAGGGATCGCCGCCGTGGGCGACGAACGCGGCGACCGCCATCGCGATCACCGGCGGAATCGCCGCGTACCGGGTCCCCAGCCCGGCGACCACCAGCAGCGCGCAGAAGAACTCCGCGATCATCACCAGCACCAGGCTCGCGCCGCTGCCCAGGCCGATCGGGTCGCCGAACTGGTCGAACTCTCCCGCCAGCACCATCTGGAACTTCCCCCAGCCGTGGGTGGCCAGGTAGCCGCCGATCCCCACCCGCAGGATCAGCAGTCCGATCGAGGTCCTCAGGTCCTGTCGTCGCGCTTCCACGATTGGCTCCTTGGGTCGTTTCCTCGAGTCGTTCTCATGAGGCCGGCAATCTATCGCGCCCGCCCAGCGACGCGCTGGCGGGGCGTCCCGGCTTGCTATCATCGATCCATGCCGCCGCAGACTCGGGCTGTGACGCTGACGGAGCTACCCGGAGGAGACCTGATCGCGGCGGGGCTGGAGGACTGGCGCCGGGGCGTCGAGTCGATCCCGGCACTCCTGGCGCAGATCGGCGCTCCCCGGCTGCGGCAGTTGGAGTTCGACGTCCCCGCCTCCGACCCCAGCGCTCCCCTGCCCGAGCACCGGCTCTACGAGCTGCTCGCCCGCGAGCACGGCGACGCCGCCCACAGCCGCTACAACGCCCTGATCCGCCGGCTCGTCAGCTTCACCCGCGCCCGCGCATGCGCCCGCTAGCCGACGCTCGCCGCGTCGAGCGCTTCCTCGAAGCCCTGGGCCGCGCCGCCCGCTCGCCGGCGCGGGTCTATCTGACCGGCGGTGCGACCGCGGTGCTCGAAGGCTGGCGCGACACCACGGTCGACGTCGACCTCAAGCTGGTTCCCGACGCCGACGAGATCCTGCGCGCCATCCCCCGGCTCAAGGAGGAGATCGGCATCAACGTCGAGCTCGCCGCCCCCGACCAGTTCATCCCCGAACTGCCGGGGTGGCGCGAGCGCAGCCGGTTCATCAGCCAGATCGGGCAGCTCTCGGTCTTCCACTACGACCACTACTCGCAGGCGCTAGCCAAGCTCGAGCGCGGGCACGAGAAGGACCTGCGCGACGTCGACGACATGCTGCGCGCGGGCCGCATCGAACGCGGCGAGCTGGTCCGCCTCTTCGCCGAGATCGAGCCGCAGCTCTATCGCTATCCCGCGATCGACCCGGCCACGTTCCGGCGTTCGGTCGAGGAGTTCGCGGCGCGTGCGGCGGCGGGCGAGTGATCGGAATCGCCTGGGATCACGCCGGCACCAGCTCCAGGGTGTTGAGCACGCGGTGGGGTTCGGCGAAGCCCTCGACCCACTTCCGGGACCCCTTGGTGTGGTACTTCGTGGCGAAGGCCTGGGTGACGGCGTCGCGCAGGCGGGCGCTCCTGGTCGGGAGGGCGCGGACGGCGATCTCGCGGTCGCCGACCTGGATGCTGCCGAGGGGCTGGTCGCGGAAGGCGCGGTACCAGCCGGTCGGCTTGTCGTTCCAGGAGCGCACGAAGAGCCGGCCCTCGACGACCACCGGCCAGACGCGGGTGTAGCGGTGCTCGGCGCCGGAGCGCACGCCGAGAATCTTCGCCCGGTCGAGCCGCTCGAGATTCTCCGCCGAGAAGCGGCGCGCCCTGGGTTCCGCCACGCCTCGGGAGCATAGCGCGCCGGCTATACTCCCGCGCCATGCAAACCCAGCCCGCCGCCCACGCAGCAGCGCTCCTCGCGGCGGCGGTCGCCGTGGCCGCGGCGGCTCCGGCGCCGGCCGGCGCGCAGGGCCGGTGGAACGAGGAGTCGGCCGCCTACGTCCGCTCCCACTACTCGAAGTTCGAGGCGATGATCCCGATGCGCGACGGGGTCGAGCTGTTCACCGCGATCTACGTCCCCAACGACGCCGGCCCCGGCAAGCGCTACCCGATCCTGCTCAACCGCACGCCGTACTCGGTCGGGCCCTACGGCATCGACCGCTACCCCGACGGCCTCGGGCCCAACGCGCAGTACGCGAAGGAGGGGTTTATCTTCGTCTCCCAGGACGTCCGCGGGCGGTACATGTCGGAGGGCGAGTTCGTCAACATGCGGCCTCACCTCGAGGACAAGCAAGGGCCCCGGGACGTCGACGAGTCGACCGACACCTACGACACCATCGAGTGGCTGCTCGCCCACCTCGAGCACCACAACGGCAAGGTCGGCCAGTGGGGGATCTCCTACCCGGGCTTCTACAGCTCGGCGGGGATGATCGACTCCCACCCGGCGCTGGTCGCGGTGTCGCCGCAGGCACCGATCGCCGACTGGTTCATCGGCGACGACATGCACCACCACGGCGCGTTCATCCTGCCGCTCGGGTTCAACTTCTTCGCCACCTTCGGCCGGCCGCGGCCGGAGCCGACCACCGAGCACGCCCCGCGCTTCGACCACGGCACCTCGGACAGCTACAAGTTCTTCCTCGACCTCGGGCCGCTCGCCAACGCCGACGCGCGCCATTTCCACGGCGAGATCGACTTCTGGAAGCAGATCGTCGCCCACCCGAACTACGACGAGTTCTGGCGGTCGCGCAACATCCTGCCCCACCTCGACGGCATCACCGCGAACGTGATGGTGGTCGGCGGCTGGTACGACACCGAGGACCTCTACGGCCCCTTGAAGACCTACGCCTCGATCGAGGAGAAGAACCCCGGCATCTTCAACGTGCTGATCATGGGCCCGTGGCGTCACGGCGGCTGGGCGCGCGACCAGGGAGACACGCTCGGCGGCGCCGACTTCGGCTTCCCGACCTCCGAGTGGTACCGCGACAACGTCGAGCTGCCGTTCTTCCGCCACTTCCTCAAGGGCGGTCCGGCGCCCCGCCTGCCCGAGGCGCTGATGTTCGAGACCGGCGCCGACCGCTGGCGCCGCTTCGACGCCTGGCCGCCGCCGGACCTCGAGCGCCGCACCCTCTACCTGGGCGCCGGCGGCGGGCTGTCATGGGAGCCGCCGGGCGGCGCGGACGGCGAGCCGGCCGGCGGGGCGGCGGCCGACAGCTTCGTCTCCGACCCCGCCAAGCCGGTTCCCTACACCCAGGAGATCACCCCCCACTGGGCGCGGGAGTACATGACCGAGGACCAGCGCTTCGCCGCCCGGCGCCCCGACGTGGTGGTCTACGAGACCGACGTGCTCGACCGCGACGTCACCCTCGCCGGCCCGCTCGAGGCGAAGCTGTGGGTCTCGACCACCGGCGGCGACGCCGACTGGATCGTCAAGCTGATCGACGTCTTCCCCGACCGCGTGCCGCCGCCCCCAGCGGAGGATCGCAGGCCGAGACGGCCGCCGTCGGTCGACGTCCGGCCCGACGACGGCCGCCTAGAGCTGGTGCGCGCCGAGGTCTTCCGCGGCCGCTTCCGCAACAGCTACTCCGATCCCGAGCCGTTCGTCCCCGGAGAGGTGACGCCGGTGGCCTTCGAGCTGCGAGACGTGCTCCACACCTTCAAGCGCGGCCACCGGATCATGGTCCAGGTCCAGAGCACCTGGTTCCCGTTCGTCGACCGCAACCCCCAGAGCTGGGTGCCGAACATCTTCGAGGCCGAGGAGGACGACTTCGTCTCCGCCACCCACACGGTCCACCGCTCGGCCGACTACCCGAGCGGGCTGGTGGTCGGAGTGCTGCCGGGGCTCGGCGGCGAGTGATGTCGAGGTCGGCATGAGGCGACGAACCCGCAGCGCAGCTCCCGCGGCATTCTGCTGCGCCCTGCTCCTGCTCGCCCTCCCCGCCGGCGGCCAGCTCTTCGACGACGAGGAGTTCGATCCCGAGGAGCTGCTCGCGGCGATGCGGGCGGAGCAGCTCGTCGAGGCCGCCGCCGCGGGCGACCTCGAGCGCGTCGGCGCGTTGCTCGAAGGCGGCATCCCCGCCGACCACCCCTACCCGCGATCGGACACCGCGCTCCTCGCCGCCGCCGCGGGCGGTCACGACTCGGTGGTCGCGCTCCTGCTCGAGCGCGGCGCGGATCCGAACCGCACCGGGGATCGCGGGCGCTCACCGCTCTCCTCCGCCTACGAGGCCGGGAGCCCGGCGATCGCGCGCCGCCTCCTCGGCGCCGGGGCACGGGTTCCGCCGCCCGCGGCCACCGGGAGGAGCTCGACGCTGCTCGGCCGGGCGGTCGCCGACCGGCGCGGCGAGTGGATCGAGCTGCTGCGCGCCCACGGTGCGACCCTCGGGAGCGACAAGGCGAACCGGCTGCTCGCCGCGGCGCTCGACGAGAGGGCGCCGGACCGTCTCGAGAGGTTGCGGCTCCTGCTCGACCTCGGAGCCGATCCCGACTACCGGCCGGCGAGCGGCATCCGGCCGCTGATCCACGTCGCGGTGCTCCACGGCGCCCCGGCGGAGGTAGAGCTGCTGATCGACCGCGGCGCCGACGTCGAGGCGAAGGACGGCTTCCTCGGCGAGTCGACGCTCTACGTGGCGGTGAAGTCCGGCCGCGCCGCCCTGGTCCAGCGACTGCTCGAGCTGGGGGCCGAGATCGACGCCCGGGCCAAGGACGGCACGACGCCGCTGTTCGCGGCGCTGGCGCAGCGCCGCGACGACCTCGCCCGGCGGTTGATCGAGGCCGGCGCGCGGGTGGACGCCGCCTCCGGCGAGGGACGGACGCCCCTGATGGAACTCGTCGCGCGGCGGTTGCCGCGCGACGCCATCGCTGTCGGCGACTACGCGCTGGCGGCGCTCATCGATCTGCTGATCGACCGCGGCGCCGGGATCGACGCAGTGGACGGCCGCGGCCGCTCGGCGCTCTCGCTCGCCGGCACCGCGTGCAACCTGGCGGCGCTGTCGGCGCTGGCGCGGCACGGCGCGGCGATCGGAACCGACACCTGGATCGACGTCGTCCTGGCGCCGTGCGCGCCGCGCTGGCCGCAGATCCTCGACGAGCTGCGGGCCGAGCTGGACCTGCCGGTGCCCTCGCTCGAGGAGCTGTCGCGGGGGCCGCTGGCGCCGCCCGATCCGCGCGACGCCGACGCCCAGCGGCGGACGATGGCCGAGATGCGCTCGCTCGGGGCGGCGCTGATGAGCTGGCTGACGGACCAGGTCTCGCGGCACGGCGCGCCGCCGCGGGTGCACTTCGCCGCGGACTCCGGCGAAGGCGCGGCCGAGCACGGCGTGGAGATCTCGAGCGTGCCGCCGGTCGGCGCGGCGCAGCTCCGCCGGTTCCTCGTCCCGCTCTACCTCCACGACGTCCCGGAAGTCGACGGCTGGGGGTTCCGCTACGACTACCGGATCGCCGACTCCGTCTTCGGGCGCGGGCCGGTCCTGGTCGTCCGCAGCCCGGGCAGCGACGGGCACTTCAGCGGCGATCGCTACCCGGAGCCCCTCCTGCCCAAGGGCCTCTACCCGCCGAGCCAGACGCACCGGGACATCGTGTGGGTCGACGGACGGTTCCTGCAGGCGCCGCGGCTGATCGTTGGGACCGGCCTTCCGGCGGGACCGCGGTCGGAGCCGGCTCCGCGCGCTCAGCCGGCCGCGGCGGGCTCGCTCGCCGCCACCGCCGCGACGATCCGCTCGAGCAGCGCGCCTCCCTCGCAGGCCGGGAGGCGCGCTCGAAGCACCGCTCCTAGTGGTGGCGGCGGTTGTCGGTCCGGAGCTGACCCCGGATCTCGCCGCCGGGGTGGAGGCTGGAGTGGACGTTGACGTAGACCACGCCGCGCCGGATCGCCCGGAGGATCTCCTCCCACTCCTCGGGGCCGACGCCCTGGCCGGTCGGTCCGATCACGTCGGCCGCGGTCAGCGTCCCGGTGATCTCCGCCGGGGGCTCCGGGCACTCCTGAGTGCCGGCGGGGCCGTTGCCGAGGTTCGTGCACAGGAAGATCGAGATACCGCCGTTGACGCTGTGCTGGCCGAGGTGCAGGTGCGACTGGGCGACGGCGCCCTCGAGGTCCTCGTAGCTCAGCTCGTACTCGATCTCTTCGCCGTCGTGACTCAGCACGGCCTCGAACTCGCCGGCCGCGGCGGTCGAGATCGCCGGGACCTCCTGGAAGCCCTCGAGGTCGGCCCGCATGTGCCGGCGGCCGTTCGCGTCGGCGTCCGCGGGAACGAGCGCCAGGACGAGCAGGATCAGGGTCGGGATGTAAAGCTTGCTCACGGTCTGTACCTCCTTGGGTGGGGCCGCCCGCCGGCGGGAGCGGTGCTCCCGGGGGCGGCGAGGCGGCGTTTTGGGTCTCCACTGAGCTGAAATCCCTCCCTCCCACACTCTGTGAATCCCTCCCGCGGCTGCCGCGGTTCACATCCCTCCCTGGCGGCGGTCCGGTCTGATGCACCCCGCGTGCCGGCCGCCGAGGTGCCGCCGGGCGCTGGTAGGCTACGAACGCCATGCGGATCGCGACCTGGAACGTCAACTCGCTGAAGGCGCGGCTGGAGAAGGTCGCCTGGTGGCTCGAGCGCGCGCGGCCGGACGTGCTGCTGATGCAAGAGACCAAGCTCGCCGACGCCGACGCGCCGGTCACGGAGTTCCGCGACGCCGGCTACGAGCTGGCCCACCACGGCGAGGGGCGCTGGAACGGGGTGGCGATCGCCAGCCGCGTGGGCGTCGCGGACGTGGTGACCAACTTCGGCGAGCCGCTGCGGCCGGCCGAGACCGCCGACGCCGGCGACGACGAGCCGCTCGCCGAGGCGCGGATGATCGCGGCCGACTGCGGCGGCGTCCGGGTGGTCTCGCTGTATGCGCCCAACGGCCGGTCGGTCGGCTCGCCGTTCTACCAGGCCAAGCTCGCC
>Ga0256864_1000346_pt1 | contig 17619 bp, 10 predicted proteins | sample RVTome_11_FD_187336 | JGI IMG/M metagenome (GOLD analysis project Ga0256864, IMG submission 187336) | Soil microbial communities from uranium-contaminated site in the Upper Colorado River Basin, Wyoming, United States - RVT147D111 HiSeq ... | reverse complement strand
AGCAATACGGCAAGGCCGCATGGCGCGGTTCGCGGGCTGAAGCCCGCGCTCGGCGGCGCTATCGCGCCGGCCCGCCCTGAAGGGCGGATCGCTCGAGCGTGCTTCAGCACGCGCCGCGCAGCGCCGAGCGCGGGCTTCAGCCCGCGAACCGCGCGAACGGCGCGACCCCCGCAACCCCCGCGAACCCCCGGCCTTGACGCCCTCACGGCCATCTCCGAGCATACCCCATGCTCCGCCAGGTCTCCCGCCGGCTCGCCATCGGGGTCGGGGTCGTTTTCGTCGTCGTCACGTTGACGTTCGTCCTGATCAATCTCGCGCCCGGCGATCCGGCGCGCCTGTGGATCGGACCGGGAGCCGGCGCCGCGGAGCTCGAGGCGGCCCGCGTCGCGTTGGGGCTGGACCGACCGCTCCCCGTGCGCTACGCCGCGTGGTTATGGAGCTTCGTCCGCGGAGACTGGGGCATCAGCCTGACCCAACAGCGGCCTGTGATGCGGGTGATCGCCGACGCCCTGCCGCATACGCTCCTCCTCTCCATCACCTCGCTGCTCGTAACTTATCTCGCGGGCGTCGCGCTCGGCGCGTTCCAGGCCATGCGCCGTCGCTCCGCGCTCGATACCGGCCTCACGGTCGGATCGCTGGTCGTGTACGGCATGCCCGCCTACTGGCTGGCGATCATGCTCGTGCTCGTCTTCTCATACGGGGCGGCGCGATGGGGATGGCCAGCATGGCTGCGGCTCCCGGCTATGGGCGTCACCGCCCTCGACGCCGAGTTCCTGACGCCGGGCCAGCGGGTCGTCGACCGCCTCCGGCACCTCGCCCTCCCGCTGGCCACCCTCGGCGCCATCGGCGCCGCCGGCACGGCTCGCTTCGTCCGGGGTGCCGTGCTCGACGTCCGATCACTCGACTTCGTGCGCAGCGCCCGGGCCCGCGGGCTGTCACCGCGGCGGGTGGAGACGCGCCACGTGCTCCGCAACGCGCTGCTCCCGATCATCACGCTGCTCGGCCTCTCGCTCCCCGCGCTGGTGTCGGGGACGGTCTTCGTCGAGGTCATCTTCGCGTGGCCCGGAATGGGGCGCGTCATGGTGAGCGCCGTCGCCGCTCGGGACTATCCCGTCGTGACCGCGACCACCGCGATCTTCGCGCTGCTGGTGGTGGCGGGCAACCTGCTGGCCGACCTGCTCTACGCCGCAGCGGACCCCCGGCTCCGGCGTACCGACGGATGACGCTACGCGCCCTGATCGCCGACCGGCGAGCCGCGGCCGGGCTCGCGTTGCTCGGCCTCCTCGGGGGCGCCGCCGTGTTCGCCCCCGTCATCGCGCCCGTCGACCCGACAGCGCAGGCCGACATCCTCCTCACCCGATTCCTCCCGCCGCTCGCGACCGGCCCGGACGGCGTGCTCCATTGGCTCGGCACGGATGCCTTCGGCCGGGACGTCTTCGCACGGCTGGTCTACGGCGCCCGGATTTCCTTGCTTGTCGGCCTCCTGTCCGTCGCGGTATCGCTCGCGCTGGGCGGCGCGATAGGCGTGACGGCCGCCGTCGCGGGCGGCCCGGTCGAGCGCGCGCTCATGGCCGTGACGGACGCCGTCCTGGCCATGCCGAGGATCGTGCTGCTTTTGGCGCTCGTCGCCCTGTGGGAATCCAGCGTGCTGCTGGTCATCCTCGTGCTCGGGTTCACCGGGTGGATGAGCGTGGCCCGGCTCGCCCGCGCCGAGATCAAGGGCGTCCTCGGCAGGGAGTTCGTGGACGCGGCCCGGGCCACCGGCGTCGGGCGGTGGCGCCTGCTCACACGCCACCTCCTCCCCAACGCCGCCACCCCCATCATCGTGGCGGCCGCCCTCGCGGTCGGCAACGCGATCATGCTGGAGGCGGGACTCTCGTTCCTCGGACTGGGCGTGCCGCCGCCCGCGCCCTCCTGGGGCACCATGATCGCCGAGGGTCGGGAGGCGCTGATCAACGCCCCCTGGATCGCCGCGTTCCCGGGGTTCGCCGTCGTCGCGGCGGTCGTCGCCTGTAACCTGCTCGGCGACGGCGCCCGAGACGCGCTGGACCCCAGGACTGCAGTGAGGAGTAAGGAGTGAGAAGTGAGAAGTGAGGAGTGCCATAGCAGCGTTCGGGGATGTCGGGCGGAGTGGGTGGGGGCTCCCGGAGCGCGCGGAGGGAGTCCCCACCCACTCCGCCGCGGCTGGTCGCGCCCCGTCGCCAATGACTTCTCACTCCTCACTCCTCACAAACAATCGCTTTCAGCGTCTGGGCGTCGATGTTCCCGCCGGTCAGCACGATGCCCACCTGTTGTCCGGCGAATTCCCGGCGGAGCTTGAGAACGCCGGCCAGTCCGGCGGCGCCGGCGCCTTCGACGAGATTGTGTGTCGTCCGCAGCAAGAGGCGCAGTGCCTCGGCGATCTCGGCGTCCGTGACCGTCTCGAACCCGGCGAGACCGCTGCGTAGGGTCTCGAAGATCAGAGGCGACACCGAGCGGGTGGCCACGCCGTCGGCGAACGTGTCGGCCGTGGCGCCCTCGATGATCCGGCCGGCGTGCCAGGAATCGTGGACCGCCGCGGCACCGGCGGCCTGCACGGCGTAGATCCTCGTGCCGGGGTAGCGGGCGCGGGCCACGGTGATCGCCCCCACAGTCTGTGATCCGCCACCCAACGCGAGCACGAGCGCGTCGAGGTCCGAGCACTCCTCGAGGATCTCCAGGGCGAGGGTCCCGGCGCCCGCCAGGACGCCGAGGTGATTGGTCGAATGAATGAGCGTGAGCCCGCGCTCGGCGGTGAGACGGTCCGCCACGGCGACCGCGTCGTCGTAGTCGCCGCCTTCCTCGATCACCTTGGCGCCGTACCCGCGCATCGCCTCGTTCTTCTCGGGATTGTTGCCGACGGGCACGCACACGGTGACCGGCACGCTCAGCACCTGGCCCGCGTATGCCAGACCCAATCCGTGGTTGCCGCGGGACGCCGCCACCACGCCCCGCGCGCGCTCGGCGGCCCCCAGCGCGGTCATCGCCGAGAGGCCGTTGCGGATCTTGAACGCGTTCGTCGGTTGATGGTTCTCGTGCTTCACGAAGACACGGGCGCCGCCCACCGCAACCTCGAGGGGCGCGTATCGTCTGAGCGGCGTCGGTTGGAGATAGGGGGCAATGCGCCGTTTGGCGGCCAGGACGTCGTCGAGAGTGATCGGCATGGTGGCGTATGGCAGATGGTGTATGGCGCGTGGCGCGGGACGTCATGCGTCCACGAGCAGCGTGACGATCTCCCGGGGTCCGGCCTCGAACGATATCGTCCGTCTATCCCGCCAGACTACGGGCTCCGGGAGCGGCCGCTCGTCGAGGCGCGCGCGCCGCGCGCGTTGAACTCGGGCCGGAAAGCGCCACGTTCCCCTCACCCGTTCGTTCGTGAGATTGACGCAGCGAAGGACGAGCGCTCCCCCTTTCTCGGACACCTTCAGACTCTTGAACGCTAGCCCACGCCCCGATAGGGCGGGACCGCGGACCGTGCGGGGAACGGCATTGCCGTGGCCCAGCATCAGGCCGCCCAAAGGGGCGTGAAACTCCTCGGCGAGCCGCTCCAGCCCGTCCCAACGCGCGACCGATGCGTCCTCGCTCACGGTGAGGGGCGTGATCGCCAGCTCCGCGCGAAACGCACCGAGCTCCTGCGCCTCGGGCGTCGCCACTGGCCACCCGGCGTGACCGGGCCGCGCCGCCAGATCTCCGCGCGAGAGGTCGCCTACCGCGCGGAACAGGGTCACGGCGAGCTCGCCGCCTGCCGTCAGCTCGTACTCGTAGAGCCCTCGCGCCATGACGGCAAGACCTCCGTGAACGGAAACGTACCGGTGCATGGGTGCGGTCGCGACCGGCCACTCGAGTGGAAACCGCTCGCGAGCATACTCCCGTCGCTCGCGACTCACGGGGCCGTACTGCATGTCGGCGACCGACCGCTGCGCAGCCGACCTCGGGAGCGGGAAGACGATGCGGAGCCGGTGATTCCCGCTGAGGTTCTCCCCCTCGACCACGAGCCGCACCAGCCCCGAACCGGCGTCGAGCCGCGCGTGGACCAACCCTCGGGCGCGTTTGCCCACCGTGAACGCGCGGACCAGCGTGGCGGCGAGCGGTCCTTTCCAGCCCGGTCGCGCGGAGCGCCAGCGGGCGACCACCGGAGGCTCCGGCGTGGGCTGGAAGGTGTAGGTGTCCCCCCCGTCGCGCTCGCTCACCACGTGCCCCAAGCCCCGCCACCGGGTGCCGGTGTCACGATCGGTGACGGCGTAGCCGGCCGTCGCACCCGAGACGCGGAACCGCTCGTTCTCGATCGCGGCGCCTCGTGCCCGCGCCGCGCCGCCGACGCGTCCCGCACCGCGCCCGCGCCGCGCCAAGGTGAACGCGTTGGTCCCGAGCGCCGGCACCCCGTCGACCGCGACGAGGACACGGTGGGCCGTGACCTCGTGCAGCAGCGGGTATGCGTCCGGACTGTCGAGGCGCTCGTATGCGGCGTAGCTGCTCACGATCTGCATCGGAAGCGCGTTACCGCGCCCGTCGAGCAACGCGGGCGGCCCCGACGGCGCACCCCGCGGCGGTCGGACCGTTCGGCTCGCCGGCGGCCCCACCAGCACCCGCGGGCCGCGCACCGTGATCGTCGCCTCGACTACGCCGCCCCGCGCCCACGGCGACGGATTCACCACGACGAGCGTTGGTTGCCAGCGCTCCGGCTCGCGCCGCGCCCGCGCGCGATCTTGCCCCAGGCGCTCGTGCAGCGCGTCAGCCAGAATGCCCCGCGCCGCCGTGCGCACATGCTCCGCGCGGCGAGCGACGTCTCGGGCCACCGCGTCGGACGTACATCCCGCGATCGCGTCGTGGAACGTGTTGGCGAGGTGCTCGCGCCACGCGGCATGCAGCAGCACACGCCGGTCGGTTCCCCCGGCCCACGCGGCGAGCGCCGCCTGCGGCTCCGCCCAGCGCAGCAGCAGCCGCTCCCCCTCCGCCACGTCCGCCTTCAGCCTGGCGCGCACGGCGTGTACGCCCTGGAGCGTCCAGGCGTACCGGTATGAGAAACGCAGCTCGCCACGCACCGGCGGCCTCCGCAAGGCGGCGTTGTCCACGGCCTCGAAGTATCGCGCCGGCGGCGCGATCTCGAAGGCGTAGCGCCGCCCCAGCCGTCGCAGCCGGGCGACCGCGTCCGGGAGATCCCGCTGCGGCGCGTGATGATCGGCGCCGTTCGGCAGCAGCAGCGGGCGCCCCTCGGACCGGGAGGCGAGCGACACCTCCAGCCGCCGCCAGCGCGCGGCCAGCGCGGCGGCCCCCGTGGGGAGCGAGGCACCCACCTCGTACCCGTCGCGCGGGAGGTGGTGTACCAGCACCGACGCGCCGTCGGGCGCCACCCACGTGAAACAGTCTCCCTCCTGCCCACGTTCGCCGCCGTATCCGCGCCACAGGATCGCGTGCCGAATCCCGAAGCCCGACAGGATCGACGGCAGCGCCGCGGGGTGGCCGAACGCGTCGGGACTGTACCCCAGCCGCATCCACCCGCCGAACGTCGCCCCGTCGGCACGGCCGAGCAGGAGGTTGCGCACTAGCGTCTCGTCCGCCGGCAGTAGTTCGTCGGACAACACGAACCAGGGGCCCACGATCAATCGGCCACTCCTGGCCAGGGTGCGGACCCTCGTACCATCCGACGGGCGTGTGCGCAGATAGTCATGGAGCAGGATGGTCTGCCCGTCGAGCACGAAGCACGGTAGCCGTCCGACCTCGAGGAGATGGAGGATCTCCTCGATCACCGGCACCAGGCGTTGGTGAAACCGCGCCTCCGGCTCGTACCACTCCCGGTCCCAGTGGGTGTGGGGGAAGATGATGACCGGCGTGCGGCGAGCGGCCACTATAGGGGGAAGGGGGATGGGGAAAGGGGGAAGAGGGTCAATCGGCCTCCGTCGCTAGTCCGTTCACGTCTTCAGTCTCAGAGCGTCCGGCTCCTCACTCCTCACTCCTTACTCCTTACTCCTTACTTCCTACTGCCTCTCAATCCCCAGCTCGGCCCGAACGTCGGCGGGGAGAATCTCCGCCAGCTGCCCCACGGGAACGGCGAACCCGAGCCCGGCCGTCTCGCGCAGGCCGGCCCGGTGCACGGCCACCACGTCGCCTGCGGCGTTGAACACCGGGCTCCCGCTCGAGCCGCTCACCGTGAACCCGTCGAACTGGATCTCAGCGGCGGTCACCTTGCTGAAAATGCCCGCGCTCATCGATGTCCGTACCGTTTGCGTCTGATCGAGCGCGGTGGCGAGGCCGGCGGGGAAGCCGATGAGCGCTGCCGGCTCCCCCTGGCGAGCTGCCTCGCCCGCCCAATCCACGCTCTGCACGGACGGTCCGGCATAGTGCCGGACCTTGAGGACCGCGAGATCCGGTCCTCCGGGCGTGCCCGCCGCCACGAGATCCGCGCGAACCATGAACTGCTGGTCCGCCATGGTCACGAATATCGAATCGGCGGGCGCACCGTCGTTGACCACGTTGTGGCGGTTCGTGACGAAGTATCCCGTCGTCGTGACCGCGAATCCGGATCCGTCGAACATCTCGTCTCCGAAGTACACGGTCACGAGACCGACCGCCCCCTGATTGGCCTGCGCCACGGCCGCCAAGTTGCCGCCGCGGACCGCGCGGACCTGCGACGCGAGCGCCGTGGCCCGGTCCTCGGCGGCGGCGACCGCCGCGCGCAGACTGTCCACGAGCGCCGCCGGCACCTGCGACGCCGTCGCACGCGCCAGCTCGCTCTGGAGCCGCTGCAGATCCCCCTGCGCCTCGCGCCGCAACGAATCGCCGGCCGCAATCTGCCGCTCCATCTCCGTGCGCGTTCGCTCGAGCTGGACCTCGAGATCGGCGGCGCGCGCCCCGGCATCGGCCAGCGCCGTCCGGAGACTGTCCAGCACGCTCGCCGGCGCGGCGCCCGCGCGCGCCGCGCCCAGCTCCGCCTCCAACCGCGCGTACTCGGCCTCCGCGGCGCGGCGCATCGAATCGGCGACCGCACGCTCGCGCGCCATCGCCGCCTCCCGCTCCGACGTCAACAGCTGGGCCGTCGCCCGGACGCGGCGCTCCCCGTGCCACAGCAAGCCTCCGACCGCGACGAGCAGCACCACGAGCAACGCGCCCCCCCCTACGCGGACCCGGCGGCTCGTCCCCCGCATCGTCTCGTCGAACTTGGCGGCAAAGAACGCCGTCCGCCCCTGCCCCCCGAAGCTGCGCCGGGCGGCCAGCGTCCCGCCCGCTGCAGCCGGCGACGCGGGTGCTGGCGTTCCTCCCTCGAGCCGCTCCACCACCAGTTCCGGCCCCGATGGGCCGAGCTGGATGCGGTCGCCCAGCGCCACCACCAGCGGGCCGGCGAGCAGCTCGCCGTTCACGAACGTCCCGTTCGTGCTACCGGCGTCGCGGATCGAAATGGCCCCGTCGTCCTCCAGCACGAGCTCCGCGTGCACCCGCGACACGCCGGTCGCGAACGGGGGCACGGGCCGCACGTCGCACTCGGTGCCCCGCCCGACCCGCACGCGCATGCCCCGCGCCTCGAAGCGTTCCGCGGTGGCGACGTCCCGCAGGGCCAGGACGATAGCGCGCGGGCGCTCGTGCGGGCGCACCATCTCAGTGGGACGCACGGCGCTCGCCGGGAGGAGGTTCCGCGGGTCTTCCACCACCGTCTCGCTCACGCGGGCCTCCCGAACCACCTCCACCCGGAGCCGAACCCCTTCCTTCCCCAACGAGATGACCGCGCCGACCGCGATCCGCTCCGCCCGCCCCGGCTCCAGCCGCCGGTCGTCGAGGTAGGTGCCGTTGCGGCTGGCGAGGTCTTCCAGCCACCACGAGCCGTCCCGATGGACCAGCTTGGCGTGCAGGGCGGACACCACGCGCCGACCTTCCCCCTCGATGGCGCACTCGAGTGCGGGATCGCGCCCGAGGCGCACTTCCTCCCCGGTGAACTCCCGCGGCGCGTCGGTACGGGTGTCCCGCAGAACGAGCAGTGGCATCGTACTCCCCCTCTCCCTGCGGGAGAGGGCCGTGGTGAGGATTACTCCCAGCTCCCGCTCCAGAAGGGCCGGGCGAGGGTCATTCTCGGCCGGCGCCCCAGACCAGCACGACCGCGCCGAAGTTGCTGTTGGCTTCCATGTAGCGGTGTGCGGCGGCCGCGTCGGCGGCCGGCACCACCTTGTCGACGATCGGCCGCAACCGGCCGGCTTCCAGGGCCGGCAGGACGCGCTTCGCGAACGCCCGTGTCAATTCTGCTTTTTCCTCGCGCGTGCGGCTACGGAGCACGGTGCCGACCAACGTCACGCGCTTCGCGAGAAGCGTCCCGAGGTCGATCGCGGCCGACCGTCCCCCCGTCAGCCCGATCACGACGATCCGGCCGCGAAGGGCGGCGGCCGCGAGGTTGCCGGGCAGGTACGGCCCACCTACCAGGTCGCACACCACGTCGGCCCAATGCCGCAGCCACGGAAGCGGCTCGAAGACGCCGTCCCGCACGAGCACCGGATGCTCGAGCCCCAGCTCGGCGGCCGCCCGCCGGAGCTTGGCCTCGGTACGCGACGTCCCGGCCACCGTCGCCCCCGCGTCCCGGGCGAGCTGCAGGAGCGCCGCCCCCACGCCGCTCCCGACAGCATGGATCAGCACGCGATCCCCGGCCGCCAGCCGCGCCTGTGCCAGCGCGTCGAATCCGGTCATGAAGGCTTCCGGCACCGCCGCCGCCTGCTCGAACGACCAGTCTTCGGGAATGCGCAGCAGATGGTCGGCCGGAACGGCGACGTACTCGGCGTACCCGCCCCCCCCGACGAGGCCCATGACCCGGTCGCCGACGCTCCACGCCCGCATGCCCGGTGCCACGTCGGCCACTTCCCCGGCGATTTCCAGGCCCGGGACGTCCGACGGGGCTCCTTCCGGCGCCGGATAGCGGCCCATCCGCTGCAAGAGATCGGCCCGGTTGACTCCCGACGCCCACACCCGGACCAGGACCTCCCCCGGATCGGGCGTGGGCTGGGGCCGGGTGGCGAGCCGGAGCGTATCGGGGCCTCCGCCTCCGGGCGCGCTCATGACGATGGCGTTAAAGGGGCGCTCCTTGGCAGTGGCGGATAGCGTCAAGCAAATTGGCGTCGGACCGTCATCGCAACCTCCTCACTCCTCACTCCTCAGAGCGTGTGAGGTAATTGGCGACCGGGCGCGACATGTCGCGGCGGAGTGGGTGGGGACTCCCTCCGCTCGCTGCGGTGCGGCGCGGACTCGACGGCCCCGGTGTGTCGTTCGGACGCTCCACCCCCTTCGGCGACCCGGGGCCGCCGTGACCGCGCCGCACCTCCGCGCGCTCCAGGAGTCCCCACCCACTCCGCCGCGACATCCCGGAACGCTGCTATGGCACTCCTCACTCCTCACTCCTCACTGCCTCACTTCTTACTTCAACCTCTTATGCCTTATTTCTCACCCTCACCGCCCACATTATCTTACCCTCCGTGACCACCCCCCAAGCTAGCACGTCCCCACCGCTGGTCGCGCCCGGCGTCAAGACGGCCGAGCTGTTTGCCCGCGCGGAAGCGATGTTCAGGAACGAGTTCGAGATCGAGCGGGTGGTCGCGGCTTCCCCAACGCGCGTGCTCCTCGTGGCACGGGACATCATCCTGAAGCGCCGCGTAACGCTGCGCATCCACCTCCAGCCGCGCACCCTCGCCCGCGCGTGGTTCGAGCGCGAGAACGAGCTGCTCGCGGGACTCGACCACGCGGTCCTCCGGCCGATCTACGCCGCCGGCTACCGGGGCAACTGGGCCCATCGCGTGGGGAAATGGATCGAGGGGGAGAGCCTGGCGTCCGCGGTCGAGCGCGGCCCGCGACCTATCCCGAGCGTGCTCCAGCTGACGCGCGACCTCACCAGCTTCCTCGAGTACGTACACTCGAACCGCATCGTCGTACGGCGCATCGTTCCCACGACGCTCATGCTCGAGTTCACCGGAAGGAACATCGTCACCGACCTGCGGTTCGCCAGCCCGTGTCTCGCGTTCTTCGAGCACGACGAGGAGTGGACGCTGCCCTATCTCGCCCCCGAGGTGCGTGACGGCGGCGTCGGCGAGCCCGCGAGCGACGTGTACACGGCTGCGGCGCTGCTCTACTTCGCCGTCACCGGGCGCGATCCGGCGCTGGAGCCGGGGACGAGCCCTCCCCCGCGACAGCTCCGGCCGGCGTGCCCGCGGGCGCTGGAGCGGGTCATCCTGCGCGCGCTCCAGGCCGATCCCGCCGAGCGGTACTTCTCGGCCGCCGAGATGGACAACGACCTCGTGTCCGACCTCGGGGACTTCGACCACCCCATCCCCGTCGTCCCACCCCTCGGCGCAACGACCGAAGACGCGCGCGCGTGGGAGCAGCGGCTACGGCGGGCGCTCGGCGACGACTACGAGCTACTGGACGAGCTGGGGGCCGGCGGGTTCGGTCGCGTGTACCGCGTGCGCGACCTGGCGCTGGAACGCGAGGTGGCCCTGAAGGTCTTGCACCCGTTTCTCACCGCCGATCCCGCGGTGGTCGAGCGGTTCCGGCGCGAGGCGCAGGTCGCCGCCCAATGGATGCACCCCCACATCGTCAACATCTACGACATCGGCGGCCGCGCCGGGCTGCTGTGGTATACGATGGAGTATGTGGCGGGGATGAGCCTGGCCCGGCTCGTGGAAGCGGAGGGCCCGCAGCCGCTCGACCGCGTGGCCCGCTGGCTCGGCGAGGCGCTCTCGGCGCTGGAGGAAGCGCACGCCCGGGGGCTCGTGCATCGCGACCTCAAGCCCGAGAACCTGCTGATCGAGCGCGGCTCCGGGAAAGTGATGATCACCGACTTCGGGCTCGTGCTGGCGCTCGAGGATCCGCGCCGAGGCACGGGGGCGGGGTCCCATTCGGGCACGCCCGAGTACGCGGCACCGGAACAGCTCCTGGGCGAGCCGGTGGACCACCGGGCCGATCTCTACAGTCTCACCCTCTGCGCGTACTACGCGCTGATCGGCCAGTCGCCGCTTGGCAGCGGGCCGCTGGAGACGATCCTCGCCCGCCACGCGGTGGGACAGCTGCCGGACCTCCGCAAGCTCCGTCCCGACATCCCGGACGACGTCGTGGCGCTCCTCGGCCGGGGTGCCGCGCGCCACCCGGCGACGCGGATCCCGAGCGCGCAGGACTACCGGCAGGCGCTCCAGCGGGCGGTGCGCCGTTGGCGGCTCAACCCGCTCAGGCTGGTGCGGCGCGCCTTCAGGCGCCGGCCGCACTGACGGGCCTGGACCCCGGGCGAACCGGGCGTGTACGAAGACGGGAAACCTCGTTATGCCCCGATCCTCCCTCCTCCTCGCCGCGGCGACCACGGCGCTCCTCGGGAACGCCGGCGCGCAGGAGCGCGCCGTGTACCTGGTGAGCATCGCCGGGGGAGTGGATGCCGGGCAGGGCCGGCTCATCGCGCGGGCGTTACGGGAGGCGGGCGAGCGCCACGGGGCGGCGCTGGTGCTCCAGATCGGCTCGCCGGGCGGCCGCTTCGACGACGCGCAGCTCATGGTGGGCGACCTGGCCGCCGCCGAGGTGCCCGTCTACGCCCTGGTGAGCCCCCACGCCTGGGGGGCCGCCGCCATTCTGGCCCTTGCCGCCGATTCGGTGTTCATGACGCGCGAGGCGACGATCGGCGCGGGATCGGAGACGCCCTCGCCCATCGACGCCATGTCGCCGCCCGCGCGCCGGGCGCTGCGCACCGAGTTCACGACGCTCGCCGAGCGGCGCGGGGCGGACCCGGCGGTGGGCGCGGCCATGGTCGACGAGGGGGTGAGCGTTCCGAACGTCGCCGACCGCCCCGGCCGCCTCACGCTCGGCGTCGACGACGCCGTCCGGCTCGGCGTCGCCGCGGCGCGGGTCGACGGGTTGCCGGATCTGCTCCGGCGCCTCGGCCGCCAGGACGACGACGTCGTCACGATCACGACCGCGTGGACCGGCACCACGGTCGAGATCGCCAACAACAACTGGCGCGACCTGCGGGTGTACGTGAACCGCAGCGGCTCCCGGTTCCGCCTCGGCACGGTCACCAGTATGAACGACGCGATCTACAGTATCCCCAGCGACATCCTGGTTCCCGGCGCCCGCATCCGCATCGTGGTGGAGATCATCGGATCGAACGACGCGCTCACGACGCCGGAGGTGCCGGTGGAATCTGGGTTGGTGATTCAGTGGAATATCGAGAACTATTTGAGTAATTCGACGTTTTTCTACTTTGTAAGAGACGATTGAGGAACGGGCAGAGGCGGCAGCCCCGTTTCTCCCGCACCACCGCGGCGGCAGGGCGGCAGAGAACTCTACGAAGCCGCTGCCCCGTGATGGGAACGCCCCCAGAGCCACATTGGCCCTGGGGGCGTCAGCCCTTCACCCTGTCGCTCTGCCGCTCTGCCATACGAACGCGGCAGCGACGTCAGATGCGATGCTACTCAGTCAGGGCACGACGTCACTCACCCTGCAACTAACACCCCTGCGCCGGTGGACTGGAGCGCGCGTCGCATTCCTGCGTGGGGAACGGGTACCGTTGCGCCACTGTGAACGCTGGTACGTCGAGCGGCAGCTCGTCCAGCTTGTTGTAGCGCCGCATGTCGATCCAGCGGTGTCCACCCTCATACAGCAGCGAGTAGCGCTTGTTGTATAACAGCTCGTCGAGACGCTCCTCATCCGTCATGGCCGCCCAGTCACCGCCGTCGATGGCTGCGAGACCGCCGGCCGTCTGACGAACCAGGTTGATGTCGTCCAGCGCATCGGCGGGGTTGCCGGCGCACGTGACGCCACCGCCGTCGCCGGTGCACGCGAGGTTCGCCTCGGCACGCAGCAGGATCAACTCCTCGTTACGGATGATCGGGACGGACGCCGTCGGAGTGGCGTAGATCGTGAACTGAAGATCTGACGAAAGCCCCTGGCTCGCCTGGTCGCCCCGCGGCGTCGCGAGCTCGGTGGTTTTGTCGAGGAACCGCTGGTCCGGATCGCCGCCCGGCTGCATCTGCGCGTCCGTCTCGATCGATGGGTGCGCCAGCAGCACCAACGACTGGTCGAACAGCCCGTTCTGGGTCTCGCCCGCCCCGGTTCCGAAGTCGTTGTACACGCCGAGGCTGAACGGTGCGGCATCGTTGAGGAACGACGCCGCCAGGTTGGTCAATGCGTCACCGTAATTCCCCATGTACACGTCCACGCGCGCCCGGAGGGCTCGGTTGAACGTGACGAAGTCGGCCGGCGTTCCGGCGATGGCGAAGCCGTCCGGCAGACGGAACGGGAACGCTCCCCCGGCGTTCTGGAGATCGCTCTCGGCGTCGTCGAGCAGTCGCACGATCTCCGCGAACGTCGCGCTTTTGGACACGATCGGCTCGGGATCGCCGCGCGGATCCGGGTTGATGCTGATCACCGCGCCGTTCTCGTCACGTGTGTTGACGATGTGCAGCAGGTCGAGCGCGATCATGGTATTGGCGAAGCCCTGGATGGCGTTCTTGTCCTCGGGCACGATTCCGGCGTCCGGCACGAGGTCCACCGCGTTCAGCAGGGTGGCCGCATCGCGCACACTGCTGTACCGTATGCCCCAATGGGCGCCGCCGAACGCCGGGGTGCCGCCGTCCAGCGGGCCGATGAGCAGCTCAGTGACGAACCGCGGATCGGAGGGGTCGAAGTTGTACGACTCCCGCCCGAGAATCCCCAGCGCGGAGACGTAGCCCGCACGCCCGGAGATCCCCGCGCGTGCGTCCAGAAAGAGCCCTTGAGCGGCGCCGAACACCGCCGAGGGCGTGGGATTGTCGGTCAGCTCACCGACGCCCGGATTGTTGAGATCCGGCACGGTGAGATTGTCGCAGCCGCTCAGGACCGCCACGAGCGGAACGACCGCGAGATAGCGTATGCCTTTCATGGTCTGATTCCTCTGTGCGATCCGCATGTTAGAAGCCAAGGTCGATCCCGAACCAGAAGCTCCGGCTCGGCGGGAAGGGCGCTACGTCGATGTTCCGCCCCGTGGGCTGGTTCCCGAAGTTGCTGACCTCGGGGTCGATCCCCGTGTAGTCGGAGAACGTCAAAAGGTCGCGCGCGCTGAAGCTCAGCCGCATGTCGCGCACCGGCCCGAGGCTCTGCGTGACGCTCTGCGGGAGCTGGTAGGACAGCGTCAGCTCGCGCAGCTTCACGAACGTCGCCGGCTCCACGTAGAGGCGCGTATCGCCGCCCACCAGCGGACCGGCGAGCAGGCGGTCGAGGCCGGCCGAGCTGGTGCCGCCCTGCGTGGGCTCGTCCCAATCCGACGTAATGCCGCCCGCGTCGTACAGCAGGCGCGTGAGGTTCACGATGTCCCCGCCCTGCTGCCAATCCCACAAGAAATACAGGTTGAGGCCTTTGTAGCTGATGTCGTTGTTGAACGACATCTTGAAGTCGGGGTTGACGTCGCCGACCTTGGCCTCTTCGGGCCCGGCGTCGCCGGGCACGTTCCCCACGAGCTGCGTGGCGGATTCGCCCTCGCGAATCCGGATCACGCCGAGTCCGACGCCGAATCCCGCGCTGGCCGGAATGAACGACGGCACGGGCAGCTCTGTGACCTCGCTGCGGCTCAGGAAGAAGTTCGTCCGGAACACCCAAGTCAGGTCGCGCGTTTGCACGGGTACGATTCCGAGGGAGACCTCGGCGCCGCGCGTCCTGAGCTTGCCGGCGTTGAAGATCTCCTGCGAGAACCCGGTGGATGGAGCCAGCCGACGGGTCAACAGCAAGTCACTGATGTTCTTCTGGTACACCGTGAACTCGAGTGTCGTTCGCTGCCCGAACATGGCCAGGTCGACGCCGCCCTCGATCTCCCGCTGCCGCTCTGGCCGCAGGTCGCCCGCGCCGACGTTTGCGTCGAGCACGCTGCCCGGAACCGTGAGCCCACCGATCCCGCCGATGTTATTGGTGGCATCGAGCGGCGTGAACTTCTGCCCGAACAGCGGCTGGTTTCCCGACTCCCCGTACGCCACCCGGAACTTGACGGCGTCGACGGCGCCGCCTTCCACCGGAATGCGGTAGGAGCCCGCGGCCTTGGGGAAGAAATACAGCTTGGTATCGTCGGAGTTCGCGCTGCTCTGATCGGCCCGGAAGCCGCCCGTGAGCAGCAACCGCTCGTTGAGAAACAGCACCTCCTCCTGCAGGTAGAAGCCCAGATCCTCGATGCGCGAGCGGTCCTGCCGCACCGTCACGTTGGTGGCGTTGTCGATGTTGCGTTGGCCGCCGGTGAGGTCGCGCGCCGTGATACGGGCGATGTCGAGGTCGCTCGTCTCGTACTGCACGCCGGCCGAGGTCGTGAGCTGCGCCGACCCGCTGGTGGGCACGTAGCTCCACACGACGCTCCCATTCACGTTGAGGTTCAGGTTGTCGCTGTTGCTGATCAGCGTGGTGCCCGGGAAGCCGTCGTCGTCCTCGAACTGCAGCTCGGGCGGGAAGAACAGATCGTTCTTCTGCTGGAAGAAATCAGCGCCGGCCAGTCCAATGAACCTCAGGTCGTGATTCGCGGACCTGGCGGCCGTCACCTCCACACGCGCCGACGTGATGAACCGCCACACGTCCTCGTCGTTCTCCATCAGGGCGAGCGTCTGGAGCGGGTTGCTCCGCTCGAACGGGTTCGCCGGATACACGCCGTCCTGGTCCGGCTGGAGATTGACGAAGCTCGGCGTGAACGGCAGCACCATGTACGGGCTCACACCGGCGTTGTCGTTGTTCGTGAGACCCCGCTGGCCGAGCGTGTGCACGATGTTGGTGCTCAGGTTCGCGGTCACCCGGTCGCTGAAGGTTTGATCGATGTTGGCGCGGAGAGACTGCTTTTCGAAGCCGGTGTTCTGCATGATCCCGGCGTCGTCCTTCCACAGACCCGACACGAAGTATCGGGTCGTCTCACCACCGCCCGTCATGCTGAAGAGCGTCTCCGAGGACAGCGCGTTCCGCCCCGCCAACTCCTCCTCGTGATCGAAGACCACGCCGGGCGTGAATCCGGTCGCCGCCGCGGTCCCAGCCCCGAACTGGTCGTCGACCTCTGCCGCGTCTTCGAACACCCGGGAGCCCAGCTTGTTCGACATAGCAAACGTACCGAACCTCTGCGAGGCGTTGATCTGCGGGCGGCCGGAGCGACCACGCTTCGTCGTGACGATGATCACGCCATTGGACGCCTTGGACCCGTAAATCGCCGAGGCCGAGGCGCCCTTCAACACCTCGATGCTCTCGATGTCGTTCGGATTCAGGTCCGCGATCCGGTTCACCTGACCGTCCTGCGACAACGCGGGGTTATTCCCGCCCGCCGCGGCCGTGACCTCGTTCTGGTTCGAGGGGATCCCGACGTCGGACACGATGACGCCGTCCACCACCCACAGCGGCTGTGCCGTGGCGTTGATCGACGACACGCCGCGGAGCCGCACCTGGAGCCCGCCGCCGGGCGCCCCCGAGTTTCGCTGAATGTCCGCACCGGCCACCTTGCCCTGGAGGGCGTCTTCCACGCTCTGCGACGAGACGGCGCTCACATCGTCGCCGTCCACCTTGGCGATCGCGTTGGCCAGATTCTGACGCGACACACCGGTCGCCACGCCCGTCACCACAACCTCCTCGAGCTCCAGGACGTCACGCTCGAGCGGCGCCTCCACCGTGTTCTGCGACGCGGGCACGGTCAGCAGATAGCGCTTGTACCCGATGCGCCGGATCAGCAACTGCACCGGACCGGTCGGCACGCCGAGGGTGAAGGTCCCATCGTCCTGCACGAACCCCCGGATGGTGGTGTTCGGCACCGAGACCTCGGCCCCGACCACCGCATCACCCGTCAACGCGTCGGTGACGCGTCCGGTGACCACTCGGGTCTGCGCCTCCGCCGCCGTCGCGCCCAACGCGACCAGCAGGAAGGCGATCAATAAAACGAGTCTGGATTTCATAACTGCACATCCTCCGTTGAGGCTCGAGCGAATGCCCGGAAACCTCGCGCACCGCGTGCGCGACGAATGGCGTTGTGGGAGGTTGGAGGCATGAGGGATCGACCGCTTCCCAAACGGCAACACTACGGCAAGCGGCGACGTTCGGCAACCTCCCTCCCAGGGGCGGCCGCGAAGGAACGGCCGTCAGGTGCCAGGCAACGAAGCAATCGGATTCTCGCTCTTAGAACCTTGAAACCCCCTGCCCCGCGGCGAGTTCCCCACGCCCGCACCTTGTCCGGCCTCCTAAGGCTTTGAGCGGCAAGGCCTTCCGGTCCAGCCGGTTGGCGCGGCCACCGGCCACCTGGCCGAGCGGGGTGCGCCGCCGTATATCCTTAATAGTCGCTGCCCCCACGGGACGCGAGCACCCTTCCCCTGTTCCGTGATCCGGACCAGGCGTGGTCGCGCCCGGACACAGCCCGAGTCCACGGTACGTCGCGCCCCCCGTGCGCCGGCTCCGCACGCGCCACACGGCCGACCTGCCTCGTCCCGGCCCCTCTCACCGGGAGTTTCGCCATGCAACGTTGGGTGATCGCTGCGTCCTGCCTCGCCGCGCTCTCCTGCGCCGCGGCCTCCGCCCCACCTCAGCAGCGCTATCTCCTCACCACGGACGTCCTCGGCGCGTCGGGCGCGCACGACCTCTATGACGCTATCGCCCGCCTCCGGCCGCAGTGGCTCGAGCCCT
>Ga0256864_1000344_pt1 | contig 17763 bp, 18 predicted proteins | sample RVTome_11_FD_187336 | JGI IMG/M metagenome (GOLD analysis project Ga0256864, IMG submission 187336) | Soil microbial communities from uranium-contaminated site in the Upper Colorado River Basin, Wyoming, United States - RVT147D111 HiSeq ... | reverse complement strand
TGCGGCTCGGCGCTGTTTGCGATGGCGCTGGGCATGGGCGTGCCGCTGCTTGCGGTCGGCGCCTCGGCCGGCGTTCTCCTGCCGAAGGTCGGGCCCTGGATGGAGACGGTCAAGCGCTTCTTCGGCGTGCTCCTGCTCGCGGTTGCGATCTACCTCGTGTCGCCTTTCATTCCCGCCGCGGCGCACTTTCTCGCGTGGGGCGCGCTCCTCGTCGTGACGGCGGTATTCCTGCGCGCCATCGATCCCCTTCCCGTGCACGCGCACGGCTTCCAGCGGTTCAGCAAGGGGGTCGGCGTCATCGCGCTCATCGCCGGCATCGCGTTCCTGATCGGAGCGTTTTCGGGCAGCCGCGACGTGCTTCAGCCACTGTCCGCGCTGCGACTGGGAGCGAACGCCGCGGAGCCGCCGGCGTTTCAGAAGGTCGCAAGCCTCGACGAGCTCGATGGCCGCATCAGGAGCACGGGCGGCCAGCCGGTGTTGCTCGATTTCTATGCTGACTGGTGCGTGACCTGCAAGGAGATGGAGCGCTATACGTTCAGCGACCGGGAGGTTCAGGCGCGGATGGGACAGATGCTTCTCCTTAAGGCCGATGTCACCGCCAGCACACCCGAGCACCTGGCGCTGCTCAGGCGCTTTCGTCTCTTTGGACCGCCCGGAATCATCTTCTTCGATCGTGAGGGGCGCGAAATCGAGGGCCTGCGCGTGATCGGATTCCAGCCGGCCAGGGAGTTTGCCGCCGCGCTCGACCGGGCGCTCGCCGCGCGGTGACGCGCCGCCGCGCCCTGGCGCTTGCCGCTGCGGTGGCGCTCACCTCCGCTGCAGCCGGTTATGCCGTGCGGCGTTGGTGGCTTGGCGCCTCCGATACCGAGGCCGCGCAGCTCGACACACAGGCACTCTTCGCCGCGCGCCTGGCCAATCTGTCGGGCGGCACGGACACGCTCGAGACGTGGCGCGGGCGGGTGCTCGTGGTCAACTTCTGGGCGACGTGGTGCCCCCCCTGCCGCGAGGAAATACCGGTCTTCATCGGCATGCAGAAGCGCCTCGGCGCCCGCGGCCTGCAGTTCATTGGCATCGCCATCGATCGGCCGGATCCCGTTCGCGCCTTTCAGCGCGAGTACGGCATGAACTACCCGATCCTGATCGGGGGCATTGAAACGATGGACCTCCTGCGCGCAACGGGCAACAAGGCAGGGGTCCTGCCCTATACGTTGATCGTCGACAAAGCCGGCCGCCTCACCGCCCGCAAGCTGGGGGTGTTGAAGGAGAGCCAGCTCGAGGCCATCCTGGAGCCTCTATTCTGAGGCTATCTTCTGTTAACCTGAGGCTATCCTGCAGTAACTTCTGGCAACCTCGCTGATCTTGGGCGCGTACGGCCCGGCGCTCGTTCCGGTGCTCTCTTAATTCGGGATGGGAAGCCTAACGCCATGGCCAGAAAAGGAATTCGCATTAATCTCGCCAGCCCAACGCGCAGGAAGCCGTTCAAGTGCGCTCCGGCCACGAGGCCTTGTACCAACTTCGTCGAAAAGGCCGACAACATCGCGTAAGTTACACGGATCTGTCGCTAACTCTAACGCTAGAGGCTGCGCTTGCGCTAAACTCCTGGCGGACGTGACCTAGTTCACATTAAACGGATGTCTGGCGCCCGAAACATACTCGTCATAAATGGCCCGAACCTGAACCTGCTGGGGTCGCGCGAGGAGCAGTTCTACGGGAAGGAGTCGCTCGATGTGATCAATGGGCGGCTCGAGAAGCGGGCGCGCGAGGCCGGGGCGCGGCTCGCGGCCTTCCAGAGCAACGCCGAGGCCGAGCTGATCGAGCGGATCCATCACGCGCGGCGCGACGGGGTGGAGTTCATCATCATCAATCCCGCCGGCTACACCCATACGAGCGTGGCGATGCGCGATGCCCTGGCGGCGGTGGGAATACCGTTCGTCGAGGTCCACCTCTCCAACATTTTTTCCCGGGAGCCGTTCCGGCGGGAGTCGTATTTCTCCGATCTTGCCGTGGGGGTGGTAAGCGGCCTGGGCGCCAGGGGCTACGAGCTCGCGCTCGAGTTCGCGCTTCATTACGGGGAGAAGAACTAGCATGGTGGACCTGCGCAAGCTCAAGACGCTGATCGATCTCGTGCAGCAGTCCGGGATCGCCGAGCTCGAGATTACGGAGGGCGAGGAGCGGGTGAGAATCAGCCGCGGCCCGCCATCGGGCGCGCCGCAGGCAGGCGCTCCGGCGCAAGTCGTCAGCCTGGCGCCAGCGGCCCCCGCAGCGGCCGCCCCGCCCGAGGGCCATGTCATCCGCTCGCCGATGGTGGGGACCTTCTATCGCTCTTCGGCCCCGGGTGCGAAGACTTTCGTGGAAATCGGCCACGCGGTGAAGGCGGGGCAGACGCTTTGCATCATCGAGGCGATGAAGCTTCTGAACGAGATCGAGGCCGACCGCGACGGGGTGGTCAAGGCCGTGCTGGTCGAGAACGGCCAGCCGGTGGAATACGGCGAGCCCCTATTCATCCTCGGCTGATGAGTGACGAGTGACGGAAGGCGAAAGGACGAGCCTCAAACGTTTTCTCATCCTTCATCCTTCATCCTTCGCCACCCATCACCCATCACCGATCACGCATCACTGATCCATAGATGTTCGAGAAAATACTGATCGCCAATCGCGGTGAAGTGGCATTGCGCATCCAGCGCGCCTGCCGCGAGCTCGGCATCAAGACCGTCGTGGTGTACTCCGAGGCCGACCGCGACGCCAAGTACGTGAAGCTCGCCGATGAGTCGGTTTGCATCGGACCGCCGCCTTCCGCGCAAAGCTATCTCAACATCCCCGCGATCATCAGCGCCGCCGAGGTGACCGACGCTGAGGCCATCCACCCCGGCTGGGGCTTTCTCTCCGAGAATGCCGACTTTGCCGAGCGGGTCGAGCAGAGCGGGTTCGTATTTATCGGCCCGAAGGCCGAGACGATCCGTCTCTTCGGCGACAAGGTGAATGCCAAGAAGGCGATGGCCAAGGTGGGCCTGCCGGTCGTGCCGGGCGTGGACGAGGCGCTGCCCGAAGAGCCCAATCAGGTCGTCAAGATCGCGCGCGGGCTGGGCTACCCGGTCATCATCAAGGCGGCCGGCGGCGGGGGCGGGCGCGGCATGCGCGTCGCCCACACCGAGGCGGCGTTGCTGCCGGCCGTTCAGGTGACCCGGGCCGAGGCGCAGGCCGCGTTCGGCAATCCGATGATCTACATGGAGAAGTACCTCGAGAACCCGCGGCACATCGAGTTCCAGGTGATGGCCGACAAGTTCCGCAACGCGATTCACCTGGGCGAGCGCGACTGCTCCATACAGCGGCGCCACCAGAAGCTGATCGAGGAGGCGCCCGCGATCGGCGTGAATGCGCGCAACTGCCTGCGCACCGCCGAGCGTTGCGCCGAAGCCTGCCGCAAGCTTGGCTACGAAGGGGCGGGCACCTTCGAGTTCCTCTACACCGGCGGCGAGTTCCATTTCATCGAGATCAACACGCGCCTTCAGGTCGAGCACCCGGTGACCGAGATGATAACGGGCCTCGACATCGTCAAGCTCCAGCTGCGCGTGGCGGCCGGCGAGAAACTGGGGCTCAAGCAGCGCGACATCCAGTTCCGCGGGCATGCCATCGAGTGCCGCATCAACGCCGAAGACCCCTACCGCTTCACACCGTCGCCGGGCCGCATCACTTCCTTCCACGTCCCGGGCGGTCCGGGCATACGCGTCGACTCGCACGCCTACAACGGCTATTTCGTGCCGCCCAATTACGATTCCCTGATCGGCAAGATCATCGCCTACGGCGACACCCGCGAGCAGGCCATCGCGCGTCTCGGCATCGCCCTGTCGGAAACCGTGATCGAGGGCATCAAGACCAATATCCCACTGCACCAGGACATGCTGCAGGACGCGGCGTTCCTGCGCGGCGGTGCAAGCATTCACTATCTCGAAGAGAAACTCGCCAAGCTGGTCCGCGACTAGCGAACCCAGTGATCCCTGACCGGTGACCCGTGACTGCGAACCGAGCCCTCGTACGTCGCCCGTGCGTCGTCATCGAGGCGTGTCCAGCCGGTCACAGGCGAGGGACCGCGGGTCACTGAGGTTGGCGATGTCCTGGCTTAGCGTCTCGCTCGAAGTCGAGGAGCGCCTGGTCGAGCCGCTGAGCGACGCGCTCATGGCCGCGGGCGCGGTGAGCGTTACCGTTGCGGACGCCGATGCGGGCTTGGCCGCGGAGCGTCCATTGTTCGCAGAACCGGGCGCGAGCGTGCCGGCGGGCTGGCGGCGAAGCCGCCTGAGCGCGCTGCTCGCAGGCGACGCCGACCCCCCGGCGATCGTTGGCGCAGCATGCGCGCAGCTTGGAATTGCCGTGCTGCCACATGCAGTCGAGGCGGTGCCCGAGCAGGACTGGGTGCGCGCAACGCAGGAGCAGTTCGCCCCGATCCAGGTCACGGCGCGGCTGTGGATTATTCCCAGCTGGCATCGTGCCCCTGACCCCGCGGCCATCAACATCGTGCTCGACCCCGGCCTTGCCTTCGGGACCGGCACCCACGCCACGACCCGGCTGTGCCTGCGCTGGCTCGAGCGCAACGTGCGTGGAGGCGAATCGGTGATCGACTACGGCTGCGGCTCGGGCGTGCTCGCGATCGCCGCCGTAAAGCTCGGCGCGGCGCGGGCCGCGGGCGTCGACATCGACGAGCAGGCGCTCCTTGCGGCGCGCCACAATGCTATGCAAAATCGGGCCGACATCCGCTTTCACGGCGCCGCCGAAACGGTCGGCGCCCCGGCGCATATCGTGGTTGCCAACATCCTTGCCCATCCGCTCATCGTGCTCGCACCGGTGCTCGCGCGGCTGACACGCGAGCACGGGCGGCTCGCGCTTGCGGGAGTGCTTGCTTCTCAGGCCGATGCGGTCTGCGCCGCGTATCGCCCATGGGCCGAAATGGGCGTCGACGACGAGGAGGACGGCTGGGTGCTCCTCGCAGGGACGAGGCGAAGCGATGAACCTGCATGATGACGCTCGCCGCGCGCGGCGCACGGCCGCCACACGTGGCGGCCCGTGCCGATTGCATCTGTTGACCGGGGAACTTTCGTGAGCCTGGTCACGCAATGCCCGTCGTGCGGCACCCGGTTTCGCGTCACGGCGGAGCAGCTCGAAGCGCGCCAGGGCAAGGTGCGCTGCGGTCTCTGCCTGGCGGTTTTTGATGGGCGCGAGCCCCTCGTCTCCGCTCCGGACGCCGCGCCGCCGGCGGCGACGGGACAGGACGCAGGGGCCTTTCGGCTGGAGCCCGTTGAGCTGGGCGCCACTGCGCCGGAGCCCCCCGCGGCCGCGGAGTCCGGCCTGGACGAGCGCGACTATGGCCCCGCGCCCGAGCAGCTCTCGTTCGACGACCAGGTCTGGATCGAGCAGGAGCATGCGCGCCGGAGGGCCGCAGTGTGGTGGGCCCTCGGCGCGATGGTGCTCGTCGTCGTGCTCGGCGCGCACGCAGCCTACGTCTTTCGCAGCGAGCTTGCCGCCCGGTTTCCGGGGCTGAAGCCGCACCTCGCGCGCTTGTGCGTGCCGCTGAAATGCACGGTCATGCCGCCGCAGCGGCCCCAGTTCATCGCGATCGAGGCATCGGATCTTCAATTCAGGGATATCGCGCGGCCGTCGCTCATCCAGCTGACGGCGACGCTACGCAATCACGCGGGATACGACGTCGGCTATCCCGCGCTCGACCTGGTCCTCACGAACCAGCTCGAGCACACGCTCGCGCGGCGCATTTTTCTTCCTGCAGAATATCTGGGATCGCACCGCGATGCGGCCGCCGGCATTTCCGCCAACGCCGAGATCACCGTGCGGCTCGATCTCGACACGGGCAAGCTGAATCCCGCCGGTTATCGCCTGAACCTCCTCGCTGCGCCGTGATCGCGGCGCGCGCCTTGCCACGTGCGGCCGCGTACCGCTATAGTGCTCCGGCCAGCAAGCTGCAACGGGAGAGCGCGCGACGCGGTGCGTCGCGCCGCCGAAGGCGTAACGACCCGAAAACGCTCAGGCCTGGAGCCGACCGCTCCTGGATACCGGGGCAGCGCGGCGACTCTGGAGAGCGAGGAGCGCGACTCCTCCACCGAAGGGGCACGCGGCCGATGGCGCCGCAATCTCTCAGGTCGGAATCCGACTGCGGGTTCCTGAGGACAGAGGGGCGAAGCCGGACACCGGCCTCGCCCCTTTGCGTTTTGGGATCCGATGACTGCAAACGCGCTGCGCAGCACACCTCTTGCCGACGCGCATCGCGCCCTCGGCGCGAGGATGGTCGATTTTGCCGGCTGGGAAATGCCGCTGCACTACGGCTCCCAGCTCGAGGAGCACCGCGCCGTGCGCTCCGCGGCCGGAGTGTTCGATGTCTCCCACATGCTCGCGCTCGATGTCGAGGGCGGCGGCGCGCAGGCATTCCTGCGGCGCCTTCTCGCGAACGATATTGCGCGGCTGAAGACCCCGGGACAGGCGCTCTATTCGTGCCTGCTGAACGAGGCGGGCGGCATCCTCGATGATCTGATTGCGTACTGGCGTGGAGAGAGCCGGTTCCGGCTGGTGCTCAACGCGGGAACCGCGGAGAAGGACTGCGCGTGGATCTTGTCGCAGCGCGAGGATGCCTCCGTGCGCATCTCGCCGCGCCGCGATCTTGCAATTCTCGCCGTTCAGGGACCTCGCGCGCGCGAGAAGACGTGGGAAGCCCTGCCGCGCACCCGGGCGGCGACCCGGACGATCGGGTATTTTCACTCGGCCGAAGTGGACGGGATGCTGATCGCGCGCACCGGCTACACCGGGGAAGACGGGTTCGAGATCCTGCTGCCGGCAGAGGTGGCCGCGGGGGCCTGGAACTCGCTCCTCAAGGCCGGGGTCGCACCCGCGGGACTGGGCGCGCGCGACACGCTGCGGCTCGAGGGCGGAATGAATCTCTACGGGCAGGACATGGACGAGACCGTGACGCCATACGAATGCGGGCTTGCGTGGACCGTTGCCCTCGGGGAGCCGCGCGCATTCATCGGCCGGCAGGCAGTGGAGGCCAAGGCGCCGACGCGCGAGCGGCGCGGCCTGGTGCTGATCGACAAAGGGGTCATGCGCAGCCACCAGCAAGTGCGCTGCGCTGCGGGCGCCGGAGAGATCACGAGCGGCGGGTTTTCGCCCACGCTCAACCGCTCGATTGCACTCGCGCGGCTGCCCCGCGCGGCGGGCGCTGAAGAGGCCGAGGTCGAGGTGCGCGGAAACTGGCTGCGCGCGAAGGTGGTCGAACCGCCGTTCGTGCGCCATGGCAAAGTGCTGGTAAATCTTTGAACCGCCAAGACGCCAAGGGCGCCAAGAGTTCGTGAACAAGACACAAGAGAATTCGCTAGGGAACAGAACGTTCACTTTGGGGGATTCATGACGACACCGAGGGAGTTGAAATACACGAAGAGCCACGAATGGGTGAAGGCGGAGCCCGACGGCACCGTCACGGTCGGCATCACGTTCCATGCGCAGGAGCAGCTGGGCGACGTGGTTTTCATTCAGCCCCCGGAGGTGGGACGCAGGCTGAAGCAGGGAGACGAATGCGCTGTCATCGAGTCGGTCAAGGCCGCGGCGGATCTCTACGCGCCGGTCTCGGGCGAAGTTGTGGCCGTCAACCAGGAGGTCTCGGACAAGCCGGAGCGCGTGAACCAGGATCCCTATGCGGCGTGGATGTTCCGGTTGAAGCCGAGCGCACCGGCGGAGCTCGAAACGCTGCTCGATGCAGCCGGCTACGAGAAGGTCGCGGCGGAGGACAAGCACTGATCACGAATCCTCAAGAAATGCCGTTCATACCGCACACCGACAATGACGTCCGCGAGATGCTCGCGGCGATCGGCGCGCGCTCGATCGACGAGCTCTTCGACGAGATTCCGCCGGAGCTGCGGGCGCCGCCCCTTGCAGACACGCTGCCGGCGCTGAACGAGATGGAGATCGCGCGGCTCATGCGTGACCGCGCCGGGCGCGACGGCTCCTGGTTGAGCTTTCTGGGCGCCGGCGCCTACGAGCACCACATTCCCGCGGCGGTATGGCAAATCGTGACGCGTGGCGAGTTCTATTCGGCCTACACGCCGTACCAGCCGGAAGCGAGCCAGGGCACGCTGCAGCTGCTCTACGAGTACCAGACGATGATGACGTCGCTCACCGGCCTCGCGGTGACGAACGCGAGCCTCTATGAGGGCGCCTCGGCGCTGGCCGAGGCGATGCTCATGGCGGTGCGCGCCCACAAGTCTGCAAGGCGCATCGTGGTGCCGCGGGCGGTGCACCCGATGTGGCGCAGGGTGGCGCGCACGATCGTGCGCAATCAGGGCATCGAGCTTCTCGAGGCGGCGTACGACAAGGAGACGGGACAGACGACGCCCGCAGCGCTTGAAGCCGCGGCGCGCGGTGGCGACATTGCTGCTGCCGTCGTGCCGCAGGCCAACTTCTTCGGCGTGCTCGAGCCGGTGGACGAGTTGACCGACTGGGCGCAGGCGCGGGGCGCGCACGTGATCGCACTGGCAAACCCGGTCGCGATGGCGCTGCTGAAGCCGCCGGGCGAGTGGGGCAGCAAAGGCGCCGACATCGCGGTGGGCGACGGCCAGCCGCTCGGCGCGCCACTGGCAGGCGGCGGGCCGTACTTCGGATTCATGGCCTGCCGCAAGGATCTCGTGCGCCAGATGCCCGGGCGCATCGTCGGCGCGACCACCGACGGCGACGGCCGGCCCGGGTTCGTCCTGACGCTGCAGGCGCGGGAGCAGCACATCCGCCGCTCGAAGGCAACGTCCAACATCTGCACGAACCAGGGGCTCCTGGTCGCGGCGGCGACCGTGCACATGGCGCTCCTCGGGCCCGAAGGGCTTGCGCGCGTTGCGCGTGCCTGCCACGCCAACTCGCTTGACCTCGTATCGAGGCTTACGGCGCTCGCCGGCGTGAGGCGTGCGTTCAGCGGCACGTTCTTCCATGAGGCCGTCCTGCGGCTGCCTCGCCCGGCCGCGCCGGTGCTGCGGGCGCTGAAAGCGCAGGGCATACTGGGCGGTCTCGATCTGGCAGGCGACTACCCCGAGCTTGGCCACGCGCTGCTCGTCTGTACGACCGAGACCAAGGACGCGAGCGATCTCGCGCGCTATGCGGAGCAGCTCGCGCGCATCCTCAGCAAGGGCACGCGCCGCTCTACGCGCGCGTCCAGATCCCGATAACTGCAGGCGAGGCCGAGATGCTGATCTTCGAGCGATCCAGAGCCGGGCGCAGGTGTGGAGCGCAGTCGCCGGCGCCGGCGGAAGGCCGCAGCGAGATTCCCGCGCGCTACTTACGGGCCAAGCCGCCGCTCCTGCCGGAATGCTCCGAGCTCGACGTGGTGCGCCACTACACCGGACTGTCGCAGAAAAACTTCTCGATCGACACGCATTTTTATCCGCTCGGCTCGTGCACGATGAAGTACAACCCGCGCGCGTGCAATGCGCTGGCAATGCTGGCCCCGTTCCTCGCGCGCCACCCGGCCGCGCCGGACGATACGGGGCAGGGGTTTCTCGCGTGCCTGTACGAGCTGCAGGAGATCCTGAAGCAGGTCACCGGCATGGCCGAAGTGAGCCTCGCGCCCCTCGCGGGCGCCCAGGGGGAATTCACCGGGGTCGCGATGATCCGTGCCTATCACGACGCCCGGGGCGACTCCGCGCGGCGCGAGATCCTGGTCCCGGATGCGGCGCACGGGACGAACCCCGCCTCCGCGGTGATGTGCGGCTACGCGGTGCGCGAGATCGCGACGGACGCCGAGGGCAACGTCGATCTCGCCGCCCTCAAAGCCGCGGTCGGGCCGCACACCGCGGGACTGATGCTGACCAATCCGTCGACCCTTGGCGTGTTCGAACGGCACATCCTGGAGATGGAGCACATTGTGCATGAGGCAGGGGGGCTCCTCTACTACGACGGCGCCAATCTCAACGCGATCCTCGGCAAGGCGAAGCCCGGCGACATGGGTTTCGACGCGATACACATCAATCTCCACAAGACTTTCTCGACGCCGCACGGGGGCGGTGGCCCCGGCGCCGGGCCGGTCGGTGTCAACGCGCGACTCGTACCGTTCCTGCCGCTGCCTCTCCTCGCCGAGCGCAAGGGCGAGTACCGCCTGCTCGACGAGGCCGACCGGCCGCAGTCGATCGGCCGCCTGGGCGCGCAGCTCGGCAACGCCGGCGTGCTGTTGCGCGCCTACGTCTATGCGCGGCTGCTGGGGCCGCAGGGCATGCGGCGGGTGGCGGAGTTCTCGACCCTGAATGCCAACTACCTGATGGCGCAGTTGCGCAAGGCAGGTTTCGAGATCGCGTTTCCGCGCAGGCGCGCGAGCCATGAGTTCATCGTCACGCTGCGGCGGTTGAAGGAGGAGACGGGCGTCACCGCGCTCGACGTGGCGAAGCGCCTTCTCGACAAGGGCTTCCACGCTCCGACCATCTATTTTCCGCTGCTGGTGCCCGAGTGCCTGCTGATCGAGCCCACCGAGACGGAGTCGAAAGAGACGCTGGATGCCTTTGCCGCCGCCATGACCGAGATCCTCGCGGAGGCGCGGAGCGACCCGCAACGCCTCAAGACGGCCCCTCACACAACGCCCGTGCATCGGCTGGACGATGTCAAGGCGGCGCGCATTCTTGACCTCTCCTGGAGTCCTGGCGCTGCCTGACGGCTTGATCTTTGATTGTCCCCTTTGACCTCGGCGTCCCGGCGGTTCAGATATTGCTCTTCCGTCTTCCGACTTCGGGTTAGTCGACTCACGACTCACGGTTTTCCGTTTACACTTCGCCGCTGGACCACCATGGAAGACATGCAGAATCGGCATAAGGGCAAGACGGGCTTCACGCGGATCTGGAAGGCTCTGGTCAATTCCCTGGACGGCCTTGCCGCGGCGTTCCGTCACGAGGACGCCTTCCGCCAGGAAGTCCTCGCGGCCGTCGTGCTCGTTCCCATTGCCCTCGCCGTGCCCGCGTCCGGCCTCGGCAGGGCGATGATGGTGGCAAGCGTGCTCCTCGTCCTGATCGTGGAGCTGCTCAATTCCGCGATCGAGGCGGTCACCGACCGGATCTCGCTCGAAGATCACGTCCTCGCCAAGCGCGCCAAGGACATGGGAAGCGCGGCGGTGATGCTTTCCCTCATCAACGTCCCGGTGGTCTGGCTGCTGGTGCTCCTCGCCTGACGCTGACTTGCGGCCAGCGGTGAGCGGCGAGCAGTAAGCGGGGAACATCCGCAAGCAGGCGGGTCCCGCTTACCGCTTACCGCCTACTGCTTACTGCTTACCGCCCCTTGGAGAGCGCGTCGCGGATCTCGCGCAGCAGCACGATGTCCTCCGGCGTAGCCGGGGCCGGCTTCTCGGCTTCCTTGCGCTTCAACCGATTGATCGCGCGGATCAGCAAAAACACGGCGAACGCGACGATGACGAACGTCACCACCGAATTGAGGAACATGCCGTAGTTGAAGGTGACCGCGCCCGCTTTCTGCGCCGCGTCGACGGAGAGGTACGGACCCACGACCGTGCCCTGCTTGAGCACGACAAACAGATTGGAAAAATCGACCTTGCCGAGGAGCAGCCCGATCGGCGGCATGATGACATCCCTGACGAGCGAGTCGACGATCCTGCCGAACGCCGCGCCGATGATGATGCCGACCGCCATGTCGACAACATTCCCGCGCATTGCGAACTCCTTGAATTCCCTGAGCATGGTTTGGTCTCCTTTATCAATGACCGTCAGGCCGCGCCATCGCGCCGGCGAATTATCCGCGATCCGCGCTCGCTCGTGCAATGCGCGCGCCCGGCCGCGCGCAGGTGCAATGCTATAATCCGCCGCCGTATCCGGGGACGAACATGCGCACGCTGATCTGCGGCTCGATCGCCTACGACACCATCATGGTGTTCCGCGACCGCTTCAAGCACCACATTCTTCCGGACCAGCTGCATATATTGAACGTGGCGTTCCTGGTGCCGGACATGCGCCGTGAGTTCGGCGGCTGCGCCGGCAACATTGCCTACACGCTGCGCCTTCTGGGCGGCGACCCCCTCATCATGGCGACGGTCGGAGACGACCACCCGCCATACTCGTACCGCCTCGACAAGCTGCACCTGTCGCAGGAGCACGTGCGCAAGATTCCGGACACCTTCACCGCGCAGGCCTTCATCACGACCGATCTCGATGACAACCAGATCACGGCATTCCATCCCGGGGCGATGAACTACTCGCACGAGAACCACGTGCACGAGGCGCGCGACATCGGGCTCGGAATCGTCGCTCCGGACGGGCGCGAGGGCATGCTGCAGCACGCCCGCGAGTTTCACGCGGCAGGCATTCCCTTCGTGTTCGATCCAGGGCAGGGCTTGCCGATGTTCAGTTCCGACGAGCTCAATGAGTTCGTTCGATTGGCGAGCTTTGTCGCGGTAAACGACTATGAGGGACGCATGCTGGAGGAGCGCACGGGAAAGAAGCTGGATGAGCTCGCGCGCGAGGTGCAGGCGCTGGTGGTGACGCTCGGCGCGCGTGGCTCGCTCATCATGGCGGCCGGGCGCCGCATCGAGATTCCCGGTGTGCCGGCGGAGGAGGTGGTGGATCCGACCGGTTGCGGGGACGCCTACCGGGCAGGGCTCCTCCACGGCATCGCCAGCGGTCTCGACTGGCCGACGACCGGGCGCCTGGCATCATTGCTCGGCGCCATCAAGATCGCGAAGCGCGGCGGGCAGAATCATCATTTCACGCGCGGGGAAATCGTCGAGCGCTACCGGGAGCATTTCGGAGCGGCTCCGTGGTGAGCACTTAGAACCGGTAACAGAATGAATATCGCTTGAGCAGGAGCACAGTCATTTTGATCCTGGCGCTTAGTCCTCCGCCGCTTTGCCCTGAAGCTCCCCGCAGTCGCACTGAAAGAGCTGTCGATCCTCCAGCCGCAGGGCGGTGAGCTGTCGCCCCCATACACAGCCGCTGTCGAGGCACACCACGTCCCTGCGCACGACGAGGCCGAGCGCAGCCCAGTGCCCGAAGAGGACGGGTGTCGCCCGGCTCGCGCGCTGCGGCGCATCGAACCACGGCACGTAGCCCGCGGGCGCATTCGCGAGGCCAAGCTTGTGGCCGAACTCCATGGTGCCGTCGGCGGCGACGAGACGCATGCGCGTCATGGCATTGACGATGATGCGCAGCCGGTCGTGGCCCGAGAGATCAGCGCTCCAGCGTGCGGGCCGGTTGCCGTACAGGCTGCGGATGAAATCGCTGTATCCGGGGCCGCGCAGCGCCGCCTCGGCCTCGCGGGCGAGCTCGAGCGCGAGAGCAATGCTCCACTGCGGCAGCAGGCCCGCGTGGACCATGGCGTAGCCGCCGTCCGCGTGCATCATCTTCTGCCCGCGCAGCCACGCCAGCAGCTCCTCGCGGTCCGGCGCGTCAAGTATGTCGCCGAACGTGTCGCTCGCGTGCCCCTTGTGCGCGCCTTCGGCCACCACCAGGAGCGAGAGGTCGTGATTGCCGAGCACGGTGACCGCGCGCCCGCCAAGGCCCTTCACGAAACGCACGGTGGCAAGCGATTGCGGCCCGCGGTTCACGAGGTCGCCGACAAACCACAGATGGTCGCGGCGCTCGTCGTAGTCGCAGCGCTCGAGCAGGCGCATCAGCTGGTCGTAGCATCCCTGGATGTCGCCGATTGCGTAGGTGGCCATTGCTCGAGGGCGTGACCCGTGACCGGTGATCCGTGCTCGGTGTGAACGGCTTCGAAACAGAAAAGGCGCGGCGTCGGCCGCGCCCACGCTTCATGGATTACTTGACGAGGCTCACCATGTAATCGACTGCCGCCTTGATGTCGGCGTCGGGCATTGTGACGTTGCCGCCCTTGGGCGGCATGGCGCCTTTGCCCTTCAGGGAACTCGTGTAGAGCTGGTCCATGCCCGTCGCGAGCCGCGGCGCCCAGGCGGCCTTGTCTCCGGTCTTGGGCGCGCCGGCGACGCCTGCAACAAACGACGCCAGGATCGCGACCAGCCCGACCGGGACCGCAAAGGCGAGCACCATGACGATGATGAGCTGCTTCGGCGTCCTGATGAGCGAAGCGTGTTCTTTGACGTGAATCTCGGACATGAAAAATCTCTGGGGACGGGCACGAAAGGCGCTCATTATAGCGGAACACCTCTGGCGATAAAACCTTGAATTTCGAGGCATTAGCGCATAAGCGCTGTGTTAGAATCCGCCCCGTACGCGCCCGTAGCTCAGGGGATAGAGTATTGGCCTCCGAAGCCAAGGGTCGTGGGTTCGAATCCCGCCGGGCGCGCCACAAATTCAGTGTCGTTCCCATCATGCCCGGGTGCCGCGACACCCGGCGCGCGTTGAATCGTTCGCCGGTTTCCTGGGCTCTGCACCCAAGGCCCGACCCCGTCACTGTTTTCCATCCGGGAACATCAAGCCGGCGTGAGCATGAAACCCGCCGGTCATGATCGGCGCGCCTTAGTCGCAGTGATCCGCCGGATCCTTACAGTGATCTTGGTGAGCCCGGGCCCAAACGAAGCCGTGTAATGAAACTCCCGCAGCACCGACAAACGGGCGCGCAGAACCTGATGCGGTTGCACTTGGCCCGACGTGAAGGATCAGGCGCCGTGCCGGTCGTATGACCTCAAGCGGCACCCGGGATGACCTCGCATTAGCGGACTGACGCCTGGTCTGTGGTCGATAACTTTTTTTACTCAAAGGAGATCATCATGCTGAAGAAAATCGCTCTTGCTGCACTTGTAAGTGGCCTCATGTTCGCTCCTCTCGGGGCGTCGGCGGACAGCGCCTTCCCGAAGGACAACAGCATTGACTATGGCACGCCCTTTACCGCGTCGGACCGTGACAGCGCGTTTCCGCGGGACAACAGCAATGACTATGGCATTCGGGTTGCCACCTCGGAGCCCGAGGGCGTCTACCCGAAGGACAACAGCATTGACTACGGTATGCGGATTGCCGCTTCGGAACGCGACAGCGTCTATCCGACGGACAACAGCATTGACTATGGAGTTACTGCTGCCGCGTAAGAATCCGCTCAGGCGGCGACGTGAAGTTGCGTCGCTGGAGAAAGGACCCCGCTCAGGCGGGGTCTTTTTTCGTCTGAAAACGACGGCAGATTTGTAGTCGGCCGCCTGCCGACGCCGCAGCCGGATCGGGAGCGTCAAGCTTCTATACGGCAGCTGGGAGGAGTAATATCCAATCGCTCAGGGAGAACGACGAAGGCAAAGCCGTGGGTCCGCGGATCGATCCATCCGAGCTCGAGAGATATCGCCCCCAGCTTCTGAAGTTCGCGATGCTCCAGCTCCGCGACCCGACGTCTGCCGAGGACGCGGTCCAGGAAACCCTGCTCGCCGCCATTCAGTCGGGCGGTAACTTTACCGGCAAGTCTTCAGTGAGCACCTGGCTCGTCGGCATCCTCAAGCACAAGGTCATCGACACGATACGCCGGCAATCGCGCGAGCGGCCGCTCGAGCTCAGCCCGGACGATCAGTCGCCCGAGGATCTCGAGGCCTTGTTCAAGGACGACGGGCACTTCCAGGATCCCCCGGCCGACTGGATGGACCCGGAGGCCGCGCTCACCCAGCGCAAATTCTTCGAGGCGCTCGAACGTTGCCTGCAGGACCTCCCGAAAAACTCGGCACGTGTTTTCACAATGCGGGAGGTCGCGGGCGTCGATATCGACGAGATATGTAACGAATTGGGAATTACCGCGACCAACTGCGGGGTGCTGCTCTATCGTGCCCGGTTACGATTACGCGGTTGCCTGGAGCAAACCTGGTTTGGCGGCAGCGCCCCGCGACGAAAATGAAATTGACCTGCAAGGAGGCCGCACGCCTCATTTCCGAAGGACTCGACCGCAACCTGAACGTGGCGGAGCGCACCAGGTTGCAGCTGCATGTTGCCGTATGCAAGGCATGCGATCGGGTGACCAGGCAGTTCGAGTTCCTGCGGCGCGCGGCGCGCGAGTACCCCGGGCCGGGTGAAGAGCGCGAGAAGTAGCGATTCGCCTGGCCTTGGCATCAGGGTCTGCAGGGATCGAGAAGGTCTTAGCTAGAGGTTTTTGTCCCGGCCGGGTTATCCTTGCGTGCCACCGGTTGTCTCGTTTCCGCATGCTTGCCATCTGCTCTACTCACGTGGATGGGCAAGGGCTCGACAGACGGCCGGCAGCATTGAATAACCACTGCGCATGCCGAACGACAAACCGTACGACGCAATCATCGTCGGAGGCGGTCACAACGGGCTGACCTGCGCCTGCTATCTCGCCGGCGCGGGCCTGAAAGTGAGGGTGCTCGAGCGCCGCGCGATCGTCGGCGGCGCCGCGATCACGGAGGAGTTCTTCCCGGGATTCCGCAACTCGGCGGCGGCCTACACCGTGAGCCTCCTCCACCCGAAGGTCATCCGCGACCTGCGGCTCGCCGAGCATGGGCTGAGGATCGTCGAGCGCCCGCTCGCGAACTTTCTGCCGCTCTCCGAGCGCGAGCATCTGAAGATCGGCTCGACGCTCGCCGCGACGCAGGCCGACCTGCGGCGCTTCTCGTCGGCCGACGCTGGACGGCTCCCCGCCTATTACAAGCTGCTCGAGCGCGCAGGCGGCGCATTGCGCGAGCTCATGCTCGAGACCCCGCCCAACATCGGCGGCGGGGCGCGCGACCTCTATGCGGCACTGCGCACGGGCAACCGCCTGCGCCATCTCGACATGCGCACGCGCCGCGATCTGCTGGATTTCCTCACCAAGAGCGCGGGCGATCTCCTCGACGGCTGGTTCGAGACGCCCGCGATCAAGGCCGCCTTCGGCTTCGATGCGATCGTGGGCCACTTCGCGACGCCCTACGCGCCGGGGACCGGCTACGTGCTGCTGCACCACGTCATCGGCGAAGTGAACGGAAAGCGCGGCGCGTGGGGCCATGCGATCGGCGGGATGGGTGCGATCACGCAGGCCATGGCGCGCGAGGCCGAGCGTCTCGGGGTGAGGATCATGACGGGGTGCGAGGTGGCGAGAATCGTGGTCGACGAGCGCGGCGCCCAGGGCGTGCAGCTCACCGACGGCCGCGTCATGGAGGCGCGTTGCGTGGTGGCGAACGTGAATCCGAAGGTGCTCTTCGAGCGCCTGCTGGATCCGAACGTGCTCGACGCCGACTTTCTCCAGCGCATCCGTGCCTACAAGTGCGTCTCGGCGACCTTTCGGATCAACGTGGCGCTCGCCGAGCTCCCGCAGTTCAGCTGCCTGCCGAGCGGCCGCCTGGAGGAGCATCACCAGTCGGGCATCATCATCGCGCCGTCGCTCTCCTACATGGAGCAGGCCTACTTCGATGCGCGCACCTACGGGTGCTCGCGCGCGCCGGTGGTGGAAATGCTGATCCCGTCCACGGTGGACGAGACGCTCGCCCCGCGCGGGCGGCATGTCGCGAGCCTCTTCTGCCAGCACTTCTCTCCCGATCTGCCGGGCAATCTTCACTGGGACCACATCCGGGAGGAAGCCGCGGATTTCGTCATCGACACCGTCACCAAGTACGCGCCGAACTTCAAGGACGCGGTGATCGGGCGCAAGGTGCTCTCGCCGCGCGATCTCGAGCGCGATTTCGGGCTCGTGGGCGGCGACATATTCCACGGGGCACTGACACTCGACCAGTTGTGGAGTGCGCGCCCGGTGCTCGGCAGCGGGGACTATCGCGCGCCGCTCAAGGCGCTCTACATGTGCGGCGCGGGGACGCATCCCGGGGGTGGCGTGAGCGGACTGCCGGGACACAATGCCGCGCGCGAAATCGTCCGC
>Ga0256864_1000343_pt1 | contig 17767 bp, 17 predicted proteins | sample RVTome_11_FD_187336 | JGI IMG/M metagenome (GOLD analysis project Ga0256864, IMG submission 187336) | Soil microbial communities from uranium-contaminated site in the Upper Colorado River Basin, Wyoming, United States - RVT147D111 HiSeq ... | reverse complement strand
ACGAGCTGGCCGACCTCGGCGCCGCCGAAGAGTGCCTCGAGGAAGCCGAGGCGGCTGGCGAGTTGCTGACGCGACGCGGCGACCGCCGGCGCCCCGAACTGTGCGGCCACGCTCACCGTCCCGGTTCCTTGTGCGACCCGTCCCTCAGCGTGGGGAGGGACGCGATGAACTCGTCGATCTCGGCTTCGATCCAGCCGACCGAGTTCGCGGAGATCCGCCGCCTGGGAGGCAGCTCTCCTGACGCTTCGAGCCTGTAGAGCGTCGAGCGCGAGAGCCCGAGTCTCTCCAGTACCTGATCTGTCCGCAGCAGCCGCACCGGTTGACTCCCTTCTGTGTTGATCGCTACTGGGGCGCCGCGGCACGCTACGACGCCGCCTGGAGAAGTCTAGGGGGCGGGTTGCGCGGGAAGATGTCTTATCGCGCAGGCTGGTGCAGGATCTGGCGGGCCTCCCGCACGTAACTCCTGAACGTAGTGAAGGTTACGATTTTGAGAGGACCCCTCGGGGAAGTGATGAGCATGGGGACGTTCCCGTGGAGGTTGTCGTGGATCGTGTCGAGGTCGGAGCCGAACTCAATCGTCATGCCACCACCGAGACGGCGCGGACCAACGGAAAGGGCGTCCCAAACCTCGCGAGCTGTCTCGATCTCGTCGCTCTCTCTGAGCAGCTTCACGATTCGGGCAACGACAGCCTGCCGAACCGGGTCCTTGCGAAGACCTCCGCGGCGCTTTGCCTCGCGCACCTGCTCCTCCTCTACCCGCTTGCGTGCGTGACCGCGGAGTAGGAGCTGGAGCAGTGGCTGCCCGCGCAGGAAGCCGTCACTACTTCGGAGCAGCGTCCTGAGCAACTCCTCCACCACCTCGGACGGGATCTCGTCGAATGCCGGTGCTGAAGTCGGCGCTACCTTGGTGGGATCCACGATTCGCGATCCCGTGGAACCCGATCCCGAGGGCCGTAGTGAGCTGGCGCCACCGCTGCGGGACCGATCTGGAACTCGTCGCGGATCCCGAGGGCGACTCTCTCGACGTCCGTCGGACTCTGATTCCCGGTTGTGCTCCGGACGCGTAGCTTCGAGGAAGGGTCGCCCGTCATCGTGAGGTCTCCTGCACCTGGTGACGGGCCGGTAGTGTACCATGCTCCACGGTGTTAGGTTCACGGATGAGGTTAACCCGAACTTGACGGGAGGGCGGGCTGGACATAGACTTCTCCGAGAGGTGGTTCGAGGAGCACTGCAACTCGAACCGAGAGCTGGTGCGAGCGTACGGGCCGGAGGGGGCCGGGCTGTTGCGGCGCCGCCTCGACCAGCTGCGCGCCGTCGAGACCCTCGACGCGATGCGCTTTCTGCCGGTCCGCTGCCACGAGCTGACCGGCTTCCGCGAGGGGATCCTCTCGATCGACATTGACGGCCATTGCCGCCTGCTCTTCGAGCCGGTCGGGAATCCTCCGCCGGTGAGGCCGGACGGTGGCCTCGACTGGTCCAAGGTCACTGCGATTCGTATCCTGGGAGAGGAGGACACGCATGAGCAGTAACGCCTATCGGCCGGATCACGTCTCACCGCCCGGGGAGACGCTGCAGGAGGTCCTGGACAAACGCCAGATGAGCCAGGCCGACCTGGCGGCACGAACCGGCCGGCCGCGGAAGACGATCAACGAGATCATCAAGGGCAAGACGGCCATCACGCCCGAGACGGCCCTGCAGTTCGAGCGGGTCCTTGGAGTCCCCGCCAGCTTCTGGAACAACCTTGAGCGGAACTACCGCGAGCACCTCGCCCGGAAGGAAGAGGAGGAGCTTCTTCGCGAGAGTGCGGAGTGGCTGGAGAGGATCCCCGTCTGGGAGCTCATCGAGCGCAGCTGGATCGAGAAGCGAGAAGGCTGGGTTGAGCAGGCCCGAGAAGTGCTGAACTTCTTCGGCGTCGCTTCACCTGCCGAGTGGAGGGTCGTGTTTGAGGTGCCCCAGGGGAACTTCCGGCGCTCGACCGCCTTCGAGAGCGACGCGGGTGCGCTCGCTGCCTGGCTGCGGAAGGGTGTGATCGAGGCCCAGAAGATCGAATGCCGGCCGTTCGACCGCGAGACGTTCCAAGCCGCACTCGAGGAAGCGCGTTCGCTCACCGTGCGTGCCCCGGAGGAGTACCTAGCCCGCCTAGTGGACATCTGCGCGGCTGCGGGCGTCGCTGTGGTCTATGTGCGCGAGCTGAATCGATGCCGAGCCTACGGTGCAACTCGGTGGCTCTCTCCGATCAAGGCGCTCATCCAGCTGAGTCTCCGGTACAAGCGGGACGACCACTTCTGGTTCACCTTCTTTCACGAAGCCGCTCATCTCCTCTTCCACGGCAAGCGGCTGACCTTCGTCGAAGCGAGCCACGACGGCTCGACCGAGGAGGAGCAGGAGGCGAACCAGTTCGCGGCGGACTTCCTGATCCCGCCGGGAAGCCTGGAGTCCCTACGACACGCTGAGAAGACCCAGAGAATCAGCAAGGTAGAGGCCCAGAGCGTGGCCAGGTCTCTTGGGATCGCCCCGGGGATCTTGGTAGGCCGGCTCCAGCATGACGGCTGGCTCAGGCCTAGCCACCTCAACGGACTGAAGGTGAAGGTGGAGGTGAGCACCTGAGCCGGGAGCGGGGCGGTCAGGCCTCCTCCAGTGAACCCGACTCACTCGGGGCCGTCATGCTCCGAGCGGGGCGGTTTGTTCGCCTGCTCTTTCTCGAGCTGGCTGAAGTACTCCATTCTCACGTTCGGGTCACGGATGCTGTGGTACTCGAAGGAGCCGCAACGACTGCATGTCGCCCATAGAGATGGCTTGGGATGAACCCAAGGCATCTTTGACCTGAAGGAATCCGTCGCCGTCCTATGCTCCCACTTTGGTGCATCGATGAACGCGCAGCGATCGCACCGTATGAAGCGATCGAAGCCGGGGGGCAGGTCTATCGCCAGTGCTCTGGAGAACAGCACGAGCTCGCGGCGAACAGCCTCCTCCAGGGGGTCCAGGAACTCAGGCGAGTAGAAGCACCCCTCGTGGCCCGAACCGCGAAGCGATAGCTCCTCCTCGATATCAAACCAGATCGACAGCAGGGGGTCGGAGTACTCCGCGCGCCGATACAGGCTGCACATCATCTGCAGAGCCTCCTCGGCCGAGATCTCACCTGCGCGAAATACTCGTTGGACGAGGCGGCCCGTCTCACGGGGTGGGACGGACTGAGAGACGACCTCCAAGCCCAGCTCCCGGCAGGTCTTCAGGAAGTAGGGCTCGATATCGTGCCGCTCCAGGCGAGGATGGAGACCGGCGAGAATGCGGAGGCTCGGAGTATCCAGGTCCTCGCAGAGACGCTCGACAGCCCAGGCGACGTAGTCTTCCGCTGCCGCCGTCCCCATGGAACGCTTGAGTAGAAGCCCGCTGGTTGATTTCAAGGTCACAGACAGACTGGTCCTCCGCTTGCGTCGGAGGTTCACGAACGGCTCTCGGGCATCTTAGCCCTACCCGGACTTCGCCCGGAACTCCGCCACCCTGGCTCCCGTCTCGCCGCCGGCGATCTCCTCCACCGCCGCCCCACTCCGTGAGCGCCCGCTGCTTCTCCGGGTCGGCGCCGTACCGGTCGTAGACGGCCGTGCCGGATCGTTGTAAAGAGGCCGGAAATGCGGTCCGCGGGAAGAGGGTTGCGCAGGTCCGCCCCGATCCGATATAACACCACTCAAGAAATCAAGGATGCAGGGGTGGACATGGCTCTATTCGTCGCTGCTTCGACGCCGGCCAGGTTCGGGATCGCCCTGACAACGATCCTGGCGCTCGCACATGCATCGTCGCCGGCGGCCACAGGTCAGGGCTCGGCCTCTCTTCCGGGCGAGCGGCGTGCCCCGCTCGGTCAGGCGGTTCGGCCGGACTCGAACCTCGCCGTCGTCGCACCGGGAGCCGAGGGCGGCTGGGTGCCGCTCGCGCGTCTCGCACCGCTCGGGGTGCCGACGGCGGTCGTCAACGGTGCCGAGCTGCCGGCGATGTTTCGGGTGATGGCGGCGCTGCCGGGCGGCGCGGGTCCCGAGGTGAAGCTCGACGTCGTAAGCGTGGGTCCGCGGGGCGGACCGATCGATCCGGCTGGCGACCCGGCGGCGCTGCCCGGGCTCCCGCCGCCGGCGCTCGCGGGTGAGGAGGGCCTTGTGCTGCGGCGGATGTCGGACCAGCCGTGGGAGGAGGGCTACTCGCGCTACTTGTCCGACCCCGTCGTGCTGGTGGCGGACCTGCGCGCCTCGCGCGCCTACGCGGAGACCGCCGCCGAGGCGGAGCTCTGCCCGCGCTGCGACGCCGAAGCAGAAGGCGTGCCGGCGGAGGCGCGGGAACTTCTGAGCGGGCACGAGGTGCAGCTGCGGTTTTCGCCGCCGCTGCGCCAGTACCTGAGCGGGATCTACGCCGACTCGATGCTGCGGCAGGCCGAGATCTCGATCCCGAGCGTGCCGTGGGAGCCGTCGGCCTCGGTCCGCCAGGAACCGAGACTCAACCCGTCGCTTGGCTCCGGGGAGGTCGCTGACGGGACGCTTCTCCACTCCGGCGAGTACAGCCACACTCTGACCGATCTGGCCGTGCGCGGGCGCGGGATCGACATCGCCTTCACCCGCACCTACCGCAGCGGGACCGTGGGCACCGGCCCGCTCGGGTCGGGCTGGGAGCTGGGCTACCGGGCGCGGCTGCGGGAGCTGCCCACCGGCGACGTCGAGCACTACGACGGGCGCGGGAGGCGGGATCTGTTCGTCAGGGAGCGCGACGGCTACCGCTCGCCGGCGGGGATGTTCGCCGAGCTGGCGCGGACGCCGGCCGGCTGGGTGCTGATCGACGCGCAGCGGAACCTCGAGCGGTTCGATCGCTGGGGGCAGCGAGTGGCGGTCGCCGACGCGGTCAAGGACTCGGCGGATACCGGCAACGAGGTCCGGTTCGACTACAACCTTGCGGGCCGGCTGATCGGAGTCCACGACGACCTTGGCCGCTTCTACTCGCTGGCCTACGACGGCTCGGGACGGCTGACCTCGATCTCGGACTTCACCGGCCGTACCGTCACCTACGGCTACGACGCGCACGGCCGGCTCGAGAGCGCCACTTCGCCGGCGGTGACTGTCGGGGAGTCGACCTTCCCCTCCGGCCTCACCACGACCTACGGCTACGAGACGCCGCCGGCCGGCGACCTCACCGCCGCGCTCAACGCCCGCGACAACCTCACCGCCCTCACCGATGCTCGCGGCGAGACCTGGCTCGAGCTGACCTACACGGACGCCGACGGCGACGGCCGGGCCGACGAGATGACCGGCGAGACCTGGGGCGAGCACTCGCTGTCGATCGCCTACGACTTCGGGGCGCGGACGGCGACGGTCACCGACCGCCGCGGCCACTCCTGGGTCCACGAGCACGATGCCGACGGCCATCCGGTGCAGACCACCGACCCGGCGGGCGCCGTCTGGCAGACCGCCTACGACGCCGAGGGGCTGGTGACGCTCGAGACGATGCCGCTCGACCGGACGACCGCCTACACCTACGACACCTCCGGTGACCGCCGCCGCCGGGGCAACCTGCTGTCGGTGACCGTGACGCCGGACGGCCGGGGAGTCAACGGCAGCTCGGCGTCGTTGACCTCGACGATCGCTTACCACGGCCGGACCAACCGCCCGGTGACGATCACCGACCCGCGCAACGCGGTGACCGCGATCGAGCGCAACTCGTTCGGCCTTCCACTCCGGATCACCCGCGCCCAGGGCGCCCCGGAGGAGAGCGTCACCCGGCTCGAGTACAACACCTTCGGCCAGCCGACCCGTGTGACGAACCCCAACGGCCACGTCACCGAGTACCGCTACGCCGCGAGCGGCCCGGAGAACGGCTACCTCGAGCGGGAGATCGTGGACCCAGCCGGGCTCGCGATCGCCACCCGGTACCAGACCGACGCGCTCGGCCGCGTGACCGCGGTGATCGATCCGCGGGGTGTCCGGCACGAGACGGTCTACAACGAGCTCGGTTGGGTGGTCGAAACGACCGTGGCGGCGACGCCGGCCCAGGACGGATCGGGTGCTCCAGCGCTCGGCTACCGGACGGTCTATCTCTACGACCAAGCCGCCAACCTGGTCGAACGCCGGGATCCGGTGGGCGACGGCACGGAGCACGCCTCCACGGTCTCCGCCTATGGCGTCCTCGGAGAGCTTCTGACCACGGCGCACACCGCGCAGCCGGGCGGCCAGCTCGTCCAGACCACCCACGAGTACGACGCGGGCCTCAACCTCGCGCGGATGACGGACTCGGTCGGCACGGTCACCGAGTGGGTGCGCGACGGACGCGGTCTACCCACCTCAGTCACCAGCGCGCTGGGCACACCGGCCGCTGCCGCCGTGACCTTCAGCTACGACCTCGAAGGCCAGCAGGTCAGCCGCACCGACGCGCGCGGCTTCGCGTGGGCGACCGAGTACGACGGCTACGGCCGGCCGGCGGCCTCGGTCGATCCGCTCGGCAACCGGGCCGAGACGCGCTACGGAGACGACGGGCTCCCGATCGAACGCCGTCAGCTCGGCCCAGCGGCCGAGCTGCTGGCCCGCTCGGCCTCCACCTTCGATCTGCTCGGCCGGCAGGTCGAGGCGAAGCGCTGGCTCTGGACGGGTAGCGAACCCGCGGGCGCGGAGGAGATCGCCACCGTCTTCGGCTACGACCCGGTGGGCAATCTCCTGGCCACCACCGACCCTCTCTCCCGGGTGACGACCCGCACCTACGATGCCGCCGAGCGGCTGATCAGTGTCACCGACCCGGCCGGCAACGCCACCGACTGGACACACGACGCGGCGGGCAACGCCACGCGCGTGGTCGTGGCGGAGCAGAGCAGCGGAGGGCCGGTGGCCGTTTCGACCGACTTCGGCTACGACGGGCTCGGTCGGAGGCTGTGGAGCGAGGATGCCCTGAGCAACCGCGGCCAGACCCTGTGGGACGCACGCTCGAATCCGACCGTCTCGATTGATCCGGAGGGCAACGTCACCTCCCGCACATTCGACAGTCTCGACAGGTTGCTCACCGAGACCCAACCGGAGGGGATCGCGGTCACCCGCGGCTACGACCCGGCGAGCCGGCTGGTGAGCTACACCGACACCCTCAGCCACACGACGACCTACGAGTACGATGCCCTCGGACGCCAGACCGCGGTCACCTACCCGGACTCCACCGTCGAGGCCTATACCTACGACCCGGCGGGCAACCTCACCCACATCACCCAGCCCACCGGCTCGGTCGTCAGCCTCAGCTACGACGGCGCCAGCCGGCGCACCGGCCGAACCGTGACGGCCGGTGCTGGCGTCGTCGGAGCGGTGTCGGAGTCCTACATGCTCGATGGCCTTGGGCGGTTCATCCAGGCGGCGAGCGGCACGGTCACGGTGGTCCGCAGCTACGATTCGCTCTCCCGCCTCACCTCCGAGACCGTCGCCGGCCGTACCGTGAGCTACGCCTACGACGACGCCGGCTCGGTGGTCGGGATGTCCTACCCCTCCGGTCAGGTGATCTCCCACGGAATCGACGCACTGGGGCGGCCGGAGACCATCGCCTCCGACGGCACGCCCGCAGCCGCCTATGCCTTCCGGGGCATGTCCCGGGTCGACGGCAAGGAGCTGGGCGAAGGATCACTCAGCGGCACGACCGCCTTCGATCCCGCCGGGCGGATGCTCGAGAGCGCTCTGACCGGCCTCGGCGGCTCGGTGGTCTTCGGCGAGCGGCTCTCCTGGAGCCCGAGGAACCTCAAGACTGCCCAGACCAGGCTCGATCGCAACCGGCGAGGCCTCGCCTTCGCCCACGACGGCGCGGGGCGGCTGATCGTCGCCTCCGAGGTCGCCGACCCGGCGCTCACCTTCCCCAACAACGCTCCGGTCCCACCGGCGGCGCTGGCCGGAGCCAATGAAGCGTTTTCCTTCTCCTACGATCCCGCACAGAACCTGCTCGCCAGCGGCCGCACCGAGGAGGGCGTGCCCGAGACGGTCACGATGCCGAGGGACGCCTCGGGCCGCAACCGTCCGGCTTCGGTGGGCGGCATACCGCTCGCCTGGGACGCCAACGGCAACCTCGCGGCCAAGGGCGACCTGCGTTTCGCCTACGACGACCGCAATCGCCTGACGCGGGTCACCAACTCCGGCGGTACGGAGATGGCCCGCTACGAGTACGATGCCTTCAACCGCAGAGTGAGAGCCGTGAGCGACGGAACGACCGAGGAGACCGCCTGGGCCGGCTGGCAGGCGGTCGAGGTCTACCGGGATGGGCTCCTCCACCAGCGGCGCACCTGGGGGCTGGGGCTCGACGAGGCGGTGCGTCTCGAGATCGATCTCGACGGCGACGGAACGCTCGACACGACCCACCTGCCGGTCTACGACTCGATCGGCAATCTCGTGGCTGTGACCGATACCGCCGGAAAGCCGGTGGAGCGCTACGACTACTCGCCCTTCGGGCAACGCCGTGTCCGCGTCGATTCGATTCCGCCCGAGGTCGAGCAGGTCCGCGTGGTCGGCGACGAGATCTGGCTCGAGCTCTCCGAGACGGTCTCCGCGGCGGCACTGGCCGAGGCCCTGGCGGCCGGGACGCTAATCCTCGTGGAGACGCCGAGCAGCACGGCCCTGGACCTGGCGGTCGATCAGCCGGTGACCGAGGGGAGGCAGTCCGGAAAGCGTGTGGTGCTCGCGCCGGCGGCTGTACCGGCCGTCGGGATCGAGGTGGCCCTCACCATTGCGTCAGGCGCGCTGTCGACGAGTTCCTCAACCAGCCGACGGCTCCGTTCGTTCAGACCTTCCTCTGGCCGGAGTCCGACGCGGTGATCTTCGACGGCGAGGCGCCGGAGCTGCGGCACGTGCTGGTCCGCGACGGATTCCTCGAGATCCAGATCTCCGAGGAGCCGGACCTCGCCGCGGCGGGAGCCGCGATTCAGATTGACGGTGCGTCGCTCGCCTGGACCCTCGCACCAGACCGCTACACACTGGTGAGCGCCGAGCCGCTGACGCCAGGGAGTCACGATCTGACGATCGGCACGGGCGGACTCGACCTCGCAGGCCAGGGGATCGCGGCTCCCTTCTCAGCGGCCATCGGTACACAAGCGGTCAGTGGCACGAGCTTCGTCTTCCGAGAACCCGACCCGAGGCAGGTGGAGAACTCGGCGGTCGGCAACGGGTTAGGCTTCCACGGACTCGGGATGGATGCTGCGGCGGGGCTCATCTACGTAAGGAACCGCTGGTTCGACGCAGAGTTGGAGCGCTTCGTTACCACGGATCCCCTAGGTTTCGTGGATGGTCCGTGTCCGTACGCCTTTGCGGGCAATGATCCGGTGAACTTCGCCGATCCCGCTGGGTTGCAGACACAACCCAGCTGGTTCCCATTGAAACGGCGGTACCAGCCGCGCTTGTTTGTCAGGGTCGATCCGGTCAAGTCGTCCGTAAGCTGGAGCGACGCGGAGATCGAGCAGCAGCTCAACGAAGCGGACCGTATCTTCAAAACGCAGGCAGACGTGTCCGTCTACTGGACAGAGATCAAGAAAGACCCGGACCCGAAGGAAGTGCTGACGTCTCAGCAAGCGCAGAACCTACTCGATGTGATATCGGATCGCTACTCTACTGGGACAGGAGGCTACGCGGGAGTTCCAATTTATTACGTTCGCGAGACGACCGGCAAGGTTCTCGAAGGCGGCTCATCGTTGGCTCCCGATTATCCAAGCGACCGCAGGAGAGCCGCGATCGTCGGACGCTACTGGGGAGGCCAACAGACCAATCAGTACATAACGGCGCACGAGCTGGGGCACGCTATCGGCGGGCTCTGCGACTCAGATTTTCCAAGGGCGTCTCGGTGCGGCGTTGGAGTACCGATTCCGGACTATGGAGGGGTGATGAAATACCCGGACCCCTACGATAAGCACCTGCAAGGTGACCGCCTCAATGAACGCGAGGTCGAGCGGCTCCGGAGGTACGCTAAGGAGATCGCTGAAACGAACCCGCAGAGGAAGCGATATTGAGCAGGCGGAGGCTGCGCGCTCTCGCGCTCACAGTGTTAACTATGGTGGTCCTGGGAGCAGCCACAGTGCTGTTATGGGATTGGGGCACGGACTACCTGAGATATCGGAAGGATGTCGCGTCAATCACTCCTCCAGGGCAGGAGACCACGTTCTCCCTAGAGGAGTTCAGTCAGTACAGAAAGGCAGCGGCGTTCTACGATACTGCAAGGCGGCTTGAGAGGATGAAAGCACCTGCCGAGGTAGTTCGTGATGTTCTGGGCGAGCCAGACCAAGTAGGGAACCTAGACGACCACGATTCTTGGTTCTATCCTGGCCCGATCCTTCGGGAGCGGCAACAGCCCACGATTATTCTGAGGATTGATCACGAGACCCAGCGGGTCAGCGGGCTAAGCTTTATCGTGCATAACTAGAGTCGAGTGCTGCGCGAGAGGTATGGTTGAGTCGTCGACCGATCCGCATTGCGGCGCTGGTTGTGATAGCGGCACTGTTGTTGGCGACGGGTGGAGTGCTCGTCTGGAGCTGGTCTTCTGACTATCGTAGCTACCGGCGGGCAATCGCGTCGCTCGACTATCCAGGGCAGTACGACAGAGGCTCTTTCGAAGAGTTCCTGAGTTACCGGCGAGGAATCGCTTTCTACGATGCCGCCGATCGCTTGGAGGTGGGCGACTCCATGAACGAGGTCCGTGCTGTCTTGGGGGAGCCAGACCGCGTGGAACAGATGGACGGGGAGGAGTCCTGGTTCTATTCGGGGCCTGTTTTCAGGGAACGGCGCCAGCCGACCATCGTAGTGGATATTGACCGCAAGACATCGCGCGTTGTTGCGCTCGGAGTTATCAACCACCTCTAGCGAGCGAGGAGCGGGCTCGCACCGAGAACTCCACCACCCGCCCTTCCGACCCACCGCCTGCGATCTCCTGCACCCGCCGCCCCCAATCCGTGAGCGCCCGCTGCTTCTCCGGGTCGGCACCGTAGCGGTCATAGACGGCGGTGACGCTCCGGTCCTTGTGGTTGAGGATGCCCTGGACGACGAGCCGGGAGACCCCCATCGCGCGCATCTTGGAGGCCGCAGTGCGCCGGAGGTCGTGCGGCGACCACTGGCGCATCCCGCTCCGCTCGAGGATCCCTTGGTAGGCGGTCTTGATCGTCGTCAGGTGCGTCCCCGGCCTCCGCGGGCTCTCGAGCACCCATTCGGAGCCGCCGGTCGCGGGGCGGAGTTCATCGAGGATCGCCCGCACCTGCGGCGACAGATAGACACGGTTCGCCTCGCCGTTCTTGGCGACCTCGGCCGGCACCACCCACCAGGCGCCGTCCTCGATGTCGCGCCAGCGCATCCGAAACACCTCCCCCGGCCGCTGCGCAGTGAGCAGGATGAGTCGGAAGGCGGCCGCCGAGACCGGCGTCTGCTTCTTCCGGTGGGCGTCGGCGGCGAGTTCGTCCAGCTCCTTCCAGAGGACGGCGATCTCCTCGTCGGAGAGCACGCGATCCTTGCCGCCGCGCTTGAGGTGCTCGCGCACGCGGTCAGGGAGCTTGACGCCGGCGGCGGGGTTGCCGGCGAGTATGCCGCGGTCGGCCGCCCAGTCGAAGAGCTTCGACAGCAGCGCCTTGAGGTTGCGAGGCGCCACCTTCGTCGGCTTGCCCCTGGCCGCGAGCTTCCCGTCGGCCAGGTCCTCGAGCAGCTCCCGGACGTCGTGCTTCGTCACCTGGTCGACCGGTCGGTCTCCCCACCGGGGCAGGACGTAGGCCTCGAGCTGCCAGCGGTCCATCGCGTAGCTCTTCGGCCGCTTGTGCTCCTTCGCGTAGCTCTCCAGGTACAGCTCGGCGAGCTCGGCAACGGTCTCGGCCGTGCTGGCCACCCGGCGCTCGTCCCGCTGGCCCTGGGGGTCGTCGCCGGCGGTGATGCGGCCGACCTCGACCTCGGCGAGCTGGCGCGCCTGCTTGAGCGACACGCCCGGGTACACGCCGAGCTTCAGGAACCGGCGGCGGTTGTCCTCCTGACGCCGGTAGTGGAGCATCCAGGTGCGCGCGCCGCGCTTGTAGACGCGGAGGACGAGCCCGCGCACCTGGTCGTCCCGGAGGTCGATCTGGTTGAGCCCAGGCCGGACCTGGGCAGCGCGCGCCGGCACCACGCGCCGCCCTGGAGATCACCTGCGCGGTTGTCACGTGGTCGGCCATCCGTTCCGCGGGGAGCCCGATGCAATCGACCACCAGGTCGCAGCCCGCGACGACCCGGCCGGTGGCCTCGGCATCCAGGGCGTCGGCGGTCGCGATCTCCACCCCCGGCTCCGCGAACAGCTCTTCCAGACGGTCACGGTGTCGGGAGACAGCGACGACTCGGCGGCCCCGGCTCGCCAGCTCCCGGACGAGGTGAATCCCGGTCGGCCCTGTGGCGCCGATCACTGCGATGCGATTCGGCTCGAAAGACATGCCCCGATCGTACCCGCGTGGCCCGGACCCCGCCCCACCCCGTCGGGCGGGGCGGGCGCCCCCCGTCGGACCGTGGAGCCGGCGCCCGCCTGTGGGCTAAGGTGGGCAGCGACCGGAGAGTCCCGAGCGAGGGAGCCATGGTTTCCGAGATCTCGCCATCGACGAGGGCCGCTGGATTCTGGTCCGCAGTGCTCGCCACGGTGTTCAGCCTCGCCTACGTCTTCGGCCAGATCGCGGAATGGCTGGGATGGATGGGATCCGGCGGAGGAGCCGAGAACCCCAGCACGCCCATCGGCCTCTTCGTGCTGCTCACCCCGTCGCTGTTCCTGGGGCCCGCGTTCCTGGTGCTGGCGGTGAGCATCCACCGGCTGGCGCCCCCGGATCGGAGGGTCTGGAGCCACGCCGCCGTCGCCTTCGCGACCGTCTACACCGCCCTGATCAGCATCAACTACTACGTCCAGCTCACCTGGGTGGCGCCGCGCCTCGCCGCCGGTCGGACCGAGGGCATCGAGCTGTTTCTCTTCACGCCATTCGATTCCTTCCTGTACGCCGTCGACATCCTCGGATACAGCTTCATGAGCGCGGCCACGCTGTTTGCCGCCAGGGTGTTCACGGGTCGGGGTCTGGAACGGGTGGTGCGGCTCTTCTTGACCGCGAACGGTCTCCTGCTCCCCTTCATCGCGCTGCAGATGTACGTGCATTGGCTGCTCTGGATCGCCGCGCTCTGGGCGGTGACGTTCCCGGGGTCGACGTGGTCGCTGGCTATCCTCTTCCGGCGGACGGCGACGACTCAGAGCCCGCCCGTGACGTCCGGTGCCTGATGGACCAGTCCCAAGGGTGATCGCGTGCTACCGTTCTCGAGGGCCGAGTTCTTCGCCGTTTTCGCCTCGTACAACTCCGCAGTCTGGCCGGCGCAGGTTCTCCTATACGTGCTGGCTCTCGGCATCGTCGCCCTCGCGATGCGCGGCCGCCGGCCCGGTGGGCGGGCGGTCTCCGCCGGGCTCGGTCTCCTCTGGATCTGGACCGGGGTCGTCTATCACTGGTGGCAGTTCACCGCCGTCAACCGCCTGGCGTGGGCTTTCGGCGCCCTCTTCGTGATCCAGGGCGGGCTGTTCGTGGCCCACGGCGTCGGCCGACGTCCGCTCGAGTTCGGGCGACCCCGCGGCGGGACGGGCTGGGTCGGCGGCCTGCTGGTGGCCTACGCCCTGATCGTCTACCCGCTCCTCGGCCTTGCGGGACATCCCACCCAGGAAGTTCCGTTCCTGGGCGTCCCTTGCCCGACCACCATCTTCACCTTCGGCCTTCTCTTCTGGGCGGTACGGCCGGTCCCCCGGCACCTGCTGCTGATTCCGCTCGCCTGGGCGTTCGTCGGCAGCACGGCGGTCTTCCTGCTGGGCGTGCCCGAGGACGTGGGACTTCTGGTCGCTGGCTTGCTGGGGCTCCTGTTGCTGCGGTCATCGGTCCCCGGGCGACCGGTGGAGTCGCCGAGCGGAGCCTCCCGTTGAAGGGCCGAGCGCTCGGAGCTGCGACGGTTGTTCTCGCGTGCGGCGCCGCGTACTTCCTGGTGGTGTTCGCCGTCGGCTTCCTCCTCGGGGTCGTTCGCACCCTCTGGCTTGCGCCAGGGGTCGGCGAGCGGTGGGCCGAGCTGACCGAGATCCCGGTCATGCTCGCCGTGATCTACCTCGCGGCGCGGTGGCTGAGCCGTCGCCTCTCTCTCGCTGCCCATGGCCGGGCGGTGCAAGCGGGTGTCGGCATTCTCGGGCTGATCCTCCTCCTCCTCGGGGTCGAGCTCGGCTTCGTCTTGCAGCTTCGAGGCCTCTCGCTGGCTCAGTACATCGAGGGCCGCGACCCCGTGTCGGGCACCGCCTACGCGCTGTCGTTGCTGCTGCTCGCGGCCATGCCGGTCCTTGTCTCAGGCAGGAAGTGATCGCGGGCTGCCTGTCGCCACAGCTCGTGCGAGGACCTCGCCATAGCGCCAGCCACCCCAGGCAGGCGGAAGAGATCGCGGCGGCCAGTTCTCCAACCGCTCCAACGTTGTCTCAGACCTCGAGTTCGACGATCTCGTGCTCCAGCCCGCTCTCGGTGACCCGGAGCCGGGCCACCGTCACCGGCAGCCGGAACCGCCGGGGACCGGCCGAGCCCGGGTTGATGTAGAGCACTCCGCGCCGGGTCTCGGTGTGCGGCCGGTGGCTGTGACCGCTGATCACCGCGGCGAAGCCCTCCGCCTCGGGCGCGAGGTCGAGGTCGTCGAGGATGTGCAGGACGTAGAGTTGGTGTGCTCCGGCCTCGACCACGGTGGTCGTGGGCAGCGACTCCGCCCAGGCGCCGCGGTCGACGTTGCCGCGGACGGCGTAGGTTGGCGCGACGGCACGCAACTCCTCGAGAACCTCGGGACTGCCGACATCGCCGGCGTGGACGATCAGGTCGGAACCGCGGAGCGCCGCCACCGCCTCCGGCCGGAGTAGGCCGTGGGTGTCGGAGATCACGCCGACGGTGAGCTGGGGAGGTTTCAAGTGTAGGCTCTCACCTTAATGGGAATCGACAACGCCAAGGCGATCATCAGGGCCGCCAAGAAGGGCGACGCGGAGACCGTGCGGCGGCTCCTGAACGACGACCCGTCGCTGGTGGCGGCTCGCGACAAGGACGGCTCCACGCCCCTGCACTGCGCAGCCTGGAACGGCCGTGAGGCCGTGGCCGCGATCCTCTTGGACGCGGGTGCCGACATCAACGACCACAACCAGAACGGCCACTGGGGCACGACACCTCTCCACGCGGCCGCGCATGGAAACCAGAAGCAGGTCGCGGCGCTGCTCATCGCGCGGGGCGCCGACCTCCAGGCCCGCAACCTCAACGGGAGGACGCCGCTGGAGGAGACCGGCGCTCACAACGCCAGGGCGGTTGCCAGGCTCTTGACGGAAGCTGCCCCGCGATCCTGAGCGGCATCGCGGGGCCTCGATCGTCTTCGGGCGTAGGACCTTCAGTCCCTGAAAGTAGTCGTCGCGGGGCGAGCCGTCGTAGCGGCCCGTCCTCATGCAGCAGTTCTTGAAAGCGGCGCCCCGAGCCGCACGGGCACGGATCATTGCGGCCGAGCTTCTCTTCCAGGACCTTCGTCCCGTGGACGAGCTGCGGCCCTCGCTTCACGCGCTGCTCGGACGGGAACCCCTTACGGCGCTTGCTGCTCGGCTCGAAAGCGTGGCAGGTCGTCGAACTCCTCGAAGTCTCGCATGATGACTCCTCCTTCCCCCCAGATGAGGGGGCGGAGCTTCTATCACGCGCTACGGGCGCGGCGCAAACGGCCAGCCTCGGCACCGCCCGCGAACGATCCTCGCCCCGTGCCGCCACGCCGAGCCCGCCGCCACCGCCGGGGGGGCTTGCCATCGCCGAGGTAGTACGACCGGCGCAGGATGCAGGGCCGTAGAATCCAGGACCTGAACCGCGGGCAATGGAGTCTGCCCATCGACCGCCGACCTGGCTGATGACTCCTGCACGGCACGGAGAGGGAGAGAGCGATGCGGGAGCTGTTCGCCGTCGGCATCGGCGGCTTCGTCGGAGCGGTGGCGCGCTACCTCGTCACCGGCTGGGTCCACCGGTTTGCGGGCGTCACGTTTCCCTGGGGCACGTTGACCGTCAACGCCGTCGGGTGTGTCGCCCTCGGCGCCCTGATGGGACTGGTCGAGGCGAGGGTCGCGGTGAGCCCGGAGCTGCGCCTGTTCCTGGCGCTCGGCGTCCTCGGCTCGTTCACGACCTTCTCGAGCGTCGGGTACGAAACGGTCGAGCTGATGCGCGGCGGTGAGCTGTCGCTCGCGGCGGCCAACGCCTTGGGCAGCCTGCTGCTCGGGCTTCTGGCAGTCGTCGCCGGCGCCGCCGCGGCGCGATGGATCGCCGGTTGAGGAGGCCCCGAATGAAGATCGAAGGCGAGGGTCGGCTGCTGCGCATCTTCATCGGCGAGAGCGACCGCTGGAAGGGGGCGCCGCTCCACCAGGCGATCGTCCGCCGGGCCCGCGAGCACGGCCTCGCCGGCGCCACCGTGCTGCGCGGGATGGAGGGGTTCGGAGCCCACAGCCGGGTCCACACCGCGAAGATCCTGCGCCTGTCCGCGGACCTGCCGATCGTGATCGAAATCGTCGACCGCCCAGAGCAGATCGACGCCTTCCTGCCGGTGCTTGACGAGATGGTCTCCGAGGGGCTGATGACGGTGGAGACCGTCCGCATCATCGCCTACCGGCACGGTCGGGAGGAGCGCCTGCGGGGGCCGGGTTGAGCGACCGGAGCACGGGCACCGGGCGGAACCGTCCGCCGGCGCGAGAGCCGGCGGCCCCCCGCAGCAGGCGATCCGCCGAGGCGTTCGGCTGGGGCGTACCGATCGGGACGCTCGGCGGCCTGATCGGCCTCGGAGGCGCCGAGTTCCGCCTGCCGGTGCTGGTGGAGCGCCTCGGCTTCTCACCGCGCTCGGCCGTTCCGATGAACCTGGTGATCAGCCTCCTGACCCTCGCCGCCGCCCTGGTCCTCCGCGCCCGCACGCTCTCGCTGGCGGCGGTCGAGCCCTACTGGCTCGAAATCGGTGCGCTGACCCTCGGCGGTGCGTTCGCCGCCGCCACGGCGGCAAAGCTCCTCGCCCGCTGGTCCGACCGGCGGCTCAGGATCACGCTGGCGGTGATCCTCGCCGGGCTTGGCGTCGTGCTGCTGCTCGAGGCCGGGCTGCGGCACGAGGGCGCGGCGTGGATCGCCCCGATTCCCGCGCTTCGTCTCGTCGCCGGCCTGCTGTTCGGGCTGGCGATCGGCGCGGTCAGCGCGCTCCTCGGAGTGGCCGGCGGCGAGCTACTCATCCCGACGCTGACGCTCGCATTCGGCGCCGACATCCGCACCGCCGGGACGGCGAGCCTGATGATCTCGCTGGTCGCGGTGGGCAGCGGGTTGTGGCGGTACGGCCGCCTCGGCATGTTTCCCTCGCGACGGGAGATGACGAAGACCGCGCTGCCGATGGGCGCCGGCTCGGTCGTGGGCGCGGTGATCGGCGGTCTGCTGGTCGGGATCGCGCCGGCCGCAGCGTTGAAGGTGGTCCTGGGGCTGATCCTGATCGCCGCGGCGGTGAAGCTGTCGCGTCACGCGGATTCCGGAGCGACGGCGTCGGGGCGGTAGGCCAACGTCGAGACAGGGTGTCTCCGGCGGGGCTGCTTTCCCGCCCGCTCCAGACTGCGCGCCGCCTGTGGTCACGGCGCCGCCGATCTGGCCGCTCCGCCGTGGTTGACGAGAATCGCCGAAATACCGTAGCCACTGGCCTCCCAACAACGCCCCGCGAAGGAGGCCCGCCATGCCCCGCACCCCCGACGACAACCCCGCCGCCATCTACCGCGACAGCCT
>Ga0256864_1000342_pt1 | contig 17772 bp, 12 predicted proteins | sample RVTome_11_FD_187336 | JGI IMG/M metagenome (GOLD analysis project Ga0256864, IMG submission 187336) | Soil microbial communities from uranium-contaminated site in the Upper Colorado River Basin, Wyoming, United States - RVT147D111 HiSeq ... | reverse complement strand
CAGGAGCTCACAGGCAGTTTCCACCGGCTTCGCTCCGGGGCCGCTCTTCCGGTCGCCGAGCGCGACCAGCTGACGACGGCGCTGCTCCTGGAGCTGGGACGGCTGTACAGCGAGAAGGCGTGGACCATGCAGCTCCACATCGGTGCCCTGCGGGACACCAACAGCGCGATGTTCACCGCCCTCGGGCCCGACACCGGGTACGACGCGATGGGGGATCGGCCGTACGCCGAGCCTATGGCCAAGTTCCTGAACGCGCTGAGCTCCGCGGGTGACCTGCCGAGGACCATCCTGTACAACGTCAATCCGCGGGACACCGAGATGCTGGCCTCCATGCTGGCCTGCTTCGAGGACGGCTCGGTGCCGGGGAAGATGCAGCTCGGTCCGGCCTGGTGGTTCCTCGACCAGAAGGACGGCATCGAGCGCCAGCTCGAGGCCCTCTCCCAGATCGGCTCGCTGCGCCGGTTCGTGGGCATGGTCGCCGACAGCCGCTCCTTCCTGTCGTTCACCCGTCACGAGTACTTCCGCCGCATCCTCTGCAACCTGCTGGGCGCCGACATGGCGGCAGGCCTCCTGCCGCGGGATTTCGATCTCGTCGGCGCTCTGGTCGAGGACGTCTGTTTCCGCAACGCGGAGAGGTTCTTCGGATTCGAGTTGCCCGACCGTCGCGGAGAAGCGGCGAGCGCGTCAACCTCGGCGTTGCACGCGTCGGCGCTGACCTGATCTCGGCATGGAGGATCCCGCGCGCCGAGTAGCGAGGGGCCGCGAACGCTTGCTCCAATGGGCCGGCTCCAGTACGCTGAAACAATGCCACAGGTGGCACCGAGACGCCTGCGCCCTGGACGCGTCCCATCTTGGCTTGATCGAGGGCTCGACGTGAACGGGTGACGGACAGATGCCGCTGACTCAGTACGTGGACGCCCCGCGCTGCCTCCGCCTGCACGAGGCCGACAACGTGGCCGTCATCGTCAACGACGGAGGCGTGTCGGCCGGCACGGTGTTCGACGACGGCCTGCGTGCGCGGGAGGCGATCCCGCAATGCCACAAGGTGGCGCTGCGGCCGATCGCCCCGGGGGAAGCGGTGCAGCGCTACGGGCAGGTCATCGGCACCGCGCGGCGCGCGATCGCCGGCGGGAGCTGGGTCAAGGAAGACGACCTCGATCTCCCCACGGCGCCGGCGCTCGACTCACTACCGCGCTGCACCGACGTGCCGCCCGAATCCCCGCCGCTCGCGGGGTACACCTTCGAGGGCTACAGGAACGCCGACGGGAGCGTCGGTACCCGCAACCTCCTCGGCATCACGACGACCGTGCAGTGTGTCACCGGGGTGCTGGACCACGCCGTCGACAAGATCCGCACCGAGCTGCTGCCGCGGTACCCGAACGTCGACGACGTGGTCGCCCTGACCCACGACTTCGGCTGCGGTGTGGCGTTCGATGCGCCGGGCGCCGAGATCCCGATCCGCACGGTGCGCAACCTGGCCCGCAACCCGAACCTGGGCGGCCAGGGCCTGGTCATCGGCCTGGGATGCGAGATGTTGCAGCCCGAGCAGGTCGTCGCCGAACGAGGCGGCGGCCTCGATCTCGACGGCCTCGATCTCGAAGGGCCGTGGCTCTACCGGCTGCAGGAGTCGCACCACGGCTTCGGCGAGATGATCGAGCGGATCCTGGCGCTGGCCGAGCGACGCCTGCACAAGCTGAATCAGCGGCGTCGCGAGACCTGCCCCGCCTCGGCCCTGGTGGTGGGCATGCAATGTGGCGGCAGCGATGCGTTCTCCGGCATCACGGCGAATCCCGCCCTCGGTTTCGCGTCCGACCTGCTCGTGCGCGCCGGCGGGACGGTGATGTTCTCCGAGGTCACCGAGGTCCGCGACGCGGTGCACTTGCTCACCGCGCGCGCCGAGAACGAAGAGGTGGCGCAAGCCCTGATCCGCGAGATGGACTGGTACGACCGCTACCTGGAGCGGGGTCACAGCGACCGCAGCGCCAACACGTCGCCCGGCAACAAGGCGGGTGGCCTGTCCAACATCGTGGAGAAAGCGCTGGGCTCCGCCGCCAAGTCCGGCCGCTCCGCGATCCGCGGCGTGATCGGCCCAGGCGAGCGCGCGCAAGGGCCCGGCCTGCTGTTCTGCGCCACCCCGGCCAGCGACTTCGTCTGCGGCACGCTGCAGCTGGCGGCCGGTATGAACCTCCACGTGTTCACCACCGGCCGTGGCACACCCTACGGACTGGCGATGGCCCCGGTGATCAAGGTCAGCACGCGCACCGATCTCGCGCAGCGCTGGCCCGACCTGATCGATGTCGACGCTGGCCGGATCGCCAGCGGCAGGAGCAGCGTCGAGGAGCTCGGCTGGGAGCTTTTTCACTACTACCTCGACGTCGCCAGCGGCAGGAAGAAGACCTGGACCGAAGTGCACCGGATCCACAACGACCTGGCGCTCTTCAACCCAGCGCCACTGACCTGAGGAGCGGCCGAACGGGTCCTCGCCAGCAATCGCAGTCGGCACTCTATCTATCTAGGCTCTGGCGCAAGGGCGACGGCTCATCGTCAGTCCAGCCGGGCCGTCCACAGCCCTTCCCGAGAACGACCGTCCGGTAGACTGCCGCTCCCCACCGGAGTGCGCATGACAGATACCCTGGCCGCCTGCCGCGTCGCGCCCGCGGGGACCGTCGACCTGAAGGTCGCTCGTGAGGCGACCGGACGGGTGGAGGGCCGGCCGCGACGACGGTGGGCGGTCGCGATCCTCCTCGCGTCTCTGGTGGTCGCGATGTACCTGCCGGTCCTCCTCTCGGAATACTTCTACGGCGACGAGATGATCTATTTGACCTACGAGGGCCTGCCCTTGCTGACGGTCAAGGAGAGCGTGCGCACCGGCCGGCCGGCCTCGGTGCTCGTCATGGGGACGGCCAATCGCCTGGCGACCTCCGGGGGCGTCGAGCCCAGGACGTTTCGGCTCGGCGCCCTCCTCCTCCTCGTCGCCGTCGCCGTCACCTCCTTCGACCGCCTGCGGGCCCTCACGGGGAGGGCCGGCTTCAGCTTCGCGGCGGGCCTCGGCCTGGTCACCCTTCCGACCTTCCAGGTCCACGTCGCCTATCTGGCCCTGGCACCCTATCTGGTCGGCGTGCTGGTCAGCCTGATACCCCTCGCCGGCCCGCGGACGCCGGGACGCAGCTTCATGGTCTCGACGCTGTGCTTTCTCCTGGCGATGACCTTCTTCCAGGCGGCGCCGACGTTCGTCGGGGCGTTCGTCGTCGCCTGCGGCCTGCTGTGGGACCCTGTACGCTGGCGCCAGGGACGTAGCTGGCTGGCCGGCCTCGTCGCCGGCCTCGTAGCCGCGATGGCGATCTACGCCATCGGGTACCGGCTCGCCTCCCGCTGGCTGGTCGCCGACGTCGGCTACGAGCCCGCCCGGCGCGCGCTCGAGTTGCTGGGCTCCGGCCTGTGGAGCCGGATCGAGCCGTGGCTCGGCCCGCGACCGTATCTGGGGGCCTTCGAGCTGTGGAACTACCCCTGGCCGGTTCAGCCGTCTCTGGCGCTCAAGGAGACGCTCGCCGGACTGCTCCTGGTGACGACCCTGGCGCTGGCGCTGGCCGCGGCGGCGACGTGGCCGGCGAGGCCGTCGTCCGGAGCGTCGGGTCGACTCGGATCGACGGCCGGTCGCATCGGGCTCGTGCTCGTCGTGCTCGGGCTCTCCGTCGCGCCTCTGGTCGCCGAGGGCGCCGGGCGGCGGCAGCACTTGTTCGTCGGCGCCAGTTCGACCCTGCTCGTCGCCCTGCTCGCCGCGCTCTGGCGCCTCGCCGAGGCCTGCGGCCCGTTCCCCGCCGTCCGTTGGCCGGTTCGCGCCGTCGTCGGCACCGTCATCGCGGGGTCCCTCGCCTGGAACGTCGTCGGGACACCGACGAGCCTGCAGCGTGGCCTCGTCGGCCCCGCCGCCGCCCTCTACCGCTTCGTCCGGCTCTCGTTGAGCGAGGCGGCCGAAGACGGCGTGCGTCGCATCGTCGTCGTGCCCGCGAGAGGTCGGTGTCGCGGCGAGCCCTGCTCGGGCTTCTTCGGGAGGCGGCTGCAGACCCGCCACACGGCGCTCTACCCGTCCTTCTTCGTCCAGGTGGCGAGAGAGGTCGGCTGGGAGCTGCCGGCGAGCCGGGTGGAGCTCGCGACCGATGCTCCCTGCCCGCCGCCCGAGTGCCGTCGCATCGAGTTCGAGGTGCTCAGGCGCGTCTCGGGGGTCGCGCCGCCCCGAGGGCATTCATGAGGACGCCCGGCCCCCACGACGCCTCGCATGAGCGCCGCCGCCGGTCGTTGGCAGCGACGGGCGCTTTGCCGGCGATGCTGGCGCTGTTCGGCGCCTGCGCCGGAGCCCCCGATCCGCCCGACGTGGTGCTGCTGACGCTCGACACCCTGCGCGCCGACCGGCTCGGCGCCTACGGGGCGGCGGACGTCTTCACGCCCGCCTTCGACGCCCTCGCCGCCGAGGGCGTGCTGTTCGAGCGCGCGGCGGCGCCGATGCCGCTGACCCTGCCGTCGCACTTCTCGATGCTCACCGGCAAGCATCCGCGCGAGCACGGCGTGCTCAACAACGGCATGGTGCTGCCCGACGACGAGCGGACGCTCGCCGAGACCTTCCGCGACCACGGCTACCGCACCGCCGCCTTCGTCGCGGTCAGCCTGCTGTCGCCCGAGGCGGGAGCGGACCAGGGGTTCGAGACCTTCTCCGGCCCCGCGAGCGGCCAGCGCCGCGCCGAGCGGGTGGTCCCCGAGGCGCTGGCGTGGCTCGGCGGCGTGCCCGAGGAGCAGCCGGTCTTCCTCTGGGTCCACCTCTTTGACCCGCACCAGCCGTACGCGCCCGGTCCGCCCTGGGACGCCGAGGCGCTCGAGCGCTCGGGGGGGCGCTGGCCGAGCCTCCACTGGCCGGACTTCGAGCGGCTGGCGGCGGGCAACGGCGGCGACTTGCCGCGCGAGGTGCTCGAGCACGCGCTGCGGCTCTACGACGGCGAGGTCGAGTACACCGACCACTGGCTCGGCCGGTTGGTCGAGGGGCTGAAGGAGCGCGGCCACTGGCGTGACGGCGTGGTGGCGGTGGCCGCCGACCACGGCGAGTGCTTCGAGAACGGCATCTACTTCGAGCACGCGGACTGCCTGTTCGAGGGGGCGATCCGGGTGCCGATGGTCGTGCTCCATCCCGGGCGGGAGGGCGCCGGGCGGAGGGTCGGCGGCCAGGTCAGCCTGGTCGACCTCGCGCCGACCATCCTCGCCGCCGCGGGGTTGCCGCCGGAGCCCGGGCAGAGCGGCGTCGCCCACCGGCCCGGCGGCGAGGTCGAGGCCGGGCGGGCGGTGCTGATCCAGCACACGGTCTACCGCTCCCGTCCGGCGGCGCGGCGCCAGCGGCGCCAGCAGCTCATCCGCAGCGTGGCGGGCGACCCGACCCGGCCGCTGCTGGTCGAGGGGGACCTCTTCGGGATCGTCGACGACGGCTGGAAGTATCTGCGCGGCGACGGCCGCGAGGAGCTGTACCGGCTCGCTCCCGAGGCCGACGAGACGGTCGACCTCGCCGGCGCCGAGCCGGCGGCGCGCGAGGCGATGCGCCGCCGGCTGGCGGCCGAGATCGAGCGTCACCCGGCGCGCACCCCGGCGCGCGAGGCGCTCGACGACGAGCTGCGCCGGAACCTCGAGTCGCTGGGCTACCTGTGAGCGGACGGGCCGCTCCGACCGGGGGTCCGAGAAGAGCCGCCGCATCTGCTCGCGGAGCGACAAGACCCTTCCCGAGACGGACCGTCCGGTAGAATGCCGCTCCCGCGGGAGTGCGGGAGGCGCGCATGTCGATCGATACCCTGGCCGACCTCTTCCTCGTCACCGCCCAGCACCACAAGCCGGACCACCTGCTGGTCAAGGAAGCCGGCCCGGACGACCAGGTCCGGTACCGCCCGATCTCGACCGCCGAGCTGGTCGACCGGGTGCGGCGGATCGCGCGCGCGCTCGAGCGCTGGGGGGTCGGGCAAGGCAACCGGGTGGTGCTGATGGCCGACAACGGGCCGCACTGGCCGGTGGTCGACTTCGCTGCGCTGTGCCGCGGCGCCGCCACGGTGCCGGTCTACCCGACGCTGCTGCCCGAGCAGGCCGCCTACGTGATCGCCGACAGCGGCGCCAAGGTGGCGTTCGTCCACCACCGGGAGATGCTCGCCGGGCTGCTCGGCCGCCGCGCGGAAATGCCCGCGGTCGAGCGCTTCGTGCTGATCGAGGGCGGTGCCGGCACGGCTGAGGAGGGCGACGAGGACGGCGAGGTCACCGCGTTCGCCGCTGCGCTCGCCGCCGGCGCCGACGCCGACCCCGACCGCTTCGAGGCGGCGGCGCGCGCCGTCGAGGCCGGCGACCTCGCCAGCCTGGTCTACACCAGCGGCACCACCGGCCGGCCCAAGGGGACGATGCTCACCCACCGCAACTTCGTCTCCAACGTCTGCACCGCGCTGACGCTGCTCGACCTCCGTGGCGACCAGACCGCCCTGTCGTTCCTGCCGCTCTCTCACGTCTTCGAGCGGATGGTGACCTACTGCTACTTCTACCGCGGTCTGACCGTCGCCTACGCCGAGTCGGTCGGGGCGGTGGCGCAGAACCTCCAGGAAGTGCGGCCGCACGTCTTCGTCTCGGTGCCGCGTGTCTACGAGAAGGTGCTGGCCAAAGTGCGCGAACAGGCCGCGGCGTCGCCGGTCAAGCAGCGGATCTTCGGCTGGGCCGAGAAGGTGGCGCGCCGCGCGCTCCCCTACCGGCTGCGCCAGGACCACCCCTCGGGCCTGCTCGGGCTCCAGCTCGCGATCGCCGACGGCCTGGTGTTCTCGAAGATCAAGGAGCGGCTCGGCGGCCGCTTCGAGTTCGCGGTCTCGGGCGGCGCGCCGCTCGGCCGCGACGTCGCCGAGTTCTTCTGGGGCGCCGGCATCCCGATCTACGAGGGCTACGGGCTGACCGAGACCTCGCCGGTGATCGCGGTCAACACCCCGGGTGCGATCAAGCTCGGCACGGTCGGCAAGCCGATCAACGGCGTCGAGGTGCGGATCGCCGAGGACGGCGAGATCCTGGTCCGCGGCCCCAACGTCATGAAGGGGTACTGGAACGACCCCGAGGCGACCGCCGAGGCGATCGACGACGAGGGCTGGCTGCACACCGGCGACATCGGCGAGCTGGACGAGGACGGCTTCTTGCGCATCACCGACCGCAAGAAGGAGATCATCGTCAACGCCTACGGCAAGAACATCGCCCCGGCGCCGATCGAGGGCCGGCTCAAGTCGAGCCGCTTCGTCGGCCACGCGGTGCTGATCGGCGACCGCCGAAAGTACCTGGCGGCGCTGCTGGTCCCCGACTTCGAGGCGCTCGAGGCGTGGGCGCAGCAGCAGGGGATCGACGCCGCCGACCGCGCCGCGCTGGTCGAGCGCCCCGAGGTGCGCGAGCTGTTCGACCGCGAGGTCCGCGCGGTCAACGACGCGCTCGCCCACTACGAGCAGATCGTCGGCTGGACCGTGCTGCCGGAGGACTTCTCGGTCGAGACCGGCGAGCTGACCCCGACCCAGAAGGTCAAGCGGCGGGTGATCGACGAGAAGTACGCCCAGGAGATCGAGGCTCTCTACCGGGAGCCGGCGCCCGAGCACGGCGACCGCGCCGCCGGCGGCCGCGGCTGAGCCGCCCGCGCGACCCCACCCACGAGGAGAACCCACGTGCCCGCCTTCCACCTCGAGATCGGCGCCGACCGCCTCGCCACCCTGACCTTCGACGCCCCCGGCCGCTCGCTCAACGTCTTCGACCGCGCCGTCCTCGAGGAGCTGGAGGCGACGATCCGCGACCTCGCCGGCCGCCGCGAGGAGATCGGCTGCCTGGTCTTCCTCTCCGGCAAGCCGAAGGGCTTCATCGCCGGCGCCGATCTCGACCTGATCGCCGGCGTCACAGACCGTGCCGAGGCCGAGGCCGGCGCCCGCTTCGGCCAGCGGGTGTTCGCGGCCTGGGAGGCGCTGCCGTTCCCGACCGTGGCGGCGATCCACGGCGTCTGCATGGGCGGCGGCACCGAGCTGGCGCTGGCCGCGAGCTACCGGGTCGCCTCCGACGACGAGCGCACCAGAATCGGCCTGCCCGAGACGCAGCTCGGGATCCTCCCCGGCTGGGGCGGCTGCACCCGGCTGCCGCGGCTGGTCGGGCTGACCGCTGCGCTCGACATGATCCTCACCGGCAAGGGGCAGCGGCCGAAGAAGGCGCTCAAGATCGGGCTGATCGACGCGCTGATGCCCGCAGCGGGCTTTCTCGGCCACGTCCGGGACTTCGCCCGCGAGCGGATCGACCGCCCCCGCAAGGCGCCCGTCACCGGCATCCGCGAGCTGCTGCTGGCGCGCAACCCGCTCGGGCGCAAGCTGGTCTTCGACCAGGCCAAGAAGAACGTCCTCGAGCGCACCAAGGGGCACTACCCGGCGCCGCTACGCGCGCTCGAGGTGGTGCGCGTCGGCCTCGAGCAGGGGCGGGAGGCGGGCTTCGACGCCGAGGCGCGGGTGGACGCCGACCTCGCGGTGTCGGGCATCTGCAAGAACCTGATCCACCTCTTCCGCCTGCGCGAGGCGGCGAAGAAGGAATCGGTCGAGGGCGCCGAGCCGCGGCCGGTCGACGCGGTGGCGGTGCTCGGCGCAGGCACCATGGGCGGCGGCATCGCTCAGCTCGTCGCCCACGAGGCGGAGGTCCCGGTGCGGCTCAAGGACATCGACGCCGGGGCGCTCGCCGACGGGATGGAGACCGCCGGCAAGCTGTTCCGCAAGCTCCAGGAGAAGCGCCGGCTCTCGCGCACCGAGGCGGCGCGCCGGCTGGCGCTGATCACCCCGACCCTCGACTACACCGGCTTCGGCCGCGAGGACCTGGTGATCGAGGCGATCGTCGAGAAGCTCGCGGTCAAGCAGAAGGTGTTCGCCGAGGTCGCCGCCGCGGTGCCCGACGGCGCGGTGCTCGCCACCAACACCTCGGCGCTCTCGATCGACGCCATCGCCGCCGACGTGCCGCGGCCGGAGCGGGTGGTCGGCATGCACTTCTTCAACCCGGTGCACAAGATGCCGCTGGTCGAGGTGATCGCCGGCCCGCGCACCAGCCCCGAGGCGGTGGCGACCGTGCTGGCGTTCACCCAGCGCCTGGGCAAGGTGCCGGTGCGGGTCAAGGAAGGGCCGGGCTTTCTGGTCAACCGCCTCCTCGGCTTCTACTCGGTCGAGGCGATGTGGCTGCTCGACGAGGGCTACCGCATCGAGGACGTCGACCGCGCGCTGGTCGACTGGGGGATGCCGGTCGGGCCGATCGCGCTCGGCGACGAGGTCGGGATCGACGTCGCCACCGAGGTCGCCCACACCCTCCACGCCGCCTTCGGCGACCGCCTGCCGCTGCAGCCCTGGATCGGCGGCACCACCGAGGCCGGCCGGCTCGGCGCCAAGAGCGGCGGCGGCTTCTACCGCTACGACGGCCGCGAGCGCAAGGACCCCGACCCGAGGGTCTACGAGCTGCTCGGCCTCGAGCCGAGGATCGCCGAGCCGGATGCGCGCTTCCTGGTCGAGCGCACGGTGCTGCGCATGGTCGACGAGGCGGCGCGCTGCCTCGACGAGGGGCTGGTCGCCGATGCCGGCCAGGTCGACCTGGCGATGATCATGGGCACCGGCTTCCCGCCCTTCCGCGGCGGCCCCTGCCGCTGGGCCGACTCCTACGGCGTGGCGCGCGCGGTGGCCACCCTCGAGCGCTTCGCCGCCGCGGTCGGCCCGCGCTACGAGCCGGGTGACGCGCTCCGGAGGGTCGCCGAGGCGGGCGGTTTCTACACCGCATCCGGCGGCGGCGTTTCTTGAAGGCGCGCGGAGTCCTGCTGCCACCGGGTCGGCGCGTGCTGGTCCGGTCCTTGCTTCCTTTGCTGTGAGAAGGAGGTGCGTCCGATGAGACGACAACCGATGAAATCAGGGCTTTTCACCGCCGCCGCGGCCCTGGCGGTGGTGCTGGCAGGTGCCGCCGTGGCCTCCGGACAGGACGCCGGCGACCGGGAGCGGCCGGAGTTCGGGGAGCGGATCGAGGTCCAGGAGGTACTGCTCGACGTGCTGGTGACCGACGCCCAGGGCAACCCGGTGGTCGGGCTCACGCCGGAGGACTTCGTGGTCACCGAGGACGGCGAACCGGTCGACCTGACCGGGGTGACGTTCTACTCGTCGAGCGAGCTGATCGGCGGCGCCGAGGAGATCGAGGCGCGCGGCGCGGCGATCGACACCGTCCCGCGCGACCGCTACTTCATCCTCCTGATCGAGGACCAGCGCAAGCACCAGGACGGCGGGATCGACCTGCTCAGCCAGCAGCTCCGCGCCGCGCGCGAGGCGAAGCGCTGGCTCGGCGAGGAACTGGCACCGGCGGACTGGGTGGCGGTGCTCTCCTACGACTTCAAGCTCAAGCTCCACCAGGACTTCACCCGCGACCGCGCCGCCGTGGCAGCAGCGATCGACGCCGCGGCGACCGGCAAGGAGGGCGCCAACTGGCCGTCGCGGCGCGGCGACGGCGAGGGCCCCTCGCTCGCCGCCCACCTGCCCTCGGGCAAGGAGCTGCGCAAGGCGACGACCCGTACCTTCGGCGCCCTCGAGGAGATCGCCGAGGCCGCCGGGCACATCCCCGGGCGCAAGAACCTGCTGTTCTTCTCGATCGGCCTCGGCGACATCGACCGCTTCGGCAACTACCAGGAGGACCGGCGCTACTGGCCGCCGATGACCCGCGCGCTCAACGACAACAACGTCGCGGTCTACACCATCGACCTGACCCCGGCCACCGTCCGCCACAGCCTCGAGGGGTCGCTCGCCAGCCTCGCCGAGGAGACCGGCGGGCGCTACTACTTCAACGCGGTCAACTACGGCATCCCGCTCGAGCAGATCGCGCGCGAGAACAGCGGCTACTACCTGCTCAGCTACCGCGCCGAGCATCCGGCCGGCGAGTCGGGGTTCCAGGACGTGACGGTGCGGGTCAAGGACCCGAGCCTCAAGGTCCGCACGCGCGACGGCTACGGGTTCGGTTGAGGCTCCTCGCCCTCGGTCCGTAGGGCCACCACGGTGACGTTGTCGAGGCCGCCGCGGCGATTGGCGGCCTCGACCAGGGCGCGGCTGATCTGCTGAGGCGAGCCGTCGTCGCGGGCGTAGCGCTCGATCTCGTCATCGCTGAGCATGGTGGTCAGCCCGTCGGAGCAAAGCAGGTAGAGGTCGCCCGGCTCGACCTCGACCTCGAGCACGTCGACCTCGAGCCGGCTCTCGCCGCCCAGCGCCCGGGTGACCACGTTCTTCAGCGGGTGGATCCGTGCCTGGTCGTGGGAGAGGAAGCCCGCGGTCACCTGCTCGTTGACCCAGGTGTGATCCTGGGTCAGGAGCTGCAGAGCGCCGCCGCGCACCCGGTAGGCGCGGCTGTCGCCGACATGCGCCACCGAGGCGGTCGAGCCGTCGAGGCTGAGCGCCACCACGGTGGTCCCCATGCCGGCCAGGCGGGGGTCGGCGCGGATCGCCCGCATCACCTCGTCGTGGGCCAGCCGCAGCGCCATCTTGAGAAGGTTCGCTTGCCGGCCGAGCCGCGGCTCTGGCAGCGACGGCATGGTCGCGTCGCCGCCGGCGACCCGGCCGAGGAAGCCGCGGATGGTGTCGACCGCCAGCCGCGAGGCGACCTCGCCGTGGCGGTGGCCGCCCATGCCGTCGGCGACTAGGTAGAGCCGCTGCTCGACGTCGATCTCGAAGCAGTCCTCGTTGTGGGTGCGGGCGAGCCCGCGGTCGGACGTCCCCCAGGCGCTGACCCGCAGCATCACTCGGCCTTCCCGCGCGCCCGCTTGTCGCTCCGGAGGCGCTTGATCTCGCTCTCGATCTCGGAATCGTCGCCGCCCCAGTTGAGCGCCTGCTCGTAGTAGGAGATCGCCTTGCTGGTGACGCCGGCCTGGCCGAAGATCCGGCCCGCCGCGCGCAGGTACTGTGGTTTCATCGGCTCCAGCTCGCAAGCCTGTGCGATCGCCGCCATCGCCCGCGAGCGCCAGCGTACCTGGTGTTCGCAGGCCAGCGCCAGGTTGTACCAGGTCTGGGCGTTGGCGGGGTCGGCCTTGGTCGCGCGGTCGAAGTTGTCGGCGGCCTCGAGGTAGTTCTTGTCGCGGAACGCGCGCACCCCGCGCTGCAGGTAGACCCGCCCGAGCTGCTCCTTGTCGACCCCCTGGCGCTGGGCCTCGGGCCGCGCCAGCTCGAGGTCGTGCTGGCGCCGGCGGTCGGGGCTGGTCAGCGCGTTGAGCGCCTCGGTGATCGCCTGGAACTCGACCTCGGCCTTCTCCTTCGCCTCGCCCTGGAAGCGGTCGGGATGGCGCTGGCGCGCGAGCTGACGGAAGCGGTCGCGAATCTGCTGGTCGGTCGCGTTCCGCGGCAGGCCGAGGATGTTGTAGTAGTTGGGCACAGTTGTCCTGGGGGCGGGCTCGCTGCCGAGCGACGCGAATCGAGGCTCTACAATCTCTTGATTCTATACAACCGTCCCGCGGTGTCGCGCACCGCCGGCGAGGCGTTGCGGTCGCGCCAGAGCTGGCGCAGGTCGCGCACCGCCAGCCGCGGCACCAGCCGCATCGCGGCGGCGACCGGGGTGCGCGGATTGGCGACCAGCGCGCGCAGGATCGGGTACTTGCGGATCCAGCCGCGGCTGTTGACGATGAACTCGAGCACCTCCTCGTCGATCGTGCGGTTCTGGGCGATCTGCTCGACCTCGGCGTCGGACAGAGCGTTGGTGCGCAGGACGTGGATCGCGACCTGGGGGTTGGGATCGCGCAGCATGATCCCGCGCAGCACCCGCGGCGCACCGCGTGCGAGGCCCAGCCGCACCGACACCGGCAGCGCGCGCAGCTCCGACTCGGAGAGCCCGGCCGCTTCCTCGTGCTCGATCGCGGCCCCGGCGGGCCGTGCCGCCTTGACCGCAGCGACCGCCTCCTCGACCTCCTCGTCGGTCGCCTCCTCCGGTCCGCCCTCCTCGTCGGTTACGGCACGACGGACCCGGCGGCGCCGGGGCAGCAGGTGCTCGCGGAACTCGCCGATGCGCCGGCGAGCGTAGTTGGAGAGACGCTGGTTGCGCTCGAGGGCGTCGAGGATCGCCGGCTCCTCGACCACCGCGTCCTGGCGCAGCAGCAGCAGCTCCTGCAGCTCCTCGGGCAGGGTGGAGGCGAGCGTGACCAGCAGCGGGCGCGGCACGTCGCGGCGGCGCAGCACGCTCTCGACCAGCCGCGGGTGACCGATCTCGAGGGCGAAGTAGGCCAACTCGGCGGGGCCGGCGGCGTTCTCGAGGTAGGCGGCGGAGAGCCGCGAGGAGAGCTGGCGCAGCGAGGCCGCCGCCTCGGCGGCCAACTCGGGATCGTCGCCGCGGGCGAGGGCCACCTGCGCCGGGATCAGCTCGTCGGCCGGCACCGGCAGCAACCCGCGGGCCGCCAGCCGGCGCAGTTCGGGGTTCTCCCCGGAGCGCAGCCGGTCGATGAGAAGCGGCTGGCTGTCGCTCAAGGGGACGCCGCGCCGTCGCCGGGGCGAGCCTCCGGCGGCAGCTCGATGCGCACGTCGCGCACCACGCGGCCGTCGGCGGGCAGCGGGAACGGCTCGCCGTTGACCTGCACCTCGACCCCGGCGGCGTTGCCGACGTTGGCCAGCACGACGCTGCTCTCGGCGTCGATCTGGAGCGATTCGCCGGGGGCGTGCAGCTCGCTGATCCGGCGCTGGCCGTCGATCACCAGCTCGACCCAGCACTCCTGGGTGAAGTCGAGGGTGACCTGGAGCGGCGCCGACGGCTCCTCCGGGGGCGGCGACGGCGCGGCGAGCGCCTCCGGCGCCAGCGCAGCCGGCGGCGCGGCGATCGGCAGCGCCTGCGGCAGGCGGTCGCGGCGGCGGCTCTCGGCGTAGAAGGCGAGGTAGGCGATCACCGCGGCGAGCAGGATCACCGCCAGCACCAGGAAGACGCCGTAGCTCCACGGCGAGGCGACGCCGCCGCGGCGGCGCACCGGTGCCGGCTCGCCCTCGTCGTCGTCCTCCTCGTCGCCGCCGAGCGCCGACAGGTAGTAGTTGACGACCTCGTCGGGCGAGAGCCCGACGTACTTGGCGTACTCGCGCAGGAAGCCGCGCGCGAAGACCGGCGCCGGGAGCAGCTCGAAGCGGTCCTGCTCCATCGCCTGGAGATAGCGGAGGCTGATCTTGGTGCGCTCGGCGATCTCGTGGAGGTCGATCTCGCGCATCTCGCGCTGGCGGCGCAGCCAGGTGCCGAACGACACCCCCTCGGCGTTCGGGTCTCCCGGCGCCCAGGGCGGCCGCTTGCGCACACCGCCCGGCGTCGAGGCTTCCGGTTCGCCGGAATCGAAATCCGGATTGCGGGCTGACGGCGTGATCGGCTCCCCCTCACGGCCCGCGGGTTGCAGGTCGTTCGGAACAGTACTTTAGACGGCTGCCGGGCGGCGGTCAACTCGGCGGGCGGGATCAACTCCAGCGGAATCCAGCGTTTGCGTGCACTCGGAGGGCTCAGCCGCCGCCGGAAAGCAGGCGCGCCCGGCGGCGCACCGCCGGCGCCACCCGCGGGCTCGCCACCACCGCCCGCAGGTCGACCTTCTTGAGCGAGGGGAGCAGGCGCAGGGCGGTCGCCACCGGCGTCCGCGGGTTGCGCGCCAGGGCGGTGCGCAGCGGGTAGCGCAGGCCCCAGCGCGGGTTCTCGGCGATCAGGCGCAGCACCTCGGGGGCGGCGTTCTCGCGGTGGACGAGCGGCGCCAGCAGCCCCTCGGTCAGACGCGGGTTCTCGAGCAGGGCGGCGAGCACCCGCACGCTCGGGTCGTGGCGCAGGTGGCCGATCACGCCGCCGCCGGCGCGGCGGGCGATCGCGATCTTCTCGCCGAGGGCGAAGCCGGGGAGGCGCGCGATCAGGTGGCGGTCGGCGGCGCGGCGCACCACCGGCCGCACCCGGGTCTCGAGCCCGAGCGCCACGAGATCCCGCCAGTAGAGCCCGCCGGCCCACTGCAGCGCGACCGGCTGGGGCGACCGCGGGTGGAAGACGACGGCGCGGCGGAAGGCATAGGCGCGTGCCAGGCCGCGCTGGTCGGCGAGCGCGGCGATCACCTCGGCGCCGGCGTAGGGGTTGCGCAGCGCCTGCTCGGCGGCGGCCTCGTCGAGCGTGCCGGCGTGGGCCTCGACCAGCTCGGCCAGTTCGCCGGCGGCGGCCTCGCGCAGCCGGCGGGCGAGGTCGCGGGTCGGCGCGGCCTCGGCGATTCGCGCGGCGTTGGCGGCCCGCGGCTCCTCGCCGGAGTCGCGCGCGCCCTGGAAGGACGGTCGGCGGGGCACCCGGTGATGGTATCCCGCCGGCGCCGAAGGCACGCTCCGTGTGGTAGCTTCACCGCCCTCGCATGGCCGTCTCGAGGACAACCCGGAGCTACATCGAACGGGGGGATTTCGACTCCCTCGAGGACGAGTGGCTGGCGCGCGCCGGCGAGGACTCGATCGACCTCGACTACTTCGCCGGCACCGCCCGCGCGCTGGCCGGCCAGGGCGAGGAGGAGCGGGCGCGGCTGCTGCTCGAGCTGCTCGACGGCCAGCTCGTCGAGCGCGCGGCTTGGGAGGAACGGCTGGCGCTGCTGCGCCGCGCCGGGGCGCTCCTGCTCGACGAGGGCGAGCTGCACCCAGCGATCCTCGACACCCTCGCCCGCCTCCATCCCGAAAGCCCCAGCTTCGCCGGCCTCGCCGAGGAGGTCGGCCTCCACCGCGCGATCCACGACCTCGGCAAGGCCTGGGACAAGGCCGACCGCCTGCGCGACCTGCTGCGCTTCGAGATCGGCACCGCGGTGGTGATGGAGGGCCGCGGCCCCGGCCGGGTCGAGGAGGTCAACTTCGCGCTCTCGAGCTTCAAGGTCGCATTCGTCGAGAGCGGGCCGCTCAACGTCGGCTTCCGCGCCGCCTCGAAGCTCCTGGCGCCGCTCCCCGAGGGGCACGTCCTGCGGCGCAAGCTCGAGGACCCCGAGGCGCTCGCCGCGCTCGGCCGCGACGACCCGCCGGAGCTGCTGCGGCTGGTCCTCGAGAGCGCCGGCCGGCCGCTGACCGCGGGCGAGATCCGCCAGCTCCTCGGCGCCCTGGTCAGCGAGGCGGCCTGGACCTCGTGGTGGGCGGCGGCGCGCAGGCACCCCCAGGTGGTCGCCGGGCGCGGCGGGCGGCAGACCTACTCCTGGGCGGCCTCGAGCGGCGACGCCCTCGACGCAGTCCGGGGCGCGTTCGAGGTCGGCGCCCCGCGCGAGAAGATCGTCCTGCTGCGCCGCGACGCCGCCCGCGACCCGGCGAACAAGGAGCGGATGGCCGGAGAGCTGGCCGTGCTCGCCAGCGCCGCCGCCGAGAGCGACCCCGGCCTCGCCTTCGAGATCTACTGCGGCCTCGAGCGCGAGGGGGCGCTGCCCGACAGCGACCCGGAGGCGCTGCCGTTCTCGCCCGCGCGGCTGGTCGACCGGCCGGGCGGGCTCAAGCCGCTCCTGACCGGCATCGAGGACCGCGCGGTGCGGGAGCGCGCCTACCGCACCGTGCGCGAGCGGCGCGACGACTGGCGCGAGCTGTTCCTCGCCGCCCTCGAGAGCGAGGACGACCCGCGCGCGCTCGACCTGGTGACCGGCGAGCTGGCGGCGGCCGGCGAGCGCGGCCTCGAGCGCTTCCTCGACGGCGCCCTCGCCCAGCCCCACCGCGCCCCGGCGGCGTTCGCCTGGCTCGCCGAGCGCGCCGCCGAGGACGAGGCGCTGGCGCGCCGCAACCCGCTGCGCCTGCTCCAGCAGATCCTCGCCACGCTCGGCCGCACCGAGTTCGCCGCCCAGCGCCCGAGGCTACGCAAGCTGGTGGTCTCCGGCGGCACCGTGCCGAAGCTCTTCCGACTGCTGTCGGCGGACCAGGCGCCGGCCGCCGCCGAGGCGATTCACCGCGCCGCCACGATCGAGCCGCACGAGCGCGGCGACCTCGCCACCGCCCTCGAGCTGCGCTTCCCCGCCCTGCGCGAGGGGGCCGAGCCGCCGCCGGCCGAGAGCCAGGTGCTGTGGGCGACCCCGGAGTCGATCGCCGCCAAGCGGGCCGAGCTGGACCGGCTGACCCGCGAGGAGCTGCCGGCCAACCGCACGGCGATCGAGGAGGCGCGTGCGATGGGCGACCTGCGCGAGAACTTCGAGTACAAGGCCGCCCGCCAGCGCCACGAGGTCCTCTCCGCCCTCGCTACCCGCCTCGATCGCGACCTCCGCCGCGCCCAGCCGATCGACTTCGCCGCCATCGACCCCTCCCAGGTCCGCGTCGGCACCCGCGTCACCTTGCGCGCGGAGGGCGGCAGCGAGCGCACGGTGACCATCCTCGGCCCCTGGGAGAGCGCCCCCGAGGACGGGATCGTCTCCTACGAGTCCGACCTGGCCGCGGCCCTGCTCGGCAAGGCCCCCGGCGAGAGCGCCGAGGCGGCCGGCGAGCGCTGCGAGGTGGTGGCGGTCGAGCGGGCGCGCTGAGCGAACCCTCTCCACCATCGCCGACCCCTTCTTGCGCTACTGGTTCCGCTTCGTCGAGCCCGAGCGCTCGCGCCTGGAGGCACGGCAGATCGCGGCCATTCGCGGGTCGGCGGGCGAGCGGGTGATCGCCCCTCGCCGGGTGCTCGACGTGCTGCGTTGAGCTGGGTGTCCGACGGCACTGCGCCCGCCGGAACTTCTTCACCCGCCCCCGCGTCTAAGCTGGATGAGGCCGGTCCCGGCCGGGCCGGCCTCGGAGGCACGATGATGGCGAGGGC
>Ga0256864_1000340_pt1 | contig 17904 bp, 12 predicted proteins | sample RVTome_11_FD_187336 | JGI IMG/M metagenome (GOLD analysis project Ga0256864, IMG submission 187336) | Soil microbial communities from uranium-contaminated site in the Upper Colorado River Basin, Wyoming, United States - RVT147D111 HiSeq ... | reverse complement strand
GCAGCTCGGTCGAGCGGCCGAGGAAGGTCGCCACCCACTCGCGGCCGGGGTCCAGGACCATGTCGCCGCGCTCCCGCAGCAGCGGCCAGTCGAGCGCCGAGACGAGCGCGGCCGCCACCTCGTCGCCGCGGAAGCAGCCCTCGACGAGCGCCCGCAGCAGCGCGCCCGGCTCGGCCGGCGTCGGCGTCGCCGCGGTCGAGATCCGTCCCAGCCCGTCGCTCGGGCTCCACAGGCGGTAGGCGGCGCCGGCGGCGGCGCCGGGCCGCTCGACGAAGATCAGGTGCACCCGGCCACGACCGACCAGGCCGCCCTCGTAGCGCCAGATCTCGAGTGGGTCGAGCAGTCCCTGGCAGCGCCCCGGGAACACCAGCGAGGGTGCTCCGAAGAGCGCGTACCAGCCGACCCGCGGGTCGTCGGGCTCGCCGAAGCGCTGGTGCGCCTCGGCGTACTGCGCCTCCCAGCGCTCGCGCAGCTCGTTGCGCGGGGTCTCCGGGTGGGGATCGCGGACGCGCCAGAACTCCTCGATGAAGGCCTCGCGCCGGTAGCCCTGGCCCAGCCCGACGAACGCCTCGCGCTCCTCCTCGGAGGCGAGCGGTGCGATCGCCGCCAGCCAGTCGCGATGGGCGGGTGAGAGCGGCGCGCCGGGTGCCTGCCCGCCGGCGTCGGCGCCGCGGGCGCCCTTCTCGCGGGCGCCGTCCCGGTTGGCCGCCGCCGCCGGAGCGAGGGCGAGCGCGCCCGCCACGACGAGCGCGACACCCCCGCCGCCGGCGCCCCGCCCGCGGCTCACGGGTAGTAGCCCTGGAGCGTCTTGACCTCCAGCCCGGGCCGGTCGACTTTCAACTCGACGCGCCGGAAGTCGGTCGAGTCGGTGGTGTTCGACGACTGGTAGGCGATCAGGTACTGGCTGCGCAGCTCCTCTTCGATCTGGCTGTACACGGCCGCCAGCTCGGCCGCGCTCTGGATGAAGAAGCTCCGGCCGCCGGTCGCCTCGGCGAGCTTGGAGAGCTTCTTGTGCGCGGCGTCGTCGCGCAGCGCGATCGAGTAGACCGTGACCCCGGCGCGGCGGGCGAACTCGAGGGTCTCCTCGAAGCTGAAACGCGAGGCCTCGTCTTTGCCGTCGGAGAGCACCAGCAGCGCCCGCTGCCCCTTGACCCCGTTGAAGTAGTAGAGGGCGAAGACGACGCTGTCGTAGAGCGCGGTGCCGCGCTCGGCTTTGAGCCCGGCCAGGCCGCCGGCCAGCTCGGTGAGGTCGTTGGTGAACTGCACCGCGAGGTTGGGCCGGTCGTTGAAGGTGACCAGCGCCGCCCGGTCGCGCGGCGCGATGCTGCCCTCGAAAAACGACAGCGCGGTGTCGCGGGCGTCGCCCAGGCTCTCCTCCATCGAGGCTGAGACGTCGAGCAGGATGGCGGCGTGGATCGGCAGGTCGTCGACCCGTTCGAAGCGCACGATCGGCTGCTCGACGCTGTCCTCGAAGACCCGGAACGCCTCGCGCCCGAGCCCCTCGACCGGCCGCGCCTGGCGGTCGAGCACGGTGGTGTACAGCTCGACGAACTGGACGTCGATCTCCTCGAGATAGTCCGGCGCGTTGACGAACACCAAGTCCTCGGTGGAGTTGCCGTCGGGCAGGTAGGCGACCGCGCGCACGTAGGCGATCGGGTCGCCGTCGGGCAGCACGATCGGCTGCTCCCAGGGCTCCTGGTAGAGGGTCGCCACCCGGGTCTCGTTGAGGTAGAACTCGACCCGCTCGGGCGCCACGCCGTCGGGGGTGTCGACCGCGGCGGCCGCGCGCAGGCTGTCGCTGTACCGCCGCCCCTTGCGCGGCTCGACCAGGCGCAGGGCGAAGCGGTGGCGGCTGGCGTTGATCAGGATCTCGTCGCTCGCCACCTCCTCGCCCTCGCCGTCGTAGGCGACGGCGGTCAGCCTCCGGGTGCGCGGGAGCTGGCCGAGGTCGAGGTCGACCGAGAACGGCGGCCGCCGCTTCGACAGCAGGGTCCGGCTGTCGAGCGCGAAGTCGACGCGGGAGATGCCGTCGCCGGTGGTCAGGGTGTCGAAGCGGACGAAGCCGGTGACCAGGTCGCCGCGCGGCTCGATGATCTGGATCGTCGTCTCGCCGGCGGCGATCGCGGCGTTGGCCTCGGCCAGGAGCTGCGCGGTGACCGGGTCGGCGGGCGGCGGCGGCATCGCGTTGTCGACCGACGGCACCGAGAGCTCGCGCTCGGTGCGGAAGAAGCGCTTGCCGTTGACGTCCTCGAGCTTGAGCACCAGGCGGTAGGTGCCCGGCCGCAGCGGGCGCTCGAAGACCAGCGGGATCCGCTCGCCGTCGACCTCGCCGGCGGGGAAGTCGAACTTGTAGCGGAAGTTGTCGAACAGCTCGCTCTCGAGCAGCACCTCGCCGGTGACCACGAAGTTGTAGGAGCGGTAGTCGGCCAGCTCCGCCACCGCCGCCTCCTCCCTGGGCACCACCAGTGAGGCCTGGACGACGGTGCGGCTCTGGCGCCGGCCGGGGAAGCCCAGCTCGAGGGTGGCCGGCAGCGACGAGGCGTCGTCGGGGACGTCGGTCGAGTAGGTATTGAAGGTCGCGATCCACTCACCGCTCCCGCCGGTCGAATCGCGCTCGATGCGGTCGGCGAGCTGCTGGAAGCCGATCGGGTCGTTGAGCGCGAACGCGATCGCCGCGACCAGGATCTCACCGTCTCGGCAGTTGAGCGCGATCTCGCGCAGCGACAGCGCCCGCCCGCTGCTCGCGGCGCCGAACGTGTCGAACAGCACGTCGACCCCCTCGAAATCGCCGCGCCACAGCCGGTGGCGGCCGGCGCCGCCGCGCTGGTAGAAGACGAGCAGGAACTCGCGGCGGATCTGGTCGCTGCCTACGTAGTACCAGACCTCGAGCGGCTCGATGCCGCTGCAGCGGATCTCGACCCGGTTGTCGGGGAACCCGTTGAGCAGCAGGATGCGCGCCCGGTCCTCTTCGAGGTTGCCATAGCGCGACCGCGCCTCGGCGAGCCGCGCCTGGTAGTTGTCCTTGAACTCGTTGCGCGCGGTGTCGCGGTAGGGGTCGCGGATGCGCCAGAAGCGCTCGATGAAGGCATCGCGCTGGTAGTCCTTCTCGAGCGCGAGGAAGGCGGTCAGCTCCTCCTCGTCGATGATCGGCTCGACCTCGAGGAGCCAGGCCCGGTGGGGCTCGGGCAGCGCCTCGAGCGCCTTCTTGGTCTCCTTGTCGTAGCGGCCGTCGCGGTTCATCTGGCCGCCGGCGGGTGCGGCGGCGAGCACGAGCAGGGCGCAGGCACACGCGAGGAAGGCGGCGCGGGGCGGGGGGCGGTGATCGGTTCGCACGTCGAAATCCTTCCTCCAGGTTGCCTGCCTGCCGCCGCGCGCGCGAGGCCGGGGACTCACCAGAACGCCGGGGGCGGCGGGTCGATTCCGCGGCTGCCGCCGCCGGCGCGGTGGCCACGGATCGGTCCCCCCGACCGGCGGGCGGAGGTCACCCCATTAGAATACGGCCATGGGCGGCGAGTTCACACCCCCGGCCGGCGATTCGTGCGTCGGCCCGGTCCACGCTCCGGTCTACCTCGACCACAACGCCACCACCCCGCTCGACCCGCGGGCGCTCGAGGCGATGTTGCCCTGGCTGGCCGGCCGCCACGGCAACCCCTCGTCGATCCACTCCGCCGGCCGGGCGGCCCGCGAGGCGGTCGAGACCGCGCGCGAGCAGGTGGCGGCGCTGCTCGGTGCGCGCCCGCCCGAGGTGGTCTTCACCGCCTCGGGCACCGAGGCCAACAACGCCGTGGTCTTTGGCCTCGCCGAGGCCGCCGGCTACCGCGGCCGGATCGTCCTGTCGCCGCTCGAGCACCCCTCGGTGCGCAAGGCCGCGGCGCGGGCGGCGGAGCGCGGGATGGCGGTCGACTCGATCGACCCCGCCCCCGACGGCGTGGTCCCCGCCGAGGCGGTGATCGCGTCGCTCGGCGGCGATGTCAGCGTGGTCTCGATGATGCTCGCGAGCAACGAGCTGGGCACCCTCCAGCCGGTCGCCGAGGTCGCCGCCGCCTGCCGCGAGCGCGGCGTCCGGCTGCTCTGCGACGCGGTGCAGGCGGCGGGCAAGATCCCCCTCGACGTCGCCGACCTGGGCGCCGACTTCGTCGTCCTCGGCGGCCACAAGTTCCACGGCCCGCTCGGCGCGGCGGCGCTGTGGGTGCGCCCGGGCGTCGAGCTGGCGCCGCTCCTGGTCGGCGGCGGCCAGGAGCGCCGCCGGCGGGCGAGCACCCCGAACGTCCCGGCCCTGGTCGGCTTCGGCCGCTCCGCCGAGCTGGCGGCGGCCGAGCTGCCGGAGCGCCGCCGCCACCTGGCCGGGCTGCGCGACCGCTTCGAGGCCGGCCTCGGCGCGATCGGCGGCGCGACCGTCCACGGCCGGACCGCGCCGCGGCTGCCCAACACCTCCCACGTTGCCTTCGAGGGCGTCGAGGGCGAGCCGCTGATGATCCGCCTCGACCTCGCCGGCTTCGAGGTCTCGACCGGCTCGGCCTGCTCCTCGGGGACCGTCGAGCCGAGCCAAGCACTGCTGGCGATGGGCGTACCGCGCACCGAGGCGCTCGGCTCGCTGCGGGTGAGCGTCGGCATGACCACGACCGAGGGCGAGATCGACCGCTTCCTCGCCGCCCTCGGCCGCGAGGTCGCTTCGCTGCGCGAGCTGCTCGGCGGCGGCCGCCCCTCGGGCGTGGCAGCCGAGGTAGCGCGGGCGTGAACGGTGCGGGGCCGGGGTGCGGCGGCCGTGGCCGGGGCGGCGAGGCGGGCGTGAACGGTGCCCGCGGGACCGGCGCGGGCGCCGCCGCCGGGCGCACCGCGGTGGCGATGAGCGGCGGGCTCGACTCGTCGGTCGCGGCGCTCCTGCTCGCCCGCCGCGGCGAGCCGGTCATCGGGCTCTCGATGCTGCTCTGGGACCGCTCGCACGAGGCCGCCAACGGACGCTGCTGCGGTGCCCTCGACCTCGGCGACGCCCGGCGGGTGGCCGAGCAGATCGGCATCCCCCACTACACCCTGCGCATGGACCGCGAGTTCCGCGAGCACGTCGTCGACCCGTTCGTCGACGACTACCTCGGCGGCCGCACGCCGAGTCCGTGCGTGCGCTGCAACACTTACGTCAAGTTCGACCTGCTCCACGAGCGCGCCCGGCTCCTCGGCGCCGCTCGCGTCGCCACCGGCCACTACGCGCGGCGGGTGGCGGGCGAGGACGGATGGGAGCTGCACCGCGCCGCCGATCCCGGAAAGGACCAGAGCTACTTCCTCTACGAGCTGACCGAAGAGCAGCTCGCCGCCGCCGACTTCCCGCTCGGCGGCATGATCAAGGCCGAGACCCGCGCGCTGGCCCGCGAGGCCGGCCTGGTGGTGGCCGAGAAGGGCGAGTCGATGGAGGTCTGCTTCGTCGCCGGCGGGGTGCGCGAGTTCGTCGAGGAGGAGGCGCGCGGCCGCTCGCTCCTGCCGCTGGCGCCGCCCGAGCGGGCGACCGTCGTCGACCGCGACGGCAACGAGCTGGGGCGCGCCGAGGCGCCCTACTTCCGCTACACCGTCGGCCAGCGCCGCGGCCTCGGCGTCGCCGCCGGCCGCCGCCTCTACGTGCTGGCGGTCGAGCCGGCCGCCAACCGGGTCGTGGTCGGCGGCGCGGACGCCCTCGCCGCCCCCGGGCTCACCGGCGAGCGCCTGCACTGGATCACCCCGCCCGCCGACCCGGCGACGCCGGTCGAGGCGACGGTCAGGATCCGCTCCCGCCACCCTGGCGTGCCGGCGCACATCCGCCCCCTCCCCGATCGCCGCTGCGAGGTCGAGTTCGCCACGCCTCAGCGAGGGGTGGCGCCCGGACAGGCCGCGGTGTTCTACGCCGACGACCGGGTCCTCGGCGGCTGCTGGATCGCCGGTCCGCTCTGAGTCCCCCGGCGGCTCGTCTACTCCGCACGCAGCGCCTTGACCGGGTCGATGCGGGTGGCGCGGAGGGCGGGGACCGTGCCGGCGGCGAGGGCGACCGCCAGCAGCAGCACCGAGACTGCGGCATAGGTCAGCGGGTCGAGGGTGCCGACGCCCTGGAGCTGCCCCTCGAGCAGCCGGCTGGCGGCGGCGGCGAGCACCAGCCCGACGGCGATGCCGGCGAGCGCCAGCCGGCCGGCGTCGGCGAGCACCATCGCCAGCACGTCGCCCCTCCGCGCCCCGACCGCCACCCGGATCCCGACCTCGCGCGTGCGCTCGACCACTGCGGCGGCGAGCACGGCGTAGATGCCCGACGTCGCCAGAACCAGCGCCAGCAAGGCGAAGACCGCGAGGAGCTGGAGCAGGAAGCGCGGCCGCCAGTCGGTGTCGGCGAGTATTTGCTCCATGGTGGTGGCGCCGTACGCCGGAGCGTCGCGGCTGATCTCCCACACCACCTGCTCGGCCGAGCGGGCCAGGGTGAGCGGATCGCCGGCGGTGCGCGCGAGTACGGTCATCGCCGGCGGGGTCGGCGACTGCGCGTGGGGGAGGTAGACATAGGACGGCGCGCCGGGGTTGGAGGCCACCCCGCGCACGTCGCCGGCGACCCCGACCACCCGCCGCCCCTCGCCGTCGAACTCGATCGCCCGCCCGAGGGGATCGCGGTCGCCGAACAGCTCGCGGGCGAGGCCGGCGCTGAGCACCGCCACCGGCTCGCGGCCGGCTCCATCCCGCTGGTCGAACCCGCGGCCGGCGACCAGCGGCAGGCCGTAGACGTCGAAGAAGCCTGGGGTCACCCGCATCGGCTGGGCGCCCGGCCCGCCGCCCTCGGCCGGCTCGTCGCCGGCCACGCTCACCGGCACCGAGAAGCCGAAGCCGCGGAACAGCGGCGGGAACTGGCACGCCGCGGCGTCCTCGACCCCGGGCAGCGCCCGCACGCCGTCGACCACGCGGCGGATGAACTCGTCGCGCTGTTCCGGCAGATCGAACTCCGGGCCGCGCGCGCCGGTGCGGAAAGCGAGCAGCCCGCGGGGGTCGAAGCCGGGGTCGAGCCGCGCCAGGTGGACGAACGCGCGCAGGGCGAGGCCGGCGCCGACCAGCAGGATCAGCGACAGCGCGACCTCGGTCACCACCAGGCCGCCGCGCAGCCGCCGCCGCTCCCGGCCGCCGGTCGAGCGCGTCCCGAACGGCGTGCCGGCGGAGGCCCGGAACGCCCAGGCCAGGGGCGCCAGGCCGAACAGCACGCTGGTGACCACGGCGGCCGCGGCGGTGAAGGCGACAACGCCGAGGTCGAGCTGCACCCGCTCGAGCAGCGGCACGTTGATGGTCTCCGGGATCAGCCGCGTCAGCGGTCCTAGCCCCCAGGCGGCGAGCAGCAGGCCGAGCCCGGAGCCGGCGAGCCCGAGCAGAAGGCTCTCGACCAGGAGCTGGCGCGCGACCTGGAGCCGCCCGGCGCCGAGCGCCACCCGCACCGCGATCTCGCGGCGCCGGCCGACCGCGCGCGCGAGCAGCAGGTTGGCGACGTTGCCGCAGGCGATCAGCAGCAGCAGGGCGACGGCGCCGAACAGCACCCACAGAGCCGGCCGCAGCGTCTCGACCAGCGAGTCGTGGAGCGGCACCACCCGCACGCCGCGGCCCTCGTGACGCGCGGGGTCGAGGGCGGCGAGCTGCTCGGAGATGCGGTCCATCTCCTCCTGCTCCGCCGCCGGGGAGGTGCCCGGGGCCAGCCGCGCCACGACGCGCAGGTCCTCCTGGCGGTCGTCGGGCACCGGTTGTTCGGTCAGCGGCAGCCAGAGCACCGGATCGCCGTTGACCGCCGGGTTGCGGTAGCCCGCGGGCATCACGCCGATCACCTCGTACGGCCGGCGGGCGAGCTCGAGGGTGCGGCCGAGGACCCCCGGATCGCCGCCGAAGTAGCTCTGCCAGAAACCGTGGCTGAGCATCGCCACGCCGCCGATGCCGGGCTGGTGCTCGTCGGGGGCGAAGGTGCGGCCGAGCGCCGGCCGCACGCCGAGCAGCTCGAAGTAGCCCGTGGTGACCTCGCGCATCAGCGGGTTGAGCGGGGTCTCCGACTCGGTGACGGCGAGACCCATGTTGCGGGCGGCTGCGAGGCCCTCGAAGCCGGCGGCGCTCCGCCGCCACTCGAAGAAGGTCGCCTCGTTGACGTTCTGGCGCTCGCGCCCGGCCGACTCCTGGGTCCCGAACAGGCGCACCAGCCGCTCGGGCGCGGCGAAGTCGAGCGGACGGAACAGGAAGCCGTCGAGCAGGGTGAAGACCACCGCGTTGGCGCCGATCCCGAGCCCGATCACCAGCACCGCCACGGCGGCCAGCCCGGGGCTGCGGCGCAGGCCGCGCAGCGAGATCCGGAGGTCGTTGAGCATCGGTCCCCCTTCGGCGGCGCCGCCGCGCCGCCGCGAGATCGGAAGGTGTCATCCCTTCAACGCAGCGGCGGTTGCCGGGTTGCTCACCGAGCCGCTTGCTTGCCGATCACCACCACGAACTCCCCCTTGAGCGCCGCCCGCCCGGCCATCTCCTCGCGCAGCTCCGAGAGCGGCCCCCGCAGCACCTCCTCGTGGAGCTTGGTCAGCTCGCGGCAGACCGCCGCCGGCCGGTCGCCCAGCTCGGCGATCGCGTCGTCGAGGCTGGCGATCAGCCGGTGCGGCGACTCGAAGACCACCACCGTGTGGCCGAGCCCGGCCAGCTCGCGGTAGAAGCTCCGTCGCTTGCCCGCGCGCGGCGGCGGGAAGCCGGCGAAGGTGAACGGGTAGGGCGGCAGCGCCGAGGCGATCAGCGCGGCGAGCACCGCCGACGGCCCGGGCACCGGCTCGACCCGGAACCCGGCCGCCGCCGCCTCGCGCACCAGCAGGTACCCGGGGTCGGAGACCAGGGGTGTGCCGGCATCGCTCGCCAGCGCCACCGTCGCCCCGCGCCCGAGCGCCGCCAGGAGCTGGGGCAGCCGCTGCCGCTCGTTGTGCTCGTGGAGCGACACCAGCGGCCGGCCGATCCCGAGCTGCGCCAGCAGCCGGCCGGTGTGCCGGGTGTCCTCGCAGGCCACCATGTCCGCCCGCTCGAACGCCGTCCGCGCGCGCGGCGACAGGTCGTCGAGGTTGCCGATCGGGGTGGCGACAACCAGCAGGGTGCCGCGCCGCGCCCGCGGTTCGCCGGGATGCTGCTCGCCGCCGCTTCCCGGCTCGGGATCGTCGCTCATCGGGGGCTCCGGGGAGGGCGATGCTAGCATCCGGGCATCATGCGCCCGGCGGCACTGGCGGCCTCCGTCCTGCTCGCCGCCGTCCCTGCGCCCGCCCAGGACCCCGCGCCCGCAGCCGAGTCGCCGATCCTCGTCGACCGCATCGTCGCGATCGTCGGCGAGGACCCGATCCTGCTCTCCGAGGCCGAAGAGGTGATCGGCCTCGGGCTCGCCGGGCGCCGGCCCGGGGAGGGCGACGCCGAACTGCGCGAGCGGGTGATCGACGGGCTGATCGAGCAGCGGCTGCGCTTCCACGAGGTCGACCGCTCGGGCTTCCACCGGGTGCCGGTGACCGAGATCGAGGCCCGGGTGGCCGACATCGCCGCCGCCTTCCCCGACCGCGAGGTGTTCCTCCGCCGGCTCGCCGAGCTGGGGATGAACGAGCAGGAGGTGCGCCAGCTCGTCGCCCGCCAGATCGCTGTGCTCACATACGTCACGGAGCGGCTCGGCGCGCGCGTCTTCGTCGGCTTCGAGGACATCCGCGCCTACTACCAGGAGAGCGTGGTCCCCGACCTCGAACGTCGCGGTGAGCCGGTGCCGCCGCTCGACGAGGTGCGCGAGGCGATCCGCGCCGTGCTCCACGAGCAGCGGCTCAACCAGGAGCTCGAACGCTGGACCGAGGAGCTGCGCGCCGAGGCCGATGTCCTGGTCTTCCCCGCTCCGCCCGACCCGTTGCCCCTGGTGGTCGAGACGATCGACTGAGCGCGAGCGCCACGTTCAGTTCGGAGGCGACGCGACCGGGCCGGTCCGCCGATCCCCGTAGACCTCCCGGTAGTGCGCGCGGCTCCTCAGGACCTTCTCGAGGTAGCCGCGGGTCTCGGTGAAGTTGACCTTGGTGAAGTACTCAGCGGGATCGGGGCTGAAGCAGTAGCTGCGCCAGAGCAGCGCCTGCGCCTCGCCGGCGTTGTAGGCGGCGACCACCATGTGGTCGGCGCCGCGGAAGCGGCGCGTCAGCTCGCCGAGGTGGGCGGCGCCGAGCGCGATCGACACCTCCGGCCGGTAGAGGTCGTCGGGCGCCAGCCGCTCGAAGCCGATCCCGCGGCCGACCCGCACCGCGGTCGGGTGGACGAACTGGGTCAGCCCGCGCGCCGAGGCCGCCGACAGCGCCCGCTCGTCGAACCGGCTCTCTTCGCGGATGATCGCCGCCAGCAGATAGGGGTCGACGTTGTGCTCGAGCGCCTGGGTGACCACCTGCTCGGCGTGCGCGATCGGGTAGAGCAACCGTCGCAGCTCGATCGGGTGGGCGGCCGGCGGCAGGCGAGACGGCAGCCGCTGGGCGAGGATCTCGACGATCCGGATCGACGGCCGGGTGCGCCCGGAACGGGCGAGCAGCGCCGCCGAGGTGAACGCCAGCTCCGGAGACGACAGCGGGAAGTGCTCGCCGACGGCCGGCGCACCGTCTTCCCACACCCCGAGCGCGAGCAGCATCTCTTCGGGGCCGTTGAGCGGCTGGCGCCACAGCGGCCAGGAGGCCGGCGGCACGGCCTCGACGCCGTCGAGCGGGGCCGCCGCGCCCTCGTCCTTCCAGCGCTTGCGCAGGCGGCCGAGCGCGGCGCGTCCCCACGGCGAGTCGTCGTCGAGCAGCAGCCAGGCGGAGTAGAGGTCGTCGCTGCGCGCGGAGGCGGCCAGGCGCGTCCCCGCGGCGCGCGCCGGCCCGGACAGCCCCTCCACGGCCAGCCGCTCGCGCGCAGCCTCGGCCAGCGGGTGGTGGGGGTCGGACCGCAGCGCCTGCAGGTAGCGCCGCACCGCCGCGTCCGGCTCGCCCTCCAGCTCGGCCAGGCGGCCGCGCCAGTACGCCGCCTCGATCGCCACCGCGCGCCCGGCGCGCTCGGCGAGGTCGAGCCAGTGCCCGGCGCGGTCGGACCGCCCGCGCACCAGGTCGGAAGCGGCGAGGAAGAGCGAGGCGCGGGCGGCCGTGTCGTTCCACCGCCGCTGGGAGAGCAGCGCGTCGTACAGCTCCCGGGCGCGCTGCTCGTCGCCGTGCCGCCACTCCACCCGCAGGGCGGCGAACAGCGCCGACGACGCCCAGCCGCCGAGCCGGTCGACCGAGTAGGCGCGGCGGAAGGCGTCGTCGGCGGCCCGCTGGTGCCCGCTCAGCTCGAGCGCGCGGCCGTGCTGGTAGAGCGCCTTCGCCCGCAGGCTGCGGCTGCTGGTGCGCCCGGCGAGCGCCCCGAAGGCGGCGACGGCTGCGGGGAACTCCTCGCGCCAGAAGCGCGAGCGGGCGGCGGTGTAGGCGACCTCGAAACGGCCGTCGCCAAGGCTCTCGGGCCAGCCCTCGATCACCGGCTCGAGGTAGGCGAGCGCGCGGTCGAAGCGCCGGTGCTGGTGGAACGCGGAGCCGAGCAGGAGCGCCTCCTCCTCGTCCGGCGGCCCGCCGTCGCGCCGGTGGAGGGCGTCGAGGCGCTCGGCGGCGAGGCGGCCGGGGTCGTCGTCGACCGCCTCGCCGAGCAGCCGCAGGTAGAGCGCGCGGGCGCGCTCGGAATCGCCGTCGCGCAGCGCGCAGTCGCCGGCCGCCAGCTCGATCAGCCGCCGTTCGGCGTCGGCCAGCCGCGAGGGCGCCACCCCGTGCAGCAGCCGGCAGTCGCCGCCCGCGGCGAGGGTGCGCTGGAACAGCTCCGCCGCCTCGGCGGCGAGGTGGCGCGGCGGGTCGGCGACCACCGAGGCGATCAGCCCGGCGGCGACCTCCGGGTGGCCGCGCCGCTCGACGTTGCAGGCCAGCCGATAGCGGCCATAGGGCTCGAGCGCCGGGGTGTTGCCCATCGCCTGGGCGAACGCCTCCGCCGCCGGCATCGGCCGGCCGAGCAGCTCGAGCAAGTGCGCGCGCAGGTAGTCGAGGCCCCAACGGCGGGCCGCCTCGGGGTCCTCGGCCTGAGCCGCCTCGGCGCGCGCCAGCGCCTCCTCGGCGCGGCCGGTGAAGCGCAGCTCGACCAGCTCCGGCCGCGGGTCGGCGGCGGTGGCCACCGCGGCCAGGGCGAGGGCCAGTCCGGCGCTCATGCGGCGGTCCTGGCGCTGGGACGTGGAGTCGGCATCGCGGCTCGGGCGGCGAGACGAGGGGGCGGCGGCGGGCGCCGGTCGCGTCGTCGGACTCGTCGTCGAGTTCGTCGTCGGAGTCAGTCCGGCGGCGGCGCTCCGGTCACCCGCTCCACCCGGGCGCCGAGCGACTGCAACTTCGATTCCATCGCCTCGTAGCCGCGGTCGAGGTGGTAGATGCGGTGGACGACGGTCTCGCCGGCGGCGGCCAGGCCGGCGATGACCAGGCTCGCCGAGGCGCGCAGGTCGGTGGCCATGACGTGGGCGCCGGCGAGCGCCGCCGGGCCGTGGACCCTCGCGGTGTTGCCGTCGATCCGGACGTCGGCGCCCATCCGCGCCAGCTCCGGCGCGTGCTGGAAGCGGTTCTCGAACACCAGCTCGCGGATCGTCGACACCCCGCGGGCGCGGGTCATCAGGGCCATGAACTGCGCCTGGAGGTCGGTCGGGAAGCCCGGATGGGGGGCGGTGTCGACGTCGACCGGCGCCAGCTCGCCGTTGCCGCGTACGGTCAGCGCCTCGGGCTCCTCGTCGAGAGCCAGCCCGGCCGCTGCCAGCTTTTCCGTCAGCGGCGCCAGATCGGCGGGCCGGGCGCCCTCGACCCGCACCGCGCCGCCGGTCATCGCGGCCGCCACGAGATAGGTGCCGGCCTCGATGCGGTCGGGAATTACCCGGTGGTCCGCGCCGCCCAGCTCGGCCACCCCCTCGACCTCGATCACCGACCCGCCGGCGCCCTCGATCTTCGCCCCCATCGCCGAGAGCAGCGCCGCCAGGTCGCCGACCTCGGGCTCGGCGGCGCAGTTCTCGAGCACGGTGGTGCCGCGGGCGAGGGTGGCCGCCATCAGGACGTTCTCGGTGCCGGTGACGGTCGGCACCGCGAAGCGGAAGCGGCCGCCGGCGAGGCGGCGGGCGCGCACGGTGACGTCGCCGTGCTCCAGCTCGACCTCGGCGCCGAGCGCGCGCAGCCCTTCGAGGTGCTGGTCGATCGGGCGCACCCCGATCGCACAGCCGCCGGGGAGCGACACCCGCGCCTCGCCGTGGCGCGCGAGCAGCGGCCCGAGCACCAGGACGCTGGCGCGCATGGTCTTGACCAGCTCGTAGGGCGCCTCGTGGGCGAGCGCGCCGGGGCCGTCGCGGCGCACCGTCACCGCGCCGCCCGGGCCGGTCTCGCACGCCATCCCGAGGTGGCCGAGCAGCCGCCACATGGTGCGGATGTCGCGCACTGCCGGCACCCGCTCGAGCCGCACCGTCCGGTCGGTCAGCAGGCAGGCCGCGAGCGCCGGCAGCGCGGCGTTCTTCGCGCCGCTCGCGCGCACCGTGCCGGCGAGGCGGTTGGGGCCGTGGATGACGAAGCGGTCCATCAGCGCTAGGCGGAGCGTACGGCTTCGTCTCTCCGGCAGCGTGGGAGGCTCGTGGGCGAGACTCGCGGCGAGTGCGATCGGGCACCTCTCTTCGCGGGGCTCATCCGCGGTCCGCCTCTTCGGTTCGTTCCAGGCGGACCACCCGCGGGATGCCAGCGTAGTCTTCGATCGCGGCGGCGACGTGGAGCACCGAGGGCACGGTGTGGCGCTCGATCGCGGGAAGCTGGCCGCGGCCGATCTCGAGCACCAGCGATGCGCCGGGGGAAAGGCCCGCGGCGCCGGCGATCAGCTCGCCGAGCATCGCCTCGCCGCGGTCGGCGGCGAAGAGCGCCCCGTGGGGCTCGAAGCGCGTGATCTCGGGCGACAGCGACCCGGCCTCGGCGGGGTCGATGTAGGGCGGGTTGGCGACCACCAGGTCGAAGGCGGCGAGCTCGAGCCCGGCGTAGCGATCGGCGGCGGCGAAGCGGACCCCGCCGGCGCCCAGCCGCCTCGCATTCGCCGCGGCCACCGCCAGCGCCGCCGGCGAGGCGTCGGTGGCGAGCACCCGCGCGCCGGGAAGCTCGAGCGCGAGGGTGACCGCCAGGCACCCCGAGCCGGTGCCGAGGTCGAGGATCCGCGGCCGCGGCGGCAGCGGCGCCGCGAGCGCCGCCTCGACCAGGTGCTCGGTCTCCGGACGCGGGATCAGTACCCGCTCGTCGACCGCGAACCGCCGGCCGTAGAACTCCCTGCTCCCGGTGAGATAGGCGACCGGCTCGCCGCCGAGCCGGCGCTCGAGCAGTGCCTCGAAGCGCGCCGCCGCCGCCGCCGGCACCGCGCGCTCGGGCCGCGCCAGCACCTGCGCCTCGGTCAGCCCGAGGACGTGGCCGAGCAGCAGCAGCGCCTCGCGCCGCGGCGGTGCGAACGGCGCCGCGGACAGCCGTTCGCGAGCGCGGGCGAGCAGGTCGCCGGCGGGAATCGGTCCGGCCTCACTCAACCGGGGCGGGACGTCCCAGGCGCTCCGCCTGGAAGTGGGCCACCAGGGGATCGATCAGGGGGTCGAGCCGCCCCTCGAGGACCTCGGGGAGCTGGTGCACGGTGAGGTGGATGCGGTGGTCGGTGACCCGGTTCTGGGGGAAGTTGTAGGTGCGGATCTTCTCCGAGCGATCGCCGCTGCCGACCATCTTCTTGCGCTCGGCCGACATCGCCTGGTCGGCCTTCTGCTGCTCGAGCTCGAGCAGGCGCGCCTTCAGCACGCGTAGCGCCTTGGCCTTGTTCTTGATCTGGCTGCGCTCGTCCTGGCAGGAGACGACGATGCCGGTCGGCAGGTGGGTGATGCGCACCGCCGAGTAGGTGGTGTTGACCCCCTGGCCGCCGGGCCCGGAGGCGCAGAAGCGGTCGACCCGCAGGTCCTTGTCGTCGATCGCGACCTCGACGTCCTCGGCCTCGGGCAGCACCGCCACGGTCACCGCCGAGGTGTGGATGCGCCCGGAGGCCTCGGTCTCGGGCACCCGCTGCACGCGGTGGACGCCGGCCTCGTACTTGAGCCGGCTGTAGGCGCCGCGCCCCTCGACGATCGCCGAGACCTCCTTGACGCCGCCGGCGCCGGACTCGGAGAGATCCAGCAGCTCGACCCGCCAGCCCTGCTCCTCGGCGTAGCGGCTGTACATGCGGAACAGTTCGGCCGCGAACAGCGTCGCCTCGTCGCCGCCGGTGCCGGCGCGGATCTCGAGCACGACGTTGCGCTGGTCGTTGGGGTCGGTGGGGATCAGCTCGAGCCGGAGCGCCTCCTCCAGCTCGTCGGCGCGGGCGGTCAGGCGGTCGCGCTCCTCGCGCGCCATCTCGACCAGCTCGTCGCCGCGCTCGAGGCCGGCGAGCAGCTCGTCGGTCTCGCCGAGCTGGCGCCGGACCTCCCTGTACTCGCGGTAGAGGGCGACCACGTCGTCGATCTCGGCCAGCGCCTTCGACGCCTCGGTGTAGGCCTTGCGGTCGCCGAGGACCTCGGGGTCGGCGAGCTTGGCGGTCAGCGCGGCGTGGTTGTGTTCGAGCTGGGCGAGCTGTTCGAGCATAGGCTACCCGCCGGGGCGTCCACGCACTCAGGAGGGCGCCCGCGGCGGTCTCCGCGCCCCCGGGGTCGCGGGGGCTCAGGTGCTCAGTTGGCCTCGCGGCGGTAGCGGCGCTCGAAACGTTCGACGCGGCCGGCGGAGTCGATCAGCTTCTGTTTGCCGGTGAAGAAGGGGTGGCACTCGCTGCAGATCTCGAGGCGCAGCTCCTCCTTCGTCGAGTGGGTCTCGAACGTATTGCCACAGGCGCACACCGCGGTGATCCGGTGCAGCGTGGGGTGGATGTCTTGCTTCACGGCTCGTCCCTTCCTGCCTGGCTCGGCCCGCCCGACGCTCCCGCCGGTCGGGCGCAAAGAGAAAGGCTAGCCGATCCGCCCGCAGTTGACAAGCTCGGAAGGGGGTTCCCGGGGCGGACCCGGCTGGCGGAGAATGAAACAGCGGGCGGGCGGAGGCGATTCCCGCTCCCGGAAGGTTGCCGGCCCTTCTCAGTCGGCGAGTGCCGGCGGGCAGCCGGCGGCGGCGCGAGCCGGTTAGACTCGCCCCGTGATGGATCCCATCGCCCTCCACGGCAAGGCGGTCGTGGTCGACGGCCACACCGACCTGCCGACCCGGCTGTTCCACCGCCCGGCCGACGTCGGCGAGCGGCTCGACGACGGCCACATCGACCTGCCGCGCCTGCTTGCGGGCGGCGTCTCCGCCTTCGCCGCGGCGCTCTACGTGCCGCCGTTCCTCGAGCCCGACCGGGGCTGGGAGCACCTGCTGGCGCTCCACCGGCTGATGGCCGAGGCGCTCCGGCCGGGGGAGCTGGAGCAGGTGACCACCGCCGCCGACGTCCGGCGGGCGAAGGCGGCCGGCGCGGTCGGGGCGCTGTGGGCGGTGGAGAACGGCCGGCCGCTGACCAGCGGCGCGCGGCTACGGGAGATCGCCGCCCTCGGCGCGCGCTACGTCACCCTCACCCACTTCGCCAGCCACGAGTGGTGCGACGCCTCGACCGACGAGCCGCGTTGGGGCGGCCTCAGCAGCGAGGGGGTCGCGCGGGTACGCGAGATGCGCCGGCTCGGTATTCTCGCCGACGTCTCCCACGTCTCCGACGACGCCGTCCTCCACACCCTCGACGCCCTGCGCTCGCCGGTGATCGCCAGCCACAGCTCGAGCCGGGCGCTGTGCGACCACCCCCGCAACCTGCCCGACGACCTGGTGAGGGAGATCGCCCGCGCCGGCGGGGTGGTGATGGCCAACACCTACCCGGCGTTCGTCGACGACGCCGCGGCCGCAGCCAACGCGAAGCGCAACCGGGCGGCGATGCCGGAGCTGGAGGCGATGGTGGCGGGCGGCGAGCCCGATCCGCACGCGATCGCGGCTGCCTGGCGTGCCGCCGCCGCCGCCCACCCCCTGCCGCCAGTGCCGCTCGCCGTCTTCGTCGACCACCTGATGCGGCTGGTCGAGCTGGCCGGCGAGGAGCACGTCGGCGTCGGCACCGACTTCGACGGCATCCTCGAGACCCTCGACGGCTTCCGCGACGCCTCCGAGTGGCCCAACCTGACCGCCGCCCTCCTCGACCGCGGCCTGCCGCCGCCGGCGGTGAAGCTGATCCTGGGCGAGAACTTCCTGCGGGCGCTCGAGGAGGCCGAGCGGCGGGCGGGTCAGTAGCGGTCGGTGCCCCACGACGGAGAGTACAGAACGGCGTTGAGCAGCAACGGCATGGTGCTGCGCCAGAAGCCGCGGAACGCCGGGTCCTGCGCGAAGAGGACGAGCCGGCCGTCGCCCACTTCCTCGCTCGCCACCAGCAAGGCGCCGGCGAGGCGCTCGCGCGCCTCGGGCCAGGCGAAGCCGGCCGCGACCGGCGAGGCGGCGACGGCGGTCAGGACGTCGATCTGCGGATCGCCGGTCGGCAGCCAGACGCGATCGCCCTCGAACAGCACCGGCGGCGGCGACGGCAGGCCGGCGGCGAGCGGGTGGCCGGGGGTGAGCCGGGTGGCGAGCACGGCGCCCGGCGTGGCGAGCAGGCGGCGGGTGACGGCGTCGGGCTCGGGCGGTGCCTCCGGGTCGGTCGCGACGGCTGCCGGCGCGGCGGCCGGGCCGCCCCCCGCAGGCTCCCCGCCGTCGCGGTCGTACGGCGGCCAGGTCTCGACCGCGGACAACTCACGCGCGCGCAGCCAGGCGAGCGCGTCGCCGGAAGCGATCAGCACCCCGCCGCGGCGCAGCCAGCCGGCGAGCGCGTCGCCGGCCTTGCCGCCGAGCCCTTCCCCGTAGTCGCCGTCCGGGAGGACGACGGCGGTGA
>Ga0256864_1000336_pt1 | contig 17990 bp, 11 predicted proteins | sample RVTome_11_FD_187336 | JGI IMG/M metagenome (GOLD analysis project Ga0256864, IMG submission 187336) | Soil microbial communities from uranium-contaminated site in the Upper Colorado River Basin, Wyoming, United States - RVT147D111 HiSeq ... | reverse complement strand
GTGAGCGGAACCTGCGCGAGGCGCAGGTGGTCGTGGATCTCGCGACCCAGGCGGCCCTGTCGCGAGGTCGCCTCGGCGCCCGAGCGCTCGGGGGGACCGCCGGTGCGACGCCCGGAGGCCCCTCGGCCGCCGCCGACCGCGTCGAGATGGCGCCCAGCGGGCGGCTCGACTTCTACTTCCGCCTCCCGCGTGCCGCGGCCCTGACCCTCGACGCGGTCGAGGGCGCCGCGGCGCGGCTGCGGGTCACGTTGCGTCCGGCCGGCGGCCGGGAGCGCAGCGTCGGGCAGCTGGTCTCGCCGGGCGGCTTCCAGGCCCTGCGGCTGCCGGGCGAGCGCGGGCGCATCGTGCGCCTGTCGGTGGTCGCCGAGGGTGACGGCCGAGGCAGCGATGGCGCCGTCCTGGTGCGCCCGGCGGTGCGCTCGCCGAAGCGGCCGCCGGCGGCGGCGAGCGCGCGCCCGGCCGGGCGCGCCACCGCTCGCCCGCCTCACGTCATCGTCTACCTCGTGGACACGTTGCGGGCCGACGTCCTGGGCGCCTACGGCGACCCGCGCGGCCTCTCCCCGGCGATCGACCGGTTCGCCGAGAGGGCGACCCTGTTCGAAAAAGCCTACGCCCAGTCGTCGTGGACACGGGCCGCGGTGGCCTCGATCTTCACCGGTCTCGGACCCCGCTTCCACGGCGCCAACCGCCGCGACGACGCCCTTTCCGAGGACGCCGAGACCCTCGCCGAGATCCTCCACCGGGCCGGCTACCGAACCGCCGGCTTCATCACCAACGGCAACGTCGGACCCCAGGTCGGATTCGCGCAGGGATTCGGCCGGTACAGCGTCCTGGGCGAGCGCGACCTCGCCGAGCTCCACCACCAGTCGGACCGGGTCAACGAGCGGGTCTTCTCCTGGCTCGGTCGCCGGGCCGAGGTCGACGACCACCCGCTCTTCCTCTACATCCACACCATGGATCCCCACGCCCCGTACGCGCCGCCGCCGGCGTACCGGCCGCCGTTCGCTCCGCGGGCGGGCCCGCGGCCCTCGGCCGCCGAGCTGGGGGATCTCGAGCGGCTCGCCGGCGGGATCGACCCGCGCTTCGGCGCCAACGTCCGCAGCGTCGCTCCGGGCTCGCTGGCCTGGCTGCAGGCTCTCCACGGCGGCCTGCTCGCGGCGCCGCCGGAACGGGTGGCGGAGCTCGAGGACCTCTACGCCGCGGAGGTCGCCTTCAACGACGCCTCCTTCGGCGCCTTCGTCGCCGAACTCGAGCGCCTCGGCCTCTACGAGGACGCGCTGGTCGTCTTCACCGCAGATCACGGCGAGGAGTTCTTCGAGCACGGCGGCTGGGAGCACGGCAGGACGCTCTACGACGAACAACTCCGGATTCCGCTGATCGTCAAGTTCCCGGGTCAGCGCCGGGGGCGGAGCCGGGCGGACCCCGCGCAGCAGCTCGACCTGCTGCCGACCGTGGTCGAGGTCGCCGGCCTCGCCACCGCCGGCGAGCCCGCCGGGGTGAGCCTGGTCGCCGGCGGCGACGGCGCGCCGCGGGCGGCGTTCTCCTACCTCGACCTCGACGGCATCCGCCTCGAGAGCGTCGTCGACGGCCGTTACAAGCTCATCGTCGGGAGCTCGTCGACGCCGACGGCCGAGCTGTACGAGCTCGCCGCCGATCCCGGCGAGACCGACGACCAGTTCGCCGCACGACCCACCGTCGCCGCCTACCTCGAGGTCCTGCTCGCCGCCCACCGCGCCTCCCGCACCCCCCTCGTCCCTCCCCCGGCCGCGGTCGCTCCAAGACTGCAGCGCAAGCTCAAGGCCCTGGGATACCTCGGCTGAGCTCGACTCCCGGACCGCCGGCGGGTACGGGAACGACCGGCCGGGCCGGCGGCGGTCGAAAAGGAAGGTGCTACATCGGCCGTGAAGAGCGCCGCTGGCGGCGGCCGAGCGTGAGGAGCAGCGCCAGCGCCGCCAGCGCCGCCGCCGAGACCGCCAGCCCCGCGGTCAGCCCCGGCGGCCAGTAGGTCATCTCGATCTCGACCGGCCCCGCCGGGACCTCGACGGCGCGGAAGGCGAAGTTGGCCGTCAGGATCGGGACCTCGCGGCCGTCGACTCGCGCGGTCCAGCCCGGCATCGAGCTCTCGGCCGCGTAGATCAGCCCCGGGCGCGGCGCCTCGAGGGTCAGCCGGTAGCGGTTGCGGCGGAAGCTCTCGATCGCGACCGCCGGGTCGCCGGCGGGGTTCGGCCGCGGCGGGAACGAGGGAGGCCGCTCGAGCAGCACCGTCCTGCCCGGGGGCATCCGCCCGAGGGCGCGCAGCGCCGGCGTGCCGCCCAGGACCTGATAGTCGGTGGTGAAGTAGTAGCGGGGACTGCTCTCGCGGCGGAAGATGCGCACCGCCTCGTCGGCGTAGATCGAGGTGTAGCCGCGCAGCCGAGCCTCGTTCAGCAGCCCCGTCCGCGCCCTGCCCAGGGCGAGCAGCTCGACGTCGGCGCGGTCGAGGACGCCCTCGGGAGGCAGCCGGTTCGCCTCGCGCAGGAAGAACGGCGTCCCGCGGTTGGCGTAGCGGCGGTAGAGCCGGTAGACCCGGCTCGAGTTGTACGGCATCAGCGAATCGAGGCTCATCACCTCGAACGCGGAGCCGGCGTTGGCGTTGAAGGCGTCGACCGCGAACACCCGCCCGAGCCCCGCCTCGGCCTGGAGCTCCTGGACGTAGGGGACCGGGTGGCGCCAGACGTCCCAGGCCCGCTGGCGCGGGTAGACCGTGTTGGGGAGCGCCTCGAGGACGAAGAGGCAGAGCAGGAACGCCACCGCGCCCCGCGACGCCCCGGCGCTGCGCCCGCGGGCGACCCGCAGCAGGCTCCCACTGACCGCCCCGACCAGCACCGCGAGCAGCCCCCAGCGCAGCCACCAGCTCTCCGCCTCGGGATGCTGCGGCACCCCCTTCTCTACCGCGAGCTGCACGAGGGCGAACGCCACGAGGCCGCCGACCGCCGCCACCATCCCGGCGCGCCGCGCCGACACCGCCCCCCGCGCGACGCTCTCGAGACCGACCGCGGCGAGCAGCGCGAGGAGGAAGTCGAGGAGCACTCCCAAATAGGGCGCGAAGTGCACTTGCCGGAGGCCGGGGACGAGGCCGATCCACTGCACCGGCGCCAGACCGAAGAGCTTGCCGGCGACGATCAGGACGGCGGCGACCACGAACGGCAAGAACGCCCTGCCGCGCCCCGCGCCCTCCCGCCGGGCGGCCAGCGCGAGCAGGCAGGGCAACGCTCCCAGGTAGGGGATCTGGAGGTAGAAGGGGTCGGCCATCGCAGGATCGACGTAGACCTTCGAGCCGCCCGCCAGCACCGGCGACACGAGCTGGAGGGCGCAGGCCAGCGGGTACGACACCAGCCCCGCGTCCGCGTAGGCCTCCCGCACGTGCGGGACGTCGCCGGCGAGGGCGATGAACGGCAGGTGGAAGAACGCGGTCAGCCCGAAGCCGAGCAGGCAGGCCGCGCCGAAGCGCAGCAGCAGCCACCGCCGGGCGAGACCGGCCCGCCGCGCGGTCTCGGGGAGCAGGGCCATGGTCACCGCGTAGGCGCCGGTGAGCGCGAACAGGCCGAGCAGGATCGGCGGGAAGCTGGCGAGCGAGATCGTCCCGTAGCCGACCGCCAGCGCCGCGGTGCGCCCCGGGCTCGGGCGGTCGAGGAAGCGGCGGGTGAGGAAGAGCGCCGGCGGCAGGCAGGCGGCGGCCTGGCCGAGGAAAGAGCCCGGGTTCTGGGCCATCGCGGCCGAGAACGCGTAAGCGGCGCCGCCGAACAGGCTGGCCGCGAAGCCGAGGCCGTGTTTGCGCAGCAGCAGGAAGGTGAAGAGCGCCGCAGCGTGCAGCATCGCCAGCGCGTAGAGGTTCTTGACCAGGACGCCGTCGCCGAGCGCCACCCGCAACACGTAGGGTGGGAAGAGGAGCGCCGGCACGACGTTGGCCATCGCCGGGGTCCCCGCGCCGACGTAGGGATCCCACAGAGGAAACTCCCCCCTCTCCATCGCCCGGCGCAGGAATCGGCCGCCGGGCTCCCACTGCCACCAGCCGCCGCCGGGATCGTGGAAGTTCGCGTGGAGCAACAGGTTCTCGCCCAACCACTTGCGGTGAGGGGTGAAACCGGGTCCGTAGCTCTCCTCCGAGGCCTGCGGCTGGAGCGGGTTGTAGTTGTTGCTGTAGACGAGCGACCTGCCGGCGAAGACGACGCTCCAGTAGGCGCCGGCGAGGAGCGCGGCGAGCAGGAGCGCGGCGCGCAGCGTCTCGCGCCGGGGCACCCGCACCTCGTGGTGGCCGGACGGCTCGTCGGGCGGGGCGCCGCCGGTCCGGGCCGGCTGGGCGGCCGCTCGGGGGGTCATGGGCGGATAGCATAGTCTCGCTCCCTCAACGAACCGGCGGAGAGAACACCCTGGTGGCGAGGATCGGCATCGTCGGAGGTGGGCCGGCGGGGCTGGCGGCGGCCCACGAGCTGAGCGCGGCGGGCCACCGGATCAGTCTCTTCGAGGCGGCGCCCGAGCTGGGCGGGCTGGCGCGCTCGTTCCTGCTCGGCGACGCGCGGGTCGAGCGTTACTACCACTTCCTCTGCGCCGACGACACCGGGTACTTCCGCAAGCTCGACGAGCTGGGGCTGGCCGACCGACTGCGCTGGCGGCCGTCCCGGATGGGCTTCTTCCACCGCGGCCGGCTCTATCCCTGGAGTTCGGTGCTTGACCTGCTGGCCTTCGACGGCATGTCGCTGCCGGCCCGCCTGCGCTACGGCGCCGGCCTTTTTTACTGCTCGCGGCTCGCTTCCTGGCGGCGCCTGGACGGCATCGCCGCCGAGCCGTGGCTACGCCGGCTGATCGGCCGCGAGGCCTACGACACCACCTGGGCACCGCTCCTCGACCTCAAGTTCGACCACCACGCGGAGCGGATCTCGGCCGCCTGGGTCTGGCACCGGGTGCGGCGCGTGGCGCGTTCCCGGAAAACGCTCCTGAGCCGCGAGCGGCTGGGCTTCCTCGCCGGCGGCACCGAGGTCCTGGTCGAGGCGCTCGAAGCGGAGCTGCGCCGCCGCGGAGTCGCCCTGCGCCCGGCCACTCCGATCGAGCGCATCCTGATCGAGGACGGTCGCGCGGTGGGGCTCCGCACCGCGAGCGGCGAGGTCCACGACTGCGACCGGGTCGTGGTCGCCGTACCCCTGCCGCACTTCGTACGTTTGGCTCCCGACCTGCCGCAGGACTACCGGCGGCGGCTCGCGCAGACCGACTTCCTCGCCGTGCGCTGCGTCACCCTCCTGCTCGCCGAGCCCCTCACTCCCTACTTCTGGCTCAACGTCCACGACGAACGGCTCCCCTGGAACGGATGCATCGAGCTGACCAACCTCAATCCCGAGGCCGCCCCCGACGGCTCGCACGTCCTCTACGTCCCCTACTACCTCCCCCGCGAGCACCCGCGCTTCTCGCTGCCGGCGGAGGATCTCTACGCCGCGACGGTCGCGGGCTTGCGCCTGATCAACCCGCGCTTCGGCGAGCGTTGGGTGCGTGCCTGGGCGGTGTCGACGGACCCCTACGCCCAGGTGGTCTGCCCGGTGGGCTGCGGCGACCGGGTGCCGCCCCATCGCACCCCGGTCTCCGGCCTCTACCTGATCGAATCGAGCCAGCTCTACCCCTCGGACCGCACCATCGCCGGCACTCTCGACCTGGCGCACGAGGCGGCGAAGCTGGTCGCCGCCGAGACGCCGGGCGCGACGCCGGCCTGACCGTGCGCCGGCCCGGCCGGCGCGCCACCGCCCGGTGGGCGCTACAATCGCTCCGCGCCGGCGGCGCTGCGCCGGCCGCCACAAACCGAAGAGCCCGAGCCCTTGCCCCACACCATCGCCATCGACGCGCGCAAGGTCGGGGACTTCGGGATCGGCACCTACACCCGGGAGCTCATCCGCCACCTCGCCGAGATCGACTCCGAGAACCGCTACGTCCTGTTCGTGCGCACCGCCCAAGGGCGGGCGGCGTTGGCCGACCTGCCGGAGAACTTCCAGATCGTCCAGCACCGCTCGCCGGTCTACTCGATCCGCGAGCTGGTGACGCTGTCGTGGCGGCTGTTCCGGCTGCGGCTCGACCTCTACCACTCGACCCACTACGTCCTGCCGGCGGTGGTGCCGTGCCGGGTGGTGGTAACGATCCACGACATCATCCACCTGCTCTACCCGGAGTTCCTGCCCAGCCGGCTGGCTTTCTTCTACGCCCAGCGGATGATCCGCAGGAGCCTCTCGCGGGCCGACCGGATCATCGCGGTGTCGCGCAACACCCGGGCCGACCTCGGCCAGTTCTTCGACGTCGACGCGGGCAAGATCGAGGTCGTCTACAACGGCGTCGACGACGACTTCCGCCGCCGCCTCGAGCCCGAGGAGCTGGACCGGGCGCTGCGCGGCCTCGAGCTGAAGCGGCCGTACATCCTGTTCGTCGGCAACCCGGCCAAGCCGCACAAGAACCTCGACAACGTCATCCGCGCCTATGCCCGGGCGCGCGAGCTGCTCGACTTCGACGCGCCGCTGGTCTGTGTCGGCGACCGCTCGAGCGCCGAGTTCAAGATCCGCCAGCGCGCCGAGCAGCTCGGCATCGGCGACCGCGTGCTGCTGCTCGGCCACGTCGCCGAGGAGGCGCTGCCGGCGATCTACCAGGGCGCGACGCTCTTCCTCTACCCCACCCTCTACGAGGGCTTCGGCCTGCCGGTGGTCGAGGCGATGGCCTCCGGGCTGCCGGTGATCACCTCCAACACCTCGTCGCTCAAAGAGATCGCCGAGGGCTACGCGCACCTGGTCGACCCGCTCGACCTCGAGGCGATCGCGCGCGCGATCGCCCGCTGCATGTCCGACACCGAGCACCGCGAGGCGCTGGCCCGGCTCGGGCGCCAGCGCGCCGAGGCCTTCCACTGGCGGCGCACCGCGGAGCGCACGCTCGAGGTCTACCTCGCCGCTCTCACCGCCCGCCAGCCGTCCTGGCACCGGGTGCTGCGCCGGGGCGACGCCGGCGGCGACCGCGAGGGAGGCGGCGGCGGAGAGCGCGCCCGCACCGGCGAGCCGGGCGGCGGCGAGGCGAATGCCGGCGCCGCCGGAGCGGCCGCCAAGTCCGCGCTGGCCGGGGAGCGCCCCGAGCCTCCGCCCGAAGCCTCGCCCCTGGCCGAGACCCAGCGCCTCCGCCCGCCGCTCGGCGAGGGGGGCCGGAGGCGGCCGCGGTGAACCCCGGCGGGGGCGACACCGGCCGGCCACGCGCCTCCCCCGGGGCTCCTGGGGGCGCGCCGGGCGCCGCGGGCGCGCCGCGGGTGGCGCTGGTCCACGACTGGCTCACCGGCATGCGCGGCGGCGAGCGGGTGCTCGACGCGATCGCCTCGCTCTACCCGGGGGCGCCGATCCACACCCTGTTCCACTTCCCGGGCAGCGTCGGCCCGGCGCTCGAGGCGCACCCGATCGTCACCAGCTTCCTCCAGGGCTGGCCGGGGGTGCGCCGGCACTACCGCCGCTACCTGCCGCTGTTCCCGGCCGCGGTCGAGGACTTCGACCTCGGCGGCTACGAGCTGGTGATCTCGACCAGCCACGCGGTGGCCAAGGGGGCGATCCCGGCGCCGGGCTCCTTCCACGTCTGCTACTGCCACACCCCGATGCGCTATGCCTGGGACCAGGAGCACGCTTACTTCCCGGGCCGGCGAGGCTTCGCCGCCCGGCTGCGCGGCCTCGCACTGACCGCGCTGCGCTCCTGGGACGTCGCCTCGGCGGCGCGGGTCGACCTCTTCGTCGCCAACTCGCGCTTCGTCGCCGGCCGCATCGAGCGCTACTACCGGCGGCGCGCCGCGGTGATCCCGCCGCCGGTCGACGTCGAGTTCTTCACCCCCGGCGAGGGCGGGCGCGGCTCCGGCGACTCCGGCCGCTACTGCCTGGCGGTCTCGGCGCTCGCCCCCTACAAGCGGCTCGAGGTGGCGATCACCGCCTGCGCGCGCGCCGGTGTCGAGCTGCGGATCGTCGGCGACGGCCCCGAGCTGTCGCGGCTGGCGCGGCAGGCGCGGCGGTCGGGCGGCGCCCGGCTGCTCGGCCGCCTCCCCCGCGAGGAGCTTCGCGACCAGCTCCGCGGCGCGCTGTGCCTGGTCCAGCCCGGGGTCGAGGACTTCGGCATCGCTCCGGTCGAGGCGCTCGCCTGCGGCACGCCGGTGGTGGCGCTCGGCCGCGGCGGCGTGCTCGACGTCGTCGAGGACGGGGCCCACGGCGTCCTGGTCGACGATCCCGGCGGGCCCGCGGGCCTCGACGCCGCGCTCGCCGCCGGAATTGACAAGTGCGCCCGGATCGGCTGGAATACCCGCGACCTTCGCGGCCGGGCGGAGGGTTTTTCCCTGGAGAGCTTTCTCGATCGGTTCCGTTCGCTGCTCGCCGAGCGGGCCCCCGGCCGGGGGGCCCCTGGTTTGGGAGGCCGGACCGCTTGATCCGCCACCGACACCGCGTCACCTCCGCCCTCTACCTCGCCGGCGACCTCGCCGCGACGGTCGCCGCCTTCTTCGCCGCCTGGGCGCTGCGCTTCGAGCTCCAGGTGGTGCCGCTGACCAAGACCGAGCCCGAGTTCGGGCGCTACCTGACGCTGCTGCCGGTGATCCTGGTCCTGTGGCCGGTGGTCTTCTACTTCCACGGCCTCTACCAGCTCCGGCGCGGCCGCAGCCGGGTCGACGAGGTGCTGACCCTGGCGATGGCGGTGATCGTCGCCGGCCTCCTGCTCTCCGGCTTCACCGCCTGGTACCGGCCGCCGGTCGAGCCCGGCAGCGTCGAGTACTTCACCTACAGCCGCGCCTTCCTCGCCCTGTTCGCGGCCGCCGGCCTGACCTTGGTGACGGCGGCGCGGATGGCGATCCGCGCCGAACTGCGCCGACGCCGGCTCAAAGGCCAGAACCTCCAGCGCATCCTGGTGGTCGGCGCCGGCGTGCTCGGCCGCGAGATCGCCGGCAAGCTGGTCGCCCACCGCGAGCTGGGTTTCGAGGTCGCCGGCTACCTCGACGACGACCTCGGCAAGCAGGGCGGGAGCTTCGAGGGGGTGCCGGTGCTCGGCACCCTCGGCGAGGTCGACCGGGTGCTCGAGGAGCGCCGGATCGACCAGGTGTTCATCGCCCTGCCGCTCGACGCCCACCGCAAGACGCTGCGCATCGTGCAGCGGATGGGCCGCGAGTGCGTCGAGGTGCGGCTGGTGCCCGACCTGCTCCAGTACGCGACGCTGTCGGCGGTGGTCGAGGACGTCGACGGCACGCCGGTGATCAACCTCTCGCAGGTGCCGCTGACCGGCTGGGGCAGCCTGGTCAAGCGGGCGCTCGACCTCGGCCTCGCCGCCGCCGGCCTCGCCCTGCTGCTCCCCGCCTTCCCGCTCGTGGCGCTGGCGATCTGGCTCGGCGACCGCGGCCCGATCTTCTACCGCCAGGAGCGGATGGGGCTCGACGGCCGGCCGTTCATGATCTTGAAGCTGCGCACCATGCGGGTCGACGCCGAGTCGTCGACCGGGCCGGTGTGGGCGGTGCGCGACGATCCCCGGCGCACCGCGGTCGGCGAGTGGCTGCGCCGCTGGTCGCTCGACGAGCTGCCCCAGCTCTGGAACGTGCTCAGGGGCGAGATGTCGATCGTCGGCCCGCGCCCCGAGCGCCCCGCGTTCGTCCACGAGTTCCGCCACAAGCTGCCGGAGTACATGGTCCGCCACCGGGTCAAGGCCGGCATCACCGGCTGGGCCCAGGTCCACGGCTGGCGCGGCAACACCTCGGTCAAGAAGCGCCTCCAATACGACCTCTACTACATCGAGAACTGGACCCTGCTGCTCGATCTCAAGATCCTCTGGATGACCCTCCGCCACGGCCTGCGCCACCACAACGCCTACTGACGGCTTTTTCGAGGGGGTCGTTCCACCCTCCCTCGAGGCGCGCGCCGACCGTTGCGACCCGCACCGCCGGCCGCCCTCCAGCGGCCCGAGGCGGTGGGCGCTGGGTTAGCATTCCGGCATGACCGCAACGCACCGCCGTCGCTCCGTCTTCGCCGCCGCACTGGTCCTGGCCGCCGTCCCGCTCGCCGCCGCCCCGGCCCCGTCCACCGGCGACCCCGGCGAGGCGCTGCGCGAGGCGGCCCGCGCCGGCGACCTGGCGCAGATCGAATCACTCCTCGCCGCCGGGGCGCCGGTCGACGCGCCGGCGCGCTACGGCCAGACGCCGCTCTACTTCGCCGCCGAGAAGGGCCACCTCGAGGCAGCGCGGCGGCTGGTCGAGGCGGGGGCGGACGTCAACGTCCGCGACGGCTTCTTCGGCGCCTCGCCACTCGCGCTGGCGATGTGGGGGGACCACTTCGAGCTGGTGCGCTACCTGCTCGGCCACGGCGCCGAGGACGCCGCGCTGGCTCTCGCCGCCGCGGCCGAGCGCGACGACGTCGAGCTGGCGCGAGCGGCTCTCGCCACCGGGCTGATCGAGCCGCTCGACCTCGCCGCCGCCCGCCGCGCGGCCAGGGACGCCTCCGAGGCGCTGCGCGAGCTGCTCGCCGCGGCGACCGCGAAGACCCGCGAACGCCCGCCCTACCGGCCGCCCGCCGAGCGGCTCGCCGCCCACGCCGGGCGCTACCGCACCCGGGAGGGAGGTGAGGTGGAGGTCGCCGTCCGCGGCGGCGGGCTGGTGCTGACCTTCCCCGAGCGCGGCGAGGTCGGGGTCGCCCCGGTCGAAGAGGACCGCTTTTACAGCGCCGACGGCGGGCTGTCGATCGTCTTCGGCGGGCGCGCCGGGCTCGTCGAGTGGGCGCTGGTCAACCGCGGCGGCGAGCTGCTCCAGCTCGGCGCCGCCGGCGCTTCGGACCCGACACCCGTGCGCGCCGCCGCGCCCTCCGGCGGCGGCGACGCGGAACCGGCGGCCACCGGCCCGCCCCGCCCATGGCCGCAGTTCCGCGGGCCGGCGGCGTCGGGGATCGGCGACGGCCAGGGCGTCCCCGCGGCGTGGGACGTCGCCACCGGCGAGGGTGTGCGCTGGAAGACCGCGATCCCGGGCATCGGGCTGTCGAGCCCAATCGTCTGGGGCGGGCGGATCTTCGTCACCACCGCGGTGAGCGGCAAGGGCGAGGCGACCTTCCGCACCGGCCTCTACGGCGACGGCACCTCGGTCGACGACCTCTCGGAGCACTCGTTCCGGCTCTACGCGCTCGACGCCGCGACCGGCGCCGTCGTCTGGGAGCGCGAGGTCCACCGCGGCGCGCCGACGGTGCGGCGCCACCTCAAGTCGAGCCTCGCCAACTCCACCCCGGCGACCAACGGCGAGCGGGTGGTGGTGCTGTTCGGCGTCGTCGGTGTGCTCGCTGCGTACGATTTCGCCGGCGAACCGCTGTGGCGGCGCGACGTCGGTGTCCTCGACGCCAACGACCCGCAGTCGGGCAGCGCCGAGTGGGGCCACGCCAGCTCGCCGGTCCTCTACGGCGACCTGGTGCTGATCCAGGGCGACCGTCGCAAGGACTCCTTCCTCGCCGCCTACCGGCTGGCGACCGGCGAGGAGATCTGGCGGGTGCCGCGCCCCGAGCCCTCGACTTGGTCGACGCCCAACGTCCTGCCGGCGCCCTCGGGCGACGAGCTGATCGTCAACGGCCAGACCATCCGCGCCTACGACCCGAAGAGCGGCCGCGAGCTGTGGACCCTCGCCCCCAACTCCGCGATCGTGGTCGCCACCCCGGTCGTCGGCGAGGGGATGGCGTTCGTCACCGCCGGCTACCCCCCGGTGCGGCCGGTCTACGCCGTGCGCCCCGGCCACCGCGGCGACCTCTCGTTGCCGCTCGGCGAGGACGCGAGCCCGGCGATCGCCTGGAGCCACGACCGCGGCGGCACCTACATCCCGACCCCGATCCTCTACCGCGGCATCCTCTACACCTGCAACAACAACGGCGTCCTGACCGCCTACCGCGCGGCGACCGGCGAGCAGCTCTCGCGCACCCGCCTCTCCGCCGCCGGCGCCTCCTTCTCCGCCTCCCCGGTGGCCGCCGACGGCCGCCTGTACGTCGCCGGCGAGACCGGCGAGGTCTACGTCCTCTCCGCCGGCCCCGAGCCCGAGCTGCTCGGCGCCTACCCGATGGGCGAGCCGGTGATGGCGACCCCGGCGATCGCCGGCGGCCTGCTCGTCCTCCGCACCCTCGGGCACGTCTACGGGCTGGAGAAACCCGCTCCTACCCCGCCTTCTTGAGCTCCGCCTCCGCCGCCCTCAGCGCCTGGTGCAGGTCGCCGCGCTCGGCGTCGCCGAGGGCCTCGCCGTTGAAGCTCTCGCGGAGGTAGAAGGCGATGACGCGGCCGGTGGGCTCGGCCGCCGTAGGACGGGCGGCGGCGGCGCGGCGGCCGAGGGCGAGCGGGGGGAGCGAGGCGGGGACGGCGACGCCGGCGCGGGCGAGGCCGCGGCGCAGGCGGCGGTAGGCGGCGGTGGCGGTGAGCGGGCCGCGGCGGTGGAGCCACCAGGCGGCGAGCGCGACGGCGAGCAGCAGGACGGCGCCGAGGAGCGCGATCGGGGCGCCGCCGGCGGCCGGGGCGGCGGCGGACGTCTCGGTGGCGGCCGCGGTCGCGGTCTCCGGGTCCGCTCCCCCGCCGTCGCGGCGCCCTCCGAAGAGCCGCGTCCAGAGCCCGCGCAGGCTCGCGAACACGCCGACCTGGTCGGCGAAGTCGTAGGTCAGCACGTAGCGGTCCCAGCGGAAGACCAGCGCCTCCCACGCCTGGACGGCGAGGTCCCAGGCGCCGGTGCCGCCGGCGGCGGGACGCCCCGCGGGCGGGGTGGGATCGAACACGGTCCAGCCCTCGTCCGGCAGGTAGGCCTCGACCCAGGCGTGGGCGTTGGCCTGGCGGACCACCCACACGCCCTCGATCGGGTTGTAGTCCGCGCCCAGAAAGCCGGTGGCCAGGCGCGAGTGGATGCCCTGCGAGCGCAGCAGCAGCGCCATCGCGGTGGCGAAGTACTCGCAATGGCCGCTCTTGTAGCGGAACAGGAAGTCTTCGAGCGGCCGGGCGCCGCCGCGGCCGACGAAGTCGAGCGTGTAGTCGTAGTCGCCGACCAGGTGGGCCTCGAGCCGCCGCGCCCGCGCGCCGGCGTCGCCGGCGCCCATCACCTCGGCGGCGAGCGCCGCCATCTCCGGGGTGACGCCGGTAGTGTCGAGGGTCCCCGGCGCGGGGTCGGCGGGATCGGGCAGCGCGGCGGCGGAGACCGCTCCGCGGCCGAGGCCGACCTCGTACTCGACCGGTCGCGGCGGCGGGTAGGAGAGGTAGACCGCGCCGCCGGCGCCGATCTCGAGGCCGCGGCGATCGATGTCGAGCAGCCGGGTCGCGGTCGGCAGCGGCAGGCTCCTGCCGGTGACCGGTTGCAGGACCACGGTCGCCCAACGCTCGATCTCCCCGGGCGCCAGCTCGATCCGGGCGCCGCCCGGCGCGATGACCTCCCGCCGCCCAGGCGACCGCCGCCAGGCCTTGCCCTCGTAGCGGTCGAAGGTGGCGGCCTTGAAGCGCTGCCCGGCGTCCTGCGGCCGCCGCTCGTCCTCGTCGAGGTAGCGGACGCGCAGCGCGATCTCGCGGCTCTCGCGGATGCGGCCGATCGAGTCGAGGGTCACCTCCTCGGAGAAGCCGGTGACCTGGACCTGCGGCCCGCCACCGCCGACCCCGCCCCGGAGGTACGGGCTGTTCACCCGCGGCAGAAGCGCGAACAGCGGCACCGCCAGCAGCAGCGAGAAGGCGACGCAGGCGGCGAGGAAGCCCCTGAGCGGCACCCGCGCGAGCGTCGCGTCGTGATGGCCGAAGCCGGCAAGCAGGTGGAGCAGAGCGAAGCGGGTGAGCAGCAGCACGCCGGCGGCGAGGAAGGCGGCGAGGTAGAGCGTCACCGCGGGGTGGACGCTGGTCGCCATGGAGGCCAGGAAGAGGAAGAAGATCCCCATCAGCGCCTGCCACTTGTCGCGCTCGCGGCGCAGTGCGAAGAGCTTGATCGTCACCGCGAACATCCCCAGGTGGAGCACCGGCCCGACCAGCCGGCCGCCCGAGTACGCGGTCAGGTCGAGGAAGAACAGCGGCAGGTAGACGAGCCCGACCAGGTTCATCGCCCACGGCGGCAGCCAGCGGCCGCGGTCGGCGCGGGCGCGGACGACGAACAGCGCCGCGGCGGCCAGGTAGACGAGCAGGAACGGCCAGCCGAGGACCTCGTTGAACGGCAGAGGCAGCGGCGCCATCACCGCCAGCGCGCCGAGCAGCAAGCGCTTCTCGCGGCCGAAGGCGAGCGTCACCCCGCCGCCCTCCGGCGCTCGGGCTCGGCCATGCCGAGCCGCAGCTCGGCGGCGCGCGGGTCGGACGACCTCAACGCGCCCGCGCCCGGCGCCACCGGTTCGACCAGCGCCAGCGCCTCGAGCAGCGTCCAGCGCTGGCGCACGCCGGCGGCGAACGGCAGGGTGCGGCCGCGGGTCACCAGCTCGACCTCCCAGCCGCGCGCCAGGTGGTCGACCGCGGCGGTCGCCGCCTCGCTGACCAGGCGCTCGAAGCGCTCGGCCTCGGCGCCGGCGAGCGATCCGGCGCCGTTGTCGAACAGGATCGCCAGGCGCCGGCTGTCCTCGGCCTCGCGCTCCATGTAGACGAGGCTGCCGGTGCGCGCGGTCCGCTTCCAGTGGATGCTGCGCGGGTCGTCGCCCTGGCGGAAAGCGCGCAGCGAGTGCAGCTCGTGCCCCCAGCCGACCCGCCGCGAGGGCTCGTCGCCGTGCTCGCCGGCCTCGTCCTCGCGGCACGCCGCGGCCGCGAACAGCTCGGGGAAGACCAGCACCTCGACGTCGAGCCGGTAGCGCGCACCCTTGCGGAAGAATCCGAACGGGAAGAGGCTGGCGAGGTGGGCGGCGCTCAGCTCGTGGAGACCGCGCCGCGGCAGGATGATCTCGATCTCGCCGGCGGTTTCGCCGCGCCGCGGCAGGTACGGGACGAGCAGCGGCGGGCCGCCCGGGCCGAGACTGAACAGCAGGCACCAGCGCGGCAGCAACCAGCCGCGGCTGGCGAGCGTGAAGCCGACCCGCGCCGGCGTGCGGGCGTAGACCTCGTCCGGCGGCTCGATCTCGACCCTCAGGCGGCGCACGTTCTGGCGCGACACCAGCCCGGAGAAGGCGAGCACCGAGAGCATCGCCGCCAGCACCATGTAGAGCGCGTTGTTGCCGGTGTTGGTGGCGGCGATCGCGACCAGGACGGTGAACAGGATGTACCAAAGCCCGACTTTGGTGATCCTGATCCCTTCCGGGACCGCCCCGGCGCGCATCAGAGCGGGACCGGGACCGTCGCGACGGCGCGGTGGATGGCGCGGCGGGCGGCGTCGAGGTCGCCGCCGCCGCGCTTGACCACGACCCGGTGGGCGAGCACCGGGCCGGCCAGGCGCTGGACGTCGTCGGGCACGGCGAAGGTCCGGCCCTCGGTCAGCGCCAGCGCCTGGGTGGCGCGGAAGAGGCTCTGCAGCCCGCGGGTCGAGACCCCGAGCAGGAACTCGCCCGAGCGCCGGGTGGAGTCGGCCAGGGCAAGCATGTAGTCGGCCAGCTTCTCGGCCACCGCCACCCGAGCGACCGACTGCTGCAGCGCCAGCAGCTCGTCGCCCGAGAGCACCGGCTCGGTCGCCTCGAGCACCGCCTCGACGCCGCCCGAGAGCAGCAGCCGCCGCTCGTCGTCGGGCGGCGGGTAGCCGATCGCCAGCGACATCAGGAAGCGGTCGAGCTGCGACTCGGGCAGCGGGAAGGTGCCGTGGTGCTCGCGCGGGTTCTGGGTGGCGATGACGATGAACGGCCGCGGCAGGGAGTAGCGCTTGCGGTCGACCGAGACCTTGCGGTCGTTCATCGCCTCGAGCAGCGCCGACTGGGTCTTCGGGGTGGCGCGGTTGATCTCGTCGGCGAGCACGACATTCGCGAACAGCGGCCCGGGCACGAACTCGAAGGCCTGGTTGTTCTGGTTGAAGATCGTCACCCCGATGATGTCGGTGGGCAGCAGGTCGGAGGTGAACTGGATGCGCTGGAAGGCGAGCCCGAGCGAGCGCGCCAGGCTCTGGGCGAGGGTGGTCTTGCCGACCCCGGGAACGTCCTCGATCAGCACGTGGCCCTGCGCCAGCATGGACACCACGGCCATCCGGATCACCTCGTCCTTGCCGCGGATGACGCGGGCGACGCTCGCCTCGAGGCGGTGGACGGCGTCGACGTCGGCGGCGGCGGGCGGGGCCTCGAGGCCGGCGGCGGTGGTCGGCATCCGTTCTTTCTACGTCGCGGCCGGCCGGGTCGTCGATCGGTCCGCCGGCGGCGGGGTCACGAGGCCTCGGCGAACTCGCGGTACTCGCCGCGCTCGCCCGCCGATACCGGGTGGCGGACGGTGACCACGAAGCCGTCGCCGGGCTCGTAGCCCTCGACGTACTGGAGCTTGTGGGTCACCGAGGTGCCCGGACCGCGGCCGATGGTCGCGGTGTCGATGTAGATCCGCCAGGTCGCCTTGGTTTGCGGGCTGGCGACGACCTGCTCCCAGGTCGCCTCGTCCCCCTTGGGGCCGCCCTCGGCGACCTGGGCGACCTCGAGGGTCAGCCCGGGGAGGTTCTGCTGGTTCTCGTTGCGGATCAGGACGTCGAGCAGGATGCTGGTCTGGACCGGCGCCGCCATCTCCTCCATGGCGTCCTCCCCGCCGGCGTCCTCGCCCGCCGCGGCCTCCTCCCCGGCTTCGGTCATACCCTCGGCCATCGTCTCGGCGCCCGGCAGCGGCTCCTCGCGGACGACGAAGTTCTGCAGCTTGGCGATGTAGCGGCCGCGCATCTCGGCCACCCGCTCCTCGGGGGTCGGTTGGGCGCAGCCGCCGGCTAGGCCGGCGAGCAGGGCGGCGAACAAGACGGTGGCGAGCAACCAGGCTGAGGTCTTGCGCACGACGTCCTCCTTGCGGTCGATGGGATGGGGAAAGGCCTCGAAAAGTCTTCCGTTTATCTGGCTTGGCCGTGCGGCTCAGCGGCCGAGATTATAGCGGAGGATCGCCCAGATCGCGGCGAAGCCGTCCTTCCAGCCGATCTTCTTGCCCTCGGCATAGGTGCGGCCGCGGTAGGAGATCGGCACCTCGTAGATGCGCGCGCCGCGCCGGGCCACCTTGGCGGTCAGCTCGGGCTCGATGCCGAAGCGGTCCGAGCGCAGCTCGACTCCCTCGAGCATCTCGCGCCGGAAGACCTTGTAGCAGGTCTCCATGTCCGAGAGGTTGAGGTCGGTGAGCATGTTCGAGAGCGTGGTCAGGAAGCGGTTGCCCAAGTAGTGCCAGAAGAACAGCACCCGGTGCGGCCCGCCGAGGAAGCGCGAGCCGAAGACCACGTCGGCCTCGCCGTCGAGGATCGGCTGCAGGAGCCTCGGGTACTCGCGCGGGTCGTACTCGAGGTCGGCGTCCTGGACCACCAGCACGTCGCCGGTGGCGGCGGCGAAGCCGGCCCGGATCGCCGCCCCCTTGCCCCGGTTCTGCGGCTGCTCGATCAGCCTGAACGGGAGCGGCCGGCCGGCCGCCGCCAGCTCGCGCAGCAGCTCGCGGGTGCCGTCGGTCGAGCCGTCGTCGACCACCACCACGTCGCGCCCCATCCCCTCCGGCAGCGGCGCCTCGGCGACCCGCCGCAGGAGCTGCTCGACGGTCGGCCGCTCGTTGTAGGCGGGGACCACGATCGACAGCGTGCGGGGCGGGCCGGGCATGTCCGGCGGAGTCTAGCCCACCGGCGGCGGCGAGCCCGGGGCCGCCGAAGGCGGGCCCGCGAGTCGAGATCGCCGCCCCGGAATCCGTCCCTTGTCAAAGAGGGGCGGTTTGACTTACGATCGGTTACCGCCCCGGCCGCCCGGGGACGTCCCGGGTACAATGACCACGAGTTTCGAGACGAAGGAGCGGATGATGACGGATTCGAGGAGCGACAAGCTCAAAGCGGTGGACAACGCCCTGACCCAGATCGAGCGCCAGTTCGGCAAGGGGTCGATCATGCGCCTCGGCCAGCGCGAGGCAGTGGC
>Ga0256864_1000333_pt1 | contig 18050 bp, 18 predicted proteins | sample RVTome_11_FD_187336 | JGI IMG/M metagenome (GOLD analysis project Ga0256864, IMG submission 187336) | Soil microbial communities from uranium-contaminated site in the Upper Colorado River Basin, Wyoming, United States - RVT147D111 HiSeq ... | reverse complement strand
CGGGGCGCTGGGCAGCTCGATCTCCGGCAGCGGTCCCACTGCGTTTGCGCTGGTGCGGGGGCACGAGGCCGGCAGGCGAGTGGCAACGGCGATGGCGGCGGCATATGCTGCGTGCGGCCAGAAAAGCGAGGTGCGGGTGGCGCAGATCGATCGCCAGGGGGCACGGGTGATCGAGGCAGGCGAAGCCAGCCGATGAGATTCCAGACCCATCGCCCCGCGAGCTGGCAGGCCTGTGGCTCCTGCGGCAACGAAGTGGTCGAGACCGACCCCGCCCCGCGGTGCGGGCTCTGCGGTGGACTATTGCAGCTTCATCACCGCCCTCCGGCGATGACTCCGGCGGAGCTCATCCAGCGCTTTACCGAGCGGCGGGGCGCGCCAGGCGCGACCGCGTCCGGCGTGTGGCGCTTCCGCGAGATTGTGCTTCCCTCCGCCGACGCCGTCGTCTCGCATCCGGAAGGGAACACCCCGCTCCTGCACCGGGTGGCGCTCGATCGGTGGGCCGGCGTCGATGATCTCCTCTTCAAGCACGAGGGACACAACCCGACCGGTTCGTTCAAGGACCGCGGCATGACGGTCGGGGTAACCCAGGCCAAGCGGATCGGTGCCGCCGCGGTTGCCTGCGCGTCCACGGGGAACACTGCGGCGTCGCTCGCGGCCTACGCATCGCAAGCCGGCCTTCCGGCCCTGGTGCTGGTCCCGGTTGACGGCGTGGCTACCGGGAAGCTCGCCCAGTCGCTCGCCTACGGCGCCAAGACCCTTCTCGTCCGGGGGGACTTCGACGACTGCCTCCGTCTGGTCGAGGAGGCCAGCATGCAGCTCGGAGTCTATCTGCTGAACTCGATCAATCCGTTCCGGATCGAGGGGCAAAAGACCGTCATCCTGGAATTGCTGCAGCAGCTCGGCTGGGAGTCGCCCGACTGGATCGTGCTGCCGGCAGGCAACCTGGGAAATACGGCGGCCTTCGGAAAGGCGCTGCGGGAGGCCCGCCAGTGGGGATTGATCTCGCGGCTGCCGCGTCTGGCCGCGGTTCAGGCCGAGGGAGCGGCGCCCTTTGCCCGGAGCTTCGCCGAAGACTTTGCCCAGCGGCACAGGGTGAAAGCGGAAACGGTGGCGACAGCCATCAAGATCGGGAACCCGGCCTCTTACGACCGCGCAGTGCAGGCGATCAGGGAGACGAACGGCGTGGTCCTTTCCACCTCGGACCAGGAGCTGCTCGAGGCCAAGGCGGCCATCGACGCCTCGGGGGTCGGCTGCGAGCCGGCCAGTGCAGTGAGCCTGGCCGGACTCCGGCAGCTGGTCGGCACCGGAGTGGTGAAGCCATCGGAGCGCGTCGTGGCTATCCTGACGGGCCACATCCTGAAGGATCCGGGGATCCTCCTGCGGTATCACCAGGAGACGGAGCCTCCCCCGACCGGCGCCAACCGTCCGATCGAGATCGAGGCGACCTTGGGGGAGGTCGAGAGGGTGCTTCGGAAATAAAGCTCCGGGCCTTCGGCGCTGCGCGCCTCAGGGTGACACGCGCTCGTCCAATTTCATTTCGCGCGTGTCACCTTCCAGATCTTCCCATTCTGATCGGCCGAGATGTACAGGGACCCATCAGTCCCCACCGCCACTCCGCTGGCCGGAGCGACGTGGGCCCGCCTTTCTCTGTGGCAAAGGTCGAGTACTCCCCGGTAGGCCGTCCATTCGCGAACGGAACGAACACCACCAGAGTCACGATTCAGGCTACAAACCTTGAAAACACCTCTCAAAGATACCGCCGTGCACCCGGCTGGCGTGCACCGCCCCCCGCCTCCCCACCGGGTTCTCAGAGGGGAAATGGCAGATTCCCTATTGCAACTGGGCGCGGTCCATATACTGTTGAGCACGGTAGTTCTTGTTGGTTCAGAGGCACAGCACGGTTCTCACTCATTCTGGGAGACTCGCGATGGCCACCACCAGGAGAAAGAAGACTGCCGGTAGAAAGAAGAAGTCAGCCAAGAGGTCGGCTAAGCGGCCGGCGCGGAGGAAGACAGCCAAGAGGGCCAAGAAGTCCTCCGGCAGGAAGCGCACCCCTAATCCCGCATTCATGAGACCTTTGCAGCCCAGCGCAAAGCTCGCCGCAGTGATCGGCAACAGCCCCATGCCACGGACGCAGGTCATCAGCAAGCTCTGGGCCTACATCAAGCGGAACGGGCTGCAGGACGCCAGGAACCGTCGGGCCATCAACGCCGACGAGAAGCTCCGTCCGCTCTTTGGCGGCAGGAGTCAGGTAACGATGTTCGATCTCGCCAAGATCGCCAATCAGAATCTCAGTTAGGCCGGCCTCGCCGGGCAGTTTCAAGGGCGCTCCCGCTGGGGCGCCCTTTTTTTGCCACAGATTAACACGGATGGGAATGGATCGCTCCGTGACCGGCTTAGCTCCCCTCGCCATTTCATTGCCAAAAGCCTTGTTCAAAAGCACACCAGTTGGGCACGCTGGTTCGGAGTTCGCCGGTGTGCCGTTCACAACTACCTATTGGGAACGTCCACGGAGCGATCCATTCCCATCCGTGTTCATCCGTGGCTAGTTTTTCTCCATGGCCGGCGAATACATCTTCACCATGCGCGACCTCCGCAAGGTCGTGCCCCCATCCCGCGAGATTCTCAAGGGGATCTACCTCGCCTTCTATCCCGGCGCCAAGATCGGGGTGCTGGGGTCGAATGGCGCCGGAAAGTCGACCCTCCTGCGAATCATGGCCGGAGTGGACAAGGACTTTCTCGGCGAAGCCCGCCCGCTTCCAGGGATCAAGATCGGATACCTGCCGCAGGAGCCCCAGCTGGACTCGACCAAGGACGTTCGCGGGAACGTCATCGAGGCAGTGAAGGACCAGCAGGCGGTGGTCGACCAGTTCAACGACATCAGTGCGAGGTTTGCCGAACCGATGGACGAGGAGGAGATGAATCGCCTGCTGGAGAAGCAGGGCAATCTCCAGGAGCGAATCGATGCGCTGGGCCTCTGGGAGCTGGACCACAAGATCGACATGGCCATGGACGCGCTGAGGCTTCCTCCCGGGGAGGCCGAGGTCTCGAAGATCTCCGGTGGCGAGCGGCGCCGGGTGGCGCTCTGCCGTCTCCTCCTGGAGCAGCCCGACATGCTCCTGCTCGACGAGCCCACCAACCACCTCGACGCGGAAAGCGTGTGGTGGTTGGAGCGCTATCTCGCCGAGTTCAAGGGGACCGTCGTGGCGGTCACTCATGATCGCTATTTCCTGGACAACGTGGCCGGGTGGATCCTGGAGCTGTACCAGGGCGCGGGGATTCCGTGGGAAGGGAACTACTCCTCCTGGCTGGCGCAGAAGCAACAGCGCCTGGCGCAGGAAGAGAAGCAGGCATCGGCTCGTCAGAAAACGTTGCAACGGGAGCTGGAATGGATTCGGATGTCGCCCCGGGCCCGCCAGGCCAAGAGCAAAGCGCGCATCAGCGCCTACGAGGAGCTTCGTGCCGAGGGCGAGCGGCAGCAGGAGGGAACGACCGAGATCCTGATCCCGCTACCGGCACGGCTGGGTGACGAGGTGGTTGTGGCAGATGGGCTGACCAAAGGGTTTGGCGACCGGCTGCTCATCGACGACCTCAGCTTCTCTTTGCCGCGGGGTGGTATCGTCGGTGTGATCGGCCCCAACGGCGCCGGCAAGACAACTCTCTTCCGCATGATCACGGGCCAGGAAGCGCCCGATGGGGGATCGCTGAAGACCGGCTCGACGGTCGAGATCGCCTACGTGGACCAGAGCCGCGATGCGCTCGACCCCGAGAAGACGGTCTATGAGGAGATATCCGGCGGCCAGGACCAGCTCCAGTTCGGCCGGCGCTCGGTCAACGCCCGCGCCTATGCGGCCGGGTTCAACTTCCGCGGCGCCGATCAACAAAAGAAGGTCGGCACCCTCTCGGGCGGCGAGCGGAACCGGCTGCATCTGGCCAAGCTGACCAAGAGCGGCGGCAATCTGCTGCTGCTGGATGAGCCAACCAACGACCTCGACGTGGACACTTTGCGCGCGCTGGAAGATGCGCTGCTCGGCTTTGCCGGGTGCGCGGTGGTGATCAGCCACGATCGCTGGTTCCTCGATCGCATCGCCACCCATATTCTGGCGTTCGAGGGCAACAGCGAGGTGGTCTGGTTCGAGGGCAATTACCAGGAGTACGCGGCGGACTACCACAAGCGGAAGGGCGCCTCGGTCGATCAACCGCACCGGATACGGTACAAGAAGCTGGTGCATTAAGGGCGGGGAAGCGGGGACGCGGGAAAGCGGGGATGTGATTTGGCTAGGATCCGACTCTCCAGAGGCCACCCACTTCCCCGCATCCCCGCCTCCCCACTTCCCCGCTTATTATTGTCCATGCTCACTCAACAGAGCCGAATTCCATACCTGCCAACCCGCATCGAGGGCCTGGCCGCAATCGCCATGAATCTCTGGTGGAGCTGGAGTCGCGAGGCTCGCGCGCTCTTCCAGTCCATCGACGAATCGCTCTGGCATCGCACCCGGCACAATCCGCTCGAACTGCTCTGTCGTGTCGACCCTGCCCGGATCGCGGCCTGCGCCAGCGACAGTGACTTCCTCCGGCGCTATGACGACGTCGTGGAGCGGATGGCGCACGAGGCAGTCACCGGGGACACCTGGTTCGCCCGCACCTATCCGGACCTGAACGGCCGGCCAGTCGCCTACTTCTGCGCCGAATTCGGCCTGCACAACTCGGTGCCGATCTACTCCGGTGGCCTCGGGGTGCTCGCGGGGGATCACTGCAAGTCGTCCAGCGATCTCGGGGTGCCGCTGGTCGGAGTCGGACTGTTCTACCGCAAGGGTTACTTCGATCAACGGCTTACTCTGGAGGGCTGGCAACAGGACAGCGACGCTGAATACGACGTCAGCACTACCCCGCTGATACCGGTCGCCGGACCCAACCGGCAGCCGTGGCTCACCAGCGTCGAGACTTCGGGCCGCCCGGTTCATGTGCGGGCGTGGCGTATGATGGTGGGTCGGGTGCCGATCTATCTTCTGGACACCAACCTCGACGCGAACCATCCCGAGGACCGCGGCCTCATGAACAAGCTGTACGCCGGCGGGCCCGAGATGCGGCTGAGGCAGGAGTGGATTCTCGGCGTGGGTGGCGTAAGGGTGCTCCGGGCGATGGAGATCGATCCGGCGGTGTGGCACGCTAATGAAGGGCACGCCGCGTTCATGATGGTGGAACGGCTGCGCGAGCAGGTGGTCGGCGGCGCATCCTACGAGGAAGCGCTGCGCCAGGTGCGGGCCCGGAGCGTCTTTACCACTCATACACCGGTGCCTGCGGGGCACGACGCCTTTAACGCCGATCAGTTCGCGGCGTGCGCCGGACCCGTATGGCAGGAGATGGGCATCGATCGGGAGACCCTCTTCAAGCTCGGCACCCACCCCGCGCTGCCGGGACAGTTCCACATGACGGTGGCAGCAATGCGGCTCTCGGCGCGGGTAAACGGTGTGTCCCGCCGGCATGGGCAGGTGTCCCGCAACATCTGGCGGGAGCTGTGGCCCAACCGGCACTGGGAGGCCGTGCCCATCGGTCACGTGACCAACGGCGTGCACCTGGCAACCTGGATGGCCAGTCCGATCATGGCGCTGCTCGACGAGCACCTCGGTTCCGACTGGGGAGATCGCCTGGAGGAGCCGGGGCTCTGGGACCGGGTCCTCACCCTGGACCACACCAAGTTCTGGGAGGCACACCTCCGACAGAAGAGAGCGCTGGCCAACTTCGTCCGCGAGGATGCGCGGCGCCGCTTTGCCGGCCAGCTCAAGGAGGCGGCGCAGGTGGTGGGGGCCGGAACCCTGCTCGATCCGATGGCGTTCACCATCGGCTTCGGCCGCCGATTTGCCACCTACAAGCGCGCCAACCTGATTTTTCGCGACATCGACCGGCTCCGCCGCCTGCTGGTGGACCCGTGGCGACCGATCCAGATCATCTTTGCGGGCAAGGCGCATCCAGCGGACAACCCGGGGAAAGAAGTGCTGCAGAGCGTCTACCAGTTCACCCGGGATCCCGAATTCGAGGGGCGGGTGGCGTTCCTGGAGGACTACGACATGCACCTGGCCCATTTGCTGGTGCAGGGCGTCGATCTCTGGCTCAATCTGCCGCGGGTGCCGCTCGAGGCCTCGGGGACGAGCGGGATGAAGGCCGCCCTGAACGGCGTGCCCCAGCTCAGCACGCTCGACGGATGGTGGCAGGAGGGCTACGATGGATTGAACGGGTGGGCGATCCCTCCGGTCGGCGAAGACGAGGATGCCGATGCGGCCGACGCGGAAGCGGTTTATCGGCTTCTCGAGGAACAGGTAGCCCCGCTCTACTATACTCGCAATGCGCAGGGGGTTCCGCTCGGCTGGGTAGAGAAGATGCGGCACGCCCTCAGGCTTGCGGGAAGCCGGTTCACCGCGCGACGAATGCTCCGCGAGTACGTACACGAGTACTACGCACCAGCGATTCACGGGGAGGCGTCCGGCGACGACCCTCCCACGGCGTGAGGCGGATAGGATGGCGACCCTGCATAAACCGGCGCGGGAACCGGTGGCCTCGACCCCGCCGCTCAAGACTAGCGGAGGTCAGCCAGTCGCTGTCGTGCATGTGAGCGCGGAATACTTCCCCTACGCGCGAATCGGCGGTCTGGCCGAGGCGGTGAGTGGCCTGGCCAACTTCCAGAAGGCCGCCGGGCTCGAGGTCGTCGCAATCCTGCCGCTCTATCGGACCGTGCGCGACGTGGATCCCGATCTCGAGCCGGTCGGCCAACCGTTCATGGTTCCTATGGGAACGCATAACGAGGAGGCCCGTGTCTTCCGGGTGGCGGGCCCGCACGCGGGAGCACAGGTCTTCTTCATCGAGCACCTCGACTACTTCAACCGGCCGGGCATCTACGGCGAGAACGCCGTTGACTACCCCGACAATGCGCGACGGTTCGCCTTCTTCGCGCTCGCGGCAGTCACGGCGCTGCCGCGACTGGTTCCCGGCCCCATCGTTCTTCACGTCCATGATTGGCATACCGCCCTTGCGCTGATTTATCTCCGCACCCAAGTAAACGGACGGTACTCGAGCGGGGTCACCGCGGTGCTATCGGTGCATAACCCCGGCTATCAGGGACATTTCCCGCCCGACGTGATGCCGGCCATCGGGCTCCCCTGGGAGTTGTACAACTGGCACCAGCTGGAGTGGTATGGGAAGGTCAACTTCCTCAAGGGCGGTTTGGCCTTCGCCGACTTCGTCACCACCGTAAGCCCCACTCAAGCCGCCGAGCTGCGTACGCCGGGCGGCGGCTTCGGGCTGCACGACGTGTTCATCTCGCTGGCTGACCGGCTGGTCGGAGTGCTCAACGGCATCGATCAGCGTACCTGGGACCCGTCCATCGATCCCCAGATCACAGCGCAGTACTCGGCGGACAATCTCGAGGGGAAGCGGCGCTGCAAGGCGGCCCTGCAGCGCTCGTTCGGGCTGCCGCAGCGGCGGAAGGTCCCGCTCTTCGGCATGACCGGGCGAATGGTTACCCAGAAGGGCCTGGACCTCATCCTTCAGAGTGACGAGCTGCTTGCTCTCGATGCCCAGTTCGTCTTTCTCGGCAGCGGCGAGACGCAGTACGAAAGCGCGCTGGTGGAGCTCGCTTCCTCCGCCCCCGACCGGATCGGGGTGCAGCTCGATTTCACCGACCGGCTGGAGCATCGACTGATGGCCGGCGCCGACCTCTTTCTCATGCCTTCTCTGTACGAGCCCTGCGGCCTGACTCAGATGCGGGCGCAGCGTTACGGGGCGCCGCCCATCGTGCGCGATGTCGGGGGACTGGCCGACACGGTCGAGGACGAGGTGACCGGCTTCTCCTTCGACCCGTACACGCCGGAGGCCTTCCAGGAGGCCACCTTTCGAGGACTCGACCGTTTTCGCCATCCGGCGAAATGGCAGTCCATCGTGCGCCGGGGAATGGCGAGCGACTTCAGCTGGGAGCGCTCCGTAGCCAAGTACATCGATGTGTACCGCCAGGCCATCGCTCTCGCCCCGGGTGCCCGGTGAGCGCCCGGCCGATGGATTTTGTCTTCGCGTTGCACAGCCACCTGCCATACGTTCTCAATCACGGGCGCTGGCCTCACGGCAGCGACTGGATCTGCGAGGCGGCGCTCGACACCTATCTCCCGCTGCTGGAGGTCCTCCGCGGGCTCGCTGCCGAAGCGGTGTCCGCCCCTGTCACGATCGGCTTTACCCCCGTCCTCGCCAACCAGCTCACCGATCCCGTGTTCGTCTCCGAAATGGAGATTTTTTTCAACCAGCGCCTCGAAGCCTGCGACGAAGCCCCGGCATCCCTGGCAAAGACCGGCGATTCCCATCTGCTTCCCTTGGTGGAATTCTGGCGCGCCCGGCTATTGCGCCTTCGGGATCTGTTCCACGCCATCGACCGGGATATCATCGGCGCGTTCCGGGCCCTGGAGACGGCTGGACGCATCGAGATCATCGGCTCAGCCGCCACTCACGGCTATCTCCCGCTACTCGCGCGCGACGAGAGCATCCGGCTGCAGCTCGCGGTGGGCGTGTCGGAGCACCGGCGCATCTTTGGCCGCTCGCCGTCGGGGTGCTGGCTGCCCGAATGCGCGTACCGGCCGCGTGGAGAATGGGAGCCCTGGCCTAGCGCTCCCCGCACCGGCATCCGCCGGGGGATCGAGGAGCATCTGGGCGATGCCGGGTTCCACTACTTCTTCGTTGATGCCCACCTGGCCGCTGCCGGCCGGCCGCTCGGCCTTTCCGGTGATCCCGCCGGTGATCCGAACGTTCACACCCCCGCCGGTCCGGGTGTGCCATCCGAGCCGCTGCGCTCGCCGTATCGTGCCTACCGGGTCGCCCACGGCAACGTGGCGGCGTATGTGCGCGACCCCCGCGCCTCGATGCAAGTGTGGAGCAGGTTCGAGGGGTACCCTGGTGACGGGGCCTACCTGGAGTTCCATAAGATGCGCTGGCCCGGAGGGCTCAAGCTCTGGCGCGTCACCGGCTCCGGTGTGGACCTGGGCGATAAACAGCCCTACGACCCTGCCGCCGCCGCCGCCCGCGCCCGGGAGCACGCGGAACACTTCGCCCATTTGCTTGCCGGGATCACGGCCGGACAGACGCAGAACCGCGACGGCGTGGTGGTCGCTCCGTTCGACACCGAGCTCTTCGGGCACTGGTGGTTCGAGGGCCCTGAGTTTCTGGGCCAGGTGTATCGCTCACTGAGCGGCAAGCCGGTCCCGATCAAGACGGCCACCGGCTCGCGGCACCTCAACGAGCATCCGCCGCGGGCCGCCATCCGATTGCCGTGGGGCTCGTGGGGCGCGAACGGTGACAGCAGTATGTGGCTGAGCGCAGGGACGGCCTGGACCTGGGAGCGGCTGTGGCCACTGGAGCAGGCGTTCTGGGATGCGGCGCCCGGCGCGCTCGCCTCACCGGCCGCGGGCCCGGTGCTGGCGCAGGCCGCGAGAGAGCTGTTGCTGGCGCAGTCGTCCGACTGGCAGTTCATCATCTCCACCGGTGCCGCAGCTGACTACGCCGAGAAACGGTTTCGCATCCATTGCGAAGACGCCAACCGCCTGATCGCCGCGCTGGGCCCCCATCGCGAAGCCGAGCTCCAGTCCGCCCAAGGACTGGCCGAGGAGCTGTATCGCCGGGATCACCTGTTCCCCAACGTCTTGCCCGCGGTAGCCGCAGCGCTCGGAGGCTCCCGCTCTCTCGCCGTCAGCTGATTCATGGCACCAATCCGATTCGTTTTTGGGCTTCACCTGCATCAGCCGGTGGGCAACTTCGACCACGTCTTCGAGGAACACGTGCGAGATGTGTACCGGCCTATCCTGGAGCATCTCTCCCGCCAGGATTTCCTCCCGGCGGTGCTGCATCTCTCGGGGCCGCTGCTCGAGTGGGTGGAGCAGCACGACACCGCGTACCTCGACCTGCTCGGTCGTCTGGTGGCCGACCGGCGGATCGAGCTGCTGCTCGCCGGCTTCTATGAGCCGGTCCTGGCCTGCCTGCCCCGCGCGGATCGCGTGGAGCAGATCCAGTGGATGCAGGAGGCGGTGCGCCGCCGCTTCGGCGTCGAGGCCCGCGGGCTGTGGCTCACCGAGCGGGTCTGGGAACCGGAGTTGGCCGCCGATCTGGCCGACGCCGGCGTGGGATATGGGCTGGTCGACGACCGCCACTTTCTCGTGTCCGGGTTCGCGAGCGAGCAGCTCCATGCTCCGTACTGGACCGAGAGCGACGGCAAGCGGGTCGCCCTGTTCCCGATCGATGAGCGCCTGCGGTATCTGATCCCGTTTCGTCCGCCGGAGGAAACCGCGGCCTACCTGCGTGAGCTCCGCGGCGCGGGCCACCGGCTGGCGGTTCTGGCGGACGATGGCGAGAAGTTCGGCGGCTGGCCGGGAACCAGGGAGTGGGTCTACCAGCGCGGATGGCTGGACCGTTTCATGAGAACGATCGGGGGACTGATTGAGAGCGGCGAGGTTATGCTCAGCACGCTGGGCGATGCACTGGACACGGTGCCCAGTGGAGGCATCGCCTACCTCCCCACGGCCTCCTACCGCGAAATGGAGGGCTGGTCACTGCCTCCTGACCCGGCACTTCGCCTGATACGCCTGGAGCGCGACCTTGGCGAGGCTCGCGTAGCCGGGCCCGATGGCGCGCTCATTCGTGGCGCTCACTGGCGCAACTTCCTGGTGAAGTACTCCGAGTCGAACCGCATGCACAAGAAGATGCAGGCCCTTTCGCTGCTCTGCCGGCGCCGGGGCGACCCCCCCGTGGCCAGGCGCGCGATCGGCCGGGCCCAGTGCAACGATGCCTACTGGCACGGCGTGTTTGGCGGGCTGTATCTGCCCCATCTGCGAGAGGCGGTCTGGCGCAATCTCGCGCTTGCCGAAGGAGAGCTCCGGCGGGGAGAGAAGCTGAGCGTGGAGGTGCTGGATCTGGATGGGGACGGACACGACGAGATCTGGCTCCACTCGGATCGGTTCTCCGCCCTGATCAGTCCCCGTCGCGGTGCGGCAATCGAGGAGTACACGATCTTCGCCAGCGGGATCAACTATGCGAATACCCTGACCCGCCGCCGGGAAGCCTATCACGATACCGCGCTGGAGAACCAGGCCGAAGTGACGCGCGACGCAGAGGCTGGAACTCCCAGCATTCACGACATCGAGGAGGGATTGCGGCTGGACCAGCGGCCCCCACTCGACCCCGACCCGCGAGCGCTCTTCGTGGACCGGGTGCTGTCGAGCAGACTCGGGCTGGACCAGTACGTGGGAGGCGACTACCAGCCGATTCGCTCATGGGCGGGGGCGCTGTGCAGCTTCACCATCGATCAGGAAGACGAGCTGGTCCAGGTCGCGTGCTCGTTTCCGGGCCCGTCGGGCGGCGCCAAGGCGCTCCAGAAGCGGGTCACCTTCGCGGCCGACGGAGGTCTCACGGTGGCCTACCGGTGGGACCAATCGATCGGACAACCCAATGACCTGTTCGCCGCCGAGATCTCACTCTTCGCGCCCCTGGAGCTCCGGGCTGATCCGGCTGCCGACATTTGGAGCTTCTCCATCGAGACCATCGCGAAGTCCGAGCGGGGCCTGGACCGAACCCGGCAGGGAGAGTCGGTGACGCTCCGGTGGCCGGTTTACCTGAGTGAGGCATCGGTGGAGGTGACTCCCAGCATGGCCGGGGTCGCACCTGCCGAGGTGGGAAGACCGGCGGAGCTGGGCTGAACTCCTCATCCGGTCCGGCATCACCCGATTGAGATCTCTTTGGAGGCCGAATGGGAGGAGGGGCAGGCGATCCGGACGCAGTGGTCATCGGCTCGGGTCCCAACGGCCTCGTCGCTGGGTGCGTGCTCGCCCGCGCTGGCCTGGATGTCCTGGTCGTCGAGGCCCACTCATCACGGGCAGGCGGTGCGGTCGGTTCGGAGACGGCAACTCGCCCAGGGTTCGTGCACGACGTCGGAGCGGCGTTCTTCCCCTGGGCGGCCCTCAGCCCAGCCTTTCGCAGCCTCCCGCTCGCCGAGCACGGCCTGAGGTGGCGGCGCGCGAGCTTCGAGAGCTGCCATCCTGCCCCCGACGGCAGCTACGCCTGCATCGCGCGGGACCACGACCGAACCGTCGCGCATTTCGGCAGCTCGGAAGACGGTGAGCGGTGGCGCAGCATCGCCGGCTGGTACGGGAAGATCGAGCCGGATCTGATCGATCTGCTGCTGCGCACCTTTCCCGCCGTCGGTCCGGCGGCCCGGTTGGGCCCGCTGCACCTGGCCCGCCTGGCGGCGGTGTTCCTGGCGAGCGGGCGCGCTCTTGCCGAACGCTGGTTTACCACCACTGCGGCGCGACGGGTGCTGCCCGGTCTCGCGCTCCACACCGACGTCGGCCCGGAGGATCGGTTCGGAGCCGCGCTTGGCTTCATGCTCGGCATGACCGCGACCACCGGCGGGTACGCCGTGCCCGAGGGCGGTGCGCAGTCGATCACCCGGGCCCTGGTCGGCTGCCTGCAGGCTCGGGGTGGTCGCCTGCGCCTGGGCGCCAGGGTGTCGCGCGTGGTGGTCCGCCGCGGCCACGCCCACGCGGTCCGACTCGCCGACGGCGAAGAGATCGCCGCCCGAGCGATTCTCGCCGACACCGACGTCGCCGGGCTGCTGCTGGATCTGGTCGGCAGCGACCACCTGCCTGCGCGGGTCGCCGGGTTCATGCGTCACTACCCGCGGGGCTGGGGAACATTGAAAGTGGATTGGGCGCTCGACGGCCCGGTGCCATGGTCGGCCGAACCCGCGCGCGAGACGGCCGTGGTCCACGCGGGCGACAGCGTTGACGACCTCGCGCGGTTCACGGCGCAGGTGCGAAGTGGCGCATTGCCTGACCGTCCGTATCTCGTCATCGGGCAGCAGAGCCTCGTCGATCCCACCCGGGCACCGCCTGGCTACCACACCCTGTGGGCCTACACTCGAGTGCCGCCCGTGGTCGAAGGCGGTTGGGCTGCCCACGCCGAGAAGCTCGGCGATCGCATCGATGCCCGGATTGAAGGTCTGGCCCCGGGCTTTCGGGCACGTGTCCTCGCGCGCCGGGTGGTCTCGCCTGATCAGCTCCACGCCACCGACGCCAATCTTGTGGGGGGCGATCTCGGCGGCGGGTCGAACGCCTGGAACCGGCAGCTCCTGTTTCGACCCCTGTTCCCCTACTTTCGTTATCGCATGCCTATCGAAGGCTTGTACTTGTGCTCGAGCTATGCCCACCCGGGTGCGGGAGTGCACGGCATGTGTGGCTACAACGCCGCTCAGCGCGTGCTGAAAGACCTCACCTGAACGGCTTGGACGCCCCATGGGTCGCACAAAGCTCTTCATTTCGATTCTGATCCTCCTTGTCGTTGCGCTCCACGCCGTGCCCCTGCTCCATGCCGGCCTCAGGAAAACAATGTGGCCGTTCATGGTCTGGTCCATGTACAAGAATTCCCGGCCGGCTGGACCAATTAAGGCCTACAAAAGACGAATCATAGGAATCACCGCGAAGGGCCAAAGGGAGACGGTGACGGGCGAGCTCCTGGGCTCGAGCGGTTATTCGATGAGAGGGATATACGCTGGAGCGCTAGCGAAGGGGGACTCCTCTGTTGCTCAGGACCTCTTCAGGAGACTCAATCGCGTGCGGAAGGATCCTTTCGTGGAACTCCATCTGGAAAGCGAATCGTACACGGTGGCCGATACCGGCGTGGTCAAGCAAAGGATTCCGGTCCTTATCTACCGACCCGATTCCTTGAAACCACGATGAGGTTACCCGTGAAGCGATGGCTGGACCGTTGGAACGCCTACTGGTTCCCCCGGACGACGACTTTCTCACTTGCCGTAGCGCGGATCGTCGCGGTTGCCGCGCAGTTGTTTTGGTTTAATGACCCACTGGAGTCGCACCTCAATTTCCTGGAGAAGAATCCCGAGTTTATCAATCCTGAACTCCTCATCAGCGCCATTGCCGCCGTGGTTTCCCGCGAGGCCTTCTTCAATCCTGAGGTTTTTATTGTTCTCTATTGGGTAACCGTAATTGCGGGAATATCAGCCCTGGTGGGATTTCTTACCCGAACTTCGATTTTTGTCTTTGCTTCAGGCACCTGGATCCTCATCGCTCATCTGTACTCGTATGGGGATAGGCATCACCCGCAGGCAATCTTTGCCATCGTCCTCATGCTCCTCGCCTTTGCGCCATCGGGCGAAAGCCTTTCCGTCGATGCACTGATTCGCCGCCGCCGGGATCGCGCCGCGGGAAGAACGACCGCGCCGGACGAGCGCGTCCAAACGGCCATGTGGCCGCTGAAGCTTGCCCACGTCTTGCTTGCCTGGGGCTATTTCTCCACCGGCATTACCAAGATCATCTTCGGCGGGCTGGACTGGGTGAATGGCTACACATTGCAAGCCTATACTTTCTCGGACGCCATAAATCGTGAAATCCCCCTGGGTATCTGGCTGGGACAGCAGCACACCTTGGCCATCCTGCTGTCCATTTTTACGGTGCTGTTCGAGACCTTTTTCTTCGTGTCGCTCATTCTGCCCTGGACCGCGCCGTTTTTCTTTATCACCGGTCTATTCTTCCAGATCGGGCTGTTTGTAACGGCGGGTCACACCTTCTTCCAACATATGGTTCTGCTGGTCCTCCTGTTGTTCCTCCTGGCCCCCCCATGGTGGCAGGCCTTGTTGAACAAGTACTTCAATCTCTATCCCAGTGTCGGCGCTCGTCAGCAAGCCTCGACTCCACCAGGCTCGTCGTCCGGACAAGCCGCCACGGCCAAGGCGGTCACAGAAGGCTAGCACGCTCCGCGAGTCGTTCGCTCACGGCGCCGACTTCCGATATCGGTGAACGGCCAGCATCAGCACTGCCAGTCCTCCCGCCGCCAAGCCCAGAATCGGCGCGGCCACCGTCTCCGGCCCGGCGCCTCTCACCAGTACCGCCCGCATGATGAACCCGAAGTGCTTCACCGGATTGGCCTCGGCCACGTACTGCGCCCAATCGGACATCGAGTCCACCGGGGGGGAGTAAGGGACGGCGGGCCCGGTGCGACGCTGGCGCACCTCTTGCCTTTTGGGCCGGCATCCTCAACAGATGCGGTCTAAATGCTTTGGAACAGCGCAAACCAGCCTGTCCGAATGCAACACGTCCTCGCGCTTTGCGGAGCGCTGGTGCTTTCGGCCTGCTCCTCGAAATACGCCATGGTTCCCGCACGGCTGGACCTCGCACCCTATGGTCGCATCGCGCTGGTTACCTTCTCGGCCGAACAGCCCAACGCGGCGATGGGATCGCTGGCCACCCAGCGATTCGCCGAGGCACTGCTGTCGAGTCAGTCCGGCATTGAGCTCCTCGAGCTCCCGGCTACGGATTCGTCCCTCAACGCCGCCGCGCTCGCCAAGGTGCTCGGCAAGGAGAAGGATGTACCGGCGGTGTTCGTCGGGTCTCTCAGGGTGTCGGGCGTGAGGCCGCGCGGGCATCTCGGGGTGTCCGGCATGAACGTGAGGGCCGCGGTATCCGCAGAGCTCACCATCCGGCTGCTGTCCACGAAGACCGGCGGAACCGTCTGGCGCTCGAGCGCCGCGGCAAATGGAACGGTGGGCACCCTTGAGATGTCCGGCTCTCTTCCGTCGATCGCGATGCGGGATAAGGAGGAGGCCTACGGCGAGGTGGTCAGCCAGCTCGTAACCGATGTAACCCGCGACCTTCGGCCGAGTTGGGTGAAGCAGTAGCACTGTACCCGACGAGCAACGAACAGCCCTCCGGTGCATTACGGAGGGCTGCATTACTTACGACAGTTGGAGCTCGGCTCGAGTGGGAAGCCGCACCGGCCGGACGTACTGGAGGAGATCGAACGCGGCGCTTACGCCGGCCGGTGATCTGGCCCTTTGGGATCAGACGTGATCGGCCACCGCGGTCACGCCCAGCTCTCGGGCACAGTGAGCACAACAGTAAAACGTGCCTTCGGCCTCGATTCCGTGGCCTACGATCTTGCAGCCACAGTGCTCGCACACCGGGGCGAGCTGATGAATGGCACACTCGAAGCTGTCGAATGTATGCGTCTGTCCAGCGGCGACGACCTGGAAGGAGAGATAGTAGTCGTTGCCGCAGACCTCACATCGAGCCATCGTAAACCTCCTTGAACAAGTGCTCCACGGCGGTAGATTTGCCAGCGTCCGATCAGGGGAGGGAGCGGCTTTCCTCCCGCAGGACGGCTAGACTCCTGGCGCCGAAAGTGAGTAGAGCGTCGAACTTTCCCTTCACACCGATCTTTGCCCCGGTGCGCGGTGTCCCGCCTTTTTCACTCACGACCGTGAGCGTACCCGTCTTGTCCCTTACCTCGTAAGCACCCAGTCCCAATCCTCCTGCCGAGCCTTTCACCTCGCCCTCGATGCGCACGGTCTTTCCGTCGTACTGGGAGGGATTATCGAGGAGCTGGCCGATCGGGGTAACGGAGGCACAACCGGCGAGAACCAACAAGCTGGCAGCCAGCGGTAGGAACCGAGCCAACCGGGGGAGGCCATGAGCTTTAGTGAGCATGATCACTGCTCCGGATAAGGGTCGCATTGCTGGCCGGAGCCGGTACCGATGCGATCGCGGCCAGGTTACTCGTCCTGAGGCAGGCCCGACGGGGTCGGCTCATCAGCCGTTACGTCCTCGGGCGGCGTGTCGGTCCGGGCAAGCCTCCGCTGCCGCTTCTCTTCCTGCCTAAGCTGTTTCTTCAGTTCCTTCTGCCGCTTCTCATATCCGTAATTGCGCTTGGGCAAGGTGCATGCTCCCTGGAAGTGACTTGGCAACCGTTGTTCCGCTGGCGCCGGTTTGCCCAACGGCTTCGCTGAGATACCGCAAGGTAGCCAATCCGGAGCACCTGCGCTCGGACTGGTTGTCTCAGCGCCTTCGGGGCTCGGCCCCCCGGTCCACGACCTTGCCTTCGCTCGTCATGTGCGGGTGTAAGCCGTCCGGGCCGAGCCAGCGTCGGGCCAGGCGATTGTAATGCGCCACGAACTTCTTTCGACGGTCCCACACGAGAAAGCACGCCTGGTGCATTGCGACGTCCGAAAAAAGCCAGAATGGGTCGGTTTCGTCGGCCAGGAAGTCGGGCGTAACCAGGGCGTCGTCGTCGGGGCGGACGACCTCACTGCAGAGTGCGCAGTAAGCCCGGCCAGCTTCGATCCGTCCCATAGCCTAAAAATAATCACACACCCGGAGGCGGTTTCCGAGGCCGACCGGCCTGCCGGCCTCATGCCGGACTGGGCAGCGAGTCAGCGCGGTGGACGCGCTCGAACCACCAGGGTAGCTTGGAGCCGGAAGCCAGCCCCTCGCTCGCTGTCGACTGTGGAGGACCGAATGCCTACCTACGAATATCGTTGTCGCGACTGCCACCAGGTGTTTGATCGGGTCGAGCCACTTGCGGAGCATGGCGACAAGCGTCCCAGCTGCCCCAAGTGTAAGAGCAAGAATGTGGAGCAGGTTTTGACACCGTTCTTTGCCAAGACATCTCACAAGTCTTGAGCCTGCCCGGGTCAGACTGCACGCCAGCGGGGAATACTCAGTTGCTCCTCGATGAGCGCCGTGACCGCCTCGGGGGTCTCGACCTCGTGGAGCTTTCCCCTGCCAACCATCGTCCGAAAGAACGCCGATGCGGCAGGCGTCGGCGCCAACAAAACCGTTGGCCGCCCCGCCTTGAGGGCCAGCGCCACCTCCGAGGCCGTCCCAGGGCCCTCCACCCCACAGGCGACCACCACGTCGCTGCTCAGCACATTGATGGCATTGCGGGCATCGCCAACCCCAGTGAAAACCGCCACATCAACATGCCCGCTCACCGGCCCGTCCGGCCCCGTGGGTAGAATCCCGATCGTGAGACTGCCGGGCACCGACTTTGCGCCGGCGCACACCGCCTCCATCACCCCGACCGGGCGCCCGCCGGTAAGCACCGCCCACCCCGCGCCCGCAACCAGCTCGCCGAGCCGGTAAGCCGCCTCGAGCGCACGAGACCCGGGCTCACTAGCACCCATCACACCGATAACGGGACGCCGCTGTGGCGTAGGCTCCTCTCTGCCAGTTCAACAG
>Ga0256864_1000330_pt1 | contig 18150 bp, 17 predicted proteins | sample RVTome_11_FD_187336 | JGI IMG/M metagenome (GOLD analysis project Ga0256864, IMG submission 187336) | Soil microbial communities from uranium-contaminated site in the Upper Colorado River Basin, Wyoming, United States - RVT147D111 HiSeq ... | reverse complement strand
GCCCGGGATGCCGAGCGTCAGCGTCGGCAGCATCGAGCCGCCGATATTTGCATTGCTCGCCGCCTCGGAGCACACGATCGCCTCGTAGCTGCCGGTGCCCCACTTGGCGCGCTCCTCGGGCGAGGCGCGGCGCCGCCCGATGTCGTAGGAGAGGAACGAGGCCACGTTCGCGCCGGCGCCGGGGATGGCGCCGATGATCGTGCCGATCAGCCCCGAGCGCAGCGCGGTGCGGGCGTGCCTCCACAGGGTCTTCACCGGCGGAACGACGCGCCCGACCGCCTCGGGGATGCCGACATAATTCTTGCGCGGCAGCACGCGCAGGATCTCGGAGAGCCCGAAGAGCCCGATCAGCACGGGAATATAGCTGATGCCGTCTTCGAGGATGTTCAGGCCGAAGGTGTAGCGCGGCGTCGCGTGGATGGATTCGAGGCCGACGAAGGAGACCATGAGCCCGATCCAGCCCGAGATCCAGCCCTTCAACGGTCGCTTGCCCGCGGACATGGTTCCGCAGATGGCGATGCCCCACGTCGCGAGTAGGAACATCTCCCACGAGCGAAACTGCAGGGCGAGCGCCAGCACGACCGGAATGAAGGCGATCAGCAGCAGGATGCCGATCCAGTTGCCCATGAAGGATGCGCCAATCGCCGTACCGAGCGCGAGCCCGCCTTCGCCGCGGCGCGCCAGCGGATAGCCTTCGATCATCGTCGGGACCGCGTCCGGCGTGCCCGGGATGTTGATGAGCACCGCGGTAATCGTTCCGCCGAAGACGCTGCCCGTGAAGACGCCCAGCATGAACATGATCGCCGTGTCCTGGCCCATGCCGGTGGAAAGGCCTATGAGCAGCGCCATCGCCATGGTGGTCGACAGCGCGGGCATGGCGCCCCACAGGATGCCGAGCGTCACGCCGATGAGGCAGACGAAGATGAGGTACGGGGTGAGGGCGAGGAGGAGCTGCTCGAGAATCATGGGCCCTCAGTAAACGCCGGGCATCGGAATCTTGAAGCCATATCGGAAAGCGCTCGCCAGCAGGAGCGCGGCCGCCGTGGCCACCGCGAAGCAGCGCCACCACGACCGGCCCCAGTAGATCTTCATGATGACGGTGACCATCGGAATCGCCACGCACTCAAAGCTGCTCAATCGCAGCACGAAGTCTCCGACCGGGATGCGGATCCTGAACGTCACGACGTCGATCGCGACCACGAGCGCAATGACGAACACGATCAGCAGCCACGAGCGCCAGCGGTACTCCCGCTCCTCGGGATCGGCCGGCCGCGCGAAGACGCCAAGCAGGTTCTTCGCGCCGCCCTCGCGCAGGGCGCGAGCGCCGAGCCCGATTGCCATCGCCAGCATCGTGAGGCTCACCACGAAAGGCAGGAGCCCCGGATGGGTGAACACCGAGCGGCCGGGATCGGGCATCTTCCACGCAAGCACCATGGCGCCGATGCAGAGCGCGCCGATGACGCAGGCCGAGATGAGGTCCTTCTGGGGCGTGGACGCAGCTTCAATGTCCTCCTCGCCCACGAATCCGCTCGCAAGGCGGGCTTTCGCCTGCTCTATGAACGCATCACTGTTCCTGTCCGTGCTCATACGGATCGTTTCTCCCAGGGAAAAAAGCGCCCCCGCCGCCGGCGGGGGCGCCCGGTGCTGCGGACTGCGAACGCCTCAGGACCTACGCCGTGAGCGGCTTATAGCCCTTGGGCGGCCACCACTTGTCGAAATTGTCGGGCGTGGGGAGACCCAGCTCGCTCGCCGACATGACTTTCTTGCCGATCTGGTCCTTCACCTGGTTGAAGGTGTGGGTCGTGATGGTCTCGAGCTCCGCTCCACGGCGATCGGCGGCCTCGCCGACGCGGATGTCGATGTCGAAGTAGCGCTTCTTGGCCATTGCCCCGAAGCCAGGCGACTTGACCGCCGCCACGAACGCTTTCTCGATTTCCTTGATGATCGGGACCGGCACCGTGCGCCGCACCGCAAGGTTGTAGCAGCCGCCCACCGGCAACGTGGACCTCAACTGCGGCAGGAACTTCCCGACTGTCGGCAGGGTCGGCCCGCCCGGCACGGCGATGTCTTCCTTGCCGGTCTGCTGCAGGCAGCGCAGCTTCCCCGCCTTGATGAACTCGATGTGCTCATGCACGCCGCCGCCGGCGATGTCGACTTCGCCTTGCAGGCCCGCAAGGGTTGCGGGCTTGCCGCCCTTGTAGGGCACGAAGCGCAGCTGGATTCCGGCTGCCTGCGCGATGATGGCCGCGAGCTCGTGCCAGAGCCCGCCGGTGCCCGACGTGGATATCGACAGCTTGCCGGGATTCTTTTTCGCGTAGGCAACCACTTCCTCGAAGCTTTTGAACGGCGAATCGGGCTTCACCGACCAGCTTGCAAGCGAGTTCGCCGCCTGCATGTACTGCCAGTCTTCCCACGACTTCGTCGTCGAGTGGCCCATCACGCGCACGAACTTGTTGTAGTTCGCGGCGCCGAGCCACCAGTAGCCGTCGGCGGGCTTGTCCTGCACGAAGGCCGTGGCGATCGCGCCGACGCTCCCGGGCTTGTTGATGACGTTGATGTCCCATCCCGCGGCCTTGGCCATCTCGGTGGAGATGGCGCGCAGCCCGACGTCGGTGCCGCCGCCCGCGGCGTACATGATCGTCAGCGTGATCGGGCGCTCGGGGAACGTCGCGGCGCGCGCGGGACCTGCGCTGAGCAGCATCGGCATCGATGCGGCGGCGCCCAGGGCGCCCACACCGGCAAGAAAGCTCCGGCGCCCCGGATCGGCGCAGACGACCGGTGAGTCGTCGTCCAGCTCCAGGCCGGCGTTCAGCAGTTCGTCGTCTAAACGTTTCATCTCGGATTCCTCCTCATGGTGATGGTGCATCGGGTCCTGGTTGCGGCATGCTCACACCAATGCCCCAGGGAATGCGAAAGCAACATGACACTCTCGGTCGAAGCGGGATCCTCCTCCTGCAGACCGGCGCGTTTTTGCCGCGTGCTGTCATTATGATTGAGTCGCGCGGGACTGTCAGCCCTGGGGACATCCTCAGGGGCTGACGAACGTTAACACCATGATCCCGCGGGATTTCGAGCCGCTGTCGGTGCCGGCGGCGAGAGCAGCGCAAGGCTGCGTTGTTGCATAATCTGCAAGGCGATTTCCCATCACCGTTTCCCATCACCGGTGCTTGTCACCATCATTCACCACCTGGGGTTGTAGAACGAGGGAGGGCAATAAATGGCAAGTGCGCAGGAGAACGCGACGAAGCGGGCGTTGGTGACGGGCGCGGCGCAGGGGCTGGGCGCCGCGATTGCGCTCGCGCTCGCGCGCGACGGCTTCGAGGTTGCCGTGACATCGAGGAGCCCCGAGCGGCTGGCGGGCACGCTCTCCGCCATCAAGGCCGCGGGGCGCCGCGCGGTTCCGATACAGCTCGAGTTGCGCTCGGCGGCGAGCGCGGAGCAGGCGGTGGCTGCGGGCGTCGAGGCGCTCGGCGGTCTCGATGTGCTGGTGAACAATGCCGCGATCACCGCGCGCACGCCGGCGGTGGACATAAAGCTGGAGGAATGGGAAGACGTGTATCGCGTCAACACGACGGGTGCGCTTCTCGTGAGCCAGCAGATGGCGCGGCACCTCCTCGCCACGAAGCGCACGGGGTGCATCATCAACATCGCCTCGGCGCACGGGCTCGTCGGGTTTCCGCAGCGGCTCTCGTACGGAACGTCCAAGGGCGCGCTCATCCAGATGACGCGGATGCTCGCGATCGAGTGGGCCCCGCACGGCATTCGCGTAAACGCGATTGCGTCGGGCACGGTGGAGACACCCTCGCGCACCGAGTTCTTCGCAGCGAACCCGGCGGCCCGGGAAGCGATGACCCGGCGCGTGCCGGTTGGCCGCTTTGCGGTACCTGACGAAGTGGCAGCAATGGCGCGCTACCTCGCCAGTTCCGAGGCCTCCTACATCACCGGACAGGTCCTGGTGCTCGACGGCGGCCTTACTGCCGCGTGAACTGCGTGAATCGTGAATCGTGAATGGAACCACCTTCAGTGACCAGTGACCCGTAACGCGTTACGACCAGCGACGCAGGAGACGGTTTGGTCGATTCACGATTCACCATTCACGATTTACAGTTTCTTCAGTAGACGCGGTTGAGCGGCTCGGCTCCCTGGGTGAGGACCGCTTCGACGTTGTCCCAGGCGGTCTTGAAGAGCACGGCGCTTGCCTGTTGCGTGACCCCGGCGACGTGCGGCGTGAAGAGCAGTCGCTCCGCTCCGTCTCCCTTCAGGGCGAGGAGCGGATTGTCCGCAGCCGGCGGCTCCTGCGAATACACATCCACGGCTGCGCCACCGAGGTGCCCGGAGACGAGATGGCGGGCGAGCGCTGCCTCGTCGACGACGCCCCCGCGAGAAGCCTGGATGAGGATCGCGCCGGGCTTCATCGCGGCAAGTTGCGCTTCACCGATCATGGCCCGCGTGGCCGGAATGAGCGGCACGTGCAAGCTCACGACGTCGCTCTCTCTCAGCAATTCGTCGAGGGAAACACCCTTTGCCCGGATCGCATCTGCGCCGGCCTTCTCGCGCGGGGCAGGATCAAAGTACAGGATCGCGCAGCCGCGCTGGTGATAGGCGCGCGCAACGGCAAGTCCGATCGTACCCAGGCCCACGATGCCGGCCGTGAGGCCGTCGAGGCCCGCGAGATTGTCGGCCATCATGCGGGCGCGGAATCTCGCGTAGTTGCCGGCGCGAATCTCGCGGTCGACCCATGCAAATCGGCGCAGCAGGACCGAGGCGGACGTGACCGCGTACTCGGCGACCGCCGAATTGCTGCCGCCGGGCACGTTGCACACGGCGATGCCGCGGCTCCTGAGCACGGCTTCATCGAGGCGATCCACGCCGGCGCCCGTGACCTGCACGATCTTCACCGCGCACTTCTCGAAGAGCGCGCCCGGCAATCTGGGTCCCATCGCTGCCATGACGACGCCCCGCGCGGCCGCCACCAATGCGGCGGTGTCCGCGTCATCGTGCGCGCGGTATGCAACCTTCAGGCTGGCGGGCGGCGTCACGCCGGCGCGCGTGAAATCCGCTTCGGGCCGCAGGCAGATAACGTCGTAGGTCACCGGCTCGTTCCTTCGCTTTCCAGCCTTTCGTTCAGGGGCCGCATAGTACGCACTTTACCAGCGCGCCGCCACAGAAACGGGTGTAGACCATTCATCCTTCATCCTTCATCCTTCATCCTTTTGAAGCGCACCGGAGGTGCCATGTCACGACTCGCCCCGCTGCCCGCGGAGACAACGCCGGACCTGCAGGACTCGTTCAAGCGCTACCAGGAGCTGCTCGGCTACGTGCCGAACAGCGTACTCATCATGCAGCGCCGGCCGAAGATGGTGAAGGCGCTCGCGCAGCTTGCTTCTTCCGTGTGGGATCCCGCGAGCGAGGTCGACATCGGGTTCAAGCGCCTCGTCGCCTACATGGCGAGCCGCACCCATGGCTGCAGCTATTCCATGGCGCACGCCGCGGAAGCGGCTCATCGCGCGGGCATCGACGATGCGAAGCTCGAAGCCGTGACGGACTATCGCACGAGCCCGCTTTTCAGCGAAGCGGAACGCGCGGCGCTCGACTTTGCCGTGGCCGCCGCCTCACAACCGAACGCCGTCACGGACGAGCTCTTCGAGCGGCTGAAGAAACACTGGACGGAAGGCCAGATCGTGGAGCTCGCTGGCGCGGTGGCGATCAACGGTTTCTTGAACCGCTGGAACGACACCATGGCGCCGGCGCTCGAGCGTGAGCCGATCGAGTTCGGCGAGAAGCACCTGACGCGCCATGGTTGGCGCGTCGGCAAACACAAGGGCTGAGGGATGAGGGATGAGGGCTGAGGGATGAGGGATGAGGGATGAAAAATCGTTAGCTGATTGTCCTTTCGCCTGACGGGTTCCCTCCGCCCTCATCCCTCCGCCCTCATCCCTCAAGATCAGCGGGGAGTGAGGCCCGCCATCTTCACGATCCTGCCCCACTTCTGCGTCTCGGATTTCATGATGCGCGCGAACTCTTCGGGCGAATTGCCGACGGCGTCGGCGCCGTCCTTGGCAAATTTCGCGCTCTCGGCGCGCAATGCGCCAACCATCGCCTGATTCAGCTTGTCGATGATCGGCTTGGGCGTGCCGGCGGGCGCGAAGAGCCCGTACCACTGGGTCGCGTCAAAGCCCTTGACGCCGGCCTCGTCGACCGTCGGAAGATTCGGCAGCGCGCCCGAGCGCTTGAGTCCCGTCGTGGCGAGCCCGCGCAGGCGCCCGCTCTGCACGTGGCGCAGGCTCGAGAGCATGGTTCCGGACATGACGACGATCCGGCCGGTCATCAGGTCGACCAGTGCCGGACCCAATCCCTTGTACGGTATGGCGACCATCTTGGTGTTGGTCATGCTCAGGAAAAGCGCCATGACCAGATGCGGGTTGGTGCCGGGGCCAGCCGTGCCGTAGTCGAGCTTGTTGGGATGCTTGCGGGCAAACGCGATCAACTCCTTCACCGTGTGGACCGGCAGCGACGGGTGCACAACCAGGATATTGGGCGCGGCGATCGTCTGCGTGATCGGCGCGAGATCGGTGAGAGCGTTGTAGGGCAGCTTCTTGCGGGTTGCCGGCAGGATCGCGAGCGTGGAGATGCCCATAAGCAGCGTGTATCCATCGGGCTTGGCGTGCGCCACGAGATCGTTACCGATGATCGAGCCTGCGCCCGGCCGGTTGTCGACTACCACCTGCTGGCCCAGGCGCTTCTCGAACGCGGGTGTAATCCGGCGGGTGAGTACATCTGTGCCGCCCCCGGGCGATGACGGAACGACCACGCGCACAGGGCGGCTCGGATAATCACCCTGCGCAAAGGCCGACGAGACCGCGCATGCGAGCGCCGCGGCGCCGACCATAACGAGACGGGTTGCAGAAGCCATGACTTATCCTCCTCTTGTCTTTGTTGCGAACCTATATCATACCGGCACATCGGCTTCGAATCGAACCCGCCGGTGTCCCATAATATGGGAAAACGCTTTCTGGTTCGCCCCGGGCGCGTCTGGTTCGTTCCCGGGATGACCGCTGACAAGGGGGAATTGCTGTGGATCGCGCACTCTGGATTTCCTGGTATGACCTGCCCGAGACCGGACGCGACGCCTATCTCAAGTGGGCGCACGACACTTACATGCCGGCCATGCTCGAGCGCCCAAGCTTCCTGTGGGCCGCACATTTCAAGTCGGAGGAAAAACCGATCCAGTCCGGCGTGCCGGCTGAAGCGCCGGGGCGATTGCGCCATACCGACGACGCCTCTGTGCCGAAGGGCAACGCCTACGTGCTCGTCATCGCCGCCGAAACGCCACATGCGTTCGCCCATCCGACACCACGCAAACTTCACGCGTCGCTCTCCCGCAGCGATCAGGAAATGCTCGCCTTGCGCGGCGGCGAGCGCGTCAACATCATGATCGACGAGGATCGGATCGGGGGGCCCGAGGCGAAGCGGCGGGTCAGCACGGCGGCGCTGAGCCCCTGCATCCAGCTGGGCTCTTTCAACGCCGGCACCGCCGACGAGGACGAGATTCTTGCGTGGTACGCGCAATGGCGCCTGCCGTCCATGAACAGGCTTCCGGGATGCGTGGGCATCCGCAAGCTCGTGTCGGTCTCGGGCTGGGCCAAGCACGGCGTGCTCTACGAGTTCGCCTCGCTCGAAGAGCGCAACAGGCATTTTCCCCACCATGAGAAGGCCAACCCCGAGATGGATGCGTGGACCGACGCGCTGGTGCGGAAGCTGCTCCATGCGCCGGGCTCACCCATCGTGGCCGTGCGCATTGCCTCGGCGGTCGCAAAGAAGGGCGGGGGGCCAGGAGGCCTGGACGAAACCTCGATCGTCTGATGCAGATAGCGGTACGAAACCGCCGTGGAAATGAGTAGAACCTATTGGTCCAAACACCGGGAAAGGAAGCGAACGATGAGCGACTTCGAGCAGGAACGCTGGGAGAAGGGCATGGAGATCCTGAAGCAAATGGGGCGGCAGGACACGATGATGAACCAGAAGGAGCTCTATCCCGACCTCTACAAGCTGTCGGTCGGCTATCTTTTCGGGGAGATCTGGTCCCGGCCGCATCTCAGCATCCGCGACCGGGAGCTGATCACCATGGCGGCCAACATCGCGCTCGCGCGCCCGCATGGCACGCATTCGCACTACCGCAGCGCCAGGCACCTCGGGCTCACGCACGAGGAGATCATGGAGCTCATCATCCACGTCGGGCACTACGCCGGCTGGCCCGCGATCGCCCATGCCATCATCCAGTACGATGAAGTCCTGAAGGAGGACGCGGCGAAGACCACGAAAGGTAAGGGATGAGGGCTTTTGATTCCTGTATGAAAGCCTCGGCGCTCTCGGCGGTTCAATATCGGGTCTGTCTGCGTGTAACTGCATTCATCTGCGGCTGAATTCGGGCCTCAAGCAAGACTCTATTCACGATTCACCATTCACGATTCACGCTGTCGGAAGGGGGACAAAGATGATTCTGGAAGTCGCGATTCTGCACATCAAGCCCGAGGAGACATCGAAGTTCGAGGCGGTGTTTCCCAGGGCCGAGGCCATCGTCAGCAGCATTCCGGGCTACATCTCGCACGAGCTGCAGCGCTGCGTCGAGACCAGGGGGCGCTACCACTTTCTCATCCGCTGGGAGAACATCGACGCGCACATGGTGAATTTCCGGCAGTCGCCCAGGTTCCAGGACTTCCGCGCGCTGGTCGGACCATTCTTTGCTCAGCCTCCCGTCGCCGAGCACTTCGAGCGCGTTACCGCGAATCACATCTGATTGTCGTAATGCGGCGGCGAATGCGCCGGGCTACGGGCGAATTGCCCATTTCAGCGCGAGAGGGTGGTTATGGCAGGAGCGCTTGAGGGGAAGGTTGCGCTGGTCACCGGGGCGGTGCGACGCAATGGCCGCGCGATTGCTCACGCGCTCGCGCGTGAAGGCGCGTCGATCGTCATCAACACGCGCCGCTCGAAAGACGAGGCGGAAGCCCTTCGCGCCGAGCTGGAACGCGCGGGCGCTCAGGCGTTCGTCTGCATCGCCGACATCACGGACGAAGCCGCCGTGGCGCGGATGTTCGCGGCGATCGGCAAGCGTTTCGGCGGCGTCGATATCCTCGTCAACAATGCGGCGGACCGCGAGCGCGTGAAATTCACCGACATGACGATGGCGCAGTGGCGCCATATCGTCTCGATCATCCTCGATGGCGCGTTTCTCTGCTCGCGCGCGGCGATTCCGCACATGCTGAAGCAGGGATGGGGAAGGATCGTCAATATCGGCGGCGCGGGCCACCGCCTGCCGAACTACGTCGGCCGCGCCCATGCGGCGGCGGCCAAGGCAGGCCTCGAAGGCTTGACCCGCGCGCTCGCCATGGAATACGCGCAGCAGGGCATCACGGTCAACTGCGTCTCGCCGGGCCGCATCGGCGGCGAGCGCTCCAGGACCTCCGGCGAGGTTCCGCCCGTCGAGATCCCGGTGGGCTTCGAAGGCGTCCCCGATGACATCGCCGCGACGGTGAGCTTCATTTGCAGCCCGGCCGCGCGCTTCATCACCGGCCAGAATATCCATGTCAACGGCGGCCAGGTCCTGGTCTGATTCCCGCGGGACCGCGATTCGAGTCCACATCGCGAGAAAGAGTACCCGCGACTGTCATATCGAAGTGATAAGCTTACGCCCCCGGTAAACAGCAGAAAAACCAACAAGCAGGCGGAAACTTCGCGCCGAACGCTGCAAACGGCAAACGGCAAACGGCAAACTGTCGACTTCCTCGTCACCCATCACGCATCACGCTTCTGGAGCAAGAAATGCCCGACACGTCGAAAACCGTATCCCAGCCCAGGGACTACAAGCTCGTCATCGAGAAGGACGTGCAGATTCCCCTGCGCGACGGAACACTGCTCTACGCCGACATCTTCCGACCGGAGAGCACCAGCGAGCGCTTTCCCGCGATCATCAACATCGGCGTCTACCAGAAGGACAAGCTGTGGATCCCGCCGGCGGACCTCGAGGAGAAAGCCAATCCTCACATGAACTGGGAGACCGTGAATCCCGAGTGGTGGTGCCCGCGCGGCTACGCGTGCGTGCGGGTGGATTCGCGCGGGACCGGCAAGTCGCCCGGCCGCTCCGATCCGAGCTCGTACCAGGAGGCGGTCGATTTCTACGATGCCATCGAGTGGACGGCGAAGCAGCCGTGGTGTTCGGGAAAAATCGGCACGCTCGGCATCTCGTATCACGCGAGCTCGCAGTGGCGCGTCGCGAACCTGCAGCCGCCGTCGCTGAAGTGCGTCATTCCGTGGGAGGGCCGAGCCGACCAGTACCGCGACCAGGCCTATCACGGGGGCATTTTCGCGCTCGGCTTCATCGGAAACTGGTGGTTGACGCACACGGCGCACCATCTCCTCGGGCGCCCGAGGAGCTACAACCCGGACGCGTTCCAGAACGACATGCTCTGGAACATGATGCGCAACGACCTCGACTCGGAATGGTGGCGCCTCTGCAGCGCGCGCTGGGACAGGATCAACGTGCCGCTCTACAGCGTGGGCAACTGGGGCGGCTATTCGCTGCACCTGCGCGGAAACACCGAAGGCTTCATGAACGCGGCTTCAAAACACAAGAAGCTGCGCATCCACACCGGCACGCATTTTCACCCGTTCCATTCGGAGGAAGGCCGTCTCGACCAGCTGCGTTTCCTCGACTACTGGCTGAAAGGCGTCGACACCGGCATCATGGACGAGCCGCCGGTCAAGCTCGAGATCCGCACCGGAGGCAGCGCGCGTCCTTATGCGTTTCGTTACGAGAATGAGTGGCCGCTCGCGCGCACACAGTGGACGAAGTGGTACCTCCAGATCGACCGCCAGCCCTCCTCGGATGAGCACGGCATCGAAGGCGCGCTCGTTCCGAAGCCGCACAGGACGGTGGGAAGAGCGACCTACCCGGCGAGCGGGGCGACTCGCGCTGGTGTCGCCTCCGGTTCCTCGCTCTCGACGAGCCACGGCGGCAGTGCGCGCACCGGGATATCGCTCGAGACCCCGCCCATGGAGCGGGATACGGAGATCACGGGACCGCTCGTGCTCAATCTTTGGGTATCGAGCACGTCGGAGGACATGGATATTTTCGCGACGCTCCGCAATATCGGGCCGGACGGCAAGGACGTGTGGGAAGTGGGCCAGCACGGACAGCCCGTGCCGCTCACCAAGGGATGGCTCCGCGCGTCCCACCGCAAGCTCGACCCCGAGCGCGCGCGGCCCTATCGCCCCTACCATGCGCACAACGAGCGCTGGTGGTTGACGCCCAACGAGCCCGTCGAGTGCCAGGTCGAGATCTGGCCGACCTGCATCGTGCTGCGGAAGGGACACAAGCTGCGCCTCGACATCCAGCCGCGCGACGGCGTCGGCAGCGCGCCCTACACGCACTACCACGGCGACTACAACGCCGGCGCCGAGAACACGATCTACTCCGGCGGGGACAAGGCCTCCTACCTCCTGGTGCCCATCATTCCCCCAAAGTAACGGCGCCCCGTGACCGCTGACCGGAAACGTACCAAGGAGAGGAAGGATGCTGCGCAAGCTGAGAACGCAACGCGACAACCAGCAGTGGATGCTCGATCTGGCGCTCAACATGCGCGGGCGCGTGCAGAACTTCGAGCGCGACGATCTCGAGGTGCCCGCGGGCAAGCGGGCGCGCAACTACCGGATGCTGCCCAAGGTCTGGCGCGAGGCGGGCGAGCGCCACGAGAAGCTCGCGCGGCGCGCGGAAGCGGTAGGGGCGAGGGAGACTGCGACCTGTCACTACGATCACGCGATCGAGGCCTACCGCATGGCCCAGCACCCGATCTTCTTCGACGACCATCCCGTCAAGCAGTATCTGTACAAGAAGCTATCGGAGATGGTGGACCGCCGCTCGAAGGTGGCGAGCTATCCGATCGAGCGCGTCGAGGTGCCGTTCGGGGGCGGAAAGACGATTTCGTGCCTGCTGCACCTGCTGCCCGACCGGCGACGCGCGCCGTGCGTCATCTACGTGCCGGGCATGGACCAGACAAAGGAGGTGTTCCCCAAGGCCTTCCACAACATCGCCCTCTCGCGTGGTTTCCACGTGCTGGCGATGGACGGGCCCGGGCAGGGCAATTCCAACCTGCAGAAGATCCGCGCGGTGAAGGACAACTACGAGCGCGCGGGCGCGGCGGTGATCGGCTATCTCCAGAAGCGGAAAGAGGTGGACCCGAAGAAGATTGCCATCTACGGGATCAGCATGGGCAGCTACTGGTCGCTGCGGCTCTCGAGCTACGATCACCGCGCGGCAGCTGTCGTGAGCTCGGTCGCGTGCTTCAACCCGAACAACACGATCTTCACGCAGTCGTCACCCCGCTTCAAGCAGATGTTCATGTACATGGCGGGCTACGACGACGAGGCGAAGTTCGACCGCGACGTGGCGAGCGGCATGACGGTGCGCGGCTACCTCGGCAAGGTGAAGTGCCCGACGCTTCTTGTCACCGGCGAGTTTGATCCCCTGTGCCCGCTGGAGGACGCGGTCGAGGCCTTCCGCGATCTCAAGGTGCCCAAGGAGATGTGGGTGATCGAGAACCAGTATCACCCGCTCTGGGGCATTCAGAATCTCGGCGGCATGGACTGCCACGACTATGTGATGGACTGGCTGCAACTTCTCTTTTCCGGAAAGCGGAAGCCCACCAAGGGCGGCCGCATCGCCTACATCCGCGAACAGGGCGACGGCCCGTGGGGCCGGTGCGAGTGGATGCCGCCCGTCAAAGCCGGGCAGGCTTACTTTTGAGTGACCCGGTACGGCTTCCAGGTACGCTCAGCGCCAACAATCGGCTTGACCGGTGGGTGACGGTCAACGCGGACGGCACTATCACCGTGCGCACTGGCAAGGTCGAGATCGGGCAGGGCATCGTATCCGCCATGGCGCAGATCGCCGCCGAGGAGCTCGACGTCGATTACGCCCGGATCCGCATGGTCGCGGTCGACACGACGCTGAGCCCCAACGAGGGCTCCACCACGGGCAGCCGCTCGGTCGAGGAAGGGGGCGAATCGATGCGGCAGGCGTGCGCCGAGGTCCGCGATCTCTTTCTCCATGCCGCGGCGCGAAGGCTCAGTGCCGGTATCGAGAGCCTCGCGGTCGAGGACGGCACGGTGCGGCTGCGCGACGGCGGCGAAAGCGTCACCTACTGGGAGCTCGCGCCCGAGGTCGATCTCGAGCGCGAAGCAACGGGTGAGGCGCGGCCCAAGCATGCCGAGGAGCTGCGTGTGGTCGGTAGGACGCTCCCGCGGCTCGACATTCCCGGCAAGGTCGCAGGCGCAGCCTTCATCCAGGACCTGGAGCTGCCGCAGATGCTGCACGGGCGCATCGCGCGCCCGCCTTCCTATCGCGCACAGCTCGTAGCGCTCGATGAGGCGCCGGTGCGGGCGATGCCGGGCGTGCGCGCGATCGTACGCGACGGCCGTTTCCTCGGCGTAATCGCCGAGCGCGAGGAGCAGGCGATCCGTGCGATGCGCGCGCTGGCGCTGCGCTGCGAGTGGCGCGAGAGCCCCGATCTTCCTGGCGATAACGCGATCCACGATTTCCTGCGCTCGCAGCCGACTGAGGACGAGATCCTCGTGAAGAAAAACGGCGCCGGGGCAAAAGGTGCAAGGAAAGTTGGCGCCACCTATACGCGGCCGTACCTCGCGCACGCGTCGATCGGCCCGTCATGCGCGATCGCGTGGTGGCATGACGGCAGGCTCGAGGTGTGGTCGCACAGCCAGGCGATCTATCCGCTGCGCGACGAGATCGCGAGGATTCTGAAGATGGACCCGGAGGACATCGTCTGCCGGCACGCGGAGGGGGCGGGCTGCTACGGCCAGAACGGGGCCGATGATGCTGCATTCGACGCCGTGCTTCTCGCCCGCGCGGTCCACGGTTTTCCGGTGCGCGTGCAGTGGATGCGCGAGGACGAGTTCGGCTGGGAGCCCTTCGGCCCTGCCATGGCGGTGAGGATCGAGGGGAGCGTCGGCGAGGAGGGGCAGGTCGCCGCGTGGAAGGAGGAGATCTGGGGCAACCGGCACATCACGCGGCCCGGACGCCACCCGAACCCCGGGCTCCTCGCGGCGTGGCATGTCGAGAACGGCTCCGATCCGCCGCCCGCCGTGGATTTTCCGCTCGCGATGGGCGGAGGCAGCCAGAGGAATGCCGTGCCGTACTACGAGTTTCGCGACGAGCTGGTGCTGAACCATGTCGTGACGGCAGAGCCCGTGCGCGTGAGCGTGCTGCGCGCGCTCGCCGCCTATCTCAACGTCTTCGCGATCGAATGCTTCATGGACGAGCTCGCGCAGTCCGCGGGCCTCGACCCGTTGGATTTCCGCCTGCGCCACTTGACCGACGAGCGCGCGCGCGCGGTTGTGCGCACCGCGGCCGACAAGGCGGGCTGGACACCCGGGGCCGGGGGCGACGGCACCCGCGGCATGGGGATGGGCTTTGCGCGCTACAAAAATATCGGCGACTACGTGGCGGTCGTCGCCGAAGTTGTGCTCGGGGACACGCTTCGGGTGCCGCGCGTGGTGGCCGCCATAGACTGCGGGCGCGTCGTCAATCCCGGCGGCGTCGTGAACCAGGCCGAGGGCGGCATCGTTCAATCGGTCAGCTGGACGCTCAAGGAGCAGGTGCGGTTCGATCGCACGCGCATCACGAGCCGCACCTGGGACGACTATCCGATTCTCACGTTCGAGGAATCACCCGCGATCGAAATCGTGTTGCTCGATCGTCCCGAAGAGCGCTCCCTGGGCGTCGGCGAGGGCATGCAGGGGCCGACCGCGGCCGCGATCGGAAATGCCGTCTTCAACGCGCTTGGCGCGCGCGTGCGCGATCTGCCGCTGACGCGCGAGCGCATCCTGGCAGCGATCGCCGCCTGAGTCACGAGAACCGCTCTCAACCACAGCCACGGAAGCACACGGACTGGAACACAATCCTGCCGCGGCTCGGCGGAAATGAAAGAGTTTCTGGATGGTTCCGTGTGTTTCCGTGGCCGAAGTGGTTTACGGGGACAGCTTCTTACTCCGCCGCTGGGAGCGCGCGGCGCACTTAGCGTGCGGGGTGGTCGATGCGGCGTGCGTGGCCGGGCCCGAACCGGCCGTCGAGCGCGTCCCGCATCCAGTCGGCGACCTGGAGATAGAAATCGGGCAGGCGGCTGCCGAAAGTGTGGGTCTCGTTCTCGTAGACCCACAGCTCCTTCGGGCACTGGAGCATGTCGAAGAGACGCTCGGCGTCCTCGAGCGGACAGAGCTCGTCGAACTCTCCCATCGCGAGCAGCGTCGGGCACCGGATCTTCCCGGCCACCGGCTCGAGCGTCATTTTTTCCGCCATCTCGTCGAACGCATCCTCGTCGTGGATGTTCGACATGTACTGGTAGTTCGCGCGATAGGCTGGCTTGCCGTGCTGGAAGATGGTGTCCTTCTGCAGGTACACGCCCATCGCTCCGACCATTGCCTTGACGCGCCGGTCGTGGGCCGCGATGCGCGGGCCCCAGTAGCTGCCCATGCTCCAGCCGTAGACGCCGATCTTCTTCGAGTCTATCTCGGGGCGCGTCTCGAGAAAATCGAGCGCAGCCGATCCGGCGCGCTCGAAATTGTCGAGCGTCACCCAGGTCTCGCGCACGTTGCTCTCGCCCTGCCCCGGCCCGTCGATGGTGAGGGTCGCCATCCCGCGCCGGCGGAAGTGGTTGTGATACGGGCTCGGCATGTACTCCTTGATCGTGTCCATGCCCGGTATGACGAGCACGCAGGGCGCGGGCTTTTCTCCGGGCGCCGTCTGCAGGATCGCCGGGATCGTCTTGCCGTTCTCGAAGGGGATCTCGACGCGGCGCACGAACGCCTCGTCGAAGAGCTCCGTGAACTTCTGATAGCAGCGCACGAGGCGCCCGTAGAGCTCGCGCTTCCTCGGCGTATTCTCGTGAATGACACCACAGGCCGGGCCGTAATAGAGCGCCGCGCGGTAGTAGAACTCCGCCGCGCTCTCGCGGTGCCCGTCGGCCTCGGCCGCGCGCGCGAGCTCCTCCTCCTGCTGCGCGGTTCTTACCCATTCCTTGACCACCGCCGCCGGCGCCTTGATGCGCTCGGTCGTGCGCCGCACGTCCGCCGGGCGAAAGCCCCACTCGACGAACATCACCGCGCGGAAGCCGAAGACGTCGAGGACCTTGTAGAACTCCTCGGTGATCCACTTCTGTCCCCTGCGGGCGTGATCGAACATCGCGCTAGACGCTAGACGAGGACGCCGTTCTTCTCCCAGCGGAAAATGCGCAGCGGCGGTATGTTCAGGAACTCGAATTGCGCCTCGTCCGGCTCCGGGAACAGCTGGCTCAACGTCGCGACCCGTCTGTTCACCTGATAGGCCACGAAGCGCCCGCCCGGGGCGAGCGCCGAATGAATCGCCTCCAGGATCTGGTTGCCGATCTGCGGGGTAATGGTGGAGAAGGGTATGCCCGAGACGACGGCGTCCGGCGCGTCAAGCCCATGGCTGGAAATGATCCTGCTCAGCTCGCGGGCGTCTCCGAAATGGGGGATGAGACGGGGGTCCCCGATTCGGCTGACCAGCGCGTGGAGGTGGGGGTTCAGCTCGATGGTCAGCAGCCTGGCATCCTGCCCGATGGCGCGCAGCATCGCCCGGGTCGTGCCGCCGGTGCCCGGGCCAAGCTCGACGACGGTTTTCGCCGAGCGGATACCGGCAGCCTCCACGATGCGGCGCTCGAGAAACCGGGAGCTCGGCACGACCGATGCCACCTGGCGCGGATGGCGCACGAATTCCTGGAGAAAGGTACACCAGCCGTTCATCATTGGTTTTCTCAGCGGTAGGCCTCGGGGCGGAACACCAGGAAGTACTGGTTGGGCAGAAACTTGTGCTCCTCGACCAGCCGGTAGCCCGCGCGCGCCAGCTCCTGCTTGACCCGCCCCCCCGGGATGCGGGACCGCACCGACGGGCCCACGGGCGACTCCAGCGTGAAGTCGATGATCGCAAGCCGGCCGCCGGTCTTGAACGATTTCTGCAGCATCTGGAAATAGCGCTCGCGCTGCGGAATGTGATGATAGGTGTCCACCATTATGACGACGTCAACACGAGCGGGGATAACCGGATCATCCGGTCTGGCCAGCACCGGCGTCAAGTTGGCAAGATTTTCGCGCTGCGCCCGCTCGCCGAGATAGCGCACCATATCAGGCTCGGCATCCACGCCGTAGACCCGGCCTCGCGGCAGCGCGCGAGCGAGCCTCGCCGCGAAGTAGCCCGTGCCGGCGCCGATGTCGGCCACGGTCGCGTCCGGCGCGAGCTTGAGGGCACGCAGCACCTCATCGGGCTTCTGCCATTCATCGCGTGCCGGATCATCGAATATGGCGGCCCAGCGCTCCGCCCCGCTGAACCCGTGCTGATGGTGGTCGACTGCCTGCCCGGCCGCGGGCCCTGCGAGGCCGACCAGCAGCAGGAGCGCCCGCGTGCCGAGTGCGGCCCATACGGATGGAACGGTCTGGTGAACAGTCATTTTCGGGGTCTGGCGGTATCGAAAGCGGCGCCCAGCGCGTGGGCGCTGCGGCATCAGGTCACCGGTCACGGTATTTGAATCTTACCGCCCCCCGGCAGCCCGCCCGGCCCCATGCCGCCCATTCCACCCACGCCGCCCTGCGGGACCACGATGGAAGAAGCCGCCTGCCGGCGCAGTTCCTGGATGTCCTTGACGGTGCGTTCGACCGCCTCCTTGGCGTGCTCGGAGAACTTCTTGACGGCCTCGTTGAGCGAGGCTGCGTCGATCTCAAAGGTGATCGGGACCGCTCCCATGCTCGTCAGGAGCTGGGCTTCGCCCACGTACACCACCTGGCGGCTCGAGTCGTTCGAGCCATCCGCCTTGACCGGGGTCAGCGTGCGGATCGTGCCGACCTTGCGATCGGTGAACAGTTCCTCGCGGTAGAGCGCCGCCGGATCCATTTTGGGTTCGGTCGTCCTGTCCTCGGGTCTCTGTGCCATGTCGAAGTCCGTATTGCGCTGGGTACACCGGATTATCGCACGAGTGACGGCCTGCCGAGTCCGGGGCACGGGCCGCAATCCCGACCTGTCGTAGAATCGCGACGGGGCTGTCGTGCGTCTCGACAGCGCAAAGATGCGAG
>Ga0256864_1000329_pt1 | contig 18217 bp, 14 predicted proteins | sample RVTome_11_FD_187336 | JGI IMG/M metagenome (GOLD analysis project Ga0256864, IMG submission 187336) | Soil microbial communities from uranium-contaminated site in the Upper Colorado River Basin, Wyoming, United States - RVT147D111 HiSeq ... | reverse complement strand
CGATTGCAGATCGGCGATCTCCCAGCCCGGGCATGTGTCTTGCTACCTCTCGCCTCTCGACGCGAGGATGGCCCTCCGCACGTCCCGCGCGCCTATCGGGGTAATCCTCGACCCCATCGCGGCCGCGCGACGACTGTCCCGGAGGTCCTTCACAACCCGATAGCAGCCTTGCGGCGTACGGCGCCCCCGAGCAGCGGGACTCGGCGGCGGCGAGGGCCGCGGCGAATCCGCCCGGACGGATTTGGCGACGGAGGCCTGCGTGGTACGGGAGTCCCTCGAGTCGACGGTTGTTGGGATCGCGGTCCTGCTGGGGTTCTACGCGTACGTCCTCTATCCGGCGCTGCTATTCGCCGTCGGCGGCCTCTCCAGGCGTCGGCCGGCCAGAGGCGGCGACCCGCCCGTACCACCGATCACCATCACCCTGACGGCGTTCAACGAGGCGGGGAGCCTGGGGGGCACCCTCGACGCCCTCCTCGCCGTCGATTATCCCCGCCAGCTCGTCCAGATCCTGGTCATCTCGGACGCGTCCGACGATGGGACCGACGACATCGTGCGGGGCTATGCGGACCGCGGCGTCGAGTTGCTGCGCCTGTCCCGCCGAATGGGCAAGACCGCGGCGGAGAACGAGGCCCTGCCGTATCTGCGTGGCGACCTCGTGGTCAACACGGACGCCGCGGTGCGGGTGCATCCGGCAGCGGTCCGGGCGCTGGTCGCCGCGCTGGCCGACCCCACGGTCGGCATTGCATCCGGCCGCGACGTCAGTATCGCCAGCGCTCCCGACGAGTCCAACCGCGGGGAATCGGCTTATGTCGGCTATGAGATGTGGGTCCGCGAGCTGGAGACCCGGGCCGGCGGCATCGTGGGCGCATCCGGCTGCCTGTTTGCGATCCGGCGGGATCTCCACGAGGTGCGCATTCCGCCGGACTCGTTCCGGGATTTCGCCGCGCCGTGCATTGCGCACGAGCAGGGGTTCCGGGCTGTCTCGGTGCGCGACGCCGTGTGCTACGTGCCCCGGACTGCGTCCCTGCGCGCCGAGTATCGGCGGAAGGTTCGTACCGTGGCCAGGGGACTCAGCACTCTCTGGAGACAGCGGGCGCGTTTGAGTCCGCTTCGCGGGGGGTTCGGCTGGAAGCTCTTCAGCCACAAGTTCTGCCGCTGGCTGCTCCCGTGGGCGGCGCTACCGGCGCTCGTCGTGCTCCTGTTGGCGGACGAGCCCTGGGTCCGGTCGTTCACGGCGAGCGCCGTCGCGGCCGCGGGAGCGAGCGTCGCCGTTTCCCTCCACTGGCCGTCGAATCGCGTGCAGCCCGCGTGGCTGGCTGTGATGGCGGCGGCCACCATCGCCAACGTCGCGGTGCTGCACGCCTCGCTGAAGGTCCTGCTGGGCGATCGGACCGCCATCTGGGAGCCGACGCGGCGGCGGGTCGGGACCACCTCGATATGACGGCGGGTGTGTGATCGAGGCGCCATGGAGCTGGCGCGAAAGCCGCGTGCTCGTCACGGGGGTCTGCGGCACGGTCGGGCGGGAGCTCGTGCGCCAGATCCTGCGGCGCGCGCCCGCCGCGGTCGTGGGCCTGGACATCGACCGGCGCGGCCTGCGGCGCCTCCACGAGCGGCACCGTTCCGCCGGGCGCGCGCGGTTCGTGCTCGCCGACGTGCGCGATAGGGCGCAACTGGTGGACGCGTGCCACGGAATCGACGTCGTATTCCACGCCGCGGCGCTGAAGGACATCGTGCAGTGCGAGCGGGATCCTGTCGAAGCCGTGCGAACGAACGTGCTGGGCACGCAGAACGTGATTGACGCGGCGAGAGCGTGCGGTGTCACGCGCGTCGCGTTCATGTCGACGGACAAGGCCGCCAACCCGACGAGCGTGCTGGGATCCTCCAAACTCGTGGGCGAGGAGCTTGTGAGCGCCGCGCACGCCGAGCGGCGCGGCGTGGCAGGCCCGGTGTTCGTGAGCGTACGCTTCGGCAATGTCCTCGGGTCGAGCGGGTCGGTCGTTCCCGTGTTCGCGCGCCAGATTGCGGCCGGCGGGCCCGTCACGCTCACCGATCCGGCGATGACGCGCTTCGTCATGACCCTAGACGAAGCGGTCGGCTTCGTGATCGCTTCGGCGCTGTCGGGCCGGGGCGGCGAGGTGCTGGTGAAGAAGATGGAGGTTGTGCGGATCGAGGATCTCGCCTCCGTGATGGTGGAAGAGCTGGCCGCCCCGTCCTGCGGCACATTCCACCGGATCCCCATCCGTGTGATCGGGGCGCGGCCCGGGGAGAAGCTGCACGAAGATCTCATCAGCGAGGACGAGGTGTGCCGGACGGTCGAGTGCGAGGAGCAGTTCGTGGTGCTACCGTCTGGGGCATCGAGCGGAGCGCGTGCACCGTACGGGGGGGCGATCGGGCAGCGCCTGGAACGGCCCATCCGGTCCGACGGGCCAACCCCGTTAGGTCGTGCGGCGCTCCGCGACCTGTTGCGGCGACACGGCTTCCTCGGTCCGGGGGAACGATTGCAGATCGCCGTCCCTTGTGATCTCCGTCACCGCGCGGGATTCGTTCCGTGTGATTGCCGTCACGGCGCGACACTTCCGATCTCCCCATCTTCCCCGCGCCCTAGCCCGCCGCCCACATGCGACGGGAACCCTCTATCGCTACACAATTGTTGCGAGAGCACGCGCGCCCCTGGAGGCCATACATGTTGTGGCGTCGGTTATTCCCCTCGTTACGGACCATCTTGGCCGCGGCGCTCGTCATGAGCATCGCGGCGTGTGCGGAAACGGCTTCGGTCGGTGGACCCGGTGATCCGGACGACCCGGACGATCCGGGGAATCCCCCCGGCCAGGGAACCCTCCACATCGAGGTCGACGGCCTGGACGCCTCGGCGTCCACCGGCGGCACGGCGACGGTGGCGCCCACGGGCAATACCGGCGGCACCGAGGTCACGGTCGGGATCGCTCAGGACGGATCCGCGGACGTGTCGCTTCCCGCCGGGACGTACCAGCTGACCTACGATCCGCCGGCCGTGCACGGCGTCGCCTCCGGCGATACGCGTGAGAAAGACGTGACCGTCACGAGCGGCGAGACGTCCTCCGTCACGTTCCAGGTGGTGTTCCAGCCGGGACAGGGCGACGGCGGGCTCGAGGGATCGGTTGCGGCGGACAACGGCGCGGTGGGTGGCGGTGTGGTGGAGGTGTGGTCCGGCAACTCGCTCGTCGCCACGGCGGCGATCGGCGGGAACGGCACGTTCAGCGTCAGCGTGCCCGCCGGCAGCTACCAGTTGCGGCTGCAGCCGGCGAGCGGGTACGCTATCGGCGCGAACGAAGCGGACCCGCGCAACGTCGCCGTCCAGGGCGGGGCCGTCACCGATGCGGACTTCGAGGTCCAGCCCGCGGTCTGGTTCGACAACTTCACCCGCTATGCGAGCAGCGCCAGCCTGCGCTCCGACTTCGCCAACGACCCCGGCGGGTCCCAGGGCCAGGCGTCGGGCGTGGCGTCCGCGTGCGTGGACGACCGCATCTTCCTCGACGGCGCGGCGGGACCGGGCGGGGCGCCGTCGATGCGCTACGACTACTGGAACCGGGTCGAGGATCCGTCGGGCGAGCAGAGCAACAACGGCGTGGCATGCGGCCAGCCGGACGCCGAAGAGTCGATGAGCATCTTCTACGCCCGAAACTTCACGACGCCACGCCCGACGAACACCAATATGTGGGTCCGGTTCGTGTCCAAGGAAGGCACGACGCCGCAGGAGGATCCGAGCGGTCCCAACTACTTCTCGATCTCGTGCGCGCCGAGCTGCTCGGAGCTGGCGGGGAACTACAAGTTCTTCCGCTCGTTCTTCGACAGCGACGACGGCATCTTCAGCATCCACATGGGCTCGAGCGGCGCGGACGCGGATCCGCTCACGGGGCACACGCTCCAGTGGACGCGGTGGCCGGTGCCGATCACGCTCGACATGGGCGATGCGCCGGACTGGCAGGGGCGCTACCACACCTACACGTACGGCTTCCGGGCCGAGGGCGGCGACTGGGGCAACGTGACGCTCGAGATTTACATCGACGGCGTGCTGCAGGACCGCCAGACCGGAGTGAGCATGGACCCGATCGGCGGCCTGGAGTCGCTGCTGCTCGGCGCGAACATGAACTCGGGGCCGGGGCAGGAGCAGTCGCGCTGGTTCGCAGAGGTCGGGCTCTACTACGGCCGGCCCTCGGTCCGGCCCGCCCAGTGAAGCGCGTGACGCCGCGAGCGCCCGGACGGTCCGTCCGGGCGCTCGCGGCGTTGCTGCTGGCGGCCGCCCTGCCGGCATGCGGCCAGACGCCGGTCGAGATGGACCCCGGCGATCCCCAGCCCGGTCCCGACGAGGGCGTGCTGCGCATCATGGTGGCGGGCCTCGAGGCGTCCGCCACGAGCGGCGGCTCCGCGGACGTGGCGCCCACCGGCGACACGCCGGGCTCGCCCGTCACGATCGACGTCGACGCGGACGGCGTGGGCCAGACGGCCCTCCTCGCCGGCACGTACGAGGTCGCCTACGCTCCGCCGACCGGCTACGAGCTGGCGGACGGGGAATCGGGCACGGCGGACGTCACGGTCACCGTGGGCGGCGACACGCGCGTGGACGTGAGCGTGTCCCGCGAGCTGGTGCCCAACCCGCCACCGCCGCCCCCGCCGGGTGCGGTGCTGATCGAGGAGGGGTTCGAGGACGCGAACTTCGGCGCGCGGGGTTGGTACGACAGCCGCAGCCCGATCATCACCACCGACGAAAGCATCCCCGGCAGTCAGAGCGCCCTGGAGCTGCACTTCAATCAGGGCTCGATGAGCGTGACCGGGAGCCCCGGACGCCACCTGTTTCAGGAAACCGACGTGGTGGTGCTGAGCTACTGGGTGAAGTACAGCGCCAACTGGGTTGGCTCCGCGCGGTCCGTGCACCCGCACGAGTTCTATTTCCTCACCAACAAGGACGGGGAGTTCGTCGGGCCGGCGGCCGCGTACCTCGAGGTGCTGGTCGAGCAGAACCACAACCGCGTGGACGGCATGGTGCCGTGGATCGGGATCCGCGGGGAAATCTTCGCGGGCTCCGAGACGTTCACCGACGCCCCGGGCCCGAACTACAAGAACGATTGGCACTTCATCGAAGCGATGATCCAGATGAACAGCGCGCCGGGCGTGGCCGACGGCATCGTGCGCTACTGGTTCGACGGCCGCCTGGTCACCGACGAGACCGACGTCCTGATCCGCACCGAGCCGGACGACGCCGACATGCGGTTCAACCAGATGCTCATCGGGCCGTTCATCAACGGCGGAGGGGCGGGGTCGCCGGTGGACCAGACGATGTGGGTGGATGATCTACGGCTCGCTACCTCGCGGTAGCTCGCCGATTTCAGATTGCAGATTGCAGATTTGAGATTGCAGATTGTGGGTTCAATCAATCTGCAATGTGCAATCTGCAATCGCCGATCTGCAATCAAGCAGTTCCGCCGCCACCGGCGCCACCACGCTGGTCAGCACCGAGTGTCCTGCCGGGCTCAAATGCGGATCGACCGTCCCGTACAGCCGCTTCCCGTCGGCGCGCGCCGCGCGGAACGCCGGTAACGCGTCGACGACCGTGAGCCCCCGCGCTTCCAGCTCTTCCGCCAGCCGCCGATTGGGCTGATCCAGATCCACCGTCGTCGAGTCTACCCCGAAGCCCACCACCTGCTGCGCGAACGTTTCCGGATCCACTTGGAAGCCCGTTGGGATCAGCACGAAAAGCGTCGGCGTGCCCCGGGCCGCGGCGGCGCGGGCCAGATCGCGGCAGATGTCCGCCGTGATCGTCCAGCGCTTCCCATCCGCCTCGTGCTTCAAGAACTCCACGGGGAAGTAGGCCGGCGTCAGGCCCAGGCGCAGCCGCAGGGTGCCGAGCCGGTTCTTGAGCAGGACGAAGAGGTGCGAGCGCACCTCGAAGAAGTCGTTCACCGGCGCGAGGAAGGCGTCCACCAGCTCGCGCCACCCGAGGCCGCGGGGCACGTGAAAGCGATTGCGTTCGACCGGAGCCCGTGGCGGCATGCGACGCCAGCGCAGCTCGATGGCGTCGTTCTCCATGAAGAGGCCCACGACGACGAGGGCGAAGCTGTCACGCTCCACCAGGCTCCGGGTCCGCAGGAAGTACTGGTTGGGTCCCCACCCGCCGTTGGCGGCGTTGCGGACCGCCACCGGCCGGCCGGCCGCCTCGGCGAGGCGCGGCTCGAGCAGGCCCGCCAGGCTCTCGTCGTACTCCACCTGGAGCGCCTCCAGGAACGAGTCGCCCACGAGGAGGACTTGCGTCGCGGCGTCCGTCCGGCCGTTCCGCGAGACGCGGAAGCCGTCCCGGTCGGTCACGATGCCCACCGTGCGCTCGCCGGTGTTGATCGTGGTGTTCACGCCGGCGCGGTGGAGCCAGCCCACGGAATCGGCCGGCTGCCAGATATCCGGCCGGATCTGGATGAGCTGCTGCGGCGCCAGGAGCCGGACCGCCCCTTCCGCGATCAGGAGGCCGACGCCGAGCGCGCCGAACGCGATGGCGCCGTTGACGGCGACGGCGCGCAGGCGCTGCCGGATGCGCTCACGCCGGTCGTTGGTCATCGACCGCTCCTGGCCGCGGTCGCCACCCGCGTCTCGTGCGCCGGCGTCGCCGTCTCCACGTAGCGGCGGTGCCAAGCCGAGAAGCAGAGCAGCTCCCAGAGGATGCCCTCGCGGTTGTGGCGCCGGGTGAAGTGGTCGTCGAGCAGCCGCGCCACCACGCCGGGGTCGAAGAACCCGAGCCGGTCCATGCGGCTTGGCGACAGCTCGTCGGTGAGCACGTCCCGCAGCTCGTTCCGCAGCCACATGGCGGTGGGGCCCACGAACCCGCGCTTGGGCGCGCGGAAGTGCTCCGCCGGGAGGCGCGGGCGCAGCGCGCGCCGCAGCAGGCGCTTCGGCCGGCCGAGTCCCACCCGGATGCGATCGGGAAGGGGGAACAACGCCTCCACCAGCACATGGTCCACGAACGGCACGCGGACCTCGAGCGAGTGCGCCATCGACAAGCGGTCGCTCAGATGCAGCAGGTCGTCGGGCAGGTAGGTCTTGTAGTCGAGGTAGAGCGCCGCCTTGAGGCCGGGCGGCGCGCCGCCGTCGTCGAACAGCGCGTTGAAGTGGCGGCTGGCCGCGGTGCCGCTGATCGCGCCGCGGAGCGCCGGCGCGTACAGGTCGAGATGCCCGTCGCCCGGGATGCGCTTCAGGAGATCGAGGTAGCGGTCGGGAGCGGTGCCGGTGCCGGCCGCCAGGAAGCGCTTGAGCCGGTTCGTGCCGAGGCTCGGGCCGCGCGGCTCGGGGAGGAGATTCGCCAATCCGCTGGCCGCGCGCCGGGCGGCGCCGGGCAGCCGGCCGTACCACGCGCTCAGCAGCAGGCCAAGGTGCCGGCGGTAGCCGGCGAACAACTCGTCCCCGCCGGTGCCGGCGAGGGCGACCTTGTAGTCCTCGGCGACTCGTCGCGAGATGAGCCACGTGGGAATGGCCGACTCGTCGGCGTGGGGCTCGTCGAGCGCGGCCACGATCGCCTCGAAATCGTCGCGCAGGTCCGGCTCCACGTCCACCACCGTGAGGCGGGCGCCGTAGCGATCCGCCAGCGCCCGCGCGAGCGACGTCTCGTCGGCCGCCTGCGCGCCGCTCCCGTGATACCGCGCCGTGTAGGCGTGCGGCGCCTCGCCGCGCTGGGCCCAGCTCGCCACCACGGCGGAGGAATCGAGCCCGCCGCTCAGGAACGCGGCCACCGGCACGTCGCTCACGAGGTGCGCCTCCACCGAGCCGTCCAGCGCCTCGAGCACCCGGCGCTCGACGTCGCGCGGCGTCCGCTCCTCGGCCGTCGGCAGGTCCCAGTAGCGGCGCACGCTCGTCTCGCCGTCGCGCCACGTGAGCGTGTAGCCGGGCTCCAGCTTTCGCACGCCGACGAACGGCGTGGCGGGGGCGGGGATGTACCCGAGGCGGAAATAGCTGTCCAGGGCTTCCCAGTCGAGGTCGCCGCCGGCCAGGCCCACGGCGTGGAGCGCCTTCAGCTCGGACGCGAACGCAATGCCCCACCCGCCCTGCACCACGTAGAGCGGCTTGATGCCGAACCGGTCGCGGGCGAGGAACAGCGTCTGCTCGGTTTCGTCCCAGACCGCGAAGGCGAACATGCCGCGCAACGGCTCGACGCACCGGGCGCCGCGCTCCTCGTAGAGGTGCACGATCGTCTCGGTGTCGCTGTCGGTGCGGACGGTATGGCCGCGCGCCACGATGCCGGCCCGGAGGTCGCGGTAGTTGTAGATCTCGCCGTTGAAGACGATGACCTTGGAGCGATCTTCGTTGAAGATGGGTTGGTGACCGCCGGCGAGGTCGATGATGCTGAGCCGCCGCATGCCCAGTCCCACGCGACCGTCCACGTGGCGGCCCTCGTCGTCCGGGCCGCGGTGCGCGATAGCATCGCACATGCTCCGGAGCAGATCCGGCGGCACGGCGCGCCCGCGGTCGCGATACACGATTCCCACGATGCCGCACATAGATCTGGTCTCTTCGTTCTCCGAAAACTGCCCGTGCCGCTGGTCGATGGTAAGCGCTTGAGACACGTGGGGGTAGCGAGGATCGTGCCCCGGCGGCGCGACGCCCGAGCCATGGGGAGTGGGAGTGGTGTTGGGTTGACGCAACAGGTGGTAGAATCCCCAAGAGCGTGCCGCGGCGCGCGCCTTGCGGACCAGCCCTGCGAATGTCGAACCTCAGCGGACCCATGAGCCGGCGGCCCATCACGATCGTCATGTACCATTCGGTGGCCGCCGAGGTGGATCGCTACACGGTCAGCCCCGGGACGTTCGCGCGCCAGCTCCGGGCGATCGCCGAGCGGTACGAGGTCATCCGGCTGGGCGACCTCGACGCGGTGCTTGCGGCGCCGAACGGCGGGCGGCGCGTGGCACTGACGTTCGACGACGCGCTTCTCGATTTTCACCGCCACGCGTTCCCGGTGCTGGAGCAGCTCCGCCTGCCGAGCACCGTGTTCGTCCCCACCGGTCACGTGGGAGGACACAATGCCTGGGACGCGGACGTGGGCGGCACGCGCAAGGACGTCATGGACGTGCGACACCTGCGCGAGCTGGCCGCCACGGGCCTCGTCGAGTTCGGCTCGCATACGGTGGATCACGTACGCATGGCCGCGGTGCCGCCAGACGAGATGCGGCGACAGGCTCGCGACTCCAAGGCCCAGCTCGAGGAGTGGCTGGGCGCCCCCGTGACGATGTTCGCATACCCGTACGGGCAGCTCGCGGACTTCTCCCACGCCACCACTGAGGTCGTGGCGGACGCCGGCTACCGCTTGGCGGTCACCACCCACTGGGGCACCCGCAACGCCGCGCACGAGGCACTTCGCCTGCGGCGGGTGTACTTCAACGATGCGGACGGAGCACGCGCCGTTCGGCGAAAGGTCGCGGGATGGTACGACTGGATGGGGCTGAAAGAACGGCTGGGGTACGCTTTACGGCGGGCCGTAGGCAGTAGGCAGTAGGGGAGGTGGGGGCGCTACTGCCTGCCCACTACCGCCTACTGCCTGAGAAAACGGAGATCCTCGCATGAACCGCGCTGCACCGTTGCTCGTCCTCCTCCTCGCGCTGGTCGTGTGGCCCGGCTGCGCGGACGCGCAGCAGCGTCCCAACCCGCGCCAACGCCGCGACCTGCCGCAGCGCGTCGCGGCGCAGGAACCCCGCTGCCGGGTCATCGACGAAACCGTCGTGGACGATACGCTGCGCGTGCGCTCCCTCGCCTGCACGCGGATCGATACAGTGATGGACACCATCCGGACGACGGCGACCCCGCTCTCCGCTGCGCCGCCGGTGGCGGGTGCGGACGGCACCAACCCGTCGGCGTCCGAGGAATGCACGGTGGTGGTGACGGAGGGCCAGGCGCCCCAACCGGCCGTCGAGGCGGCCGAGCCGGGTGACGTGATCTGCCTGCGCGGGACGTTCGGGTTGGATCTCGGGTTCCGTGGGGGCGGGATCGGCCGGAACGGGCAGCTGCTGGTGCACGCCAAGCGGCCGGGAACGTCGGAGCGGCCCATTACCCTGCGGAACGAGCCGGGACACGAGGCGCGGATCATCGGCGACTTCGACGCCCCCACGAACCTCTACGTGTACATCACGGCGAGCCACTGGCGCGTCGTAGGTCTCGCCATCGAGACGGGCGCCATCGTGGTCGGCGTGGTGGACGACGTGCAGATCCTCGAGAACACGATCCGTCGTGGGGTCTATCCGGAAGGCAATGCCGGCGCCGTACGCACCTTGGGCGATGCGCGGGCCGGTTCCACCAACATCCTCATCGAAGGGAACCTCATCGAGGATCTGTACGGCTGCGACGCCGGGCCGGTGGCGCCCTGTCCGCCGGGCTCGGCGAAGCCCTGGAACCAGGTGAAGGGGCTCGTCAACTACGCCGCCATCTTCAAGCAGGGGTGCGGAGGGACCCACACGATCCGCGGCAACACCATTCGCCGGGTCCCGGGCCTGTACACGCTGAAGCGGTCGTGCCCGAACGACGTCGTGATCGTGGAGAACAACCAATTCTCGTCCGCGACGTGGCCGGGCCGGTGCGATCGCGCACACAAGACTCCGGTGGTGCGCGGCAACACGTACACCGGCGTCGGCCGGGCGGGTGCGGGAGGGTGCCCCCGCGGGTGATGCACGGCGTTCACCCGGCGCCCCGTCCGTGCCGGGGTCGCGGGCGTGTGATGGGCCCGGTCAACAGGTGGGGTCGCTGGATCCCGGGCTACGCCGGGCGGGTGTCGAACGCCCCGGGGGGCGGATGGAGCGGCGTCCGGTGGGTCGCAGAGCCGGAACCGGCCACCGCCCGGTTCCCCACTGCGTAGCCCCCATCCCTTGGTCCGTTCCTTGCTCCCCACGTGGCTGCTTCGGGCCTCCCCTGCGGGAGCCGGACACAACCTCGAACCCTTTGAACCTCGGTTAGGGACATGCCAGACGTCATTGTCATCGGTGCCGGCCCTGCGGGCTCGACCATGGGTTGCTATCTCGCGAAGGCGGGTATCGACCACGTCATCCTCGAGAAGGCGATCCATCCCCGGCCGCACGTCGGGGAGTCGATGTTGATGACGCCGATCCGCATTTGGCAGGAGATCGGCTTCCTGCCCACCATGGAGGCGGAAGGGTTCCCCAAGAAGTTCGGCGCCTCGTGGCACCCGGCCACCAAGGTCGAAGAAGTCGACATCGCCTTCCGGGAATTCCCGCAGGAGGGCATCGATCAGGACTACACGTATCACGTGGACCGTGCCAAATACGACCTGCTGCTCCTGAAGCACGCCGAGCGGCTGGGGTCGAAGGTGTACCAGGGCGTGGGGGTGAAGGAGGTCCTGTTCGACGAGCACGGCCGGGCGTCGGGCGTGCGCGCGCAGATCGCGGACCAGGAGGTGACGCTGAACGCCAAGGTGGTGGTGGATGCCACCGGGCGCGACACGTTGCTGGGCCGGCAGCTCAAGCTCAAGCGCAACGATCCGATCTTCGACCAGTACGCCGTGCACGCGTGGTACGAGAACGTGAACCGCGGCGACGGGCCCACCAAGGACTTCATCCATATCTACTTCTTGCCGGTGCAGCGCGGGTGGGCGTGGCAGATTCCGATCACGGACGAGATCACGTCCATGGGCGTGGTGGCCGAAAAGGACGTGTTCAAGGACGCGAAGCTCGACGTGGCCGCCTACTTCGACAAGTACGTGGGCTCGAATCCCAACCTCGCGGAGGCGATGCGCTCCGCGCGACGGATCAACGACTTCAAGCGGGAAGGGGACTACAGCTATTCGATGTCCTCGTTCTGCGGCGACGGCTTCGTCATGTTGGGCGACGCCGCGCGGTTCGTGGATCCGATCTTCTCCTCCGGCGTGAGCGTGGCGATGTACAGCGCCAAGTTCGCCTCCGAGCGCATCGTCCACGCGTTCGAGACCGGCGACTTCAGCGCCGAGACGTTCCAGCCCTACGAGAAGAAGCTCAAGGGCGGCGTCACGATCTGGTACGACTTCATCCGCCTGTACTACAAGCTGCTCCCCCTGTTCACGAAGTTCATCCGGGAGCCGGAGCACCGGCTGGGACTGCTTCAGCTGCTGCAGGGTGACGTGTACGAGCGAAAGGAGGTCCCCGCGGTGTTGCACGCCATGCGCGAGTACGTCCGCGTCGTGGAGGAGACCCCGGGCCACCTGCTGCGTCCGTATCTGAGCGACGTGCCCGTCGAAGACCTCGCCCTGAAGGGGTGAGCGCGGCAAGCGGCGCGGCGGTGCTCGGCATAAGGAGATCTCCCGCCTCGAGCGTCCGCGCCCGCTGCGCCCGGTGCCGCGCAACGGGATGTTGCATCACTGCAACATAGACCGATGCCTCCAACGATCCATCAGATATAAGCGATTGCTAAATAAACACTTAAGTGCCCACACACCCGGGCCCGGAGGTTGCACCCAAGGGGGCCGGTTCGCAGGTCGGCCGTTTTCGCGCTAGGAGAGTGCATGCAGACTGCTCAGAAGATCACGAGTTTCCTGGTGGACGAGCTACACTGGGAAGGGGAGCCCCTGACGCCGGACATGGAGCTGCTCGAGGCCTCCGTGCTCGACTCCATGGGGATTTTCCAGCTGGTGTCCTACATCGAGAGCGAGTTCGGCGTCGAGGTGCGGGACGAGGATCTCGTGCCCGAGCGCTTCAACACGATCAACGACATCGTGGCGCTCGTGGAGTCGCTGCGCAGCGGGAACGTGGCGTGAGCGCGGGGCCGCCGGCGCGAGCGCGTCCGTGACCCCCGACATCGCCACCTGGCGCGACGCCGCGGCCGGTATCGTGGAGGAAGCGGCGTTCTTCGGGCCGCAGGGCGGGCGCGCCCTCGGCGTGCGCCACCTGCCCGAGTCGGGCACCGCCCGGGCGGGCGTCGTGGTGCTGAGCCCTCTCAAGGCCGAGTACATGAAGAACTACCGGCACGAGGTCGTGCTGGCGCGGGAGCTGGCCAAACGGGGCTTCGCGGTGCAGCGGTTGAACTACCGCGGGACGGGGCACAGTGACGGGGTGAGCGCCGATATCACGTTCGAGACGCTGGTGGAGGACGCGCGGGCGGTGGAGCGGGAGCTGCGGGAGCGGACCGGTGTGGAGGACGTGGCCTTCCTGGGCACGCGGCTCGGCGGACTGGTGGCGGCGGCGGTGGGCGGGACGGACGCGCCCCTCGTGCTGTGGGAACCGGTGGCCGAAGCCGGATCGTACTTCCGCGAGATCTTTCGCTCCCGCCTCATGAGCGACATGCGGCTCGCCAAGCAGCGGCAGGCGGCCGCCACCGGGCGGCCGTCCACGCAGGCGTTGATGGACGAGATGACCCGCACGGGTGCGGTGGACGTGCTCGGCTACTCCATCGACCGCGGACTCTACGAGAGCACCAAGGATCGCACGCTCGCGGCCGAGCTGGCCGCCCGGCCCCGGCGGGTGCTGCTGGTGCAGTGCAGCAGGAGCCAGGAGCTGCGCGGCGCCTACGCTCCGGCGAAGGAGCGGGTCGAGGCGGCGGGACGCGAGTTCCAGACGGTGATCATCCCCGCCCAGGTGGCGTGGCAGTTCCAGGATACCGAGGCGTCGCGCGACACGTGGGTCGAGCCGGCGGTGGCCGCCACGGCCGAATGGCTGGCGAACACGTTCGCCGGAGTGGCGGCATGACGGGGCTCGCCACCGCGACGCACGAGCAGCCGGTGTACTTCCCCGCCGCCGAGCACACCCTCTTCGGCATCTTCACCCGGCCCACGCGGGCGCCCAACGGCCTGGGGGTGATCCTCATGGAGGGCGGCTCGCCCAGCATGGTGTCGTTTCAGCGGAACCGCCTGGCGGTGCGCATCGCGCGGCGCCTGGCGGCGCTGGGCTATCACGTCCTCCGGTTCGACTACCACGGAGTGGGGGACTCGAGCGGGCGCGTGGAGGCCTTCCGGCTCGACCGGCCGTTCGAAGGCGACCTGGGGGCGGCCGCGCACTGGATGCGCCAGCAGGGGCTCACCCGGCTCACCGTCGTCGGCAGCTGCTTCGGCGCGCGTAGCGCGCTCGCGGCCGCGGCGGACCTGGAGGGTCTCGAGTCGCTGGCCATGATCGCGATGTCGATCTCCGACGACCTCGCCGTGCTGCGGGCCGACGAGTACAGCGTGGGGCACTACGTGGCCCGTGGTCTCCGGCCCGACAAGCTCAAGGGCCTGCTCGATCCCAAGATGCGCAAGGTGTACGGCAAGGTCATCCGCCACAAGCTGAAGGCCGTCACCGGGCGGCTCACGCAGCGCCTCACCGCGCGCCAGCCGCTCGATCCCGCGGTCATCAGCCCCAAGGTGTTCCACAACATCCGCCGCGCCGCCGAGCGCGGCGTCCACCTGTTCTTCGTGTACGGGGAAGGCGACGCGTTCTATCACGACTTCCAGCGCGCGCGCCAGGGGCCGCTCGGCCGCCTGCTCGACCGCTACGACGACCGGATCACGGTGGACTGCGAGACCGACCGGGAGGTGCACGGCTTCACCAGCGTTCCCGTGCAGGATCACGCCGTGGAGCGCGTGGTGCAGTGGGTGGCGCGCCGCGGCGCGGCGACCGGCCCGGTGACCCGCGCGGCGGGCTAGCCCGACCGGCACGACGCACACCGCAAGGACACGCAAGGACCCGCATGGACTTCACCTGGAACGAGAAGCAGCTCGAGTTTCGCTCGGCGGTCGTCGAGTTCGCCCAGCGCAGCCTGGCGGACGACGTGGTGGAGCGGGATGGGACGGGTGCCTTTGCGCGCGACCTGTGGCGCAAGTGTGCCGAGTTCGGGATCATGGGCCTCTCCGTGCCCGAGCCGTACGGCGGCACGGACGAGGACGTCGTGACCACGATGCTCGCGATGGAAGCGCTCGGCTATGCCTGCAAGGATCACGGGCTCCTGTTCTCGATCCACGCGCACATGTGGAGCGTACAGATGCCGATTCTCTCCTTCGGCACCGAGGAGCAGAAACGGCGGTACCTACCCAAGCTCGTGGACGGCACCTGGGTGGGCGCCCACGCGATGAGCGAGCCGGACTCGGGCTCCGACGCGTTCGGCCTGCGCACGCGGGCCGAGCGGCGGGCCGACCGCTACGTCCTGAACGGCACGAAGATGTTCGTCACGAACGCGCCGGTGGGCGATGTGTTCCTGGTGTTCGCCACCGTCGACAAGGGGAAGGGGCTCTGGGGCATCACGGCCTTCCTGATCGACAAGGGGACGCCCGGCCTCACCGTTGGCAATCCCATCCAGAAGCTGGGGCTGAAGACCTCGCCCATGGGCGAGGTGGTGCTGGAAGACTGCGAGGTGCCCGCGGAGCAGCGCCTCGGCAAAGAGGGTCTCGGCGCCACGATCTTCAACCATTCGATGGGATGGGAGCGGGCCTGCATCCTCGCCAGCGACGTGGGGGCGATGGAGCGGCAGCTCGAGACGTGCATCTGCTACGCCCGGGAACGGAAGCAGTTCGGCAAGCCACTCGGCAGCTTCCAGCTCGTGGCCTCGAAGATCGCCGACATGAAGGTCCGCCTCGAGACGTCCAAGCTGTTGCTGTACCGCGCCGCCTGGGCGCAATCCCAGGGTGGCATGAGCGCCATCGAAGGCGCCATCGCCAAGCTCTACATCTCCGAGGCCGCGGTGCAATCCGCGCTCGACGCCATCCAGGTGCACGGCGGGTACGGCTACATGAAGGAGTTCGAGGTGGAACGCGAGCTCCGCGACGCGATCGGCGGACGGCTGTACTCCGGCACGTCGGAGATCCAACGCCTGATCATCGCGCGGAATCTGGGATTGAATCCGCGGAACTAATGACGAAATCACCTTCCATTCTGCCGCAGTAGCGGCAGGTTGCGCAGCGCCACTGGAGAAGACCATGCCCTACCTCCTCTCCCACTACCTCACCGCCAGCGCCGCGCGCCATCCGTCGCGGCCGGCGGTGGCGTGCAAGGACCAGGTGCTCACGTACGCCGAGCTGGACGATCTGAGCACGCGGCTCGCGCGGCTGCTGCGCGCGGCCGGGATCGGACTCGGCGACCGGGTAGGGCTGTACCTGCCCAAGGCGCCGGAGAGCGTCGTGGCCATGCTCGGCGCCTCCAAGGCCGGCGCCGCCTACGTGCCGGTGGACCCGAACGCGCCGGCGGGACGCGCCGGATACATCCTCGGCGACTGCGGCGTGAAGGCGCTGGTGAGCGTCTCCAAGAAGCTGAAGCAGCTGCCCGACGTCCTGGCCGCTGCGCCCGGGATCGAGACCGTGATCCTCGCCGACGTGGAGGGCGAGGCCCCCACGCTCGACGGCGTCCGCGTGCGCGCGTGGTCCGAGCTGGCCGCGCAACACGAGGGAGCGCTGCCCACCGATGGCGTCGAGTCCGATCCCGCCTACCTGCTCTACACGTCGGGATCCACCGGCAAGCCCAAGGGCGTGATCATCAGCCACCGCAATGCCATCACGTTCGTGGAGTGGGGCGGCGACCTGTTCCGGGTGGAGCCCACCGACCGTCTCTCGAATCACGCGCCGCTGCACTTCGATCTGTCCGTGTTCGATATCTACGTGGCGCTCCGGGCCGGCGCGTGCGTCGACCTCGTGCCCGACGGCGTCGCCCCGTTCCCCGCGGAGCTGGCCAAGTGGATCGCCAACCGGGAGATCACGGTGTGGTACTCCGTGCCTTCGGCGCTCATCCGCCTGCTGCTCCACGCCAACCTCGACAGCTTCAGCTACCCCAAGCTGCGCACCGTGCTGTACGCCGGCGAGGCGTTCCCCGTGAAGTACCTCCGCGAGGTCATGGAGCGGTTCCCGGCCGCGACGTTCTGGAACCTCTACGGGCCCACGGAGACGAACGTGTGCACCTACCACCGCGTGCCCCGCCCGCTTCCCGACGCCCTCCAGGACGTGCCGATCGGCAAGGCGTGCGAGAACACCGAGGTATTCGCGGTCGATGACGACGGCAAGCGCGTCACGGCGGTCGGCGGCCAGGGCGAGTTGTACGCCCGCGGGCCGTCCGTGATGCTCGGCTACTGGGGGCTGCCCGAAAAGACCGGCCAGATGCTCGTGCCGAACCCCTTCCAGGCGGCGTACCACGAGCTGGTGTACCGCACCGGCGACCTCGTGCAGCTGGCGGACGACGGCGCGTACATCTTCCTCGGGCGGAAGGACCACATGGTGAAGTCGCGCGGCTACCGCATCGAGCTGGGCGAGATCGAGCAAGTGCTCTACCAGCACGAGCGGGTGAAGGAGGCCGTGGTGATCCCCGTGCCCGACGAGGAGATCGGCTGCCGCCTGCACGCGGTCGTCGTGCTCCACGACGGCGGCGCGGAGCGCGGCGAGCTGTCGTCGTTCTGCCTCAAGCACCTCCCGCGCTACATGGTGCCGGAGACGTTTCACTACCGCGACGAGCTGCCCCGCACCTCCACCGGGAAGGCCGACCGGGTGTCGCTCGCCAAGAGCCTGGAGCCGGCCGGCGAGGAAGTCGGGGCGCGGTAACGAGTTGCGCCGGTAGACGGCAGACGGCACGGCGGCCGTGTGACCGAGAACACGGCGGGGGCTCCGCGTCCGGGTAGATTGCCGGCCCATGACGACAATTCAGCGCAGCACCCCCCGCCGCCCTCGGGCGCGGCGTGACATCTTCCTGCTTGCCCTGCTGCTCGTTGCCTGTTCCGAGTTCAACGGAGTGAACCTGCCGGATCCCGGCCCCGGCGAACCCGGCCCCGGCGAGCCCGGTCCCGATCCCGGCCCGGTCCCGGTGCCCAGCCGCCTGGCGTTTCAGGTCCACCCCACCGCGGTGCAGGCGGGCGTGGTGATCTCGCCGGCGGTGGAGGTCTCGGTGCTGGATGACACGGGCAGCCTGGCCACGGATTTCGCGGGGGACGTCACGGTGCGTCTCGACGCCAACCCGGGCGGCGCGTCGCTCAGCGGCGCCACCACGGTGGACGCGGTGGACGGCGTCGCGGTGTTCGCGGATCTGCGACTGGATGCGGCGGCGAGCGGGTACCGACTGGCCGCGGAGGCCGATGGCTTGACGGGCGTGACGAGCCAGGCGTTCAACGTCTTCACCCCCGGCGGCGGCGATGCCGCTCCGGTGGCCCTCACCGACATGGGGGCGCGCACCTACTTCGGCTTCCCGGGCGGGCTCTACCCCGGCGGCAACGAGCCCCCCACCGCGCACCGCAACGCGGGGCTCGACTTCGCGGCGGAGGTCCAGCGGCGCGATACGAACGGCAACCCCAG